>Ga0213832_1000035_pt1 | contig 332977 bp, 354 predicted proteins | sample SWATP13_FD_161660 | JGI IMG/M metagenome (GOLD analysis project Ga0213832, IMG submission 161660) | Coastal seawater microbial communities from Marineland, Florida, United States - SWA TP1 #3 | ecosystem: Environmental > Aquatic > Marine > Coastal | place: USA: Florida | collected 2016-08-06 | reverse complement strand
AATAATAATCTGCTATCAAAACGACAACTACGCATAATCATCTTATGCTAAATAAAAAGCCCGCAACCTATTGATTATGCGGGCTTTTTGCTTGTCGGCACGGAAGCCAACATAAGATGAGATTATGCGTAATTGCATGTTACGAACGATCGGGCCTATCAGGTTTGCTGGCGGTTACAGACTGATTAGAAAAAAGACTCGGATGCTCAGCCTCTACACGACGCTGAGATGCGCGAGCCATACAAAACGCCAACCAAGAAAAAGCAAAGCAAAGACCAATACCCACAGCCATATCCGTATTCATATTCAGGCCTCCCCGGAATCCTTCCTAGACCGGAACAACTTAACAAGAATCGCCAGCCAAGTTGCACCCTCATAAAATAGGATCATCATCAACCCAACTGTGATGCCTACAACCACAGCATGAAACATCACATAGGCATCACCGATCTCGACCAGCGCAGCCAAGAAATCCATAAAGTCATCACGCGTTAACTGCTTATCCATGTCTCACCATCCCAAAATACTTACGTGTTGAAGGCACTACAGAGCCGATCACAAACGCAATCAGAAAACAGCCCTTAGCACCGAATAACAAAGCCCGCTTCCAGAACGGAACCGGAATCTCCTGATAACGCCCAACCAGATGCCAAGGCGTCAAAACAGAGTGCATTTCATGCGGGTAATCCTCACGGAATTTCTGAGCCGTGTTATAGAGCTTGTAATACTGGCGACCGGTGTATTTTACCGTTTCAGATTTCATAGCCGATTCGTTATCACCCATGCGAAAGGTGCAGAAATGAATCTTCGGAAACTTAAGCGGCTTACCCGTAAAGAACTTATAGAACGGACTCAGGAGCGGCACAGAGACACGGTCTAGGCGCTTACAAAAGCCAACTTCATCACCTGAAGAGCCGCGAACCTGAACGTCAACCATGCTGATATCTTGCGCCAATAAACAAGTGTCATAACCATATTTACGCAGCATGTTCATTTCATGAATAATCAGATCGCGACCCTTAGCATTCCATTTACGCGAATTCAGCGAAGAGCCGATTTCATCCAGCAACACCAAACCATTTTTAGCTTCGTCAAAGTCCGGCCCCGGCGTGTAATCATCCATAGTTTCATCCCAAATGAGCCCAGGGTTACCTAAAGGCAAATTCTTGAGATGATCATGGGTAAAAATATCCGGTATGCGGATGATGCGAATATTCTTGTTTTGCGTGTTTTCAAAGTTGTGCGTATAGATATCGAGGTTGGTTACAACGGTCGCGCCTCGCTTGAGATAGTCCGTAGCAATCCCAACAGCAACCAGTGATTTCCCAGCGCCACGCTTGCCAGTCACAATGCGATTTATTCCAGCCATTACATTTGATTCCAAACAGACATTTTGATGATGAACACTTTGTAATCCAGAGCGGTACGAATGACATAAGCGCTAACGATCGCTGTCACACACTCATCAAAGTTTGAAGGAACAACCCAGCTGGCCGCGATATCAATTGCATCAGGCATTGCATAAGAGAGACCGGCGAGAACCGCATTGATAGCAGCATAAGCACCGACGATTAAGGTTGTTATTGCAGAAATAGCAGCAATACGAAATGCGATCTTTCGATCAAATAAATCAAAGAAACCGCCTTGAATACGGGTTGCTATCGCTCTTATAAGCTCGGCTAATTTACCCATGACGCCCTCCTACGTTGATTTACGATTTAAGAAGATTTCCATGCAGACCCAAAAGGTCAGGATATAAAGCAGCCAGCCAAGCATGTCCTTAGCACTGGTAAGAGCGCTACAACCCTCCTCGCCCGGAAATTCAAAAGGCCCAGCTAAACCAGTCATTTTGATGGTTCTACAGGAAGAAGACTTAGGAAGATCAGGAACATCCACCAAGGAAGGAGGATCAGCAGGGGTCAAGAACGGCGTTAAACCATCAAAGCCGCCGCCATCATATTGTTCCTTAACTGTGGTTGCATCAGCAGTAACACCAGACTCATCAACACGAACGTCAGATACATCCTGAGGAGAACTAGAAGTTGTAGATTCAGCAGACGCCATTTGCTCGCCGGTTTCCGCCTCCAGCTGCTGAGCCCAAGTATCGAGTTCAGCCTGAAGCTCTGGCGTCATCTCAGGCATACCGTTAACAGAGTTCCAAAACTCACGCGCAAGCTCCGGATTAATCGCTTTTAGCGCATTATAAACAACCGGCCACCATTCAGACTCTGGCACCTCAGCAGCGGGAGGCGGCGCGCAATCTCCAGATGTAGAACCATTACAGGTCTGCTTTGAGACTAAAACCGGACCCTGATAACCTATATCTGAACGAACCCACCAACCATAAATATTTGAACCAGATTCAGAAAAGCTGACATTTGTAGCAGTCAAGCCATAACCGGACATCCAATTATGAACAGCAGCAGACGGTGTCGAGCCGCAGGGTTCAGAAAGCGTGCCGATGCAATACTTGTAACCCTCGGAATGACGATCTGCCAACGATGTTGAGCCAGAATCACTAGACGACTCAGTAACCTTAACCTGATCTTGCAACTCATCAATCACCCAGCCACCCGCTAGAACAGCCCCCACTACAGTTGCCTCAACAGCAACTTGTGCAGGCGTCTTAGGCTTAACAGCTCGTTTTAACGTGGTCTGTGGAGAGTGCTTTACCTGAACGGTTTTGTACTTGGGATCATTAGCAGCAAAACGCGCCTCTGCTGAGTACGTAACATTCACACCGTCCGAAGCGTGTTCTACCGAACGAACCTGACGCGCTGAGACAGTGCCGGAAGTGGCGTTAGAACACCACAAGAGGAAAATAAAAAGGGTCGCCAGCTGCGCTGACAACCCTTTCTTTTTCCGCCAGTGCTGGAGCTGGACGGACATGGGCTTGACCCCCTGTTAGATTTTTTTGCCGAAGCGTTTGAACAGGGTGAAGACGATACCCAAACCCAGAACCGCAGCCACCAGAGGGAACATTTTGGTGAACATGTCAGTCGCATCACCCGTTGCTGTAGTCACCCAAGCATCAACTACAGCAGCCTGTTCAGTGCTAAGAGCATGAGCAGGTGCAGACAGCGCCAGAGTTGCAGCAACACCAGTGGCAGCATAAGCTTTAGACGCATGACGCGCAGACAGAAATTTCAGGTAGTTTAATCTCTGTTTCATCAGATTTTTTCTCCGAATTTATTGAAAGTGGTGAGGAGCAAACCGACACAGAAGCCAACTATAAAAGCCGTTGTCATCACACCTGACATGGCAGAAATAAATTCGCTCATCGGAATCGCCCTGCAATTACACCTAGGAAAAGGGACAGGCTGACACCTATCGCCCAAAGGGTGTTCGTGATTTCCGCAACCCCTGCTTGGTACTCAGTGGCTGTCAGAGTATTAGCGCGAGCTATTTCAGGGGCGACCGCAGCAACACCAACGATAAAGCAGCCGACTAAGAACCAAGCAAAGTTGCGCATAGTTAACTCACTGCACTACGAGATCGAGAATGACGGTTTTGTCGTGAACCTGTTTGAGCTCACCTGTATTGCGGTCGGTGTACTGGCGCGGACGAATGAAGCCAGAGGCGCGCACCTTGCCGCGAAACTCTGTACCGATTGGACCCAGCTGCTGCTCAGAACGGATTTCAAACTGAGACGGCATTGAGTACTCGTCCGGGGCTGGAGTTGTGATGTGCGTGTAGGTTTTGCCGTCATGCTGGCGCGAACGATCAATGCGGCCAATTACGGCCATGGTCATCGTTGTCGGTCTCTTGGTTTCAGTAGTCATGTCAGTGCTTCCTGTACGTGCAGATATTTAAAAAGGCTCGATGGCCAGTTATGCAACAAGCTTTAAATGCGGCTGAGCTGAAGCAGCTCGATACCAGTCAGGGGCGGCAACATCAGAGACAGTCACCTCTTTGGCTTTCCTAATGTAAACAGGAGAAGCCTGTGAAATATTGCAAGGCTTACCAATGTCAATGCCGACCTTGCGGAGCCGGGAACGGTGTGTTTGTACCTGTGATTTTTGCAGATCAAATGCCTGCCCATGCATCCACTGGATAGCGTAAAGCGCGGTCGTATTGGCTGCTCTGGTCGTCTCAACAATACCAAGGCGCAAAAGGCGCTCGCTGATACCTTCAATAGTCATGCTGGTCACCTGTAGCTTCTCGTCGATGCTAAGAAACTCTTTATGTAAGGGCGAAAACGCCGTCTGTTCATCAAACAAACCCCAGTACCGGGCGTTCAAACGTGTAAGCAATCTGCCTTTGATTTTTTGTTCAAAACGTACAATGCCGTTGGTCTTGCAGAAATCGACAACCTTACTCAGGTAGGAGTATTCGTCACTTTTAGGGCCAAATTTCTTTTTGATCTTTTCAGCACTGTGCAAGAGTAATTCGTGGGCCTTGTCGTAAACGGAGGGGTATAAGAGAGACGCATTGCCCTTCTTAGACAGCCAATCAACGGTTTTACCATTGGTATGCAGGCGTGGGATTGCGTTTCTGTATGAAAGAGTTGATAGACCCTTAATGTAATCATCTGAACAGCCACTCCCTGCCCCCTTATTCGTAGTTAAATGAATTTCCTTAAAAACCGCCCCGTCAGTCATGATCTGCATTTTTGATGAACCAGAAACTTTGTCTGTAAAGTTCCAGATCTGAGTGCATTTAGTGAATTCAGGTAACCCAAGAGTGCGAAGGATTTTGTTATAAACATCCATGCACTGATCAAGAGTTGAAAGACCAAAGAGGTTATCGAGACGACCGTAACGACTTGGATTGCCCTTAACAGTCAAGCGGTTTCCAGAAATGGAAATTCGAATAGAGGTACAAAAAGAGCCTTCATGCTGCCAGCCGGGCTGCATGAGCTTGCCGCCCTCTCCTGTAAGAACATCAATATTCTGATAAGCCCTGTCGCCAACCAGCGGCAGTTCAAAATCAAAATCCTGATAAACCTCTACCCAGTCGTAGAACATTCCGCTGTCCTATACGTCATATATGCAAGTGATTGCCGTCATTTATACATACGCCTTACACGTAGGTCAAGAAAAGTCATAAAATTGATCACATATGCAACCAAACAAGGCAAAGCAATGCATATAGGCGAAAACTTAAAAACATTAAGGAAAAGGATGGGGATGTCTCAAAAGGACTTGGAATCATCATCCGGGGTTAGTGCTACCCAGATCTCAAGACTAGAAAGCGGCGGACAAAGAAACCCGCAAATAGAGACAGTTGTGGCCCTAGCAACAAGCTTGGGCGTATCTATAGAGGAAATTGTATTTGGCGAAAAGAATCCAAATGAAATCAATTACTTAATGACTGCCGTAGATAAAATGAGCAGTGATGAAAAGGAATTCATCAAAAGACTTTTAAGAGCCTGCGTAATAAGCCATCAAGCAAAAATCCTAGAAGAAACCTAAAGGTATTTACCCCGGAAAACCGGGGTAAAGTTCGGGTGTCACTAGAACCCGAACCCCTTCGGGGCATTTCTCCGCTACGCTGCGCGCTATTCGCTTGCCGTTGAATATGGGGCGCTGCCCCATCCGCTACCGCTCCCCGATCAGGCAAAGCCTGATTACTTCCGACACAAGGTCTACAGTGATGGTTAATCAAGGCTGAAGCCTTCTGCGCGCTATCGCTTGCCAAAAAAAAGAGGCCGAAGCCCCTTTCTACGGCCTACGACCAATCCAGTTGGCAAACCAAATCAACAAGAACGGCACCGAAACAATTACCAAAAACGAGAGGAAAAAGATTAAGTCTGATGACACGCCCATGTCATGCGCGCTCGCTTTTATGTGCTCTATAGCGTGACGATTAAGATCAATCATAACAATGTCCTTTTGCTATCAAAATCTTCTGCTGCAGAAGATCCTGGTAAACGAAAATGCTATCGTATTTATTTAGACCGGCCTTTCCTAATGGAACCCCATAAAGATCACAAATCCTCGATCTGTATAGAAAACCGATGCTTAACGAGTGACGCCTGACGTGGTGTTAGATCAACCCTAAACTCAAAATCAGAAGAACTAAAACTGGAAAGAAAATACTCGTCCAGCTCCCGGTCATGCACCAGAGAAAATGAACCCTTGTAAACTAATAAATACAACGGGCCGAGATTAAATTCGATAGCTTCAACATCGCTAGAAAAACGCCAGCTTTTAGAATCAAGCATTTTCAAACCTCCAATTCCTTTTGATTAACGATTTCTGAAACCTGAACACAAAGACCGCCAATCTGCTTTAACAGCTCGTCCTTTCTTTGCAATTCCTGCTGCAACAACATGCACTCAGCATTCTTGCTCATCAATTCCTGCTCAAGATCAAGATAGCCAGAAGCAGCCTTTAAAAGCGCCTTACTGGCGGTCTTCTCGCCTAAGTGACCAGTTAAAAAATCCAACAATTCATCATCAACATTGCGAAGTGTAAGAGTAGCCATAACGATTCCTTTTGCTATCAATTTGTTAACCAGGTTACTGCTCCGGACTAAGTAAATGATAGCAAAACGAGATAAGCAAATCAACAAAATGATAGCATTTCATGCATGCCGGCTTTAACCAGGAATAATAATCTGCTATCAAAACGACAACTACGCATAATCATCTTATGCTAAATAAAAAGCCCGCAACCTATTGATTATGCGGGCTTTTTGCTTGTCGGCACGGAAGCCAACATAAGATGAGATTATGTGTAGTTATATATCACGTTGTGTCGGCGCTTCCAGATTGGCTAGCGCCAACTAATTAGATAGACACTTGCATCCAGATGACATCATAAAATCAGCCGCCTGACCTCCGAAACCAAATCACCTATCCTTCAATCTATTGATCGATCAACCCCATCTATACTTTGTAATACACCTAGATAACGAGTCCGATGCAGGTTCGGTGGTTTAAAGGATGTTCGTATGAGGAATCAATTCACTCGCATTATCGTGTTGCTAACCGTGCTTTGGCTTCAGCCTGCAATTGCTGGTTGCACTAGGACATTCTCCGTCTCCTGGCTTGAATGGAAGCCCTATCAGATGCAACAAAATGGCCAGATTGGCGGCCTGGATATAGAACTGCTGGACGCCATTATGAATCATGCAGGTTGCGAGTATGAACTTCGAGAGATGCCCTGGGCTCGTACGAAGCACGCCATCGAGCATGGACAACTCGATATCGCACTGGGTGCATCTAAAACACCCGAGCGGGAAAAATGGGCATTCTTCAGCGAGCACTATCGCTATGAAATCATGGCGCTATTTGTACTGACCAAGCACTACGAACAGTGGAACCATGCCAAGATATTTGAGGATTTTATCGACCAATCTCCGCGATTTGCGGTGTTGAATGGCGCATTCTATGGCGCGGCATGGGAAAGCAATCAGGGACAGTTTTTTGTTAGCTACCTAAGTGACTACGCTATGCAATTTAAGATGCTCGAAGCAGAGCGAACAAGCATTGTGATAAGCGACCTCTACAACGGCAAGATGCTAATTAGTGACTTAGGGCTTAATGACCGCATAAGCACTCTGGAGATGACGGCAAACCGAGATCCCATCCATTTTATGATGAGCAAAAAAACGGTGCCAAGCACCGACGTTCAGCACATAAATAAGTCGATCGACGCACTAAAAAGTAGCGGCACGCTATTGGAGATAATTAATAGATATCAATAAGATACAGATAGCTTCTCACGCCGCTCTTAAAGATGAGCGCAGGCCCTGGTAGGGCCTGCAGATCAGGAATGAATAAACACGATACCTCTTGCTGTCTGTTTGCTGAGATGCACTCCTTAGCAGTACACGACTGGTCCTGCACCATTGGTATAGCTACAAATCAGAAAGGGATGAAGATAGATAATCTCCTCACCCTCCTCTCCATTTACTGCAAATACCTGCGCGCCTGAGCCAAAGTCACATTTTGCTAATACCTGATATTCTTTATTAGCAAACAGCTTAATGTCACCGTCTTCTTCCAGATCTGCCTCCAGCATAATGCCGTCACCGACAGAAATCTCATGCCAGATATAACTGGCCTCAAACAGAATCTCAGTAGATGATTCCATACGTTCCATACGGCACCTCCCGAATTCCGGTGATTACTTAGCCGACATTGACGGCTAAAAATAGATGCGAAATCGCAATCTTGCTTACAGTATGGATCATATATCGGCATCCGCGTTCAAAATATGAGGCGAATGTTTGGATGTGACTACAGGAGAACAGTAGCCCCCTGTAGTAGCTGAGGAACGATTACGGCTCAACGATGCCGTGACGGATCGCCATATGAACGATCTCGGAGTTGTTGTTTAACTCAAGCTTGCGAAGGATGTTAGAGCGGTGAGCATGAACGGTCTTTGGGCTCAGAAACATTGCCTCAGCGATCTGCGCAACAGGATTCCCTTCTGCAAGCTGTGAGAAAATCTGCAGCTCTCGCTTGGTTAGCCTGCCAATCACTTGAGTATCTTCTGACGCCCCGTCCAGCTGCGCCTGAATTGAAGCGGAATAATGAGTTTCACCGCGGAATACTTTGATGACTGCGGTGACCAGCTCCTGAGGAGCACAGTTCTTTGTGAGATAGCCTTTAGCGCCGCTGCTGACTACATGTGACGGGTAAGGCTCCGTATCCCAGGTGCTAAGCACTAGAATCTTGCTGCGCTCATCAAAGCTCACAATGCGACGTATCGCTTCGATACCAGCGTTAACGCTCGCAGCTTCCCCTGCCGCTGAATCTGTCGGCATAGAAAGATCCATGACTACAACGTCAGGATTATGCTCCCGGTAAAGATCGAAAGCCTCCTGGCCGTTATTTGCTTGCGCGATGATCTCGATCCGATCATCGGACTCAAGAATATGCTGAAAGCCAGCTCTGACCACTGCGTGATCATCCGCGAGCAGTATACGGATGCTAGACATTAAAAACCCTTAGAAATCAGTTTCTTGTGCATTCTTTTTTATTGTAGTTTTATGTGCCGCTCGTAGCTTAGATCAAGCAGGAAAAGCGCATCAACTCAGGGTAGCAGGGTTTCAGCGCCCTGGTATACCCCGAAAGTATCTATTTCGACTACATCTGCGGATGCATGCTCACTTGGATCGATACCGGAAGGTAACGCAACCAGTTCATCACTGTACCCCAGAAGACGGATGCCTTCTTTATCACAGTGACTAAGAACTTTCTCTAACGCCTTGATGACCGCAATCTGGCGATCCGTCATCTGCCCTTTTGCTTCAACCTCAGCCCTTAACTTGCTGGTAACCTGACGGACAGCATAACCCTCGTCATCAAGTAGCTGAACGGTAGCACCTGTAAGCTTTTCCTTGACCAGAATGGCCTTGGCAAGCGAGAAAGAAGCCTCAGAGTAACAACACACCGAATCATCCGGACTACAAGACCGGATCGCATCGGCTATTTCGTCGTAGCTGGCGTGCTTATCTACTTCAATATCCATTTGTCTTTTTGATTCAGGAGGTTATACGAATGATATTATTATCAAAATTAGCTATTTGCTAATTTATATTCGTTCAGTTTGCGAGATTTTTCCTCATTTATCAGCTTTTCTCTTGCTAGCTCGAGCTGCAGCTGATGCTCTGATTCCATTCGCTCCTTCTTCGACTCAGCTAACTGATCCCGCAATCGCGATAGCTCTCCCTGAAGCGACAAGTTTTCATCTCGAAGCCTATGCGCTTCCTGCTCAAGCAGCTTTTGCTGAAGCCGGCTATCAAATAACGCCGTTTCATCCACGCCACTGCCTCTCTCGAGCAATAACTCCTGCTGTTTTACAGTGCGCGCCATTGCCTCTTTATCGGACGTTGCCTGAATAACAGCCTGCTCAAGCGACATTTTCTCTTGTTGATACAGCTCAGCGCGGGTACTTAACTCGTCATTTCGCTCCAGAGCTCTTTGATATTGCTTCTGAAGCGCCTCAAAAGCCTCCAGACTGACGCCTGAGCTAGTTCTCTGCTGCGCATTCAGGTCATCGAGCTCGTTCAACAGTTCGGCTTCTCGCGACCTGAAGCGATCTTCAGCGTAAGCAAGCGCCTGATCCCAGGTCTTACAAGCAATTGTTAGTACTGGCTGCGGTATATCCGGGTGCTGCCCCATTCGCTGCAGCCGTTCAGATAGACTGACCCACCACTCACCCAGCGCTTTATTAATGGTTGTAAGACTGCCGCTACCGAGTTTGTCACGGACATTCTGTTGCGTTGGTTTGATGCCTTGCTCAAGCAGCTCGTCCGCTACTTTAAACACTCGATCCCTGGTTTCCGGTCTAATTGCCATGCTCATAATATTCAGTATGTATTTAAAATACAGATTAGCGATTTAAAACGGATAAGACAATTAGGAATAAAAAGGCGGTTTCTTAATATCAGACGCTAGATGCGAAGCAGCAAGAAGATACTTAATGGAGATTGAAATTGTTCAGAATATAACTGCACGAATGTGCAGGAAAGAAATGGAGGCTGGAGTCGGAATCGAACCGGCGTACACGGAGTTGCAGTCCGCTGCATGACCACTCTGCCATCCAGCCCCTCAGGTGGCGCGTATAATACGTGATTCAGTGATGGGGTCAAGCACTTCAGGAAAACTTTTTTGGTTTTTCTGCTTTCGTTTATTTTATGATCAATTAAGCAGCTTTTATTGCTCATTTCCTGCACAATCGCAGGAAAAGGCTATTATATGAGTAGCCTGCAAAATGTAGTTTGATATTACGTTTTGCTTTGTGAAGATGCAGTTCAACCACGCTTATGGAAGGGGAAAGTCATGAGCATCTATCTGGTTGTTGGATTTCTTTGCCTGCTAAATGGATGTATCGGTATTTCGCTATACCAGACCTATCAGGAGATGGTCAGAGCAAGAAAAAACAAACAGCATTCATCGAAGAAGCTGATCGATATATTTCGCTGATTTGAGCTAGAGAAAGGCTGCTTGGCCGCGCTAGCTAGCGGCCGAAGTACTCATCTATTTGATGGGTGATCTTGTCGTAGATCTTCCCTTCGAATGCATCAATGTTCTTGTGAAACAGCTTTAGGAACTGCCCCGCTTTATCACGTGGTAGCAATTTGTTCTGGATACGGTACTGGATCTCCGGCGCCGCTTTATCATGTCTCGGCACTACCTCCCAGCGAATAAACCCGTAATCAACTATGTTGAACTCCCCAAGGGAGAATTTGCAGAACCGGTCAACGTGATCTAATCCTGTCGGGCCCAGACAGCCAGGCTCAACACTAAATACAACCGTCAGACGCTTGTCATCAGGCAGAGGTAAACGTGGGGGCATCCTACTTCTCACTTCTTATTCTTGCGCATTAACGTGCGCCATATTGCGAGTATTAATTGCAGGTTAGCACGAATAAATCTTGGAGATATAGAACTTATAGGTCAGTTTTGATCAAGAGCAATCTGATGTATCTAAATGCAGACGCGCCTTAGTCGATTTCCATCCGCATCTGATTAGTATTTCACCATTAGTCTTAGCGCATCGAAACGAATGGCTTTAATTGCGCGACCGTGGAGAGCTTGTCGAAACTTAGCCGCTCACACAACTCGTTGAAATCATGGAGATAATCGTAGACTGATAGTCAGATCGAATTCTAAAGAGGCTAGATTTTGGAGGTGGTGCCCGGAGCCGGAATCGAACCGGCACGACCGTTAAGTCGGGAGATTTTAAGTCTCACGCAAAATTAAGTCAATACAATAAGTTACACCCTATTTTCCGAATATAATTCAACCATTCTATGCGGGTTTCAGGCTGGTTTGACTACTGGATATTCGGAATAATCGCAGCGCCCCGTGAGGCGCTATTTTTACTTTATGTATTTATAATACGCGCCATTCATTGCTCGCTCGAACGACCGTAATTAGGCGCTAGCACATGATTCTCATTTCTTACGAAGTCCAGAAAGTCTTGTTTGCTATATAGACCTTTCTTAACCCATTTCTGCTCTTCTTCTAAGATCGCTTCAAGCCTCTTATAGAGTCGTGGTGTATCTGCTTTCATCCCTTCCTCTTTGTAAAGGAAGATTACTTGTCGCAATAGATCCACCATCACTGCGGTTTGAATAGACGACTTTCTAAGAGCAGCGTCTACTTGTATCGCTATATTCATCTCTTTTGGATCGAGTCGCGCAGCTATGCGCATATGCATTTGTCGCGTCTCTTGGCTTAGTGACTCATGGCTTTTTATACGGGACTTCGTGCTGAACAGTGCGGCTACCAACGTATCACCCTTGAACACCTCATCTTTGCCGCTGAGAATAACGCTGTTAATCACATCAGTTGTACAAAAATGAAATGATGGCCCTTGTTGCTCAGATTGAGTGTGGGTTTTCATTAGATTACTGAGATTGTTTTCAGCTTCTTTATCTATCGCGGCCAACAGGCGAAGAAAAGAGCTTTGAGCATCTTGCTTCTCTTTTGAATGATTGAGCGCTAGAGCAAGAACGACACCGATTATTGTCCCTGCTATAGTTATAAGAAATGAAAGGTAATTATTGCTAGTTTCTAAGCCCAGTGCTGCTATCCAGCTAATTGGCAGTAGCGTCCAGGAAACAATCAAAAAGTAAAACATCCGTACCTACTCGTCTGAAAATAACCGCAAGTTCTGCGCGTATTTCCCAAATTTTCAACTAGATAGATACTGTTTTCTTACGACCAATGGACAGCGTTTATAGGTCACACCATATACCCCTCTTCCTATAACGCAGCCCTGGCAATACTCGTTTTCTTTAAGGTCAATTCGGGGCGATCCGATTTCATCAGATGCCACATAGGCCGTAACGTCCAGCCTCACCGGCCGGGCGTTAGGTATCGATCTGGCGGCTTCAACATCTATGAAGCCTTTCCAGTTGAGGTAGGTTAACTGCTGATTCCGGAGATAGACGCCAACCTCCTCCATCGTAGGTTCTTCGGTTAGCGCTATTTTCCGGAAGTTCATCTTTCTATACAGTACAGGCATTGATTAACTGTATATGCATACAGCTATATTCGCAATTCTACCAGTGCGGAATAGAGACGCACCGCTATATACATCAAATGTCGACGCCACGGCTCAATATCAAGAACCTTCATCGTATCAGCGAAGGCTTGGTCTGCGGCTTCTCGACTGGTGCGAGTTAGCTGATAGTCATGCACTAGCGCTGCGACCATATAGCGTCCAACTGGTGGGAATATCGGCCAGAGCAATCGAGGCACTGTGGCCCCGTCTGAGACGAAGCCTTCAGGTACCGAGTAACAGCCTACTTCAACTGGCTTTATCAGGCGATATTTTACCCGTCGCCACCATTTATCTGGCGGGATTATGTCAGCGGTTATTACCATTTGATTCCTTTAAGCAGGTCTAAGTCCTTCGCGCTCGCAGCCGCATTTGCTTGTTCCTTGAGAGCATTTGATTTCTCAAGACAGGATATCTTGTGCGCTGCCATGTCCTCACCTACCAACCGAATTTGCTCTGCTGTATGTAGCCTGAACGTCTTGTTTCCGTTGCTATCTGCACATCGATGTTTTACGTCAATACCGAGCTGGATATTGCCACTTAGGTTTAATTGGTCCTCAAGTTCTGAGTCATATTTATAAGTTGATCCCAATGCGCCAGAAACAAAACCGCTTTCAATCGCATCCTTGCAGGCTTTATTAATATTTGCACATTTTTGACGCAGTAAATCGACTAATTCAGCTTCAACATCATGTACTACAACCCCGTCAACGTGCCGCTCATATTGCCCTAAAGCAATCGGCTTTCCTGAAGATGTTGATACGAGCCGCTTACCTTTTGCTTGCTCGGAAAGAAGGTTTTGATGGGTGTCGTCGGAAATCTCCACTGCATCCGTCGGCAGCAACTTCGTTAGTGCCTTATCGTAAAATCCGTTTTTGCTCGGTGAATAGTACATAAACGCTTCCTAATGGCCTAAGGCAAGATATCTGATGTTTGTTGTGTAGGCGGGGCTCGTCGCAGTCCAAGTAAAGCCCGTATCGCTGGTAGCTGAAATATACGTGGACCCAATGTCATGGGATTCGGTGCCACCGAGGTAGCCCGCACCGGGAATCAACTGTAGAAGGCCGTTCGGAAAAGTAATCGGAAATACGACGCTGCCGCCTCCCGCAGTGGCAGTGTTTTCTGTCTGCATGCCCCATTGAATAATCAGGCCACCAGGCAGTTTTTGGTATCCACTACTTGTTAATGAATTTGCAAAAACGGATAGGCCGCCAAGATCATTTTCTGTTAGTCCTGCAGGCTTGGCAGCGATTAACGCGGCAATTGCCGCTGCAAGTTGCCCAAGATCATCAGGATCTGGAGTCAAGCCTGCAGCCTCGATCGCAGCGACAATCTCCCGTTGAGTATGCTCTATAGCAGCTGCCGGAACTGGCGACCCCGGAGTGCCGTTAGCAGGGTTACCGTCCACGAATGGATCGTTAGGATCTGCCGCTCCTATTGGTGCGTTGTATTGCATTGAATCACCTATGAGTAGTCGAAGACGAGTGTGGTATGGGAAGGCTGAAGGCGCCTAAATATGCATTCGAGCATTGCTGCCGGGGCGAGCTGCAATAGCTTTTCTCCAGCTGCTGATTCGCCTGTTCTAAAGTAAACAGGGCGGCTTGTATTTACAGATACCTTCCAGACAAATCGGTCATCTTCCGAGTACAAGCCATTCCCACAGCATGAGAGCCCTGTAATGAATGGTTTGAAAACGGTAATAGTGATTGGATGGCCTAAGGTTTCTGCCAACTTAATAAAATAGGCTTCACTCTGCCCGCCTTTCATTATGTATTTCGCATGACATGCAATGCGCCGTTCCTGTAACGTTTGATCCGCTGGGGTGCAAGCATCAGGCAATCCTAGTAGCCTCTCCCAGTCCGGCAAAAGCTCCGTTGCGGTTCGTGGGTCGAGTTCATCAAGTAACTGATCAACTCGGCCATCGACCTTTGCCAGGGCAGCCGCAAAGCTATCAATTAAGTGGCTATACTCAGATCCGTTTTCACTGTTCCAAGCGAGGCCGGGAGGGCTTAGGGCGACAAGCTGCTGGCGGTAACCTGCTTCATTTACTGCCATATAACGCCCCCAAATGTAGCCAACTGGCCTTTTGTCGGTGCTATATCTGCTGTTGGTGATACCAGAACATGATCAGACTCCCCTGCAGCAATTGAGATTGCTTCCCGTATATGTGTGACAGGAATCTTCCCGCTACCGTTACCGTCTTCAACTTCTGCTGATCGATTAAAGAGATTACCTAGTTCAGCTTCGATAGCAGCTTTAACTACTGCAGTATTTGGAGACAGGTTGCTAATGGTGATTTGTGTGAGGGCTGCGGTTGGTTTTAGCACGTAGATATCAGCGGTTACCGGTCCTTCGGCCTTTACGTTAGATTCAACTAGTGCCTGCTGCGTATCATCCGGAATCAAGCCGCCATCAACAGTGAAAAAGACGCCGACCGTCCCCCTTCCCATCCACCCCTTAAACGTCCATACCTTATGAGCTGTAACGCCTTCAGTTTCTTTCACCCATTTCCTATAGTCCGCATCATTCCCTCCGTGCGGCGGCTCTCTGATTATTTCCAGCGTTCTCGCTCGAAGCGAATCGTCCGTTTCGATATCGGCGCCACCAGATAACAAGCCCGAAGCTGACTCAGAAACCACCCCTGCTATTGGCGTTACTAAATTAAGAGCATCATTTTCAGCTGTATTGCCAATGGCTCCCGGAAGCAACGCCTCAACATCAACGGCCGCGGAGCCACCTGAAATTATTGCTGTCGTAGTACTTTCAAACTGGATGCCGTCAGAACGCTGTAACAGACTACCTGCTGGCACTTCTGTTCCATCAATGCCCGTCAATTGGCGAGTACCTTTAGCAGGCTGAGCTTGCTTCCTTGCTATGCCGCGGATAGATGCCCTGCGCTCAAGGTGTGCGTTATCGGCCGTGTCTTCAAACGGCTGTTTTGCAATGTAATCAAGGTACCCATAAACCCCGTGCAAACCACCAGCTTGCACTGCTGCGAATACTCCAGCATTAGAGCGCCGAGCTTCAGCTAGTGAAATGCTGAATCTCATCGATAGCTCTGTGCTCTGCTGGGTTATGAGCTCTGAGATTGTTGGTCGAGTAAATGGCATTATCGAGTCTCCGCCACCTGGTAGTTTTGGTACTGCCCATTAGGTAATGTCAGGCTTATAGCCTCTGAGAGAAGGCCCTGGCCGATCCATTCAGCATCGATCGCAATCTTTGTTACCAGTCCAGATTTTTTTAGCCAGGCTAAAGCTTCTTGGTCATAGGCAATAAGGGCATTTAAAACATCTGAAGTTTGCTTCTCGCGAGATAGCGTCCACCTGCGGGAGCCGATAGGCTCATCTTCCTGCAGTGTATCTGCCCACCAGCCGCGGACTTCTTCTGTGTCATCGCCCGCTTCGGCGCGCCGATCAGTAAACAGGCTGATAATGACGGCTGTTGTTAAAGACGAATCTTCGGCAAAACCACCTCCTGCTATTTCATATCGAACACCAGAGGTTAAATCGGTGAATACCGACTTGATATCACTCATGTCATCTTCTCGTTAGGATCATCAGAAGTGCCAGCTGGATCGCCGTGATTGTGATGATGGTCGTCGTATATCTCGCGGGAACCACGCATTGATACAGCGTTTGAGCCAATGTTATCGGTGATATCGCCGTCTGCGGTTACATTGCCGGTAAAGTGCGAATCAGGTGTATCAACAATAAGCTGTGTGGGGGCTGTAACATGGATAACGCCGCCTCGCTTAAGATGAACGATTGACCCTTCATCGTCGTATAAAGCGACTTCGCCTTGCTCCATGTTCTTTAGCCGATAGCGCCGATCATCTACCGCAATGACCAGTCCGTTTGATGTGTCCAGAAACACGGCTACTGCTTCTGCATCTGCATGGGGATGACTGGTAAAGCCGTATTCTTGAATCCTGGGCATGTCATCATGAACATCACCAGATAGCCCGGTTACTTGAAGCCTCTGAATACCTGAAGTATCGCTGATGAGCTTAACGACGACTCTGCGAACCTTTCGGGCTATCGCCCGCTTCAATTGCTGCATCACCGAATACATCTCCCCAATCATTGCCCTTTGCTGATGATGTCTCTTTCAGTTTTTCAATACTGAAAGCTTCTTTAGGCATGAGCTTCAGCTCTGCTTGAGTACCGTTAGTCGAGCTGTATTTGAATGTGACAGACATCAGCAGAAACCAGCCGTGAACGCCAAAATATGGATCTTTCACTTCTACAAGGCTGTTTGGCTTCCAAAGCCCTTCTCTATGGCGCCAACTGGTTACCGTATACGCGAGCTGTGTTGATCGCCCAAGTCGAGTGGTGGCCTCAAAGGCCGCACGATCCGACAAGCTCTCGTCACCGTCTTCGGCAGATAGAACAAGTGGGCGGTACCGCCGAACAGCAGGATCGTTGGCCTTGCCTGCTATCTGAGTTGTTCGCTCAGGATCGAAAGCATCATTACCGGCCGTTTGTCCTTTTACGATGTATTCAGAGTGGCGTTTGTGCTGGCTAAACTCGCCAGAACCGCCCTTTATGTTCTCGCCTTGGATAAGTGGCGTACTAATTCGGTGTTTGCCTACTTCGGTAATGACCAGATCACCAGATGGGTCCGAAGTCAGGAGCAAACCGCGTCGGCGGCAGGCTCTTTCGATGACTTCATGGCAAGTACCGTCTTCTGTGCGGTGCTTGGCCAGTGCGGCACCTTCATTAGCATCCAGCCTCACAGAGATCCCGAACGGCTCACAGATAGCCGCTGCAATTTGGCTGATTTTTAGGTTTTTAAACTCGCCGCCCTTATGAATCGCGGTACAGTCCACTAAATCACCGACCTTTGAACGACCAGCGATCGTGTAGGTATGGCTCTTATCGTCGTACTTACCAGAGATTTTGTCGGCATAACCGGTAATAACGAGTTCGTCATCAAACATTAAGCGGCAGCTGCTGCCAGGCATTATGGGTAGCAGGCTGACCTTGCCGCTGAACTTTGCAGATAGGCTGATGCTGAATGTAGATGCGGCCTGCTCGATTGAGCGAGTAACCGTGACCTCTTTCCATCCGGTGTAAATTGCACCGTTAACAAACAACCGAACCTTAGGCATTGATAACCTCGATTTCCCCGTGGATGAATCCCGGGTGAGAGATTCCATTACGGTCCACAATTCGTTGCTCCGATACAGCAGAACCAGTCGCCTGATATGCAGCCACGAGCGACGGCACCGACTGAGCTAACGTTACCGTGCTAAGTACTGGTAATGCAGGTGATCTGCGCTGCATATCTTGCTGAACAGCAAGCCTCAATTCTGATAGAGCTTTGTAACCCTGATCGTCACTTTCCCAAGATGCGGCCTCAAGCATGTCCGTAACATCACCGGCAATCGAGACTGCTTCTGACTGGTGTTCAAAGTTCGCGAGCGAGATCTCTTTTGCTGCTTCTATGGAAGCAGATTGACTCATAAGTCGATTGATCGCCGTCGTGTTTTGAGCCTGTTGAATTCGTAAGGGAGAGTTCGAGAATGCAGCAGAAAGTGGCTGATTGCTGGTCGAATTGATCGAGGCTGATACTGCTTTTAACCCAGCAATTCTGCCAGCGATCGGTGTAATGACTTCCGTTAAGTTATTGCCATAAAGAGTTGATAATAGACGATTTGCTAGTATAGCAGGCGAATATAGTAGTGATGAATCACCTAATGCTGATGAAATCAGAGAGGCTTTTTTTTGCGCTGCATCAGCTGTATCAAAAGCTGTCGTGATTACATCTGTCAAAGCCTCTATATTGGCTAATGCTGCTTCACTAAGAAAGCCTGCTCCTTCAACAGAAAAAGACTCTTCAAACTGAGAGATCGCAGCAGCTTCCGCCTCTATAGCTTTGCTCGTAATGAGCGCCTGAGTGTCTGTTTCACTGCCCGGGTTAGCTTCCTGCCCTGCTTCTTTGGCATCGATAGCGAAAGTTGCCTGTCTGCCTCGATATGTAAAAGAGGCAGTTGCTGTAACATACAGTTCGCCATAGAAAGGATGAACAAGAAGTCCTGGCCCCTCTTCTTCGAAGGCAGCTTCAAGCGCGTGGGCTTTCTCGATGAAGTCCTCACCGAAAACAGCGCCCACAAGCGAATAAGAACGTTGTTTTCGGCCTAAGTCCTCACTGTAGGGATCGTCCCTCCCAGCAAATTCATGGTCGACATTCCGGCGCCCTACTTGGCTTTCTGGATCTTCAATAACTACAAAAGGCAGGCCGCGGTAAGATGCCGGCCGAAGCTTATCTAACCATTTACCCACGGTTTAGGCCCCCATAGCCATACCTGCGTCAATCTCAAAGCCGACATCGCCGTGTTCCTCGACCCGTTGTACCCGAATCCGGTCATCCTGCACGCTCAGAGTAATCGCGCCACCGACCTCTGCTTTGCCACCGCCTGGTATAGGCGCCGCTTTTGCTGCTGTAGCATCAGGCTCATCGTCGCCCAGCAGATCCCGAGCCCAGTCGGGCAGCATGTTTTCTAGCTTGGCTTTGATTTTGTCGATGATTTGGAAGTCCGAAAACTTCGCTATGACAGCATTCATGCCCTTAAGCAAAAGGCCGAACGGTGAATACTTCAGAACGAACTCACCAAAAGCCTTTAAGCTAGCCTTGATGCTATCCCAGTTCTTGTAGACAGCGATGGCACCCGCAGCCACGGCAGCTAATCCGCCAACGATCCAACCAATTGGGGTAGTCATCAGCGCAAGCCCAACAGCTTTGAATGCAACCGCCAAGGATGAGAGCGCACCAATGACTGTACCTCCGACAATGACACCGACAGTAGTCATGATTGTGTTCATTATTCCGAAGTTTTCAGAAATCCATGATACGACGCTACCGGCTTTTTCCAGCGCTGATTTAACGGACGCCATCCAGCCAGTAATGTCTTTATCGGTAATGCTGCCAAGGCGTTCAGCGAACTGCCCAGCCCACCTACTAATCGCTGGACCGTGATTGCTGATTATTACAGCGAGCCGATCCATTAAGCTGGTCAGTACTGGCAGTAATTTCTCTCCTAACCGGTTACGCAGGCCGGTTACAGCAGTGGTTACATTCGTAAGCTTGTCACCAAAGGCTTCGGACTGCCGGGCAGCATCCTCACTGATAACAGCCCCAAGAACTCTTGCCTCCTTGCGAAGTGCGGCAATACCTTCAGCACCGTCCTTAGTCATCTGAACGAGCTTTACGCCCTCAGAATCAAACAGTTTCATCGCCAGAGCGTTTCGGGTTAGCGGATCTTTTACTTTTCCGAGCTGCCCTAACGCTTCAGTAAAGATCGCCTCAGCGTTACGCATATTGCCAGACGAATCTTTTACTTCGATGTTCAGGGCTTTTAGCGCATCTTTCGCCGCTCCAGTTCCCATAGCAGCCTCAGCGCTTCGCCGGCCGAAACGCTGAATAGCCATGTCCAGCGTCTGCGCAGATACGCCAGAGCGCTCAGCAGCAAACCGATATTCCTGTAACGCCTCTACTCCAAACCCCAGCCGATCAGCTGTTTTGGCAGCAGCATCGCCGGCATCGGCCATACCTTTAGCAACACCAAATAATGCAGCGCCACCGGCAGCGGCAATCCCGCCTCCCCATTTCGCAATCCCACCAAGCGCCCGGGCAGTTTTCTTGGCGTTTGCAGCGGCAGACCTTAGCTGTCTGCTGAACTGCTTAACGCCAGAATCTCTGCCTAACTTGCCCAAAGAGCGATTAACGCGATCGACCGGAGCGCGAATCTTCTCAATACGATTGTTCATTGCCTTCATAGGCTTTGACAGTCGATCGATAGCGCCAACCACGACCGATACACGTTTAGCATTACTGCTCATTGGTGTTTATCTCTTGGTTGATTCTGCGCGCTTCTTGGCACCAGAAATTGATTTCTGATAGATCCATTTCACGCAGTTCGGAGGGCTGGAAATGAAAGGTATAAGCAAGATTGCCTAGTCGGCTTACAAAGTTTCGAGTAAAGGCGTGACGAAAGGGTTTACGACCACCATTACTTTGATTGCGTCTTCCGCACAAAGATCATCAATAGTGCTTGGAGGTACTTCAGCCAAAGCTGATGCCAACTCCCTGGTTGGAAGTGTTAAGGCAGTGCCTTCGATGGTCAGTGGCAAGCTCATCAGATCCTTACCTTTAGGCTTACGTATCGTTAGCTGCTTAATCTCTTCACCATGCGCTTCAACAGGCTCTTCAAGCTTGATTACATGTGGAAAAGTTACGTTGCTACTCATGCCACTTCCTCCGCAGATTCGGCTTCAAATCGGAATGGCAGAAAACCTTCATCTGTGTTCATTGTGCCTTCACCCGACTGCCAGGCGTTTCGATAAACGATGGTTTTGCCGTTATCGAGTTCAAGCGTGACCGTCACGCCATCGAGTTCCAGAAACTTGGTGACGGCCAGGTCTTTTTTGTCGAAGAGTGAACCTTCAACGAAAGGTACCTGCGGCGTTTCTTTGTAGTGATGGCTGAAATCAGCACCAGAAACAGCTTCACGCTTTGCGGCACCTAAGTTGTAGTTCACGCCGGCCTTAACCGTGTACTGTTGGCCATCGATTGAGAAATAGATTTTCCCGGCTAGCTTTGCCATGTCGGCTACTCCTTATAGTCTGAAGTCGATTCGGGAAGCCATGATGCGAAGCTGGTTAACCAGGTCCGGCGGCAGAATCATGTTGAGACGGTTTGGATCCTGCGGATCGATCGCGCAAACAAGATCTGCTTTAAACTGATCCAGATCTTCGACAAGGCCAAGTTCATGCCAGTCACCTGCCAGCGCGACCATTTCAGCCTTCATCTTCTTGGGCGTCATTACGTTGTCGCCGCGTGTGCCGTCCTGTGCCAGCTTGAAGCGCGGAAACTTCTGAAGCACCCGGGCACGCCAGCTATAACGCAGATAACTGAGTGTTAGCAGAGTATTAACATCCAAATAGCTGGTATCTGGTGCTCCAAACTCGTTTTCGGTGTATGTGGTGATGGCGCGTTCAATTCGCACGACGCCACCAGCATCAACCAATGCTGTCGAGATACCATCAAACAGAAGCAGATTACGCTCAGATGCTGTAAATCGCTCGCTTTCCACCGGTGCCATGTCACCGACCAGCCCCAGTGTCTGAAATGGACGAGCTGCGTCGTTTTGTGCTGATTTCGCCACCTGCGCAGCGATCATTGCTGCTCGTTCGCAAGGCGATACCGGGTAGCCGTTGTTTTCAAATATGCTTAGATGCGGGCTGTTACGACTCTGCCCTAACGTTGTCAGTCCAGCGTGATTGCCACGGTGAGCAGCGATAGCTAAACCATCAATGGCGCGCATTGGGCCAAAGCGATCAGTCAGTTCAGCTTCCAGAGCCGTTAGGTTTGCCGCATCGGTCCATGGCATAACGATTACGTTGAACCAGGTATCGCTCATAGCTGCGATTGCGTCTGAGATATCAGGGTTACCGGTGCCACCACTCATAGCGGTGATATTCAGCGAAATACCCGCCGGAAACTCCTGGCCAGTGAAGTAATTGGCGCGGATATCGATCCCGTTACCGTTTTCACCTTTGTGGCGAGCGGTTACCGTCACCGTACTGGTGGCAGCTGCAGCAGTAACTGGTAGGTCAGTATTGGCATTGATAGCGTTAGCAACTGCAGTGGCAACTGCTGTAGCGCTATCTGCGTTGGCTATACCGACTTGTACGACTTTGCCTGCAATATAAAGGTTCAGAGTCCCAGCTGTAGCAGCAGGCCCTGAAACAACAATCGTACCAGTGGCGGCGTTGCCTGCACCGTTATCATCGACTGCGATACAGGTTATTTTCGTGAACTCGTCATTGTCTTTGTAGCGCTTTACCATACCGGCAAGCATTGCGCCTTTGCCAAAGAGGGCATCTGCCTGTTTATCGCTGACGGATTGCAGTTGAGTGAGTGCAGTAGCGGTACCAGACGGCAGCTTTTGACCAATCAGCAACACGTTATACGGCTGCTTTGCCAATCCCTGAACGGCGAAATCGTTGTTGATTTCACCATATGCCCCTGGAACTCGGAGATTGTTTGGGATCAGTTCAAAACTGACCTGAGCCTGACTCATGATTTAGTACCTCGCTTAGTGCTGCAATCGATCAGCGATCCATCTTTGATTCGCCGCAAAACTGTTGTGGTCTTCTCTACTTCCATGGGCTTTTCGGTCACGCACACGGATTCAGACAGCCGGCAGACCTGCCCCGGCTGGGCCTTAACTTTGATTTTCATGGTGGATACCTGTTAGGTGGGCAGGTTTACGAGGTCTTCAGCCTCAGGAGAACTTTCGCTATCTGTATTCCATTGGATGCCAGCTTGCAGGAAGTCGTTCGCTGCTTGCTCATCTGGCTTGAATTGATACTCAGCGTTAAAAGTCATAACGCGCAGTTCAAAAGGGATAGTGCCGACTGATTCGAACTCCGTATCTGCGCCGTCATACTCAATCGGTACACCATCTAACGGCTTATAGTCTGCGTTCAGTATTTGACTGACTTGTCGCTTCAGTTGATCAAGCTCGATTTCTGATGTTGTGGAGCTGCGGTTTTTTAGTCTTAGCCGGATCTGTACCCGTCGACACTCAGTATCGCCGCCCGATTCGCTTTCGTTACGGGATTCGCTATGCGTTGAGATCCAAACGCATGGCATTTGAGTGCAATTTGCAAAGCTCCAACGGTCAGGGAAAACGCGATCTGCAGCATCGGTATTGCCGCTTAATGCTTGAGTGATCGAATTGCGAATATCGGTTTCAGTCATTGCATCACCGTTATTTCTGTATCGATGATGATGTCGTAACGATCAACGTCTTCATCATAGAAATCACCGCGATCAACAGTTGATACTAAGAACCCATTACGCTCTAACACCAGAGCATTTACCAGCTCATCTTTCAGCTCGCTGGCCTGCTTATAAGACTCAGCTTGCACAGAGAATCGAACCCGGTGCCCGGTAGCGCCAAAAGGTGCAAAGCCATCTTCGGGCGTAAACTCATTCTCGATCCGATACGCTATGAATGGTCCCTTAAACCTTTGAGGCGCCAAAACAGCGAATACTTCCGCGCCGACAGGAAGTAACCAAGTAACGATTGTCGACTCAATCATAGTTTTCTCAACTCTTTCTCAACCAGCGCGGCATAAATAGCCGGTACCTTTGGCGCTGCAGCTTTCTGGGCGCGGTCAATAAAAGGTCGGGCTTTCATGTTGCGTGTGCCGTATTCCATCCAACGAGCCTTGAAACCTTGATGACGTTTCTTAATTACACCGTGTCGATCAGCGCCCTCTACTTTTCCGAAAGGGCCAACAAGGGCGTATGCATAGCCTTTTGCCTTGCGTGCCTTCGTCTTGATAATGATAGAGCCCATCAGCTGACCGGCACGACGCGGGGCCATCAGCGCCATGGCATCACGTATTGGCTCAGCGGCTTTTCGCGAACCTTTACGCATCACATTGGCTCGGACATTGTTCGAAAGCTTATCAAGCGCTTTAGTCGCGGCTGTAACATCAACTCCAAAATCAGACATCAGCGCTCCTCGCAGATTAGATCCAACCAGGTTTGTTTAACGTCCGGCTTGATACCTTTAATCTCAAGTTCTCGCCCTTTCCATTTGATAACCATCTCAGCGTCAATGCCGGGACGAAACCTGATGCGCACGGTATATGTAACGACCGCCTGAATCTGATCGGCGTCCTCTTCTTCTTTTGCTGCAGCTACCAATACTCTGGCGCGACATTTAAGAAACAACGCCGGGGCTTTTTCAACTTCGCCGTATGTATTTTTGGTTTTGCTGGGCGCCCAAAATTCAACTTCATGCCGGAGTATAGTGCTCATAAGCACGGTACCCGGAAGCGATCGAGGATCGACGTAACACTAAACTCAGTCTCCCCGGTAACGCGGCCAACTGCCTGGCGGTTCTCATACCAATGAGATATCAAAAGCTTCATTGCGACTTTTACCAGCTCCGGTGCCTCTATCCCGGCGATGAACTCAATGGTTACAGGCTCAGGATGCTTTTCTTTAACTGCGGGCCAGCCGTTGTAAAACACGATCTGCCCAACAATTGAGGCAGTACCTACAGCATATTCGGTTGCTGGTAATGATTTTTCGGTTTCGGTTGAATCAAGATACTTGAGGGAAGAAACCGATTTTAGGTTTGGCGTGAGCTCCATAGGCGAATGAAAATTGCCCTGGTAAACCAGTGTTTGTTCTCCGAAATATCTTCTCGTGTACTGCTCACAGAATTCCCGTGCGGCAGTGATGTACCCGGTCACCAGAGCGTCATCGCCTGTAATATCGGCATCAATCTGGCAGTGTTCTTTAGCCTCCTGCAACGTGATGGGCTCAGCTACAGGAGGGGTCTTAACCATTACTGACATTATTAATCGCTGAGGTCAGACTGCGACTCATACGCTTTTACTGCCTTCGCGTTGTCGTCGGCCTTACGTTGCTTAACGAGAACGTCAGCAGTAGAGGCGTCCAACTCAACGACTGTACCAGCTGGAACAGTTCCATCTTCATCGATGTAATCGACTAGCAGAACTACCTTCTTTTGACCCTTTTTCTCAGCCATGATCGCTCCGAATTTCTTACCGTTGAATGTATTGCAGCGGCATAATACCGCTGCAAATGAGATGTGCTTTGTTACGCTGCGCTGTTCGCGTAGTGCTTGATAGCGCCACCGACATCAAGAAGATTGCCGCCAGAACGCATAAATGAGAGAAAGCCCACCTGGCCTTTTTCGGTGTACTTCGAGTCGGTCATGCGGAACAGCATTACCTGCAACACATCACGAATCATGTAACGCTCAAAATCCCCAAATAGGATTGATTTGGCGTTTGCTGCCATAACAGGCATGCTCTGGTTGACGGTATATGCAAAGCCATTAATGGTGTCCGGCTCAGATGTTTCTATACCAGGAATCCAGAGCGGTCGCTGCTGGCCGTCTTTCAGCTTCTTCAGTTCGCGCAGAGTTGTATCGTGGAACATGTATCGGCATGTTCCTTCTTCGCGATACGCCGGGTCCACGCTATGGGCAAGATCTACCAGGTCATCATGTGTTACGGAGTCTGTTTGGCCAGAAGTCCCGATTTTGCCCGCTGCCGACGCACCAACCACACCCTGAGGCTGGCCAGTTCCCGAACCGATCGTGAAATGTTTATTGGTAATTCTGCCGAGGCGTTGCCGCAGGCGGCCCTGAATATGCGATTCCAGATCGATTGCACTGTCTTGCAGTAGCTCAAACGGCACTGCAATGGTTTTTGAACTGTATTTGTAGGTATCCAGAGCACTAGTGCCGAAGCTTGCGTCTTCGTTGCTCACGCTTGCGTTCTCGCCAACGATTTCACCTTCTTCCGAGGTAGCATCTGTCGTAGGCATATCCAACGACGCACCGCTTTCGGTCTGAATTACGTTGGAGACGCTGCGCATGCCCCCATATGATTTCAGGGATTCGAGCAGAGTTGAAGAAAACTCATTCGGAACCAGGAACCCACCTTGCGAGCCTGTGCCAGTCGACATAGTGTTTCGAATTTCACGTGCTCGCTGAGCAACGTATTGTTGTTGGTCAGAGGTGAGCGCCTGAATGCCGCCACGCATCCAGCTGTTAAAGATCTCGTTTTCCTTCGCTATATTAGCCTGGGCTTCATCAACCGATGTACCGAAGCTATCCGCTCGATCCAGAGTGCGCTGATGATTTGTAGCTTCTAGATCGAGGACCTTTTGATGACGTTCAATTTCGCCGTCAAGTCGATCAATCTCAGCCATAATCGAGTCATATTTGGACTGATTATCTGCTGACCATGTCTGTCCTTCCGTTGAATCCAGCAACTGCCGCGCTTCAATAGCTGCGTTTTTTCGCTGTTCCCGCAGAGCTTGAATACTCATAAAAACATTTCCTCACATTAAGGCATAAAAAAAGCCGCTTAAAGCGGCCAAGTATCGCGACACGGGAACCCGTATTACGCAATTCGTTCATACATCGCCAATCGGCGCTCTAGATGCTTTCTGTTGTCGGGCAATTTGTCGGTAAGTGCCTTTGGAGCATTTCCATAGGCACCGACATCAAAGCGATTGTTTGCTGCGTTGCCTTCTACAATCTCATCAACAAAACCGTGCTGTTTGGCCTCTTCAGCATCGAACCATGTTTCAGCGGCCATCCACTCCATGATCTGGCTTTCATCGATACCAGTTCGTTTCTTGTAATCGCTGCAGATAGCGTTATCTATCTTGTCGAGCAAACTGGCGCTCTCACGCATGTCATCAGCATTGCCTAGCTGGATGGTCCACCCTTTATGAATCATGAAAAAGCCGCCATCGGTCATGCGGATCTCATTAGCGCCCATCGCAACGTAAGTTGCTGCGCTCGCGCATAATCCATCGATATGAGCAATTACATGCGCTGGATGTTGTGAAAGCGCGGTTTGCATGGCCCGTCCATCGAATACATCACCGCCAGGAGAGTTAATACGCAGGTGAATGGTTTGGCATTGAACGCTTGCCAAATCCTTTGCGAACTGGGACGCGTCCACGCCATACCAGCTATCAATTGCGTCATAAAGATAGACGACAGCCTCATCCCCTTCGGCCTTAATTTCGTACCTTTTTGGGGCGTTGCTATTTGCCTGAATTAGATTCAGAAGTTTGTTCTGCTTCACTCTGCTCTCCTGTCAAAGGCTTGTATAAAGTGTTGCCGCCTTCGATGGCTGGCAGGTTTTCAAGCTTGCGTACTTCATTGATGGTCATCCAGCCAGGTTGCTGATTGCCCCCAAGAGCAATTTGATATGACTCATTTCGCCCCTTTATATCGCCGCGCAGCAATCCAGATACATTGAACTCGGCAAAGCTATTACCTCTTGGAAATAGCTTTCTATTGAGCTCTTGTTCGATACGGCGGAGATGAGGGCGTAACGTGTATTGAACAAAACCGATAGATTGCTGCTCGATTCCAGTTCCCCACGAGCTGCTTTTTTCCGTATCACCGATCATGTGCGGCGGAACGCCAAAGATTCGAGCTATATCGCCGATCTGAAACTTTCGAGTTTCAATTAATTGGGAGTCCTGAGCAGTGATGGTGAGCTGATGAAATTCACCGCCCTCGGTGAGAATTGCTGGCATGTGGCTATTTTCTAGCCCCTGATGTTTTCTCAGCCAATAGTCTCGAAGTAAGTCTGCTTGGTCAGTACTTAGTTTTTTATCGTATTTGATATATCCGGATGGGGTCGCATCGTTTGCGAAGTATCGTGCAGAGTATTCATCTGCGGCTAAGGCTGCTCCCACAGCGTTTTGTGCAGCATGGGTAATTGCACTTAGTCCGTTTTTGCCGTCCCAGCCAACTCCAGGAATATGGAGAACGTCATCTTGATCGTAAGCGGCATATGAACCGTCATCAAAGCCGACAACATAGATTAATCTGTTGTCGATTTTTTTAACTTCTACCCTGCGCTTGTTTAACGGTGTCAGGCTTAGAGCATCCCCTAAATGGTTTCTGCCAATCAGACTAAAGCTATCACCAGTCAGTAATATCGCAGAAACAACACTCTCCCAATACACTAATGCCGAAAGCATAGGGTTAGGTTGATCATGAAGAATCGGGTAAAGCGGATTACTAGAATCGATTTCTCGTCCATTCGTGGTCCGCTTATACACCTGCATTGGCATCGAGGCGATTGCGCCAGCGATCAAACGAACGCATGCATAAACGGCGGAAGCTCTCATTGCAGTGTGTTCGTTTACTACAACGCCTGATGCCGAAGGATTTACCCCAAGTAAGTCGCTTAGGCGTTCTATGTTTCCCAGAGAAACCGTCTCGTTCTTTACGTCATGCAATTCTGTCTGGGTATCCAGCAACTGCTTCTCAAGTTGTTTCAGTCGTTTCTCATTGTTCCCAAAACCAAACATCACAACTCCATAAAACCAGTTTCGACATGCGAGCTTTCTTCAACCAACATGGTTCGCCCAATAGCCATTATTAGGGCCACAGCGCCATCAATTTTGTTGTCATTGCCTTCTTTAATCGGGCGAACAACATCGTCATTTCCGGGCAATAACTTTCCAACCACATTTGTAATGCACCAGGTCATGAGCGGGTTACCGTCGTGATGGAATCGGCCCGACTTTATAGCGGCCTCAAGCTCCTTCATCGGATCGCTCATATTGGTGAAGTTCTGAGTGATGGTTACCGGCTGCAACCCTTCATCGGCCAGATGGTGTGAAAGGTTTGTCGCACCAGACGGATCAATGGCAGTGCAGGAAACCGGGGCTATCTCTAGCGTATCTGTGGCTTCAGCCAGTATTTCCCGGTAATCAATTTCTGCGCCATTAGTTGGTATTAAATGTCCGGTATTGACCCACTTCTGATACCTTTCAGCCTGCTTTTGATTGTCGCTATCAAATACAGTGTCTTCAGGCACCCAAAACGCCGGGGCCACGCAGTAGTAATGGCGCTTCCCGTCAACTACACGGGAGAACAACCGAGTCATGCTGTTAAGGTCTAGCTTTCGAGCCAAATCCATTCCCAGCGTACATTCTTCACCCTGAAACTGATCCAGTGATAGATCAATGTCCTCGCACCGTTTCCAGTCTTCCATGTTGAAGAATGCGGTTTTGCTGGCTACCCAAAGGTTTAGGTGCTTAGTCTTAAAGGTGTTTACTAATCGTGGGTTCTTAATGGCCCTCTGCTGCTGACTAATCAAATAGTCTTCAAACACAGAGACGCCCATATTCGGGTTCGCCTTCTTCAGTACAGCAGGATCTGTCCAGTCATCATCTTCATCGATGGTATAAATGATGCCGAATAGCTCGTCGTCTGGTGTGATGCCTTCGAGCATTTCGATAACCCGGCGACGGTGATCGTAGCAAGGCCCTTCAATGTTAAAGCCTGCTGTTGTGATCGCCCATATTAGCGGCTGCTCTCGTGCCCCCATGCCGGTGAGCATGGTGTCATAAAGCGCGTTGTCCTTATGTTCGTGATATTCGTCTACGATTGCCGTTGAGGGAGACGAACCATCACCAGGATCGCCGATGACAGGCTCAAACCGAGCGTCATCAGCTGGTCGATTTAAGTTCTTGGCGTTTACTTCTATGCCGAAATGCGAAAGCAGGTCTGGTGTGCGCAAACACATAAGCCTAGCCGGTCGGAATACCTCCCAAGCCTGCTTCTCTGTGGTTGCACCCGAGTAAACTTCGGCGCCGGCTTCTTGATCTGCGGCGAAGGCATAAACGCCAACGCCAGCACCTATCGCAGACTTGCCATTCTTCCTCGGTATCTCGGAGTAGGCTTCGCGAAAGCGGCGCAGGCCATCTTTCTTTCGTTTCCAACCATACACGCTGGCAAACTGAAACACCTGCCAAGGCTCAAGCGTTATTTTTAAACGCTGGCGTGCCCATTTGCCCTTTGTATGGGGAAGCTTCTGAACAAATTTGCAGGCCCTTTCGCCCGAATCTTTATCAAAACGAAATGGATAGTTTTTCTTTTTCGACGCTTCTAGATCGTTGAGGTGACGCTGGCAAGCTAGTTGAACGTAGCGACAAACAACAATTCGGCCAGCTACAACGTCACGCGCATACTTATTTGCCGCATTGACGTTTGGATAGCTCGCCATACATCAGAATTCTCCGAACTCGTTTCCCTCGCCCGCCTTATTTGGCCCCATAATTCGGCCCCTTGATGACGGGTCAAGTCCAAGCAAAGCCCCAAACGTCGACATCTGGCGAGCAGCTTCGTTCTTTGCTGTTAGTGCTGGATTCTTAACCGGACCGCCTGTAGCTCCTTCAACGACGAGGCCGTTCTCAGCTACTTCAAGATCAGCCTCTCGGAATGTCCCGTATGCTGAACAAAACACTTCCAGATTGTGGAGATCTGTTGCAGCAAGAATTCGCTTAGCACATAGATCAGGACAGACGCGCTCCCACATTTCGCGGGCAAGGCCTGTGATCCACTCTGGCGGTGAGACATTCGTTACTTTCTCAAACTCAACGGCATCGTGATTGGCGTGCTTGCTACCAGACAGTAACTTCTGTTCATTGGGCTTTGGCTTGCGCCCTTGTCCTGGTGCCCGCGCCATTCACTGCTCCGGATTTAAATTTTAATTTTGTCCGCGTAAAAATCTGCCTAAGGGAGCGGTGTCCGCGTTCAAAGGCTGTAGAGATTTGACCCGCCCCTCCCCTATGAGGAATGGCTCTGCCGGGCTCTCTGTGACTCCTGATGAGTCTTTGAGTCATGGCATGACTTGCACAGCATCTGAAGATTGCTCAGCGCATCAGTGCCGCCCTCACTCTTAGGAACGATGTGGTCACAAAAACCACCAGTCTTGATTTTGCCTTCCTTCAGGCACTGCTGACACAAGCCTTTATCTCTCTGCTTAACCTGCTCGCGTAACTGGCGCCAGCGCCTGCCACCACGGCCTTTACCGGCAGAGCCGCGGCTGAACGGTTTGGCTTTATCTGCATGCGCTATGCAGTAACCATGTCGCTCAGTAGTTGTATGTCGGCATCCAGCAACCCGGCACGCCTTAGGAATCCTTGCGGGCATAGCTGCCAATTACCTTTAAATCTGATTAATACCCGAGCACCGCGAGGTTCAGCGCCCCCCCGTGGTTGTCGCTATTCTGAGGGGCCCCGTTCGTTTACGGCCTTAATAGCTGCCTTATCGGCATTACAAGACCGAATCGCGGCCACGCACTCAGGGATATACTCAACAGCATCGCCAAAGGTTTCACCGCTGTACGCGGGCACCAATGTCGCCTGCGTTAGGGTCGCCGGTACTTCGATATAAATGTATTCAGTTTTAATGGGTGATCTGCTGCAGCCGCTCATTAACGGCAGCAGGAAGCTGAACAACAGAACAGGAATGATCGTTGAGGGAGGTATTGATCTCATTACGTAGCCGCTCAGCATTTAGTTTCAGTTGGTCGCGCTCTTCTCTGGCAGAGGCAACTGCCAGTTCTGTGCTAGCCTGCCAAGCAGCCTGTTCACGCATTGATTCGGTCATATGCTCGATCGCGGCATCACGCTGATCGATCTGCTTAGCTAGTGAGCCGTTAGCTCTGACTGTAAAAAACAACGCAACGCAGAGCGCAGCGAAAGCCAATCCAATCAGCAACTTAGCTTTCATTCTTTCCACCGATTCGACGCTTCAAAGCATCTTCAAACAAAACGATTGCTCGCCCACCCATATGACCGGATATGCCTACAGTCACAGCGGTATACAGTAGATCGATCCCAGCCGCTTCACAGAACCAAAACGTTATCAGTCCCGTAAATCCACTAACGACCAGCTCACCCAGCACTTCCATAATGCTGAATTTTTGAGCCTGTTTAGCCTTAACTCTGCGGATATAGTTAGCGAAGCCACCAAGGGCAGCTATACCCATAACCCACCCATAGGTAATCAGGCTGTAAGTGGTTGGATCTTTATCTGGTGTCATGGATACTCCGGTCGGTAACCGGTTATTTCTACTTCGAAGGGCTCTGTTCCGCAGGCTGCCTTAAGGACTTCCATGGCTGCCCGACTATTCATAACACCCAGCCCGTTCTTTGCTGGCGTCAACTTTAAGCCTGGCGCAATACAGCCTTGCAGTTGATGCGGCCAGTTTGCGGAGTGAAACAGAATCGCAGATCGCTCTGGCACTTCAGTTATTTCGTAAACATCTTTGTATTTGCTACCGCTGAATGGCTGGCATCGGTAAACGCCTTCAGGAATACAGCTCTTGTTTTGGGCATTGCCTGCCCACTGTTTCTCTACGGTAGCCAGAGTCGTGCCGTTCGGCAGGTACAAATAGCCGAGCGTACCCTCTGGATGATACGCAAAGCGTTCCAGTCTTAAGCGGAGCATGGTGAATACCAGATAAATAGGAAATTAAGAGAGTTGCCCGGTCGCCCCGGGCTGACCTACTCAGCAGAACCAGCATTCTGCCTTTCGCATCGTCTTTGTAGTGGCCGCGCTGTTTCCTCGCTCAGTCCCGCCGCACTGGTGTTAGGGCTGAAGTCATTGGATATACGATGTTGCTTGTGTCGTACACTGCTGTTTGGCCTAGCTGGTGAGGTGGGCACAACGACAAGCTTTGAGTTAGCCTATTGGCTTAGCGTCCGTTCATAGCAATTCCTCCTGCTAGAAACGAAAAAGCCCCGCGAGTGCGAGGCCTTGAAATCGGGATGTTTAACCGAGCTATCCCATCGTGAACTTCACCTTACCAATTCTGTATTGCTGAAACAAGACATTTTTGTATAAACATACAGCCTGTTCTTTTATACAGGCTTATTCTGCTCGAATCCTGCCTTTACCCACCTACCAACAATCACGCCTAGAAAAGATACTGCCCATAGAATCATTGGCAGTGACATCAGCAACTGAAATCTATCACTGAATAGGGTCTTGTGAAGATCTCTCTTTTTTTCCAGGCGGGCTATCAACTCACAACGGGTGCTACCAGGCCTCTCGCTTTGGCAGCGCTCAAGCTTTGATGCTTCGCGGGCGTTGGCTGCGTCATTTGAAATCTGGCGGTAAGCAATAATATGAAGGTTATTTAACTCTGAGTAGGAGCTGAAAATATATTCTGGATGTTTATTGTATTCATATGCGCCTATCCCAATCACCGCACTGTAAAACAATACGGTAAAAACTATCCCGATTCGCGTCCATCCACCCATGAGTTAAATTTCCCTTTTCCACATAATATCAACTAGTTGGGTGGATAATACCACCAAACCCAAGCCTACGCCGCCTCCAGGCTTGCGATTTCCAACACCTGACAAACGAATTCTGTTCCTTTCTTGATGTTGTTATATAGTGCGTCTCTGCTCATCTCCGCCTCTTCGGCTATACGTTCTTTTGTGTGGTGATCTTTTCCTGTAACCGGATCAGGGCGACGGCTTAGTAACGCCCAGGCTACCAGCGCATTGTGCTGATTCTCACTACGTGCCTTAACCATTTCCATGATCTTCACTGCCTGCTGCATACGCGGTGATTCAGGCTTATCGTTAAAGACGTATCGGATCTGGTAAATCATCGCGTCATTGCTGCCACCGCCGCCTTGAGATGATGGCATATCACCCTTCCAGTCCATGACGCGCCCTTCCATAGACTCACCACGCCAGCCCGCATCCTGATTCAGGTCCTTGGCGATAAGCACAGAGATATACCGGTCAATGACATTTTCAACGCGCTGATCGATCATGCAGATACTCTCCGTTTAGATACATACAGTGCCAGCAAGGCTGCATCACGCTTATCTTCGTTGCTTTGGCCTTCCCAGCCCGTAATCTGATTGAAGAACTTAGCGTCCTTTTTAGCCTTCTTTGCATAGCCTACTAAGGGGCGCTGGAGCACAAACTCAACGCCAGCGGCTGCCAGTGCCTCTTTTAGAAAGCGGCAAGCTCCTTTTACTTGGCCGACGTTCTGAGCAACCTTAAGCTTCGCCTGCTGGGTCTTAACGCCACGTTTGTTGAACACCGGCTTGAGGGTTTCGACATCTTCAAGAACGAACAGCGCATCCTGGTTTGCCTTGATGAAATCCACCAGCTCAAACAACGGCAAAGCTTTGAGATCAATTAGCTCGCCATTCTCGACAATACCAACACCTGACTTAACCAAATCAGGATCGATTCCAATAACTCTCTGCATAGCGCCTCCGTACACCGACCGGTTTTGAAGATTAGAACCGGTCGATTAATCCCATAGCGGTTAAACCTTCGCCTTTTTGCGCTTACCGGCGCCCTTCCAGCTCTCGCCTTTATCATTAAGCGCGTAACCACCAGCCCAAGCAGAAACTGCACATCCACCAGCCTGCGCCACCATCGGAGAAGCAAGGGCCCCGGCAACAGCCAGAGCGAGCATTGATTTCTTCATCAAGCAGCACCGCCTATTGTCATACGGCGAAGCTCTTCAACATCTCGCTTGGTTTGATCGAGCAATTCGCGCTCGGTACCAAAGTTATCTTCAAAACGGCGAGTACCAGCGTGAACCGCCACGCCATTTCCGCCTGATCTGTGATGTGTCACGCAAAGCGGGATTGTTTCCAGATGGCTAGCGCGCTGAGACATTCCCTGCCCAGCGCGAATGTGGTGAATCTCTGCTGGCGTTGCGCCACGACCTGTATTCCGGCATACAACACAACCCAACTGGCTTACAGCATCCAGCCAGCGCTTTTCCTCTATCGTCTTATGCTGCTTTTTCGCCACGCTTCCTTTTCTCCCATTCCGCTGTAAGTCTGTTCTGCATATCTGTCTGCTGGTGGACCGGCATTTTCTTTAAGATCCGGCGCCGGTATTCCAATGGCTGTCTGAGTAGATGCCGGGCGTAGCAGTCCTTAAGGAAATCAGCACTGCAGTTGCCCGGGTCATAGTTGCTCATATAGCCAGCTTTAGCTGCGATTGCTCTTCTGCCACTCGATCGCAAGCAGTGTCGAAATGCTCTTTAACGTACTCGACGCCAATGAATTTGTGTCCCATCCGAACCGCTGCAACTCCCGTGGTACCGCTACCCATGTAAGGATCGATTATCGTAGAGGTCGGCTTCAGCTTTGCTTGTTCGATACACCACATCATCAGAGCGGCTGGTTTTTGTGTCGGGTGCGATCGAGACTGAAGAGAAGTGTTCTCCTCACCCCTGCGACACATTCCGCGCCATAACTGGCTATGCAATCGGGCTGGCCCCGGCAGGTTGCTCCAAGCTATCTCGCAGTCAGCTTGGCTATCACTGGTACCGCCTTCGCGCTTATCCCACACCAACCAAGCGCGGGAGTCCGGCAAACGTTGAGCGAAATGAATGCCGCCCCATAAGATGACCTTTTCATAATCCAGCCATGGAGCCGGATCGAACGGTTGATCATCCCCATACACGAAGTAGTTATCTGAAGCGTTAACAATGCGGGATCGAAAACCTCCGGCCATCTTTTCAATGTTGATGCCATATGGTGGATCGCTGATAACCGCATCACCTTTCAAGCGATCGAGTACATCAAGGCAATCAGCATGAATCAGAGTCGCATTCCCAATCTGTTTAATTGCGATCGCGCTCATACAGCCACCCCAACAGATACAAGATGATCCTTAAGCAGCTCCTGAGCAGCGTGCGCCTTACCCTGGATAAGCAAGTCATAGGCTTTGCTGCTTACCTCGCGCTCATTGGTTAAGGCGCGTTGATCTGCTTTACGACCACGAACCATTGCCTGATAGTCGCTTTGCTGTTGTTGCGTCATGCTCATGCCACCACCTCGCAGGCACATGGCTTAACGGTTACTTCCCAGCACAGATCGAACTTAGGCTGAATTGAGCACCCTTCTGAAATCCAAAGGCCCAATAGCTTTCCGGCTTCTTTGCGATCTGTATTCTCGTAGTCCATAGCGCCAACAACTCGCCCGCACTGGCAGGTGGCGATAAAGCCCTTAGGTTTCTGTTTCATACCGCCACCTCCTTCGCCTGTGCCTCCATAGTCGCCAGAAAGGCCTTTACCGGTGCTGGTGACCACTGAATGCGCAGCAGGCCCAGAGACAGATTTCGATTCAAACTGTTGTCGCTTGGGTGCCAGGTGTTACGCAGGTTGTAATTAACTACGTCCGCCTCTTCATCAGTCAGGTTGTATTTAGCCTTGGCCGCCTGAGTGGCTTCGGTGTAATGGCTGAATGCCTTGCGGTTAGTCTTCGTCCAATGAATCGCTTTCTTTGCTTTAGTCGTTTGCATTCCCTGCCCTCACCAGTTCGTATCGTGAACGTTCATCACAGAGGCGGTTACCTCTGAGCGGTTTGATTTAACCCCTGCCACAACAGCGTTTGCTGCCAGATCGGCCTGCTCGTCTTCCCAGCGACGGGAGGAGATCCAGCCTTCGGCGTAAATTGGGGTTTGCTTGGCGGCGATCTTTGCAGGGCGCTGGGCTGCTTCGAGCTTGGCGCCTAACAGGATCTGGTCGAATAGGGTTCGGTTATCAATTGAGCTACTGGTCCATTGAATTTTGAGGAAGGCGTCTGCGGCTTCTGCTTTGCCCTTTTTGTAATCGAATGCGTCCCAGAACTCGTTGAAGCGATCGAGGATCTTGCCCTTGAGCTGCTTGCCCTTCTTGCTGCGGTAAACCTCAACATCTGGCTCAACAGCGATTGTGCCGCATTGGGCGGTAGCCGATGCGGTTACCAGGCCGTCAGTGGCCGGTGCGGTATCAACAGAGTCTGATATCTCTGTCGTAGTCTCTGAAGTATTCTCTGTAAGTACTCTCTGTTTATTTAGATTGCAGGATTCTGCATTCTTGTTTGCAGGATTCTGCATACTAGATTGCTCATTGCTGCATTCTTGATTGCAGGATTCTGCACTCTTGTTTGCAGGAATCTGCATACTGCTGTTTTCATTGGTTTTTTCGTCCAGAGTGCAGGATTCTGCATACTGAAAAACAGCGTTATTTACTGCAGCTACGTCCAAACGGAACCAGAGCTTTGCAGGGTTACCGCGACGCTTCTCGATCAGCAACTTAGCCTTACGTAAATCACGGCGAGCTCGCTCCTGTTCTGAACGGCTAAGGCCGGTTTCGCGGTGCCACTCTTCTTGGGTTTTGTAGAACCATCCATCACGCTCAGCACCGATACGGCCTTCTGACGACCAGTAGTAAAGCTGGGAAAGCATAATGCCCGCTACGGTGGAACCGCCTACGTGACGAAAGACAGGCTGATAGGCCACTGGTCGCTGCAGCAGCGTAGATATCATATCGGTCATATCAGCCCCCGGATCGATGCCCGGGGAAGTTGCAGGAACGCTTTCCATGCAACCTCCTTGTTTAGTCCAAAGGTGTTTGTCATACTCAAATCCTCTTGAAGTGTTCATCACTTGATTGAGAAGCCCGCCGAGGTGTTGCAGCACCGTTGAAGCGGGTTTTTTATTGCCTGACCGAAGCCCTGCCTTATTCAAATCCCTAAGCAGACTCCATGAATCCACTTAAGCGATAAGCCAGGTGATTAACGGCTCACCTGATGGCCGCTCGCTTTTGTTACCGGGGCTGCGAGATCGACGTTTATAAGCCCCTGTCTACTGCCGTAATCTGTCTGCTCTGGCCTTTTGGCTGGGCTGCTCTCTTGAGCCACCAGCTTCAGCCTTTCTATCGGTGGTTTATCTCTTACCGTCGATATCCAGATCAGGCAGAGGAAAATCCAGATCATGCTTTCCTCTCCTTGTCGCCCTATCGGGCTTATAAAAAATGCGCCACCCCGCTACTATCAACGCTCCTACACACATCAAGTAACGGAGCTACGCATGTCTCAGGTTTATCTCCTCAAGTACGTTGAGCACCGGCGCGAAGAGGAGCCCAAAAAATTTAGCGCTGACCAGAAAGTCTCTATCGGCGATGTCATTTGCCCCTCTGACGCTGATCATTACGCCGTTTGCGGCATTAACTCTCTAAAAACTGGTCTTCAGTTGCTTCTTGGACCACCCGAGCCTGATCCTCAAGAGGCATACCTTCGAGCAGTTGAAGAAGGACACCTCGTACCAAGTTGAAAGCTGCGTTATTTGCCTCGTAGGGCTTGAAGTCCCGGCGAGGCCACATCAACGGCATTAGCATTCCTGCATTCGACTTTTCAGCGCCTGTACCGAAAACGGAGATCGCAGCTTCCAATCTTTGACGGCCTGTTGGCTCAGTTGCATATATCTTCTGCAACTTTTCGCCTTCTGGCGTGCCAAGGCGAATTAATCCATCACTACAAACTTTCATCGCTCCACCTTCCGTTGTGTGACCCGTCACAATTTCTTTTTAAAACTCCCGATACAGAAGCTTTAAAAAGGACCGCAAGGGGTTAGCGGCCAATCGCCAAGGCAAGTACTGTATAAATAAACACCCCCAAAAGGTGCTAAAAAAAACTGCTATCAGGTGCAAAACTAATAGCAGTCAGCTATTACTTTGATAGCTGAAGTAGATCTGATGCGGTCATTAGCCCTTTTGATTCAGTTTCAAGTTTTAGCGCCAAAGACCTAGAAGGCATGCGGTGTCCGTACGCAATCTGACTAAAGTACGCTCTAGAAGTGCCAGCAGATTCTGCTACACGCTGGGCCTCGTCCCAGCCATATCGATCGAGGAATTCTTTAGCATCCATGCAGGGGATGATAGCATTTTGATAACGAAAGACAATAGCATATTGCTTGCACCCAAAAAGATAGCTTGCTGCTATTCTTCGGGCATGGATTACAAACAGAATCGCAGAGATAACCTGCTAATAGTTAGGGATCGCCAAGGCGGTACTTGGGCTGCTTTAGCAGAGAAGACAGAAACAGCGGCGGCTTATCTCAGTCAGATCGCTAATAATCGTCGAGATATGGGTGATAGCCTTGCAAGGCGTATTGAAACAGTTGCGGATTTACCAAGCGGCTGGATGGATCAATGCCACGATAAAAGCAAAGCCGATCTGCAAGTAATAGACGGAGGAGCTAAGAAACCCTTGGTTGACCGTTCAGTGCTTATGCAGTGCATTGTTATGGTAGACAATATTGAGGCTCAGCACGGCCTTGATCTTACCGCCCACCAGCGAGCGAGCTTGATAGCCTCTGGGTATGAGAGCTGTATTCGTAACGGGATGGATGACACTCAGCTCGATATCGTAATGGTTGCTGCAGCTTCAGCCATCTTAGGGACGTCCATCCAGTAAAGAACCGGGGTGCTTGATACTAATCAATTTGAGCCCCTTTCAGACCCCAAACCGCTTAGCAATTGCGAGCATATCCAAAGATAGCTTTTGTTCAGCCTGCGCTATCTGCTGCCTTGTAAGCTCTCCGCGATTCATTTGCCGAATGAACTTTAAGCGGTCGCAGAATATCCGCTGCGCCTCTTGCTCAAAGCTACCTACAGAACTGCGCAGCTGAACTACCTTTGAATTACTCATTATAAACCTCCCTGGATAAAGCTAGACGCGCGCGACCTATGCACATCTATAACCGGCGATGGATCATCGAACTTATACTGTGCATACATACAGTATAATAAGATCGATTTAACTTCCACTATCGCCCATAGTCCTTAGTCGTTGCGTGGAAATTATAGTGTTTGTATACAATTGGCAATATTAGGTTCATCTAAAATACCTATTCAAACGCCCGTTGGGCCAAGATATTGGCCCCATGCTATACTTTCGGACATATGAGCACCCGTGCAGCCCGCTTAAAGCAGGCAAGGATGCGGAAGGGTCTTACACAGAAAGAAGCTGCCAAGCATCTTCATAGATCAGTTAACACGATCAAGGGATGGGAGTCTGGCCGTAGCGATCCATCAACGCTGGATGATGTCGTTCGCTTGTGCCAGCTATACGGCGTGTCTGTCGATTACTATATTACTGGCTCCCGATCTGATTCCCTTCCGGATAAGCACATTGAAACAGCTACAAAATTAGCCAAGCTATCCCCTTCTGCACAGCAAGCCATTCTTTCGCTTATTGACGAACTTCTACCGGCTGATTGACCTCACTTACTCGCACTTTCGACTATTTCACTATTTGAAACTCAATTTTTCCAACCCTGACTTGATAGCATCATGCTATTGACAAAGCTATCAACTGCTACAATAATGCTATTCATTGATAGCACAACGATAGCAACGGATAGCAAAGTTATGACTCGCAAGCTTTCGCAACAGGAACTTCGCCTGCTAACACTCTTAAAAGATGGGTGTACTTATGATCAGGCAGCCGAAACCATGGGGATCAGACCTAACACCGTTAAGGGCTATGCCAACAATTTAAGGTTCAAGCTAGGAGCCTCTAGCAAGTCAGAGCTTATCCTGGCAGGTCTGAGGCAAGGCCTAATTACGCTGATCGTATTGCTATCACTGATGACGAATCTAATTTCCGGTGACCAAGACCTAATGCGCACCCGGGTAACAAGAAACGTTAGAACAAACCGCCCTACCGCTGTGGCAATGGCGTAAAGATAGGACATCGATATGAACATGAATCAGCAAGAAGCAGAAACGTATATCCGCCAAACGTTGCTTACCAATGGCGAAGTTTTCCTTGGTAACGGTGACACCCTCACAAGCGTCGATATGGCGTGGAATGTGGCTGAGAAACTTGATGAAGAACAGCTTGTTCAACTGCTTGATGCCCTTCTGCGATCTGATGTGGACCCACTGGCTCGATTGAAGGTGGAGACGTTCCGGGCCAAGACCAAAGAGCAGATTTCCGCATCTATGGCTGCTGGCTATGCAAACGCGGTAGTAGCTGCCCATAACGCTGTGAGGGCTGCGTAATGAGCTTCCTAGTCAATGTATTGAAGATTCAGCGATTGGCGCTGGAGATCTCGGAGAGCGGGGTTGCGCATGTGTTTGTTGTCTATTCAGGGCATGTAGATCAGATCCACGTAACTGCCTACCCGGCTGACACTTCCTATAAAAAGGACGAAAAGCGAACCTGTCTTGTCGATAAAGCCATTTATCTGGATGCGGAGTCGGAATCAGATATCGAACAGACTGCCAGCAAACTCAGAGAAGTAATTGTGTATCTCGATCAGCTAATGCTGAAGGCTGCGCAATGAAAGCCCTGATCCTGATCGGCCTATTCATCGCTATTGGGATCGTTTGGTGACCGGTACGCCGCTGCGCTGGGCAAGCGAAAACAGCGGCGACCAGCTCCGATTAAATTAGCAATAACGGAGCAAAGATTGAAGAAGAAATCAGGCCCGGCGCTCTCGTTAGAGCTTCCTGAATACAAAACATGCCCTACATGCAGAGGCGCCGGTAAATACAAACCTATGTTCCATGAAATGCCCTGCCCTGATTGTCACGGGGCCGGGATCGTAGATAAGGAAACCAGTGAGGCTATCGAGCCTGAAATACTCATTCCTGTAATGAAGAAATGCATCCACCAGCTGAAACGAGAAAACGCCGAGCTAAAACGGAATGCAGAGAAACAGGAATGGAAAGGTCCTTATGACGACGATCTGAAAAAACGGAACGGCGGAATATATCGAGGCGATTAGCCATGGATAAGAACGAGATACTGGATATGGAGCTTCACACGCTCTCTACAACGGATAAGCAGGATATCGAGTGCCACGAGTTTGATGTTTACGTTGAAGACGAACAGGGCCGCGAAGGCAGCTACAGCGCATGTATTGTTGATGTTGCTGAGCGAGCACTGGCGCGTATCGAGGAACTGGAATCAAAGCTGAAGACCAATACCGATATTCTGGATGATATTGCCGCCACACTTTATGGCGAAGGCTTGGTTCTGCATGGCGATTACCAAAACGATATCGTCATCGAAATGGATCTGATGTTCAATGACAACGGTTGGACGGAGTACGAGCCAGCACAGGAGGCCGAGTGATGCGTTTCTCAACAATCAAACAGCTCTACTGCGTTCCAGCAGAAATCGGGCGGCGGGTAGTCGTAAACGGCAAGGCCGGAATCATTGCCGAAGATCGAGGCCATTACATCGGCGTGAACTTCGACGAAGACAAACCAGGAGTTATCTCAAACTTCCACCCTACTTGGAAGGTTAAGTATCAGGGCATGGGCAAGATTCGCGCTCTAACCAAGAGCCAGCAGCGTTATCGCCGGTTTCTGGAATACGGTGATTGCTTCGATAGCTTCCTAGATTTTTGCTACTGGGACTCAGAACCGGAACGCGAATGGAATAAGTCGAGGGTCGCATCATGATCATCTGCAAGACTGGCGGAATGCTAGCGCCTAACGCCTTGTGCGGCTGGATCAAGTGCGGATCGAACAAATGCGGCTCTGATCAGGAATGCGATCTGCAGCGCAAGCATCACGATCTGAAGACCGACCCCGAAGTGTTCCAGCAGTCTCTCGATGGCGTTAAGCCTTGGGAGATTCGCTACAACGACCGCTCCTTTCAGGTGGGCGATACCGTCTGCCTGAAGGAGACAAAGCACTCTGGCGCTGAAATGAAGGCTGGAGCGTCTCTCGAATATACAGGCCGAGAGCTTACCAAAACCATCACCAATGTGGTCAGCGGCTACGGGCTGCAGGACAACTGGGTGGTTCTGACTATGGGGGATGCGTGATGCCTACTACGCACTACAACAGCCAGGAAGAAATGGATGAGGCGTTCGACAATCTGATGGAGCGCGAACAAGAAAAGGTTCGTCTTCGCGAAGAGATCAGAGAGGCAGAGGGAGCGGTTAACGAACTGCTGTTCGAACTCGAAGACGCAAGACAGAATCTGAAATGCCTCGAAGAGCGGATGCAAGATCTTGAGGAGGGTGTGTGATGGCTGAATGTACTCAGAGCGAAGGCGCTTACCTGCTAAAGACCGTTCATCACATAAGAGCCAATGATCAAGAGCTGAGCCTATTGATCGCTGCCGTTCGGGAATGGATCGATAACAACCGCAGCACAGCCAGCAAGAATGATCTGGACACCTTGGCGGGCTTTCTAAAGGTAGCGGAGGGTTGCGCCTAATGGAAACAATGGATCAATGGTGGGCAATGGTTGCCATGTACGTGATTGCCAATCTGATGCTGGCCCAATTCGTGATGTTGATAGCAGCGCTCAATGGATGGCCGGTAATCATTAGCCGGATCGGTGCCCTATGCATGTGCATTGCAACGATTCCATTTTACACCGCGGTATTCGTCGGTGAGGTAGTAGAGCGGAAATACCCTAACGGTGTGTTCAATAGCGTTAGAGACTGGTGGGCTGAGGAGGTTTAAGCAGTATGGCTAGGGGAATCAACAAAGTAATTCTGGTCGGTAACCTCGGCGGTGATCCTGAAGTTCGCTACATGCCGAATGGTAATGCGGTTACCAATATCACCATTGCGACCAGCGAAAGCTGGAAAGACAAACAGACTGGCCAGCAGCAGGAGCGCACAGAATGGCATCGGGTGGTGTTCTTCAATCGCCTGGCAGAGATTGCTGGCGAGTACCTGCGTAAGGGCTCACAGGTCTATATCGAAGGCTCGCTGCGCACTCGCAAGTGGCAGGATCAGAGTGGACAGGATCGCTACACCACTGAGATCGTAGCAAGCGAAATGCAGATGCTGGGCGGAAGTGGCCAGGCTCAGGGCGGCGAGCAACAGTCGCCAGTTCAACAACAGTCCCAGCCCCCTGCTCCACAGCAGCAAGCTCCACAAGCAGCGCCAGGGTTCGATGACTTTGACGACGACATCCCGTTTTAGTGAATTGGTGAGCCTATGACTCCAGAAGAAAAGAAAGCAAAATCGCGAGAGATGGCCAAACTGCGCAAGCAAGAACAGCGTGATCGCGATAGGCAGCATCGCGAGGAATGTGGCTTCAGAGAAGCTCGTATGGAAATGGGGAGCGGCACCTGGCGCTATATAGAGCTGATACAGGCACATGGTGGATATGAGAAATATGCCGAAGCTATTACAACGATTATTCATCGAGTCGGCGAGCTGATAGAGCGTGACCCGTCACAATATGAACATTTAATCTCGTTGAAGAGTCTCGCTGTATCAGCAAAAGACACTTGCCCAGAGACAATGCAAATGGACCTGTGAGGCTATTATGACTAACAACAAACCTTCAGAGAAAATTCTTACGGACGCTGATTTGGAAGAGCTAACCGGTTTCAAGCAGGGAGGCAAGCAAGCAGAGGCTCTAAGACAGAGCGGCGTATTTTTCTTTATGAGGCCTGATGGCAAACCTCGCACCACTTGGGAAAATATCAAATTCCCACTACATGCGATTGCGCCGGGCCTTGCAGATGAAAAACCAAATTTTGACGTGCTGATGTAATAATGGGCAGAAAACGTAAACACGGAGCCGACTGGCTCCCTCCACGGGTCTATCAGGGCAAGTCCGCTTTTGAGCTGCACCCTGCTGGCGGTGGAGCCATTCGCCTGGCACCACTTACGGCGAGCAAAGCAGCTGTCATTCGTCGTTATGATGAAGAGATACGGAAGCTAAATATGCTGTCCGGCAGCTTCAGCGAGTTAGTTTCGGAGTTTTTCCAAGCGCCGGCGTACAAAGAGCTGGCGCCAAGCACTCAGAAGAAGTATCTGCAGAACGCTAAAAAGCCTCTCGCTGTGTTTGGCAAAGTTCCGGTTAAAGCTATTAAGCCTGAGGATGTGCGGGCCTATATGGATAAACGCGGTTCCAAGACGAAGGTAACCGCAAATCGAGAGCACTCGTTCATGTCGAAAGTCTTTAGCTGGGGATATGAGCGAGGAAAGCTAACGATCAATCCATGCAAAGGCGTTCGGAAATTCACAGAGACGGCCCGAGACCGTTACATTACTGATGAAGAGTACATGGCTGTCTTTACCAGCGCAGATCCTATTTGCAAAGCTGTCATGGAGCTGTCCTACTGTTGCGCAGCCCGAGTTTCTGACGTTCTGGCTATGGAAAGCCACCAGCTGCTTGATGAAGGGATTTATATTAAACAAGGCAAGACCGGCAAAGCACAGATAAAGGCGTGGTCTGATCGGCTTCGGAAAGCGATCGAGGTCGCCCGATCCTACCAATCAACTCGATCTTTAACTCGTGTAATTGCAAACGAGCACGGGCAGAGGCTGACCTATGATGCATTTCGTGAGAGATGGAATAAAGCCAAAACCGCTGCCAAAGAAGCCTATCCGGGGCTATCGTTTGATTTCACATTCCACGACATCAAGGCCAAATCGGTTTCTGACTATACAGGGAACAAGCAGGCGTTCACCGGCCATAAGTCAGCACAGATGATCGATACTTATGACAGAAAGGTGCCTGTGGTGGATACGCACTAAATTAAGTGCGTATCCGATTCATGTTAAGCAGACTCTAGCTCTGACTCAATGATGTCTGATACTGAGACGTAAACATAAATTAATGGCCGACTAGAAGTGCCATTCTTCCGATAGATATCCCCGAAGAGTGTTCGCCCTTCTTCCCAAGCGCTATGGATTTTACCGAGATCGCCTCTGCCGACATAACCAAGTTTTCGGCCTTCGTATGATATGCGGATAGCAGTACTGTCATACGGATTATCCGGCTCGCGCTCAAACTCTACGAAACCTCCAAGCGGCAACTCATCAGCATCGATTTCTGCTTCGTGACGAAAGCCCGCTACTTCGATCAAGAACTCAAAGCCGCCTTCAACATTATCGAATGGATGGCAGATTTCGAAGCCGTCATCCGGTAATTTGGCGCCGGTATAACCTAACAGTGTAAAGTCTGAAATAGATGCATCAGGAGAAATAGCTCTTAGCTCTAAGTAACGGCCATAATCGTGCCTTTTCTTAGTAGGCAGCCTTCTCGCAAAAGTATCCATGACATTGTGATGGCGTTCCGCGCTCAACCTAAATGCAGGATGGCCCGCAAATCCACACTCGATAGCCGATCGGTAATCTGGCGAATCGGTCAAATAAACGAGATCAACCACGCCATCGTCATCACGCACCAACTCACCGACCACAAAACGGCTTCGGTTCTTGCTTTCAGTAGCCTGCCAGCATAAAACCAGTCGATTTGTTTCAATTACGTGCTCTATATACTTCATGATGCCACTTATATTAATCGTATGAGTTGTTCTTTTCGCTCTTGCGTAAGCTTCAGAATTAGCTCTGCTCTGTCGGGGAGCAAGGGATAAGGTACATTAAATTTTGTCAATTTTTCTAGCTCTTCCGAAAGAGCATCAATAGAAAAACTAAGTTTGCCTAAAAGACTAGCTCTCACTGGAGGGTATTGTTTGACAAACTCGACGACGCCGGGGATTAATTTCATTCTAACATCATCTTCTTCAGTTAGTCTCATATGATGCTTACCCCGCCTGATATGCGCCTCCATCATATTTTTATCTTTTAGCATTCTTGCGACTTTAACAGCGCACAGCTCTTGCCCGAGACTCGTGCCATTATCAAAGTACGGCGAAAACCGAACTTCCTTGCTGTCGTCATCCCACAGAACCTTCCAGTTCTCTTGATGCCTATCAGTGTTGCCAATTAAGGCATCGAAACAGAGGCAGTTCCCCCAATAGTCAACGTAATCATCGATTAGGCTCCAGGAGGGGGATCGATTAAGCAACTTGCTGAACCGCATTACAGTAGCCAAATTATGTTTTGCCCCCGTATCTCGATCGAAGTCAGGAATGTGCCTAGCCATATGGTCACCACCTGCCGTAGTGCGAATATTGGGCTGACCTTCATACCCCGTAAACCACTCAATAAGCGCGCCGGGCATGCCTGTTGTCGAATTAAACGAGACAAAGGCAGGCGGTACTTGCAGCCCCATTATTCTACCGAGTCTAAATGCAATGATTTCAGACCAGTATTGTTCTGGATGCCTTAATAATGCAGGGTTTTCGACTTGCGCCATAGGCAGCTTAAATAGATACCTATGCCCAGAGATCAAGAAGTCTGGCTGCCCCTCTGGGCATATAATCAAGTTTTTTTCGCGGGCGCCTTCGGGATAGATATCAAATTCACCATAGCTTTCCCAGTCAGCCACATCTATAGGGTCAGAATGGCTTTGCTCTATATTATCGCGGTCTATCAATCCAGGTCCTTGTGACTAACATCGAGATAAAGCTGTGAGCATTACATCAAAAAATAATACACGCAATACACTTTTTGTTTGGGTACTGGATATTAGGAAATATATTAGGAAATATTAGGAAAAGCGTTTTTGGTTAGTATGCATTAACGCTGGAAGCCTTGCGGTAGTGGTGCCCGGAGCCGGAATCGAACCGGCACGACCGTTAAGTCGGGAGATTTTAAGTCTCCTGTGTCTACCAATTTCACCATCCGGGCGAGAATTGGAGGCTGGAGTCGGAATCGAACCGGCGTACACGGAGTTGCAGTCCGCTGCATGACCACTCTGCCATCCAGCCTCACGTCTCACAAGGAGAACTGAGGATTACAACGATTTGGAGCGGGAAACGAGACTCGAACTCGCGACCCCAACCTTGGCAAGGTTGTGCTCTACCAACTGAGCTATTCCCGCTTCGCTGTAATGTGGAGCGTATTATAGGCCGATCCTGCGCCCTGTCAACAAACTTAAACAAAAAAATTTTGCTTAAAGATTAACCACTTACAGATCTTCGGTGAGATCCGGCCAAGCAGCACGCAAGTATGCAACCATCGACCACAGCGTAAGCAGCGCAGCCGCATATAAGCTAACAATACCCGCCCAGGACATATCACTGAACGGCTCGGCGGCCACCAGCAAGAAGATCGCCAGCATCTGCAGGCTTGTTTTAACCTTACCTACAAATGACACCGCAACACTCGCCCTCTTTCCTAGCTCAGCCATCCACTCGCGAAGCGCAGATATTACGATCTCGCGACTGACAATGATAACTGCCGGAATGGTAATCCAAACCGAGGCAAAGGTTTCTACGAGCATCACTAGTGCCACTGCAACCATAAGCTTATCGGCCACAGGATCGAGAAAGGCGCCAAATGGCGAGCTCTGGTTCAGTTTTCTTGCGAGATACCCATCGAGATAATCCGTCACCCCAGCAAGGGCGAATATACCCGCTGCAATTAAGTGACCGTTTTCAATAGGAAGGTAATAAACTAGAACAAAAACCGGAATCAGGACGATGCGTAACAAAGTCAGTAGATTGGGTATCTTAATTGGAAACTTCATTATCCGTACTAATTCTACTCAGGCTTCTGGATGAAGCGCAGCGTATATCTCTGACGCCAGCGCCCGGCTAATGGTATAGACTTTTGCAATTTCTTCAACACTGGCCCGCTCAATCTCCTGAATACCACCAAAATGTTTAAGTAATTCCCGGCGTCTTTTAGGGCCAACACCCGGTATTCCTTCAAGCACCGACTGTTTTCTCGCTTTTGCTCGCCTCGCACGATGGCCAGTAATGGCAAAGCGATGCGCCTCATCCCTGATATGCTGTATCAGGTGAAGCGCAGGCGAATCACCAGGCAACGTTACTTCGTCGCCGGTATCAGCCATCACCAGCGTTTCAAAACCAGCCTTTCGCGTCACGCCCTTGGCGACACCAATGATGGTAACTTCATCCTGCAGTTCAAACTCAGCTAAGACTTCTATCGCTTGAGTCACCTGCCCCTTACCACCATCGATCAAGAGGATGTCGGGCAGTTTAGCTTCGCCTTTTTTAAGTCTCTTGTATCGTCGCGTCAGCGCTTGTTTCATTGCAGCATAATCATCACCGCCGGTTATGCCTTCAATATTGAATTTCCGATAATCGGACTTCAACGGGCCATTCCGATCAAAAACAACACAGGATGCGACTGTTGCTTCACCTGAGCTATGACTGATATCGAAACACTCCAGTCGTTTAGGTACTTCATCGAGCCCCATTACTTCCTGAAGCGTCAGATAGCGATGGTAGATATTTTCTTTGTTTGCAAGATAGCTATTTAAAGCCTGCTCAGCATTGGTTTGAGCCAACCGCTGCCAGGCAGCTCTTTCCGATCTGACACTGTTTAAAACCCGGCATTTTTTGTTACGTTTATCGCAAAGAGCCGAGGTGATCAGCTCCTGGTCTTCAAGCTGCGATGTAGTGATGATCTCATCCGGTATTTCACGTTCGAGTGTCAGATACCATTGCGCAATAAAGGCAGATAACACTTCTTCAGCTGACTCTTCCACTGACACTTTAGGGTGATAGGCTTTGCTGCCAACAACTCGTCCTGAGCGCACAAATAACACATGAATGCTGACACCACCCGGCTTGAAGGCGCAGCCAAAAATATCAGCATCACCACCTTCGCCTGCTACATACTGCTGCTCCTGTACTCTCTGCAAGCTACTGATCTGATCACGATAGATAGCGGCCTGTTCAAAATCCAGCTTGCCCGCAGCCTCTTCCATCCGGCTGGCCAACTCCGTCATGATGGCGTTGTTCTTTCCTTCCAGGAACATTTTGGCATGACGGATATCTTCGGCGTACTGTTCAGTAGAGATAAGCTCTACACAAGGCGCGCTGCAGCGTTGAATTTGGTGCTGTAAACAGGGGCGTGAGCGATTGCGGAAGAATGCGTCTTCGCATTGACGTATTCGGAACACTTTTTGTAGCAGGTTCAGGCTTTCTTTTACTGCGCCGCTTGATGGATACGGCCCATACTGACTGCCTGCCTGCTTTCGACGCCCTCTTTGAAAGCGTACCGCGGGGTATTGGTCTTTATCTGTAATAAAGATATACGGATAAGATTTATCGTCCCGCAGCAAAATATTGTACGGCGGGCGATATTCCTTGATCAGGTTTTGCTCAAGCAGTAGCGCCTCGGTATCACTGTTGGTAACAGTGATCTCTATATTGGCGATCTTGCTAACCAGCGCCTGAGTCTTGATCGATAAGCCGGTGCTTCGAAAGTAGCTGCTGACCCTATTTTTAAGGTTTTTCGCTTTACCAATATAAAGCAGCTCACCGGCCGCATCATACATCTGATAAACGCCAGGCCGAACTGTCAGCTGGCGAAGAAAGGCCTTGCTATCAAAGCCCTGTGATTTCTCTTCTGTCATACCCAGCGTTATTTTGCAGCGTTGCTCTGTTTGTTCTTGTCCATATGGATATGGGTCGCTTCCATATGTATCTCGCGAAGTTTTTCCCGCGTTTCATCGGTGATCCCGGCACCACTTGAAAGCGATACTTCCAGATAAACACCGATTTCCGCGTAGTAATAAAGCTGGTTATCGAAATGAGTTGCACGGCGCAGTTTCGACAGCGCGATAACAGCACCATTGACTAGAATGGTGTTGATATCAGCATCAGATAGCATTGGGTGGCGGTCTTTAGAGCTAACCGGTTTTACATCCGATTTCTTTTTCATCACAAACGTCATAGCACACCTTCCCTTTATCTGATGCTGATGTATATGCTGTGTATCATGCATAACACACAGCATTCTACCCCGGATAGCTCAGACGGCCTACGTCTATTGCAACTATCCGACGACATTCAATGGCTTAGCGATAGCAAGCCACTTATGAAGATGCCGAGCTGGCTGTCAGAATTCAAGTTTCAAACGACTCCAGACTCGCCCGATATCCCTACCTATATTGACTGGAAAGGCAGTCATCGGCTCGGGTTGTATTTCGAATACCTTGTTGAGCAATATCTTAGGTTTAAAGAACAACCTATTGATATAAATAGAAATATAGCCATCCGTAAGAACAAGAAAACTATTGGTGAACTCGACTTCCTACTACAACAGAGTGGCCATAATCGCCATCTCGAAGTAGCGGTAAAGTACTACCTCTGTACGGGCGATGGCACACAACTGAGTGATTATATCGGCCCGGGCAAGAGAGACAGACTGGACATCAAATGGTCCAGGCTGGTTACCCATCAGTGTCGACTAGCAAATAAAGACGTTAGCAGGTCCACTCTTGCTGAACTTGGTTTTCCTCAGCCGATAGCCCCGCAACTTCTTCTGACAGGCTATCTTTTTTACCACAAAGGCGTTCAGCCAGATAAGCAACCCAAAGATATCTCTGAACATCACTTACATGGATGGTGGGTTCGGGCAATCGAAGCGGAAGAATTTCTGACGACCGATTGCCGATATCAGATACTACCTAAACTGCATTGGCTATCAGGAACAGGTGTATCACCTATCAATCGTGACGAACTCTTAGATAGCTGTAGCCACTTCGGCGCCCCTAAGCTCATTCGTCTATTGGGTGGAAACAAAGAACTAAGCCGCGGCTTTATCGTGCCGGACGACTGGTAATATCTCTTAGCGCTTATGCCAAAATCGAATGCAACCGGAACTTCGGTCGGATGGACAGCCTCATCTAAATCTATATAATTGCGGCCAATTATTACTATAACCGAGGACAGTTCTATGGATACTTATAGCTTGGTACACTTTGTTCCAGCAGCACTGGTGCTGATCGGATGTGTTGCGATCTGCGTTGTAGGCGCTGGCCTGCTGAAGAAAGCCATCGCTAAGGATGCGGCAGCTGCAGAAGCTAAACGCTAAGCAGCGGCTAAGAATACAAAACCGGAGCACTGTGCTCCGGTTTTTTTATGCCTGAATTACTCTTTCTCTAAACGAGCTACGAGACTTGAGGTGTCCCAACGACCACCGTCCATTTTCTGAACTTCGGCATAGAACTGATCGACCAGCGCAGTTACCGGTAGCTGAGCACCATTGTTGCGAGCTTCATCCAACGCGATCTTAAGGTCCTTACGCATCCAATCGACCGCAAAACCAAACTCAAACTCATCAGCCAACATGGTTTCATGACGATTTACCATTTGCCAAGAGCCAGCCGCTCCATGCTGAATCACGTCGAACAGCTCTTTGCCATTCAGGCCGGCCTGCTTAGCAAAATGAACACCCTCAGACAGACCCTGCACCAGACCGGCAATACAGATCTGATTGACCATTTTGGCAAGCTGACCGGAACCTGCCTCACCTAATAGCTTCGAAGATTTAGCGTAAGCTGCAATAACAGGCTCGACCTTCTCGAATACGCTGGCATCACCGCCAATCATTACACTCAAAACACCGTTCTCTGCGCCTGCCTGGCCGCCCGACACAGGCGCATCCATGAAATGAAGGCCCTGCTGGCGGGCATCACTATATAGCTCACGTGCGACCTCTGCAGATGCCGTAGTATGGTCAACCAGGATGGTACCAGCTGACATGCTCTGGAAAGCACCCTGTTCGCCTTTAACAACCTGTCTGAGATCATCATCGTTGCCAACGCAGACAAATACGATATCGGCGCCAGCAGCGGCTTCTGCCGGTGTTGGAGCAGCACTACCACCGTACTCTTTCGCCCAGGCTTGAGCTTTACTTGCGGTTCGATTGTAAACGGTGACCTGGTGTCCTGCGCGCTGTAAATGACCCGCCATCGGATAGCCCATGGTACCCAGGCCAATAAAACTCAATTGCATCGTATCAATGTCCATCTTTGTTGTTATTGATGTATAAATCAGAAATCCGCCAGCTTTTCAGCGACGATTCAGTCTGTCGGGGCAGATTAATCATCAGGAGCAGATATTCAGTTCATCACTACTCTCGTTTATGATCCATATTTCTGACATAACTACCAGCGAGAACTGCGAACTTTCTGTTCCTACATTCGTGTTAGTTAAATCCGGGAGCTGCTACGTGCGCCAATTTTCTTTTATCTTGCTCTTTCTCGCCGCCCTCGGTGTAAACCAGGCTTCTGCGACCGACTCTGTCTATCAGCTTGAATACCCATCACCGGACGGCAAATCGGTTAGCATGGAGAGCTTTAAAGGCAAAGTAGTGTTGCTTAACTTCTGGGCAACCTGGTGCCCGCCTTGCATCAAAGAGATGCCATCAATGCAGCGCCTGAGAGATAAAGTGGGTACTGAAGATTTTGAAATCGTTGCGATCAACGTGGGTGAGTCAGCCGATGCGGTAGATGCCTTTCTGATGGCTCGCGATCCAGAACTGACTTTCCCTATCCTGCTTGATGAGAATGGCAGTGCATTTAAAAAACTGGGCGTAATGGGTTTGCCATCGACCTATCTTTTCAGTGCAGAGGGTGAGCTACTTGAGACTATCGTCGGCGGTCGCGAGTGGGATGATTCGAACCATGTCGACATGGTTCGAGAGGCTATAAAAAGATAGCAGGCCAATTTCGACCTGCCATCTTACAAGCTAGTTAGCTTTGGTACGCTTTAGCGGCAGCCTCAGCCGCACCGCGACCGATCTCAACACCCTGTTCACGGATGGTGTTTTCCAGAGCATCCAGGCACAGCATGACATTGCGGCGGTTACAGCTTGCGCCCATCAGGCCGATACGCCATACCTTACCAGCCAGTGCGCCTAGGCCTGCTCCGATTTCAAGGCTGTAATTCTGCAGTAGAGCGGTACGCACAGCAGCTTCATCGACACCTTCTGGTACTCGTACAGAGTTAAGCTGTGGTAGTCGGGACTCTTCATCCACCAGGAATTCCAGACCCATAGCTTCAAGGCCCGCTTTCAGTGCCTGATGGTGCTCGTTATGGCGATTCCAAGTGTTCTCCAGCCCTTCTTCGAGCAGCATCACCAGTGACTCATGCAGGGCATAGAGAGAGTTTACCGGTGCTGTATGGTGATACGCACGTTTGCCTGTTCCACCCCAGTAGCCCATTACCAGGTTTTTATCGAGGAACCAGCTAGGCACTGGAGTCTTGCGCGCTTTCACCGCTTCAACGGCCTTGTCACTAAAGGTCACCGGTGAAATGCCCGGAGGGCAGGAAAGGCATTTCTGTGTACCGCTGTATAGTGCGTCTATACCCCAGCCATCAACATCTAGCTCAATACCACCCATTGATGTTACGGCATCAACAATGGTCAGAGCGTTATTAGACTGAGCAACCTGGCATAGTGCTTTAGCATCAGATCGAACCCCGGTGGAGGTTTCTGCATGAACAAAAGCGAGAATCTTAGTATCCGGGTGCTGTGCAAACGCTGCTTCTACCTTAGCGATGTCGACTGGCTTGCCCCACTCGTCTTCGACCATGATTGCTACACCACCAAAGCGCTCGACGTTCTCGCGCATGCGACCGCCGAAAACGCCATTCTGGCAGACAATGACCTTATCGCCCGGCTCAACCAGATTAACAAAACATGCTTCCATCCCTGCTGAGCCAGGAGCAGATACAGGCATTGTCAGTTCATTTTCGGTTTTCAGCACCGTTTTCAGCATCGCTTTGACCTGATCCATCATGCCAACGAACGCTGGGTCAAGATGGCCAATGGTTGGTCGTGCCATTGCTGCAAGCACACGAGGATCTACATCTGATGGGCCCGGGCCCATAAGTGTGCGTACTGGTGGATGAAAAGAGCTGTAAGTGGTCATTATCGTTAGTCCTTATATGAAAAAGCCCGGTATCAACGATGCCGGGCTTTTGTAACCTTAGCGGAGCTATTATTCCGCGATGCTATCAACGATCGCCATTACCATTTCGGCTGAGTGCTTAGCCGCAACGACAAGAAACTGCTCAAATGACAGGTTAGATTCTTTGCCTGCGATATCAGACAGTGCGCGAATCACAAGAAAAGGGACATCGTACTGATGGCAGGTCTGAGCGATTGCCGCTGCTTCCATTTCTACCGCTTTCATATCAGGGAAGTTTTCGCGGGTTTTCGCCACGCGGTCCGGACAATTCATAAATGAATCACCAGTTGCAATGAGGCCACGTGTCGTTTTCATGCCCTGCATTTTTGCGATACAGCGCTCTGCTACATCGGCCATCAGTGGATCAGGAACGAAGCCCGCCGGCATACCTGGAACCTGGCCATGCTCGTAACCGAAGATAGTGACATCGACGTCGTGGTGTTTAACCTCGGTAGAGATAACGATATCACCAACCTCAAGCACAGGATCGAATCCACCAGCCGAACCAGTGTTGATGACACAATCTGGCTTGAACTGCTGCAGCATAATAGTGGTACCAATAGCCGCATTGACTTTACCAATACCAGATTTCAGCAGCACTACATCACGACCATGCATTTTCCCGGTATAGAGTTCATAACCGGCGATCAGATGATCTTCACGGTCAGCGATGCTCTCTTTAAGCTGTTCGACTTCCTGATCCATCGCACCGATGATGCCGATGCGGATCTCCTTATCCTGCTGCAGGCGATCTGCCAGTTGTTTTTTTGGCTTCAGCTGATCTGCTAATAACTTGCCCATATTCTCTTCGTACCGTTGTATCGGGTGTTAACTGTTGGCCGAAGCATCGTCGACCAAACACAAATAGACGTGGTTACTGTAAAAGCTCTACAGTTTCACCAGATTCTCTAATCTCACGCGCCCTGTCGGAGATGAAACGCTGAAACTCTGGTTGTTTCAAATAATGTTCGCCAGAAACAAACTCAAGCGCTCGCTGATAGTGAAACTTTCGCACATAAGAATCAATACGGAAAACCTCGACGCCTTCCTTATTGAAAAATAGGGTGCTCGGATAATAGTTTAATCCTAGCGATGATACCCAAGCATTAGCAGGCTGGGTGCTACCGTCGGGTAACGTTAGCGCGTTATCGGAGGCGGCATTGACCCGCACCAGCTTAAACTGATCCATCAAGCTCGTAACGGCTTGGTCAGCGAAAACATTATTATGCAGCTCATCACACGACAAACAGCCTGGTGTTTCGATCAATACAGCCAGTGGTTGATCTGCAATCTGAAGACTCGCTTGTTCGGATCCCACTGGGCGCTCCGGCAGCTGGCCTGTCGCTGCTGAGCTAAGTAATTTCTGGGCAATGCCGCTACCTTGCTCGCCGGTAACAACGTAATCAAGGATCTTGGCGAAGGTTTCCGGCGGACGGTAACCATCAATTCTCAATTGTATTTCGGCCGCTTTATCAAAAAACACCAGAGTTGGTGTGTACTGCACCTTCCACTCAGCCGCTAACTGCTTTTCACTGAAAGTAGAGCCATCTGGAAGTGTCACTTCCCGGTCACCCCAGATATTGAGCTCGATAACGTCAAAGCGTTTCTGAATAAACTGGCTAAGCTGCGGGTCCTTAAAATTCTTCTCGATCATATTGAGACAATACGGGCAGCCTTCCTGATGGAAGTAGATCATTAGCTGGCGATCTTCTTCAGCTGCTTCTGAAACATCGTCTGCCAAATCGAGAAAACTATCTTTAAAATAAGATGGCATCGCCATCTCTTGATGAGCGGCAGGCAGCATTGGCGTCACCTCATCGGCGACAGCTGCTGTTGGCATAATTGCCGCAGCGATTGCAGCGGCGAGGAGTATCTGTTTCATTCCATTGACCATCCACTTTCGGTTGGGTAAAGCCCCTGCCAGCCAAAGCGATTAAACAGCTGGTCAGTATATTGATCGACTGCGGCATTAATCGTAACCATTTTCTCAGTCACTGGATGCCGGAATTCGAGGGTAGTTGCCATCAATAACATCCGGGCAAGCTGGTAGTGCTCTCTAAACAGAGCATTATGGCGCCCGTCCCCATGCTTAGTATCACCCACCAGCGGATGAGACAGATGTTTCATATGACGCCGGATCTGATGTTTACGACCGGTCTTCGGTTTAACCTCTACCAGTGAATACCGGGCTTGCGGGAACTTACCGATCGGATGAGGAACCTCGACAGTACTTAACCGACGATATTCTGAGACGGCGTCTTTGGGTTTAACATCGGGATTGGAGTATTTGTCCGCCAGCTTATCCAGCTTTTCCTTTAGTGGATAATCGATGACTCCACCTTCATCGGTGTATCCACGGGTGACACAGAGATAGGTCTTTTTCACCTTACGGTCAGCGAACGCCTGGTTCATCGCTTTAGCGGTCTCCTTCTCCTTACCGAAAAGAATCACGCCAGAGGTTGCCCTGTCCAGACGATGGATCGTATGAACCGTCGCCCCGTCGAGATATCGTTTAATCATTCCGGTAGCATTTGGCGTCCGCTTAGGGGCGATCCAGCTGGGATGAACCAGCAGCCCTGATGGCTTATTTATCGCGATGAAGTATTCGTCTTCGTAGAGGATATCCAGAGCTGGCTCGACGAATTCGTCCACCAGACCTTCTTCTGGTTCAACGGATAACATTTCGGTCATATCGCAGGGGGAAACTACATTTATTAAAGAGGCGTACTATACGCAAAGCACGAAGATGAATACACCGTTATACAGCTCAATTCTCGCGGTCAATGCAGGCTTCTTCGTTTTAATCGAAAAAAACATTCATTAGATCAACAAAAATCTTTCAATCTATCTCATTTCGCCGGAACCGCGTATTCCGGGGCTTTCAGCTGTGTTACCAAACTACACACTCTAGTTTCACGGCTGGTTTGATGAAACCTTTGTAGAATTGGTAGTCAAACCTCTTGCAAAGTTACCTTGTTTCGCCAATATTGGCCAAGTCGTATAAAAGAATCATCTGAGGACCATGATGCATAACGTACGTACCGTGTCTCCAGCTGGCGAGCAGTCGCTGCTGTCGACCAACAAAATGATCCGCAACACTTATATGTTGCTGGCTATGACAATGGCGTTCAGCGCCGTTACTGCAGTAATCTCCATGATGATCAATCCTCCGGGTATCGTATACCTCGGCAGCGTGATCCTCAGCTTCGTGATGCTGTTTGTTTTGAATAAGAAGCAGAACAGTGCTGCTGCCCTTCCGCTGGTGTTCGTATTCACCGGTATGATGGGCTTTGGTCTGGGGCCTATCCTGAACATGTACCTGGGTATGGCTAACGGAGGTCAGATCATTGCAACAGCTCTGGGCATGACTGCTGTTACTTTCTTTGGTCTGTCTGCATACGTGCTGACAAGCAAGAAAGACTTTAGCTTTATGGGCGGTTTCCTGTCTGCTGGCCTGATCGTTGGTCTGGTAGCAATGGTTGCGCTGTTCGTACTGCCGATGTTCGGTGTTAATGTTGGTGCAATGCACCTGGCCTTCTCTGCATTTATCGTGCTGCTGATGGCTGGTTTTGTACTTTATGACACCAGCAATATCGTTAACGGTGTCTACACCAACTACATCATGGCGACTGTTAGCCTGTACCTGAACATCTACAACCTGTTCATCCACCTGTTGAGCTTGGTTGGCGCGTTTAGCGACGACTAAATAGCTATTTAAGCAGTCTTCTTAAAGCCCTGCCTTCTTTGTTAAGATGGCAGGGCTTTTTCGTTTCAGAACAGATCGTTATCATGATTTTTTCAATTGTGGTCTATGCCACCCCTTACAGTTCGCAAGCCGCTTCCACTGCTTTGCAGTACTGCGAAGAACTCATAAGCCAAGAGCACCAGATTCATCGTGTCTTCTTTTACGGTGATGGTGTTCAGGCTGCGTCAGCACTAAGCTGCCCGCAGCAGGATGAGATTCAATTACACAATCGTTGGCAGCAACTTGCTGAACAACATGACCTTGATCTCGTTGTCTGTATTGCTGCTGCAGCCAAGCGTGGCGTCATCGACCAGAATGAAGCTAAACGCTATGGCCGCGTAAACAACAGCCTTGGCGATAGATTTACCCTTTCGGGACTGGGGCAACTGGTTGAAGCAGGCATTGTTTCTGACCGGGTTGTCACGTTTGGAGAGAGCAGATGAGCACTGAAAAATCCTGTCTGATCATTAACCGAACCGCACCTTACGGCAGTAGCCACGCACGAGATGCACTGGATGTCGCGTTAACTTCCGGTGTGTTCGAGATGCCTCTTACCCTACTCTTCAGTGGAGATGGCGTATGGCAGTTACGTAAAGAGCAGCAGCCTGACACTATTGAACAAAAGAGCTTTGCAGCTAACTTATGTGTACTTCCAATGTACGATATTGATCGGATACTGGTCTGTAGTGATGCAATGGCGCAACGTGGTTTGTCTTTAGACGAACTGGTTTTGCCGGCGGAGTCTGTCGATGCCGAACGCATCCGGACTGAAATTCAACAACATGATCTGGTGCTGACGTTTTGACCACACTGCATACGATTAACTGCACGCCATCCAACAGAGACTGCTGGCAGGATTGTCTCAACGCAATTAGTGATGGCGATACCTTGCTGATGATTGAGAACGGTGTTTATGGCGCCATGTCCAAAGCGGATTTCTGGCCAGATAACGTTCAGATTGCTGCACTCGAAGGCGACCTTAAAGCTCGTGGGCTAAGTGCCCCTGCGAGTGTAGAAACTATTTCAATGCAGGCGTTTGTTGAACTGTCTGTGCAACATAGCAAAGTAGTGAGCTGGTTCTGATGAGCGAGATGATAGTCAGCGGTAACGCTGTACCCCTTGATCCTGAAGGCTACATTGAAGACCTTAGCGTCTGGACACCTGAAATTGCCGAAGCACTGGCAGAGAAAGAGGGTCTTGTACTATCAGACGAACACTGGGAAGTTATCGAGGTTCTGCGCGATTTTTACCAGACTTATGAACTTTCACCCGCTATGCGCCCTTTCGTTAAGGCTGTCGGCCAGAAGCTTGGTGCTGATAAGGGTAAAAGCATCTACCTAATGAAACTATTTCCCGACAGTCCTGCAAAACTCGCGGCGAAGATTGCGGGACTTCCTAAACCTACCAACTGTCTGTGAGATCTTAATCTATGAATAAACCGGTTATTGGTTTCGTTGGCATCGGATTGATGGGGCTGCCGATGGCCGGCAACCTTCTCGAAGCGGGTTTCCCGTTGATCGCTTGGAATAGAACAGCAAGCAAGGCTGAAAGTCTGATTCCACAAGGTGCTCAAGTCGCAGACACACTAAAGATACTTACAGAAAAAGCCGATATTGTTGTGCTGATGCTGGAAAACGGTCCCATTGTTGATCGCCTGCTTCGCACAGAGATCGCCCCTGTATTACGAAGCGGTCAGCTAGTGATTGATATGGGCTCAATTCCTCCTGAGATGGCCAGAGAGCATGCGTCGCTATGTAAGGCTGTTGGCGCTGGTTATCTGGATGCACCTGTATCCGGCGGAACAGTAGGTGCAGAACAAGCCACTCTTTCGATTATGGCTGGCGGTGAAAGGAACTGTTTTGAGAAGGCACAGAGTGTTTTTTCTGCGCTTGGCAAAAAATCGACATTTATTGGTCCGGCAGGCTCTGGTCAATTAGCTAAATGCGCCAATCAAGCCATTGTAGGCATCACCATAGGTGCGGTGTCCGAGGCGATGCTATTGGCCGCTGCGGGCGGCGCCGATCCTTCTGCTGTGCGAGCAGCACTGCTAGGTGGTTTCGCAGACAGCCGGATACTGGATCTTCACGGCCAGCGGATGATCGAGCGCAATTTCGAACCTGGCGCAACCTCACGGGTGCAGCTAAAGGATCTGACGACAATTCTCGATACTGCCGCAGACAGTGATTTAACACTCCCCCTTACTGAAGCGGTCTATGCCCAGTATCAAGACCTGATCAGGCATGGAGACGAGAACGTCGACCATAGTGGCTTGTTACTACAACTGGAACGTATCAATAAACCTGCTCGTGTAGGAAAAGCACATGATAGCCGCCCACCGGTTGTGGAGGCGTCATGAAATTTACGGCCAACCTGAGCATGCTGTTTACTGAATACCCACTGCTGATGCGCTTTCGAATGGCTGCTATGGAGGGGTTTGATAAGGTTGAGATTCAATTCCCCTATTCTGAAACCATTGGCGATATCGCCGAGCAGCTAAACCTCAATGACCAACAGCTGATACTGATCAACACTCCTGCAGGTAATTGGGAGGCCGGAGAGCGCGGTATTGCATGCCACCCTGATAGAATTGAGGAGTTTCGTGCTGGGGTTCATAAAGCTGGCGAGTACGCCTCAGCACTCGGAGTTAAACGCGTCAACGTGCTGGCCGGCATAAAGCCAGATCATGTATCCAGCGACGAAGCGACAGAGGTTTTTAGTGAGAACCTTAGTTTCGCTGGCAAATACTTCGCGGAGCGTGATATTGCCGTAATGGCTGAAGGAATTAACACCTATGATATTCCCGGCTTTTTCCTTAATCACAGTAAACAGGCGTTTGACTTGATTGAACGGATTGGCCAGCCTAATCTTTATTATCAGTATGATGTGTATCATATGCAGCTGATGGAAGGTAATCTGATCAATACGTTAACCGAACACCTTGACCAGATCGGCCACATCCAGATTGCAGATGTACCCGGGCGCCACGAGCCAGGTACGGGAGAAATTAATTTCCCTAACCTTTTCAAGGCACTGGAAGCTATGGGATACTCAGGGCATATCAGTTTGGAATATCTGCCGGCACAAGGGACCCAAGCAGGTCTTGACTGGCTTAAGCCATTGACTACAACCTGAATGAGTAGGAAGTAATGAGTCTAGAGGCAGCGCAACAACAACTTTCGCTGATGCAGGCAAAAGCAGGCACCAATCAGCTACCCGAAACCACACGCCGCAGCAATCAGGAAGAGGAAGCCTATCACCAGTGGGCGACCTACAAAGTCGATAACGAACTTTACGGCATCGACGTTATGCAGGTTAAGGAAGTACTTCGCTATAGCGATATTACGCCTGTACCTGGCTCAGAGCCTTATATCCTCGGCATCATCAACCTGCGTGGTAATGTCGTTACTGTTATCAATACTCGCCAGCTTTTCGGCCTGCCAGATGTTGAGATCAATGATGACACCCGAATCATCGTCGTTGAGTTTAATGAGCAGGAAGTTATCGGCATGGTTGTCGATAGTGTTGATGAGGTTATCAACCTGCCGCAGAACGACGTTGAACGTGCGCCTAACGTATCTGGCGAGGAAGGCACCAAGCGCTTCGTTCAGGGCGTTTGCTACTACAACAACCTGCTGATCATTATCCTTGATCTAACCAAGATGATGGCTGCAATCACCCCAATTCCACGGGACGATAATTTCTAATTATCTCCTGCTAAAGAAAAAGCCGGCGTAATGCCGGCTTTTTTCGTTGTTCAGAACAGTAACTTTCGTATGTCGCTTAATGATGCTGATATATCAGCGAGGAAGGCCCCAGCAGCCACTCCATTTATTACCCTGTGATCAAACGACAAGCTCAGTGGTACTGTCATGACGGGCTGAAAAGCTTCGCCGTCCCATTCGGGCAATACGCGACCACAGCCTACGCCGAGAATTCCAACTTCAGGTGCATTCACAATAGGTGTAAAACCACGGCCACCAATCTTACCGAGACTTGAAACCGTAAAGCATCCGCCCTGCATCTCTTGTGGCTTAAGCGATCTGCTTCTCGCCTTTTCTGCCAGCTGCTCAATCTCCTGGGCAATCTCCGGAATGGACTTGCGATCAACAGCTTTTATCACCGGTACCATCAGGCCATCGGTGGTATCCACAGCCACGCCTATATTTACATAGTTCTTATAAATCAGCTCATTACCGTTACTACCTAACGAGCTGTTGAAGCGACGATGCCTGCTAAGCTGGAAGCCACACACCTTGACGATAAACGCCAGCAAAGAAGGAGCACGATTTAGCGATGCGTCTTTTGCCAGTTGCTTTCGGTAAGTCTCCAGCTCCTCGATGTTTACGTCATCATGAATGGTAACCTGAGGGACATTCAGCCAGCAGCGCTGCATATGCTCCGCTGTTAGCCGGTCAACTCGGTTTAGTTTTTCGGCCGTGACAGGCCCAAAGCGGCTATGATCGATCTGAGGTATTTCAGGTATTGCACTCCCCTGCACATCCGCAGGCTGTGACATTCGCGCTTTAACGTGGCGCTTCAGGTCCTCTTTGACGATCCGATTTCTCGCTCCGCTGGCAGATACATCGGCAAGGCTAACACCTAGCTCACGGGCTAATCGCCGGACGGCTGGACCCGCGTAGTAACTCTTCCCTTCTTGATCACCTTTAAACTCAAACGTTTCAATGGACCGAACCTCAGGGCACTCCTCATCAACAGGCTTAGCAACCGATGGCGGCGCACTCTCTTTTCCCGTTTCGTTTTCCGCTTCAATATGGGCAACGGTGATCCCCTCATCTGCACTGTCACCGGCTCTTACTAACCATTCCACTAACTTACCGCTGGTGGATGACGGTAGTTCCATCGACGCCTTATCTGACTCTATAACAAGCAGAGGCTCACCACTTGTAATCTGCTGTCCGGGCTCAACCAATAACTCGGTTATTTCACCAGGGCTATCAAGCGCAGGGATCAAAATAGCTTCGTATTTCATGCTGCGCTCCTTACAGGGTTATAGGGTCTGGCTTATTAGCTGTAATCGCCAAATCTGTTCTGGCTTTGTCTAATAACGCCTGATCGATTTTGCCTTCGCCGAAGAGCGAACTCATCGCAGCCCAGGCAATATGCCGGGCATCAACTTCAAAGTGGTCCCTCAGCGCTTGTCGGCTTTCGCTAAGGCCGAAGCCATCAGTTCCCAGCGCGGTAAACCGACCCGGGAAGCAGGTTGCTACGCTACCTGGAAGAACTTTCATGAAATCACTGGCGGCAACGAAAACGCCGCTCTCAGAAGCCATCTGTTGTGCCAGGTAGCATTTGCTGGTTGCCTCCGGTACCAACATGTTTTCGCGCTCTGAGCGCTGGAAATCTCGTAACAACTCGCCGTAGCTGGTCACGCTCCAGATATCGACAGAACAGCCATAATCAGACAAAAGATCGGCGGCTACTAACACTTGCTGCATTAAGCTGCCACTACCCAGCAGATGAACCTTTTGCTGCCCATCTTCTGAGCGCCTATAACGATAGATCCCTTTTAAAATGCCTTCTTCAACACCGTCTGGCATCTCCGGCATCTGATATGTTTCGTTGTATAGTGTCAGGTAATAAAACACTTTCTGTTGCTGCTTATACATTACGTCAATGCCTTCCCTGACAATGACTGCGGTCTCATACCCGAAAGCAGGATCGTAACTTTTGAGATTGGGTACCGACATCGCCAGAAGATGAGAGTGGCCGTCCTGGTGTTGCAGCCCCTCACCATTAAGTGTCGTCCGTCCCGCAGTGCCGCCCAGCAAAAAGCCTCTGGCCAGATTATCTGCACAGGCCCATATCATGTCACCGACACGCTGAAAGCCAAAAATTGAGTAGAAGATATAAAACGGTATTGTCGGTACACCGTAGTTCGCATACGCCGTACCTGCCGCCATAAATGAAGCCATAGCGCCAGTTTCACAAATACCTTCTTGCAACAACTGACCGTCAGTTGCTTCACGGTATGGCAGCAGACTAGAGGCATCTACCGCCTGGTATTTCTGTCCTTCACTTGAGTAGATACCAAACTGTCGAAAGAGAGATTCCATACCGAAGGTTCGTGCCTCATCCGGCACTATAGGAACAATATAACGACCAATATCCGCATCCTTCATCATGCTCGACAGCATTCGCACAAAGCTTGTGGTCGTTGACTGTTCGCGATCTCCACTACCCTTCAGTATTCCAGCAAAGTCTGACAGCGCAGGTGCTGAAAGTGTCGGACAGTGCTCCACGGATCGGGAAGGCAGGTAACCATTCAGATCTCCCCGGCAGTGATGCAGGTACTGCATCTCAGAAGAACTCATGTCTGGCAGGTATAATTCAGCCTTAGACAGCTGTTCATCACTCAGTGGGATGCCAAATCGGCGGCCAATATCGATACGCTCATCAGCGCTGAGCTGTTTTTTCTGGTGAGCATTATTCTGCCCCTCTGCAACCGGTCCCATACCATCACCTTTAACGGTTTTCATCAAGATAACGGTCGGGCGTCCATTGGTTTCGCTGGCTTTAGCAAAGGCTGCATTGATCTTACGGCGATCATGACCACCTCGGCGTATACAACGAATCTCCTCATCACTTAATAGTGACATCAGCTCTTCTAAGCGTTTATCGCCTTCCACCCAGTGGTCACGGACGGTAGGACCATCTGATACCGTGTAGAACTGGTAGTCACCATCAACCGCACGGTCCATCCGCGCCTGTAACAACCCATCTTTATCGCGGGCGAACAAAGGATCCCACTCAGAACCCCAGATCACTTTAATGACATTCCAGCCTGCGCCACGATAGCTGCGTTCGAGTTCCTGAATAATTTTGCCATTACCTCGCACCGGCCCATCCAGACGCTGCAGGTTACAGTTAACAACCATCACCAGATTATCGAGGTTCTCCCGCACAGCCATATTGATGCTACCCAGGACTTCCGGCTCATCAGATTCACCGTCACCAATAAAACACCATACCTTGCCGCCGTTCTCGGGTTTTAAACCACGGTTTTCAAGGTATTTCATAAAACGTGCCTGGTAGATTGCCGAAGGCGTCGACAGCCCCATAGATGCAGTTGGCCCCTGCCAAAGCTCAGGCATTCGACGAGGATGAGGGTAAGAACATAAGCCGCCACCCGGCTTCAGCTCTCGACGGAAGTTAAGTACCTGCTGTTCAGTCAGGCGCCCTTCAAGAAATGCCCTTGCATAGATGCCCGGAGAGGCATGTGCCTGCATCAACACCTGGTCGCCACCATATTCTGCGCTGCGGTTACGAAAATAGTGGTTAAAACCAACTTCAAGCATGGTTGCTGCTGACTGGTATGTTGCAATGTGTCCGCCAACACCTGAACCGTTATCATTAGCCTGTAGTACCATCGCCATCGCGTTCCAGCGAATGATATTCTCAAGCTTCTGTTCAGTTGCCTCATCACCGCTATAATGAGGCTGCTGTTGCAGTGGAATGGTATTCCGATAAGGTGTGTTTAACGTAGCTTCTGCTAAAGAAACCCCTTTCTCCAGCAGGTGGTTCTGTAACAGTCGCAACAGTACTCTACTGCGCTCATTACCCTGATAATCAAGTACATTATCTAGTGCTTCGAGCCATTCCTGATTCTCAGCGTACTCTTCCAGTTGTAACTCTTCGGCCGTTATTTTTGTTGTCATTGCCCAAACTCCTGATAATCAGTCCCTAATGAGAGCAGCAAATTGTTCTTGTGCTACCGGACAGGCTTGAGTCCGACGCTCTCTGCAACTTTTCGGGAATCGATGTCCGCGTTTATTTCCTAATGAGATCTCCAGAGCGGAAGGCTCTGAAGCTGGCTATGTTTTAGCCAGCTCGTTCGGAGTGGGATGGTGAATATTGGGTAAGAGTTCGCTTGCTCAACCAGACGTACCAGCTCCGCTTACAGCCCGGGTCAGGCCTACAGTGATGCTAGCAATATGCTGTTGGTTAGAGTGGCCAAAATGTGTGCGGTGTTCAGGAAAACTTACTGAAAAGCTCTACTGAGCAATCTATTGATTAGGGGAAAATACCCAAAATTTCAGAAAATGCGATTCATATTCGTTATTGCGATGCTGTTTTTAGATGAGTTTGTACACTCACGAACAGGATGATCTATCGATCAATGCCCAATATGAACCACTATCTTACGCGACGAAGAATGATGCCGGTGCTCCCAACAATAGACACCCTGCCAAGTGCCTAAAGCTAATGAGCCACTGATGATAGGAATAGCCAATGTCGAGGCAGTCAGTGATGATTTGATATGCGCAGGCATATCATCAGCGCCTTCATAGGTATGGGTATATAGCGGATCATTCTCTGGCACAAGCCTGTTGAGCCAGTTCTCCAAATCTATACGGGCACTGGGGTCAGCATTTTCCTGAATGATAAGGCTTGCACTGGTGTGCTGGATTAGGAGATTACAGATCCCGTCTGATATTCCTGACCGATGGACAAGTGCTTCTAACTGATCAGTGAACTCGAATAAGCCTTGGCGGCCAGTTTTGACTGTCAGTATTTTTACCATCTGAAAGAGGCCTACAACTAAGTAATTCAGGAAAGATCATTGTAACGCGGTTTAAGACTGGCGTCGGCATTTGACCAACGCCAGTGAACACCTTTTACATGACTCGGTTTGTCGTCAGGAATTTCGACTGTGAATCCGGCCCGGTGCCATCGGCGTAGAGGGTAACGCCGGATCGCAGACAGATAGAAAGGTCACTATGGGAAGCAGCTGTTTCTGCTGGTAGCAGATGGTCTACTGCAGCCTTCTCGTCAAGTAATTCCTGCTCTGTTGCTACCATTCTCTGGCGGCTGAAGTCATTAATCGGCAGGCCCTGTACTATCTGGTAGCGACCATAATCGCAGCGCACAGGGAAGGAGTAAATAATACCCTTTTCGATGCCATAACTGCCGTCCGAAACGATTGCCATACTGACAATCTCACCGACCTTGGTTCCGAGCACCCAGTCATGCATATGGTCGACAATGGCTTGTGCTGCAGAAGCAGCACTGGATTGGCCACGGGCTTTAATGATTTCACCACCACGGGTCTGTATGGTCGGTATAAACTGCTCCCGATACCAGCCCGTTTCGATCTGCTCCATCGCAGGGCGCCCCAGCACTTCTGCATGATGGAGATCTGGATACTGGGTTGTGGAATGGTTACCCCAGATCACCACACGGCTAATATCTTTAGGGCTGGCACCGGTTTTGTTCGCCAGAATACCTTTAGCCCGGTTGTGATCTAGTCGAGTGAGTGCTGTGAACTGAGATGGACTCAGGTCTGGTGCATTTCGACTGGCAATCAGGGCGTTAGTGTTTGCAGGGTTACCTACAACCAACACTTTTACATCGCGGTTGGCATAATCATTCAGTGCACGCCCCTGACGGGAGAATATCTCGGCGTTTTCCTGTAACAGGTCACTTCGCTCCATACCTGGGCCGCGAGGTTTCGCACCGATCAGAAGTGCATAATGCGCATTACGGAACCCGTCTTCGACGTTATCGTGTAGCGTAATGGTATGAAGCAACGGGTATGCGCAATCCTCAAGCTCCATAGCGATACCCCGCAGTGCCTCCATCGCTTGAGGCATTTCGATTAATTGAAGAATAACGGGCTGATCCAACCCCATCATCTCCCCAGACGCAATTTTGAACAGCAGACTGTTACTAATGCTGCCGGCCGCGCCTGTGACAGCAATCCTTACCGGTCTTCTCATGGTATTCCTCTGGTATTTCAGTGCTTGTTATCGGGCGTTTACGTCATAAGACATTGCGCTGTAAACGCCATTTTTATACCAAAGTATCACTACGACAATGTTAAAGAAAAGCCTCCTAATGACCTAAATTAGTCAACAATTGTACCTATATGTAGCGTATGTCAGAAAAGTTACCAAAACTGACCCGTTTTCCGAGCTATGCACAATTCAGGGGCGCCGAACCAGCGAATATGGGACAAATTCGCCCACTCACTCAGCTATGAAATCGATGGTTAAATCAGGCTCTAAGAATACAAATACTCACTAATAGCACCTGACGAGGGGATTCTAGAAAATCAGAGAGAAAAACGATGGAGGTTTACAGTATCGGCCGCAAGTGCGACTGCGCTCTCAAGCTGATGGAGCAGAGCTGTTTTATCTCGTCCTAGCACACCTTTAAGCGCCAGAGAGTTAGAGACGTGATCGCTACGGAATATAGTTTTCTCTAACTCAAGCTGAGAGATCAGATTATGCATTTCCTGAAACAGCTGTTTCTCGGTCTGCATCAGAAACCTGTCTCCAAAACCGTCGAGGAAACGCTGCTCACCTTTAGGAAAGGATAGAACCAAAGTGGCGAGATATTCCGGCTGTATCGCATTGATCAGACTAGCGCTGTTTTTTACGTGCTGTTCCGATAAGTCCTGGCCACCCAACCCATTAATCAACATCACCGAACGCTTTATGCCTGCTTCGGCAAGCTTATCAAGCGCTTCACGTGTGCTTTGCCAGGTCTCGCCTTTATCTATCAGAGACAATATCTCATCGTCGCCGGATTCTATCCCGATATAGAGCATCGTAAGACCGGCTTCCCTTAACGCAATAAGCTGTTCAACTGACTTATTCTTAAGGTTCCGGGGCAAACAATACGCCGTTACCCGACTGAGTTGAGGGAGATTGGCATTCAATGCCTCCAGAATGCCCTCAAGACGCCGGAAAGACAGCGCCATTGCATCACCGTCTGCGAGAAATACTCGTCTGGTATCGGGCAAAGAGTCGCCACAGCGCCTGATCTCTTCAAGCACTTGCCCTTCAGGCTTAGGGCGGAATTTCTTATGCGAGTCAGTATACATCTCGCAGTAGGTGCACTTGTTCCAGCTACAGCCATTAGTGACCTGCAGAATAAGGGAACGGGCTTCGCTTGGCGGGCGAAACAGAGGCTCAATATATTCAACGGGTGGTTGTATCCAGAACATCAGTGTTAACCTGGCGGGGTTGCCCTATCAAACAACTTATAGAAGTTGTTGCGGCTGATCTTAGCAAGTTCTTCTAGTGTCACACCCTTCAGATCAGCGATGCACTGCGCTACTTCGACAACGTATTTAGGTTCATTTTTTTTACCACGATGAGGAACGGGCGCAAGGTAAGGTGCATCGGTTTCAATCAGCAGACGATCTAGTGGCACATTACGAACGACCTCTCGAAGCTCTTCTGCATTGCGGAACGTCACTATTCCGGAAAAAGAGATGTAGTAGCCCATCTCCATCGCCTCTTTCGCCATCTCCAGGCTTTCAGTAAAACAGTGCAGGACGCCACCCGTTTTGTCACAGCCGTGCTCACGGATAAGGTCGAGCGTATCTTGGCGCGCATCGCGAGTATGAACGATTATCGGCAACCCGGTTTCTGCTGAAGCCTTAAGATGGTTAACAAAATTCTCTTTCTGAGCCTCGATGGTGTCTTGCTGGTAGTAATAATCGAGTCCGGATTCACCTATGGCAACCACCCTCGGCAGCTGAGCCAGTTTCGTCAGAGCATCAACTGAAGCGACCGCCTTCCCTGCCGACAAGGGATGAACACCAACCGACGAGAAAATATTTTCGTAATCCTTGATAAGCTCATACATGCTAGTGAACTGTTCAAGTTCGACTGACACGCAAAGCATCGAAGAAACGTCACGTTCTGCAGCGGCCGACAAGAGCGCACTTAAATCGCCGTTGTATGGAGACAAGTCGAGCTTGTCCAAATGACAATGGGAATCTACAAACATATAAAAACTTCAGATTATTTCAGAGGGTATGAGTGCGGCGGCCAGAGTTTAGTGCGCCCGCTAAGTAGGTTTCGATCTTTTGTACCAAAGTTTGGTCGTCCGAAGAGAACTGGATACCTATACCAGGAAGGCGACCGCCTTGCGCTGCTTTTGGCGTCATCCATATCACTTTACCGGTTACCGGAATCTTGTCAGGCTCATCCATTAGGGTCAGCAGCATAAAGACCTCCTCACCCAGCTGGTAACTACGCTGAGTTGGTATAAACAGGCCGCCATTGTTCACAAATGGCATATACGCCTTATACAGGTCGTCTTTGCTATCGATGACTAGCGATAAGATACCGTGGCTTATACGCGGCACTACTGACATCTGAACTCAACTCCCTTCATATCACCGAACCAGACCGACCCAACCGAACAGAATGCTTTCAAGCAACAACTGTTTGTTTGGATTCTGGCGGTTCATAAGCCCAACACGCTCGGACTGAACCCGGTCTGCCAGCGCAAACACCTTGTCTGTACTGGTTGCTTTTGCTACTGCAAGAAGCATATTGCGTACATCCTTATGACGCAACAGCTTTTCATCGCCTGATACCGATACCCGTGCAATATCGTTGAGCCAGTCGTGCAACCAGCCAAGAATCAGCTCGGTTTCGTCGCGGCTTAGCGACTGCGCCAGCTCTACAACCGATTGTCGCTGTTTCAGGATATCAGCGAGGCCTTTTAACACCTTAGAGCGCAACTCCGCCAGCCCCTGCTCATTAAAGTCTAGCGCACGCAAAGGTGAGCCGTATGATATTTGCAGAAGCTGCTCAGCTCTTTCATGCTCGACTTCAAGCCGCGTCGCTAACCAGGCAACCGCCATCTCGGACGCAGGTGGCGCACAATCTATCCTCTGACAACGGCTCTTGATGGTAGGCATTACCTGCCCTAGACGGTGTGTTACCAATACCATCAAGGTATTCTCACCCGGCTCTTCCAACATTTTGAGTAGAGCGTTAGCAGCGGAAATATTCATCGCTTCAGCAGGCTCCATCACCAGCACACGATAACCGCCCTGCTGTGCCGTGCTGTAGATAAAGCTATTAAGATTTCGTATCTGATCGATCTTGATCGGCTTACCTGGTTCGTCAGGTCGCAACTCGACGTAATCAGGATGAGAACCAGCTTCATTTAGCTGGCACCCACGGCAGCGACCACAAGGCTTCAATTCAACAGGCTGATCGCAAAGCAGCAGACGCCCAATTGACCGGGCAAACGCCAGCTTTCCAATTCCACCACTGCCATTTAATAAAAGAGCATGAGGTAGTCGCCCTTCGCTGCGCAAACGGTTGAGGTATTCCCAGCGCTCATTTAACCATGGATATACCAAAGCCTGCTGATCCGCATCACTCACTAAACAGCTCCTTCAGACGCAGCTTTAGCGTCGAATGGATCTGGTCCTGAACATCGGGCAAAGACTGAGATGCATCAATCACTGCTATACGCTCAGGCTCCGCCTCCGCACGCTGCAAATAGCTACCACGTATACGCTCGAAGAAACTGACCTTTTCTGACTCAAAGCGGTCAGGTTCGCTACGCGCACTGGCGCGGGCGAGACCGACTTCGACCGGCAGATCCAGCAATAGCGTTAAATCAGGTCTGAGCGTTTTTTGAACCAAAGATTCAAGGCTGGAAATTGTATCTTCGTTAAGGCCGCGCCCGCCTCCCTGATAGGCAAAAGTGGCGTCAGTAAATCGATCGCACAGAACCCAGGCTCCACGCTCGAGCGCGGGGCGCACAACTTCAGCAAGATGCTGAGCACGTGCAGCGAACATCAGCAGCAGCTCAGTATCTTCAGACATTTTTTCCTGACGCTGCGTCAGCAGAAGCTCACGAATCTCTTCTGCTAAAGGAGTCCCGCCCGGTTCACGGGTCAGTACTACCTCAACACCTTTGCTTTCAAGCAACTGCTTCACGAAAGCGATATTTGTAGACTTTCCAACGCCTTCAGTACCTTCAACGGTAATAAAACGACCTGGCGTGCGCATTATTTCTTCTCCGGGCTGGAACGATAATCTTTACGGCGCTTTAACTGATATTTACGCACGGCATTATTATGATCCCTGAGATTTGTAGAGAACTGGTGTGATCCATCTCCTTTAGCTACAAAATAGAGCCACTTACCCATCTCCGGGTGTAACGCTGCATTGATGGCTTCACGCCCAACCATCGCTATCGGCGTTGGCGGCAGGCCTTTGATCACATAAGTGTTATAAGCTGTTGGCTTACGCAGATCCTTGCGGGTGATATTGCCCTTGTATGCTTCACCCATACCATAAATGACTGTCGGGTCTGTCTGCAGACGCATACCGAGATTTAACCGACGTACGAAAACACCGGCGATCCTTGGGCGCTCTGATGCAACACCAGTCTCTTTCTCAACAATCGACGCCATTGTCAGTGCCTGATAGGAGGATTTATAAGGGAGTTTTGCCGCCTTTTCCTGCCAGCCTTTTTCAAGTTCTTGCATTAACGAACGGTTCGCGCGCTTTAAAAGACTCAACGCACTCATCCCTCGCTCTATTTGGTATGTTTCGGCAAGAAACAATCCTTCGGGATGCTGTTGATTGACACCTAACCGCTGCAATAGATCATCGTTGCTAAGATCATTGATATCCTGCTTGAGAATGTCGTTTTTGAGCAGCGAGGCTTTCAGCTGACGGAAATTACTGCCTTCCACAATAGTAAAGTAATACTTTACCGTGTCGCCGCGCACAATGCTGTTTAGCAGATCTTCCGGCGTCACACCGCTGTCAAACTGATATTCGCCAGCTTTAATTTTACCCTGGAGCTTATTTAGCTTCGCGTGAAGACGAAAGTAAATCGGCTGGTTAATCAAGCCTGCAGCTTCCAGCTGAGAGGTCATAGCACCAAATGAGGTTCCGCGAGCTACCGAAAACTGAACCGGCTCAGATAAACTCAGAGGCTGAGCCATATAAGCGTTAAACTGCTTCCAGGCGACAAAACCTGCACCAGCCACCAGAACAACAACAGCCAGCAAACCGGCAAACAGTTTTTTCAGCACTTAAGATAATCCTCTTCTAACGCGGCTTGTAGCAACCGGGTAACATTGCCGATGGTAAAGACCTGTTCGTCAATTGCCTGCACCGGCCAGACATTAATCAGACTGTTACTAAAAAATACTTCATCAGCTCGAAGCAGACAGTCTAGAGGGTAAATACCAATATTAACCTTAATGCCGTTTGCTTTTGCTAATGCTATCAACTGGTTACGAACGATACCTGAAACCCCGTAGTTGCTCAAATCAGGGGTATAAAGCTCACCTTTCTCAACCCAGAACAGGTTGCTCATAGTGCCTTCTACGACGTTTCCAGAACGATCACACACAATTCCTTCTCGGATATCGGGATCAGACCATTCAGAACGAGCCATGACCTGATCAAGCCGGTTAAGATGTTTAATACCGGCAAGTACTGGATTATCTGATAACTGATATTGGCAGATACGCGACTTAATGCCCTGCCGATAAAGCTCAGAAGGAAATTCCGGCGCGACTGACAGCTGTACGACTCGCGTCGGCTTAAGCTGCTCGGAAACAGCATATCCTCTGCCGCCAGCTCCGCGGGTGACTATGATTTTAAGAACTTTCTTGGTATCACCAAACTGCGGTTCAAGCGATGAGATATCTCGTTGAACCTTTGCCATGACCCGTTCTGCTGGGATATGGAGTCGATCCAATCCTTGCTTCATTCGCGCTAAGTGAAGATCCAGATACAGGAGCCGTCCACTCAGTAATTGAATGGTTTCAAAGACACCATCACCATAGGCGACGCCCCGATCTGTAGTATCGAGTACGCGGCTCTCAGAGCCGTTGACGAGTATGATAGGAGAAGCGGACATAAGAGATAAGGCTGAGGGGGCTCCCCCTCAGCCGTGACTACTTAGATCTTGCGAAAGACCAAAGTGCCGTTGGTACCGCCAAAACCGAAGGAGTTAGAGAGAGCTCCCTCAATGGCACACTCTTGTGGTGTATGTGGTACGTAGTTTAGGTCGCAGCCATCAGACGGATTGTCTAGATTGATGGTCGGTGGTGCTACCTGGTCGCGAATAGCGAGAATAGAGAAGATAGCTTCAACCGCACCAGCTGCTCCTAACAGATGACCAATCATTGACTTGGTCGAGCTCATGCGTACGTTATCGGCTGCACTTCCCAACACTTGCTTAGCAGCGTTGGACTCTGCCAGATCACCAGCCGGTGTAGAAGTACCATGAGCGTTGATGTAGTGGATCTGATCCAATGACATGCCAGAGTCTGCAATTGCGTTCTGCATGGAGCGTGCAGCACCTTCACCACTTTCCGGCGGTGCAGTCATATGGTATGCGTCATCACTCATGCCAAAACCAGTGACTTCAGCATAAATGTTCGCACCACGCGCCTTAGCCGATTCATATTCTTCAAGCACCAGCACGCCCGCGCCACTACCAAGAACAAAACCATCGCGATCGCGATCCCAAGGACGGCTTGCGGACTGCGGATCATCGTTGCGGGTAGACAGCGCACGAGCAGCGGCAAAGCCACCGATACCCAGTGGGGTATCAGCCATCTCGGCGCCGCCAGCAAGCATTACATCAGCATCGCCATACTGGATCATACGCATCGCATGACCAATATTGTGCGTGCCCGTAGTACAAGCCGTGGTAATCGCGATATTAGGGCCCTTAAAGCCGTATTTAATCGCCAGATTACCGGAAATCATATTGATAATACTGCCCGGCACAAAGAACGGAGAGATGCGGCGAGGGCCGCTACCAGACAGAATATCATGGTTCTTTTCGATCAGTGGCAAGCCACCAATACCAGAACCGATTGCGCATCCAATTCTTGGAGCGTTTTCATCAGTCACCTCAAGACCGGCATCATTAACAGCCTGAATCGCCGCTGCCATGCCGTACTGTATAAACAGATCCATCTTGCGAGCATCTTTAGGGCTCATGTATTCAGACAGATCGAAATCTTTGATAGGTGCTGAGAAAGTGGTTGCAAAACCGTTGGCGTCAAAATGCTCAATCGGCGCAGCGCCGCTTTTGCCTGCCAGGATATTGTCCCACGTCTCTTTAACAGTGTTACCTACCGGGGTCAGCATACCGATACCGGTAACCACCACTCTTCTGCGAGACATCGCGTTCCTCCAACCGGGTTCGTGAAAAAAGAAAAGCCGCACTATACGGGATAGATGCGGCCTTTCGCGTATTCTTGGGCTTAACGATTACTGGTGAGCGTTGATGTAATCGATTGCCAGCTGAACAGTAGTGATCTTCTCAGCTTCTTCGTCCGGAATCTCAGTTTCAAACTCTTCTTCCAGCGCCATAACCAGCTCTACTGTATCCAGAGAGTCAGCACCCAGATCTTCAACGAAAGAAGCTTCAGTAGTAACTTCTTCTTCTTTTACGCCCAGCTGTTCAGCAATGATCTTCTTTACGCGCTCTTCAATGTTGCTCATAACTCTTCCTATTATCTTATCAACACCCTCACACCAAAGATGTGATGCGAGACGGAATTTTATTAATAGCGCTGCAAACTATCAAGGGCAGCGCCGCTAATTTTCCATTTGATCGACGGCCAATTATCAACAAATTTCCGGAAAAAACAATTCCTTGCCGCAGATCAAACAAAATTAGGACATGTACATGCCGCCGTTGACGTTAATCGTCTCGCCAGTGATGTACGCACCACCGTCGCTGGCAAGGAAACCAACAACAGCAGCAATTTCTTCAGGCTGACCCAGTCGATTCATTGGAATCTGTGACTGCAAGGTTGCCTTATGTTCTTCAGCAAGGCCGCTAGTCATATCAGTATCGATAAAACCAGGCGCCACACTGTTTACTGTGATATTGCGTGAACCAACTTCACGAGCCAGCGCACGGCTGAAGCCTTCCATGCCGGATTTAGCGGCAGCGTAGTTTGCCTGACCAGCATTACCCATGGAGGCAACAACGGAGCTGATATTGATGATGCGGCCCCAGCGTGCCTTGGTCATGCCACGCAGGCAGCCTTTAACAACACGGTAGAGAGAGTTCATATTGGTATTCACCACTGAATCCCACTCATCTTCTTTCATGCGCATCATGATGTTGTCGCGCGTGATACCGGCATTGTTAACCAGAATAGCCACCGCACCAAACTCTTCCTGAACTGACTTAACGACAGCATCAACGGATTCAGCAGAGGCAACATCCAGTACCAGGCCCTTACCTTTCACATCGCTGGCAGCAAGGTATTCACTGATCGCAGCAGCACCCTTTTCACTGGTTGCTGTACCGATAACAACGGCTCCCTGACGGCCGAGTTCTTCAGCAATCGCCTTTCCGATACCTCGGGTCGCACCGGTAACCAGTGCAATCTTGCCTTCGATACTCATTTAATAACCCTTAAACCAAATTAACTTACTGCCCAAGCGCCTTAGCCAGACCGGCCTTATCGCCGATTGAAGCAACCTGTAGCGGTTTGTGTACTTTTTTGTTCAGACCGGACAGAACCTTACCCGGACCACATTCAACAGTCGACTCAATGCCCTGATCAACCATCTTCTGTACAGAATTAGTCCACAAAACCGGGCTATACAGCTGAGCCAGCAGCTGAGATTTAAGTTCTTCTGCATTTTCGGCAACTGCCGCTGCAACATTCTGAACAACCGGGATAGAAGGCATAGTAACTTCGATACCCTCAAGCTCTACTGCAAGCTTCTCTGCAGCAGGTTTCATTAATGCGCAGTGAGATGGAACACTTACAGGTAGCGGGATAGCTCTTTTCGCGCCAGCTTCTTTACAGTTTTCAATAGCGCGCTCTACCGCGGCCTTTTCGCCAGCAATTACGATCTGGCCAGGGCAATTGTAGTTAACCGGAGATACAACACTGCCCTCAGCTGCCGCTTCACATGCCGCTGCGACAGCGTCATCCGCCAAGCCAAGGATTGCAGCCATTGCGCCAGTACCGGCAGGAACTGCTTCCTGCATATATTCACCGCGCAGCTTCACCAGACGAACACCATCGGCAAAGCTAATTGCACCCGCGCAAACCAGCGCAGTGTATTCACCCAGACTGTGACCCGCAACCAGCGTCGGCATATCACCGCCCTGCTGTTGCCACAAACGCCACAAAGCCACACCGGACGCCAGCAAAGCAGGTTGCGTATTTTCTGTCTTGTTCAGCTCTTCAGCAGGTCCCTGTAGAACCAGCTGCCACAAATCAAACCCAAGAGCCTCAGATGCTTCTGCGAAAGTCTCTTCAATGATCGGGTACTCTTCCGCCAGATCAGCCAGCATACCAACCTGCTGAGAACCCTGACCCGGGAATACAAAAGCGAGTGACTGTGACATCGTTTCCTCGTATGTGCTTCTTAAATTCTCTGCCGCAAAACGCAGAGATATTGGTGCCGTAGTTTACATGATTCGAGATCAATAAAAAGATGTAATTCAGATGACCCGCAAGATAACAGCACTAAGGATTAACTACTGGATAATCGTTAATCAATGCAGCTGCGCAGCAAGGCTTTCACTGATGCGTTTTGGCACATTCCAATGAGCCTCGATGACCGCCTGCTCAATTGCATAAGCGAAACAATCCTGATCCGCCCCACCATGACTCTTGATCACAACACCATTGAGACCAAGCAAACTCGCACCATTTCTCCTGGAAGGATCAAGCTGAACTGCCAAGTCTTTCAGCACCGGGGCTGCAAGCAGCGCCAGGATCTTACGATACCAACTTTGCCTAAAACTGCGCTGAACCTTATCACTGATCATTCGCGCCAGACCTTCGCTGGATTTCAGTGCAATATTGCCGACGAAGCCATCGCACACGACCACATCAGCCTTGCCCGAGAACAGGTCATCACCCTCAATAAAGCCGATATAGTTAAGCTGGCCATGATCTGCAATCAAGCTGGTTGCAAGGCGTACCTGCTCATTCCCTTTCACGTCTTCCGAGCCTACATTGAGTAAACCAACAGTCGGATAATCACTCTTTCCAATTGACTGAACCATTACCGAGCCCATTACTGCAAACTGCAACAACTGCTCAGCGCTGCAATCAACATTCGCACCCAGATCCAGTGCATAGCAGTGATTTTTAACTGTAGGAATCGCAGTAATAATGGCCGGCCGATCAATTCCCGGAAGCGTTCGAAGCACAAGTCTGCCAAGTGCCATCAGAGCGCCGGTATTACCTGCACTGACACAGGCCTGAGCGGAGCCATCCGCAACCTTGGACAAAGCAACAGCCATCGATGACTGTCTTCCATGCCGGATAGCGCGTGAGGGCTTTTCATCCATAGCAATAGTTTTATCGCAATGAACAAGGGAAATTCTTTCGGTGAGATTAACCGGCTGAGATGCAAGCAAGGGCTCGATCTGAGCGGTATCGCCGATCAATATAACATTGAGTTTGGCGTGCTGCTTCAAGGCCTGAAGCGAGGCGGGAATAGTAACGCGGGGACCGAAGTCCCCGCCCATCGCATCAACTGCAATGACTAGCTTGTCTGACAAGCTTATTCGTCGTCCTGAGACGCTACAACCTGCTGGCCACGGTAGAAACCGTCAGCGCTTACGTGGTGACGCAGGTGAGTTTCGCCAGTAGTTGCATCAACGGTCAGCGTTGGCGCACCCAGAGCGTCGTGAGAGCGACGCATGTTGCGCTTTGAACGTGATTTTTTGCTCTTCTGTACTGCCATGAGAATATAGCTCCTAATTCAACTCTTATCAGCGTCAGGCTTTGTTTTTAACTGAGCCAGCACACTGAATGGGTTCGGTTTATCTTCAACTTCTTCTTCCGCCGTATCCGCATCGCCAAAAGAGGTCTGCACACTGCAATCATCGTGATAAGCAACGATCGGCAGATTCAAGATCAGTTCCTCTTCCACCATCGGCAATAGCTCCACTTCTTCCTCTTCAAGAAGCAGCGCATCGTAACAGCGGGGCATTTGCTTGACGTGTTCTTCCGTCAGAGCAACTGCCAAATTAAACGTTGCACTGAGTTCAACTCCCACCGGATCAAGGCATCGCTGACAGGTCATCTCAACAGATGCACTGGCGGAACCCGATATAACACGGTAACGTTGCTGATCGCATGAAAATTGCAGATCTACTTCTACCTCGCCACTGTCAGAACAGAGCAAAGCAGGTAGCTCATTTAATTCACTTACTGCGATACGGCCTTGCAACCGTACCTCGCGTTCAGCCAACTTACGGGGGTCGACTCTTTTAGGTAATGGACCATACGACATAAGCGCGCAATTCTAGGGCCGAAACCGCCATCTGTAAAGGGCAGAAAGAGGTTAAATTCAAATAAAATCAGGTTAGTATTCGGTTCCTAAACCTGCAACAGAACCTTATATAGATGAAAACACTGATTCTGGCGTCAAGCTCCCCTTTTCGGCGTGCTATTTTAGACAAACTCAACATTAACTATCAGTGCGACTCACCTGACATCGATGAGAGCAAACGAGTCGACGAAAGCCCAGAGCAGTTGGTGTATCGACTCGCTCAACAAAAAGCAGAAGCGGTCTCCGAGAAATATCCTGATGCACTGATTATAGGCTCTGATCAGGTCGCCGTTAATAATGGCGATATTTTAGGCAAACCACACACTAAGGATAACGCGATCCATCAACTGCGCCAATGCTCCGGGAATACAGTCCGTTTCCTTACAGGCCTATCTCTATTCAACGCTTCTACCGGCCAACATCAAACAGAGGTAATACCTTTTGATGTGGTATTCCGCGATTTAACCGATCAAATGATCGAGTCATATATAGATATAGAAGCGCCGTTAAATTGTGCTGGCAGCTTTAAGTCTGAAGGTCTGGGTATTACACTCTTTGAAAAGCTCGAAGGTGAAGACCCTAACACTTTAATCGGACTGCCTTTAATAAGGCTAATTCGGATGCTTGAGAATGAAGGGGTACGGGTGATTTAAATAGCAAAGATCAATATTCGCCTGAGATAACTACAATATTTTGAGGGCATCAGGAGCCACACCTGAAACCCTCAAGGTAAAAATCAACGGAGCTGAACAGGCGCATCCAGACCCAGCTTGGTAATAAAGGTGTTAGCCACGCTTACCCCCAGGCGATCGATAATTTGATCCAGAGGAGACCCTTGTGGCGAGTAATCCATCAACTCGTCAACGCCAACCAACTCTCGCGCAACATAACTAGAACTACCTAAACCATCAATCAGACCGAGCTCCAGAGCCTGCTCACCACTCCATACAAGACCACTAAATACACGCTCATCGGCTTTCAGGCGATCGCCCCTTCCCTTCTTAACCTGCTCAATGAACTGTTGATGAGTTGTATTGAGGACAGACTGCCAAAAATCGCGATCTGTATCTTTCAGGGGACTGAAAGGATCCAAGAACGCCTTGCTATCACCCGCCGTCATCGAACGACGCTCGACTCCCAGTTTATCCATAAGATCAACGAATCCGAAGCTACTGGAAATGACGCCTATAGAACCGACCAGGCTAGCCTTGTCAGCATAAATTTCGTCCGCTGCAGCGGCGATGTAATAAGCACCTGATGCACCTATATCCATGATGACAGCGTAAGCTTTCTTATCCGGATAAATTGCGCGCAGACGTTTTACTTCATCGTATATATAGCCAGACTGAACTGGGCTGCCGCCAGGACTGTTGATTCGCATAATTACCGCTTTTGAGTTTTCATCCTCAAAAGCCTTACGTAGCGACCAAATAATCCGATCGGCGTTCGCTTCCTCACCGTCGGCAATGGTTCCTTTTACCTCAACAACAGCCACATGCTCTTTGGCCGCAGGCGCGATATCTCCTGAGATATCCTGTCCGAACCAAAAGATGCCAAGCAAAGCGAAAAGATAAGCAAAGGTGAGAGACTTAAAAAAGATCCCCCAACGACGCGCCCGACGCTGCTCGACATGCAGCCCCGATAGCATTTTTTCAATCAGCTTCCATTCTTTGCTGTTATCACTGCCGGAAACTTTATCGACCACCCGCTCGACTTCCGGATTGGTTTTTTCACCCCAATGATTTTCAGACACTTGTTTCTCCCGTTTTCAACCATTCGGCCAAATCAGTAAAGTTATGCAGGATAAGCCGAGGGTCGTACTGCTCTAAACGTTTAACTTCATGGACACCATAGCTGACCCCAACAGAAGGCATATCAGCGCGCTGAGCCATACCAAGATCATATTCGGTATCGCCCACCATCAGTGCTTCGGAAGCTTTGACACCGGTTTCCTGTAAAATTTCCGTTAGCATCAAAGGATCAGGTTTGGATGCTGTTTCATCGGCGCAGCGGGTAATCTGAAATAACCAACCAAGCCCGGTGTCAGCCAGGACCCTATCCAGTCCGCGCCGGCTTTTGCCCGTAGCAACAGCGAGTATATAACCTTGCTGATGGAGCTTTTCTAACGTACTTGCTACACCGGGAAAGAGCTTCGTAGGTGTCTGATCCGCTTCTACATAATGATATGCATAGCGCTCGCGCATCTGCTCGACCTGCTCTTCCGACAGGAACGGCAACAAGGTAAGAATCGCCTCAGGAAGGCCCAGGCCGATAATGTCACGAACTGCTTCGGCAGTAAGCGGTGGATGGCCGAGATCGGTTGCTGCGGCCTGCATGCTCGATACAATCCGAGCCGCAGAATCAATGATCGTACCGTCCCAGTCAAAAATGATCAGTTTGTACAACTACTAACTCCTTATAATGTACTAAAAAGCGTGCCCGCTTAATTTCGGATCGCCATCAGAATACCAGACGCAAGGGACACTATTAAGTAGATATAGTTGCAGTTAAGCGAGTGAAAATGATTCAGCTAAGCCACTTACAGATGTCTGGAAATCAAAAAATGAGCGCACTCGATAGGCGTCGATCATCGACAAGCGAAGGTTTTGCTCTGTCGACTTCTATTAAAGAATGGCAGCTGATGACACAAAGATATTAAGGGGAACGTGTAATGATATCGCCTGGCGGCCACAAAATTTGCTCAGGGTATTTCTCTCCGGATTCGAGATAACGGATGAGCAACTGAATTCCCTGCATCGCCTGCGCAGTTGGCCTTTGATCAATGGTTGCCAGCATTCGGCCCTGCTGCACTGCCCTAATAGCTTCCGCATTGCCATCGAACCCTGCAATAGCCACACTTTGCCTATTCAGTAGTTCGACAGCGTCCAGAGCACCCAACGCCATCTGATCAGAGGCCGCAATTACACCATCAACATAATAATATGTTGTCAGCCAATGGTAGGCGGCTTTAAAGGCTTCTTTGCGAGACCAGTTTGCGGGATGTACTGCAATAATATTAACGCCGGTATCATTCAACCCAGCACGGAACCCCCGCTGGCGCTGCTGGGCATTTTGCGCAGCCCAATCACCATCAAGCACCAGAATACGCTTATCCTTGCCCAAGGATTGCGCAAACCATTTGGCTATCTGCTGTGCCGCTAATTGATTATCAAATGTAAGCTGAGTAATAGGCTGGCCACCGATCAAAGGTGTGTCCATGATCAGGTAAGGGATCTGCGCGTCCGTTAACGCCTTCGCTGAGGTGGTCATTTTAAGCGAATCGATCGGCAGCAATATAACGCCATCGGGCTTTGCTGCTATGACTTGTTCAACCAGAGCCGCTTGTGCCGCCCATTTCTCCGGTGCTGGCGGAGTGAAGCGAATCTTCAGCTCTACTCCCCAATCTTTAGCACCTTTGATAAAGCCCTGCTGAATCTTACGCCAGTAAAGATTATTTTCTTCTGGCCCTTTCATTATTACCACAATCCGCCAGGGTTTAGATGCGGAAATATTGTATTTAGGATCAAGCGGATTTATTGGCTTAGGTGCGACCGGTCGCGCATATTCACTATTATCGGCCGTTGCCACTTCACTCACCCGGTTCGATGAGTTTTCCGGCGACTTCTGATCACAGCCAAGCAGCGTAAAAATGACGAAGACCACTAAAACAGCACGTAAACGAAATGCCGTCCAGACGGAATAAGATTTGCCAGTGGTTTTGCTCATTTACTACTGCAACAAAAAGGATGAGAACAACAGGGACTAATTTACGAGGAATTCTACATCATAAGAGCTATTTTACAGCCACTTATATGACTAATGGAGTACAAAAAATGAGAGCTACACGCGATTCATCACGAGGATTAATACAGAGAAAAACTGTAATTAATCCTCGTATTTAAAAATCATCTTTATCAAGCAATACTGCGCTGTAATATTGATTGATGGGTGGTAATCATATCGTTACGCAAACGAGAGCGAAGGTGCTCTTTATCTTCAGCCATTACTACCCTGCTGCGCAGAATTTCAGCGCTGGAAAAATCGTGCAAACGATCGAGCTGACGTTTAAATGCACTAGTAAAATCTTCTCCAGGAGCGATTGAGTCTATTTCGACACTGTGCCGCATCAAAGCGATCTCGTCCCCCGCTTCACAGCTCAGGAAATTTTCTGCAAATTCATAGAGATACTCGCAATGTCCCTGACCAAACGAGACTGGGATATCACACGGATAGTTATAGCATTTGGCGATATGGTACTCGTCTGTACCATTTGCTTTTGTAGTAACGAGATAGATATCGACTGACGGCATGATGGCGCTCCTTACCTAGATTGTCCCTGGCTCAGATGCAGTAGAAAATCACTGCATCCACCCGAACAAGTATGGTCGGAGATTGACGGAGGGCAATATTTTAGCGATGAGAATTATTCATTGGGATTATATTTGACCGTAACAGTCTGACATTAGAGAAGTTTCAGGTAACATACGGCTGAACCTTATTCACGAAGACCATTATGCAACTTAGCCGCTTTACCGATTACAGCCTCCGTGTACTCTTCTATGTTGCCGTAAATACTGAAAAACTGGCAACACTGGCCGAAATCGCCGATTTCTACGACATCTCTATAGAACATTTGCGGAAGGTGGTTCACGCGCTTTCCAAAACGGGCTATCTAGAAACTTTTCGAGGAAAGAATGGCGGGATACGGCTTAAACTCAAGCCCGAAGAGATAAACATAGGTGAAGTCATTGTGCAGGCCGAAGGGGCCGGCCCGATTATCAACTGTGCTCAGCAAAACTGCAGGCTAAGCGGCTTATGTACACTCCAGGGTGCACTAGGTGAGGCACAGAAGGCCTTTGTGGATTCCCTAAAACGATATACATTGGCGGATATGCTAGCTGACAAGCCTATGCAAAGCAGCTTGATTGGCACCAAGCAACTCTAATGTATGCAATCTGGGCGAAAATCTTTACCGCCCAGATCACTTATATTTGCTAACTCAAGCTAGCTCAAGGGCTTCAGAGCTAACCAAAACGCCGTTATTGTCAGCGTAAACATATTCACCCGGACGGAATGTCACACCGCCGAATACAACCTGAACATTAAGTTCACCCACACCTTTCTTCTCGGTCTTCATTGGGTGAGTTGCTAATGCCTGAACACCAATATCGGTTTCGCCAATGGCATTTACATCGCGAATACAACCATAGATGATGATTCCTTCCCAACCGTTGGATGCGGCTTTTTCAGCCAGCATATCGCCCAGCATTGCCCGGCGTAGTGACCCTCCGCCATCGACCACCAGCACCTTGCCAGCGCCTGGCTGGGCAACTTGCTCGCGAACCAACGAGTTATCTTCAAATGCTTTAATGGTGACAATTTCGCCACCAAAGCGCTCCTTACCACCGTAATTACCAAACATTGGTTCTACAACCTGCACCAGCTCCGGGAACTGATCACATAATTCAGGTAACAGATCTTTCACTGCCGATCTCCATTTGTCTTATGACTTCTAACCGCAGGAATTCAAGAAGCGAAGCAACACCGCTTAAATCAACATCAGTCTTGCGATCATTTTTTGATAGTCGAATCATCCGCGATCCGGCACAAAAAAACACTTAAACTAAAGGACCAACTAATGCAGATCACCCTCCTTTAACTCACCTGTACGCACATAATTTCCAATATCTCCGACTAAGATCAGACCCTGATCACTCTTAATAAACAGATGTGTTGCCCCGCCCTCATTTCGACGCCGAAACTGTCCCTCTCTTACAGGGATAAACCAAACTTGCCCGTGACGATAACTCTCCATCATTAAGCCACCGTTGTGCTGGGATATAGTCGCTGTATCGAGCTTATCTTTCTCCTGCCATGGAAATCTCTGGGAAGCTTGCCGATATACACCTGTGTAACGACTTAATTCAGCACTGCTCATCTGAACTTTCGGAAAAACCAACTCGTCTTGTAACGGCTTAGTCAGCCACTCTTCGAGTATGTTTCGGGCACGTCTCAGGGTAGCCGGCTGATATGCATTTATGGCAACAAAGAATCCCCGGCCCGACCGCCTGCTATAAGCGAAATGTGACATATAGCCGTCGGCATCACCGCTGTGCCCCCATAGACGAACACCATGGCTGTAATAGCTATCTAACCCAAGCCCGTAGCCGTAATTTAGTTCAGCGAGTATCGACGAAGAGGGATGCTCCATTCGAGCGATCAGATCTTCGGAAATAATCTCCTTGCCCTTATGGATTCCATTATTCATTAACATTCGTACAAACTTAGCCATATCATCGGCCGTCGAATGCATATTACCGAATCCCCTGAATAGCGTGTGCCAATAAGGAATGGGAGTTGTAGCATCCTCGTCGTAGCCAGCCACCAGCTGCCTCATTAAATCGGGGCTGTGTTCAACACCTGTGCTGGACATATCCAACTGCTCAACCAAGTTCATTAACTGCTGTTCCCAGCGAATACCGGTAGCTGATTCCAGTGCCGCCTGCACGTATCCGGCACCGGCATTGCTATAGCTGGCCATCAAACCCGGTTGCCAAACTACCTTTCGCGCATCTGGCGCCAGACTAAACGCCTGTTGGAGTTCAAGCGGTTTGGGATAATCAAACTCTTCCCGCGTCAAATCCTGTATACCGGCAACGTGTTCGAGCATCATCGCGGTCGTAACCGGATGCTCCCTTTGCCAGGCATTATTGATGACAATATCCGGCCAATAACTACGTATAGGACGATCTATATCGAACCGTCCTTCCTGAACCTGTTTCAGCGCCGTTAACGCCGTAAAGCTTTTTGTCAAAGACCCGATTCGAAACAGTGATTGTGAAGTAACCGGATGCGTCTTTTGAGTGGAGTAATAGCCAAAGGCACCTGTTTGAGTTTCTCCAGTACCTATATCGATCAGCGCGTAACTTATGGCAGTGATACCTGAGCGCTGCTGAATATGGTTTAGCTGACCAATCGAGTGCTCCATCGCGGCTGAACGAGCACCTGACGCGAGACACAGCATCAATAGGATCGCAGAAACTTGTTTAGTCATATCGCCACACTCCTACATCCAAAATATATAGATCAACACCAATTATTTGCCGCACAGGCTGCGCTTTGCTAAATATGGATTAACTCGTACTCGGTTCCAAGCAAGGTAAGCGCAGAAATGAACAGACTCCTGGCAGTTATTATTCTGAGCTCACTCAGCAAAGTCGCCGACGCAACTAGCTACCACTACGAGATAACCTTCAATCAACATCTTAACCATAGCAGTACGCAAATCTGCACTGACAGCCCTACTGATCTGGTGTCTGGCAACCCGCGACATGAAGCTTTTCCAGCTCTGGCTAATTCAAAAGGCCCGTTTACTCGTCGCATACCCGCGCAACTATTTGAAAACGGTTGTATCACCATCGGCCAGACACTCAATCCAGACTCTGAAGACTGGCGGCAACAGCGCCGCAGTATTATCACAGCCGGTACCGATATCGTTATCCCAATATCGAGATGGCTATGGCGCCCAGAGACCTACACCGCTGCCGACAAGATTGAAATAAGCTTCAATTTACCCGAGGGCGCAAACATATCTTCGCCATACCCCGGGCAACATATGAACTCCATTACCATCGATCAGGGCGCCCGTTTTAACTGGAGCGGACGTTTGGCTATTGGCTATTTCACAGAGCAACAGATACAAACCGGGCATGATCACTTTCGCCTTTCGATGATTGGCGGGCTACAAGGGCAGCGCCCGGATCTTATAAAATGGATAGAAGAGTCAGCCTTTACAGCAACCTCAGCCTTTGGCCGTTACCCAATTAGTGGAAATCAGGTGCTGGTAATCCCTATAGGGCATGAAAAAGAGGCGATTCCCTGGGGCGAAGTCCAGAGACAAGGCGCACCTGCAGTACATTTCTTTGTTGATCAACACAGGTCTCTATCAGAGTTTCGCGCTGACTGGACCGGTTCGCACGAATTTAGCCATCTATTACACCCCTACATAGATGGTCGGGCCGGGTGGTTTTATGAAGGGATTGCCAGCTATTTTCAAAACATCTCAAGAGCACAAACCGGGCTGATTACGTCACAACAGGCCTGGAACAAACTTCATCGAGGATTTCAACGCGGATTAAACCGTCAACGTGGCAGAACGCTACCTAATGCATCCAATTATATGCAGATGTACTGGGGTGGTGCCGCCTACGCTCTGATTGTGGACGTTCTGCTAAGAACTGAGTCTGACGGCTCAAAAACACTCGCTTCAGCACTTGAAACGCTCAATCGGTGCTGCCGGGATGATCTCAAACGCTGGAGGCTCGAAGAGCTCCTCTCAGCTTTAGATCATCATTCTGGTAGTGACGTTTTTAGCTCCATGTATCAGAAGGAAGTGAAGCACCGGGTTTTTCCGGACGTATATTCTGCACTGGCCAGATTAGGTATAACTGCGGCCGGTAATAGTGTCGACATAAGCCAGGACCCAGAGTTCAGCGCCCTGCGCGATGCGATCACATCCACCAGCAAAACGCCGATCACAGTTTCTGAAAGCAATAGTCGTCCATGAAATCCCCATCCCTGATGATCGACTTGTACTCGACCAACTGCAGACCATCACATTGGGCAAATTCTTCTGGAGCTAAACAGAAGCGCTCAGAAAAGCCTTTGTTTCGATGATGCTCCAGATTAAAACTGGTTAGCACCAGCCTTCCTTCCTTATTCAGCAGCGCAGGCAGCCTATGCCACAATGAATGCTCGGGTTTGAAATGACTGATGACAATCAGATCAAACGAACCGAGATCGGGCCACTCTTTTGCATCCAGATCAAAACAATATGTAGATATTTCTAGCCCATCCTCAGCAGCAAAAAGTGACAGACGCTTAAGCCCCTGATCGGCAATATCGACAGCTGTTACAGCCCATCCATTCGCTGCTAAAAACAGTGATGCAGCACCATCGCCCGCACCAAGATCTAACGCCTTTCCGGCGCCCCATTGATCACTTTGTTCTTTGATATAGCCCGGCACTTTTGGGCGTCTATCGCCTTTTGCCAGATATCGGCTATTCCACTTTTCCCGCATATCCCACCACCATGTTTAATTAACTGAATTTTATATAAATTATTAGATAAACAATATCTTTCAGGTAGATACACAAGTCGTTAACCGTCTCCACAGGCAGCAACCTTTCTTCTAATGTTGGGACTGATATAATCGATCACGAAAATTCCCCAGCCAGACAGGAAGGATATGGACATTAAGAAGGCTACGCTCGGCACCCTCATCACTATCTTGGCTTCAGGCTGCACAACTCATGTAAAAAATGAGGTAAATGCCGTCAATTGCGCACCAGACAATGTGGCACGTCCTATTGGCTGCATAGTTCCAAAACCTCCTGTTGTTACAAATACAGATAAAAAGACGCAGGAATCGGAAACTAAGGTTCAGCCACTGATGCGAATCAGTGAGAATGGTCCGGGCGATACGAAAGGCACCGAAGTGATATATAGCGACCGCCCAGATTACGAATACATTGGATATCGCGCCCCGGAATCGGCAATAGCACCACTAAAGGGCGCCGACAAACCAATACCAGCTGCTAAGCCTGATGCTTTAGATGTTAAAGGCACTAATACAAATACTCGCTATACCATCCAGATAGCAGCGTACAAAGAGCCTTCAAACCTGAAAGATGCATTACAGAGTACAGCAGACTTGTCAGGACGATATGTTTATCAACAAAACGGACTCGGCAGGCTGAGTATTGGCAAATACTCATCTGTTCAACAGGCCCGGCTAGCTGCAGAACAACTGAAAAACCAAGGCTATAGCGTCTACGTCAGGCAGCTTCCTGCAAACGCAATTACAGCTACAGAAGCGATTGCGGCGTTCTGATCCAAATCCCAGGCCAGGCTGTAGTACAAACCTGGCCTCTCACCTCATCGTCTCACGACGACCTGCGAATAATGCAGCGCAAAGCGGCTGGCCACTATTACGACAGCGATAGTGGCCACTGCCAGCTCAATCCCTGCCACCCAGTCTAAAGCCTGTATCAGAAAGGTTTCCGCTGCCCCTCTTGCTAAAAACTCATTCAGACTTGTTAAGGCACTCGCTGAGACAACCAGCGGAAATGTACAGGCTGCGAGCGCAGGACTGAACCCCCCTCTTAGAAGCGGTATCAGCAAGACATAAACGCTAAAAGTTGAGAGAATCGCAAAGCCGGTCAGCAACACCAGCAACGAACTTTCCGGAGATTCAGTAACCGTCAGGTAGCCGAGCAGGCACAGACTTGGCGGCGCAGAAAATATCGCCAACAACGGCTTTTGCACTTCAGTTAAAGCTCCCTGATAGACCCGCAGTAACACCAGTGGAAGCAAGATCAGGTAGCAAACAATGCCAAAATGAACCACAGGTAGCGTAGCCGTTTCCGGCAGAATATCCGGATTTGTCACTACAGCCACAATGATACCGACCGTTGGTACGAACCAGCTAGGTAACGCCGATAAACGATGGTACTTAAATACCTGAGTGACAAAATTCAGCAAAATGAGCAGGTGTGCTGCAACCATTGCGGCCCATAAGTAACGACCGATATCACCGTACTGCTGATAAAAGATGTTACCCACGATCATTGATGCCATAGAGAATGTCGCTATGACACTGCCCGCTTGGGCGCATGCGAGATCCTGTTTAAGCGTTTGTGGTTGTAGCAGAAACTTCAACGCTACGGCTATCAACAAAACACTTGCGACTAGGGCAGCCAATAATGAAATTGACTCGTTCTCAGCGACGCGGCTCCACAACCAGCCCAGGCTTACAACACCCAAAGCAAGCCCAGACAAAGCAGAAGGAATATTTCTTAGCCGAGAAAAGTCAAACATATCACACCTCGTACGCTTAACATCGCCCGCCTCCTAATCGGAAGAGAACTGATGAATTGCGCTCAGTGTAAATCTCCAATACCATCAAGAATATCTAAACTTTTTATACCCACCGTTAAGCTATGTTAAACATAACATTCCGCCAGTTACGTATTTTCCATCAGGTAGCCCAGGATGGCAGCCTGACTCTGGCCGCATCTAAGCTCAACTTAACAAAAGCAGCCCTTTCTCTGTCATTACAAGAGTTAGAGAAACAGCTAGGCTACCCCCTGTTCGATCGTGCCAAAAACCGTTTAACCATTAATGAGCGTGGCGAACAACTTCTGCCCGTTGCCGATCAAGCATTACAAAACCTTGATGAGATTGCCGCTCTCTCGGCAACTCCCGCCGTCAGTCGACCAATCAGAATTGGAGCAAGCCATACCATCGGTAACCACCTGCTCCCGGCAATACTCGGCAGCTACAAAGCCTTAAACAATCAGTTAAACGTAGAAGTGACTATATCTAATACTTCACGACTGACTGAACAGTTGGAAAGCTATGAGCTTGATTTGGCGTTGATCGAAGGCCAATGCAAGAGCAGCCAGATCAATGAACGGGCGTGGCATGAAGACAGGATGATTATCATCGCACCCGCGGGCTATTCGGATGAGGCGCAGAACCTTAGTGCGCTGAATGATAGTCACTGGATACTGCGGGAACCAGGTTCAGGAACCCGGGCACAGTTCGATCAAGCACTGGCGCCTGCTCTAACAGAGTTTCACATCGCCCTGGAGCTGGATAGTAACGAAGCAATCATAAACGCTGTTGCCGCCGGTCTTGGATTCAGCTACATGTCAGATCTGACTGTGAGCCATGCCTGTAAAGCAGGACTAATAGAACGACTCGACCAACTACCTCAAAAACGTCGAATACTTAAAATAATAACAATGAAAAACAAAGTCTTAGGCAAAAGCCTTAATGGCTTTATTGAACACTGCTTACACTGGTCTACTGCACTTGAGCAGAAGATTTAGAAAACAATTGCAACAAAGCACCCAGGTCTACATTTTGTTGTAACCAACCGAATAGCTCTTGTTCTTCAAAGATCACATGAGCTCTTAACACTTCAGAAAACTGCAGAATCTGAAATGGCTCTAATGACTCCAGACTAAGCAGCAACTCCATTCGTTTGTGATCAGTTAACAGACGTTGGGCCAACAGATTTCCATCAGGTGACGATACCAGCATCGACAACCACATCTCCTCCTCTTCCCTAAAGTGAGAGACGAGCTTCTTATGATACTGCTCGCGCCAGCTACTCCAACAAGCTTGTAACCGGTCATTATCTGTACCGCACCGAGCAATTTCATTGCTTAACGAAAGCGCATTCCGATGCTCACTACTACTAAAAGGAATCTCGATTACAGAAGAAGACATTTAACTGGCCCGTAACATGGATTTGAAATACATCGTAAGAAGCACAATACCTAAGATGACTTAGATAATCCAGTAGATCAGAACCAGAAGTAAGGTTCAGACAGTAAAAGCACAACCGGAACAGAGCACTTTCTGCTCCGCTGAGAACTATACTCAAACAAGCGCCGTAACAGACGAAGAGGATTTAATAACCCTTAGGAGAGGCTGCGATGCGATCAATAACAATAGTATTTTTATCGATTATTACGCTTTTCGGCGCAGCAGGTGGGTTTACCATCAGCCCCCACGCGAAACCTGAGTATCAGTTCAGGGTCGCCATTATTGATCGCTTTTACCCCTCTGGACAGCAGTTCTCATCGACAGATGAGCGAACGGACCATGGTTGGATCTACGGCTTGGTTGATCTCGACCACGATGAACAGAAAGAAACCTACTATCACGGCGACTTAGTAGAGATGATTGCCAGACACCCTGCGGTCAATACGATTGCCTATCCGATATTCGACAACGTACATCCTATGCAATCGATTCTCGCCAATCTCAATAAGATTATCGCCAGACAGTCAGTTCAACCGATCGATGCGGTGATCTTATCCTGGGAATCAAGTACTCTCGCTTCGTCATTTACCCCTCCTCTCTCCCATCGTCATTCCGAACGTTATATAGCGGAGATAAAGCAATGGGCAGAGACTCAACCATCCTGGTTAACTACCTATAAGATTATCAGGGCACTTGAAGAGCTAACGGATCAGGGCGTTAGGGTTTACACCATTGCAGGGAATAGTGGTCGAAGAATGATAAATACTTTCTCATTCGCTCGTGGCGTCATCACCGTCGGTGCCAGTGAAGCCGGGCTCTCTCATATCGCCCAAAATCCATTCGTCGACACGACAGCACCAGCTGTCTACTACTTCACCCGTCTAGACGACCCTTCCGGGAACCCTATCGGATATGACATCAATGATGATGGCTGTGTAGATATCCCAGTTGAAAACCTGACAAACTCTAATCAAACCAACAGCCTACCTGAAAAACACTGGCAACCATTGGTGGGAACGTCCTTCGCGGCTCCAGCAGCTCTGCATGAGTCGCTGAACGCAAGCAAATCCGACAATACGGGCATTTGCGAACCGAGAAGGCGCTACTTATAAGCTATCGTTGCCCTGCCTTTCACCTACCACTCGAATTAGCTCAGGCATCAGCTGATCGAATACGGCCTTCAATTCCGCCTCATGTCGATAAAATGTCTCTATCGACGAGTGAAACTGGTTTTCGAAGCGGATTCGGGACGCAATCCTATCTAGCGCGTAGCCTAGCTGGTCAGTTTCCTCATAACTATTTAACCAGTCCTGGCTGACGATTTTCTGGACGGTTGAAAGCATTCGAGGATGCATTAAATCACGTCCGTTCAGCAGATCCTGATAGCACTCTTTAATAAAAACATCTCTTGGCTGCTCACTATAAAGAGACCAGTCGCGAATCAAAAAGTGATCAAAGATGACATCCATTGCAACGCCAGCGAATCTGCGCTGATGTTGAGGAAAAAGTTTGCGTGCGTCTTTGACCGGCAAAAAGCCATCACATACCCGATCGACAAGCAGATGGTTATCGATTCCCGATTGCAACTCATCCGACAATTCAGACCGAGTCACGCCTTTTAGGAAATCTCCCATCATATTGCCGACCCGTGATTCTACGGTGGGCTGACTGAGGAAAAGATGAGCGAGATAATTCAAGAGGACACCGCCTACAGCTTTGATCCTCTGATTTTATCGGATTATCCGTTACTCGGTGAAACAGTATCGTCCGTATCGATCTCTGACGGCACCAAAGAACAGGTAGTTATCCGGAAATAGCAGGCTACGTACGTAATAGACAAACAGCAGCTGTAATACATGACCACCGGCCAAAGACCAGAATAGATAACCGTGACTTGGCCAAAATGCATACTGGTTGACCAGGCTTACAGCCGTCAGCAGTAAGATAAAGTCATATGCATGAATAGAATTTCGCATGATTCCCAGGATCGAGATGCTATATACGGCCATCAGGCCCACACCTGCTTTGAAAAGAGAACCGGTTGGCGCATCGGGAACAAGATTGATCAGGAAAAATAATGCAACAAGCGCTGTTACAACAAGCCAACCGACCAACAACTGCATAGCCAGCTTATGCTGAATATAACGAGGCTCGTATGGCATCCGACTAATCAGCGAAGCGAGCCAATGATCATCGTGACAAGCGTCATGTAACTCGCTGTAAATATCGTTCCCCGAACGACCACAGGTAGACAGGCGGACAACATAGGACTTAATTTGCGATTTATTCATCCCTCTCCCTCCAGTCAATCAGGCAAACATATCCCGCGCTGATGAACATAGATTTCAGCGGGACAGCGGTTTTTATAATTTATTTCACTACTCCATGAGCGTAGGGGGCGTGATGGGATGATTACTACAGTCCCAAATCAGCTGCATGGGTAATTAAGTAAAGACGCTGTCTTTTGGGTTTTCAAGCGGCGTTCAAAGATAAACCAAAATAAACAATAAAACGTTTTATAATCAAAAGATTAGAGGGCAAACATCATGCAAATTGGCGTGATATTTTCCTTAGTATCAGTTTTGCCTGACAAAGCACGAATGGCGGCGACCGAACCTCATAATCAGGCAATGACCAATCCAATTGCCGCATCTAAAGTGACAATTTCTTTCGCCAGCACTGGCTTTCGTCGCTATAATGCAGCGTCAATTTAACCTATCCAGCGGCGGAATATAAATGAGAGTATGCGGCGTCGAATTACGTTCTAACGAAGCGATTATTACTTTGCTTTCTGAGGACAACGGCCTGTTCGATATCCCTGATTGCAGAACAAGACGCATGGTACTGAACGACCTCAATAGTTCAGAAGAGCTGATCGAGTTCAATAAAACATTCGCCAAGCTGGTTGAAGACTACAAGATTGATAAGGTAGTCATCAAAGCACGTCCGTTAAAAGGTAAATTTGCCGGTAGTGCAGCAGGTTTTAAAATGGAAGCAGCGATTCAGATGATTGGCAACGCTGATGTCCATATCATCTCGTCTTCGGCCGTTAAGGAACAGCTCAAGCACACGCCACTGATGATTGACTTCCGTGATACCGGTTTGAAGAAATTCCAGGAACCTGCTTTTGTCACAGCATTTGCCTGGCTTAGTAATAAACAGAAATAATTATTCTGTTGTAGTTTTGACGCGGCGATACTGTTCATACAACTTTTCGCCGCTCACTTTACGGACCTCTTCCAACGCCTGCCAAAAAGCCTCAGCCTTTTTGGGATTGAGTCCATACCATTGATGTGACAAGGGCACATACCAGTCGGCAATAAAAAATGGTTTCGGATCTTTCGAGATGAGGCCTGTCAGCCCAAGTTTACTCACCAGCCAATCTCCAATCGATTCCTCGACAACATAACCATCAAGGCGAAGGCGACTGACAGCCTTAAACCCGGCTTCAGGCGCATAAGAGCTTGGGGCTAAGGTATCAAGAGACTTTAACTTCTCATGTGCGACATAGCCCAAGGGAGCTGAAATAGACAGGTTTTTATCAGTAAACTTGCTTCCGTCCCAACCTATAACCCTATCGGACTGGGTATATATCGGATACTTAACACTCCAAATCCGCTTATTGCTGTTTGGGATGTTCCCATCCATCGGAAACTTAGCCCATTGCTCACGCTCTTTTTTCCAGATCACTGCATAGATAGCATCAACTTCACCATTGGTTAGATACTGGATACAGCGTCTCCACGGACGTGTAATAAATTGAGGACGCAAACCAGCCTCGCGGGCTGCAAGAATAATCATGTCGGTCAGCATTCCGTTGTTGCCGAAGCTGACCCTATCTTCAGAATCTATGGTAAACGGGCGGTAGTCCTGAGGTTCAAAGCAGAAGCGAATCTCATTATTCGCGACACCGGATAGTGGCACCACCGCGAGCAACGCAGCGGTAAGCTGCGCGAATCGTTTCAAAACCGCAAACTCCTATGGTCAGGCGTATCGACTTAACTTTCTGACGATTTCGTATTCATTATTGCTATCGCTCAGATAACGATGCAGACAGAAAGTCCGTTCACTCTGAAGCTCATTGGGAATCGCGCAACCTGTGTGCGACTCAGCAAACTGAAGCCAACGTTCAATATTGATCACATCAGTTAACGCTGACGCCTCTTTATGACTTAGTACTCCTCGCTCCTTAAGTCGCGAAACGTGCTGCAATAATTCAGTCGGGGTACGCTGTTTTAAAGGCTTATCATAATCATCACAAGGACTATAGCAATGATCATTTGCCGCTTGCTGATAGAACAAGTTATCGACGGGAAAAATGGCAGTTCTGCCGGGGTAAGGAATACTGATCATCAAGGCAACTCCACTGGCGCATCACATCTTTAATCGCAAGAATGTGTAAGTCCAGCTCTTACCGAACAAAGCTTGGTACAAAAAACTGAACATCATCCATGCAGGCTCTTGTATGGTTTATGCAGCCTCTAGCAGCAAAAACTCAACGGCCTTTTATGCCCTTCAGTGTCGTCTATTTTTATTTTTTCGTAAAGAAAAGCCCTCAACTTTTAGAGGGCTTTTTCTAATTGCCTGATTTATTGGAACAAACGATTCAGTTGCTGCAGTGGATGAGGAATCTGTTTTTCGTCAATCCGTTTCACCTGGCTTCTACACGAGTAACCGGTAGCCACCAGCACGCCCTCATTCTCAGGATCATTTACGACCTTGGACCAGCTCATGCCATATATCGTTTTCGATGTCTCGATATTGTCAGCCTCATGCCCATAAGTACCGGACATGCCACAACAGCCTAAAGGCACAATATCGAGTTTCTGTCCGAGCGCTTCAAACACCTGCTGCCAGCTTCTGATACTAGGCGCAGCGTTGGTCTTCTCTGTACAGTGAGCCATCAGTTTGAAATGCCCGCTACCGAGTTTCGACGCCGACTGTTCAAGCTGCTCGAGTTCTGTCGCCAACCACTCCTGAATTAAGCTGACCTGCGGCAGATTCTTGTCAGGGATAACGTAGCCGTATTCCTGCCGGTATGTCAGCGTCATAGATGGATCAATCCCGACTAAAGGCACACCTGTATCGGACAACTTACGCAGCATTAAAGCGTTATCAGTAGCAGCCTTCTCAAAGAGGCTCATAAAGCCATGAACATGTAATGGCTTACCGTTTGGCTTAAATGGCGCCAGCATCACGTAGAAACCGAGCCGTCCTAAAAGATCTACAAGATCCAGCACCAGCTCGGTTTCGAAGTAACTGGTGAAAGCATCCTGCACAATGATCACTGCCTTCTCACGCTGAAGCGCCGATAAAGACTCAATATGATCAGGCGTAGCGAACTCGATGCCCCGCTCTTTTAAGCCCTTCACCAAGCTGTTCTTACAGATAGTTGGACTGTCACTCATGCCGGCAAAACGGGTCAGTAACTTGCTGATAACGCCGTTACGCATCGCCCAGTTGTATGGTGCAGGGAATTTTGCCAACCATGGAATCATGAACTCCAATCCACCGACCATATAATCTTTGGCCGGACGCAGATAACGACCGTAGTAGACCTCCAGGAATCGGGAACGGAAGTCAGGCACATTAACTTTGATCGGACATTGCCCGACACAAGATTTACACGCCAGACAAGCCATCATTGAGTCATGTACTTCATGAGAGAAGTCATAGTCACCATTACGCTTCGATATGCTATTGCGAATACGTGATGGCAGACTAACCAGGAAGTTGCCCTGCTTTACATTGGTGCTTTCATTGATCAGGTCAACACCTTTATCGGACATCAGACGCAGCCACTCACGAATCAACGAAGAGCGACCTTTAGGTGAATGAATGCGCTGACGCGTTCCTTTCCAGGAGGGGCACATCGCATCATTAGGGTCGTAGTTAAAGCATGCACCGTTACCGTTACAGTACATGCCAGAGCTGTACTGTTCACGATGATGAGGATCTATCTGTCGGTCGTACTGACCGCGAGTCGGTACCCCGTCAATTTTAAGCAGCTCAGCACCTTCGATAGCTGGCGTACAAATTTTACCCGGATTCAACTGGTTGCGCGGGTCAAAACTTCCTTTAACCTTCTGCAACTCCGGATAGAGCTCTCCGAAGAATTCAGGCGCATATTCAGAGCGAACACCTTTACCGTGTTCACCCCAAAGCAGACCTTTGTATTTCTGAGTCAGGGCTACGACTTCATCAGTGATTTCTCGAATCAGCGGTTCCTGCAACTCATCCTTCATATCCATTGCCGGACGTACATGCAAAACACCTGCATCTACATGGCCAAACATGCCATAGGCGAGGCCACGGCGGTCCAGCACATCACGGAACTCCATAATAAAATCAGCCAGGTTTTCTGGCGGTACAGCGGTATCTTCAACAAACGGAATCGGACGATTCTCGCCCTTGGCATTACCAAGCAGGCCAACCGCTTTCTTACGCATTGCCCAGACTTTACCGATCTCTCCTGCACCGTAGACCACGGAGAATCCAAAGCTTTGACCGGTCTGGCCAGATACAGCCGCAAGATGCTGTTCCAGCTTAGTAACCTTCTGCTTTAACTCTTCTTCGTCGTCCGCGGTATATTCAACCAGGTTGATACCCTGAATCTCTGGCTCGCCCTCTTTCTGTGGGAAGTAATCGCGGACCGTATCCCAAATGATATCGCCCATTGCCAGATTAAGGACTTTGGAGTCGATCGTCTCAATAGAGGTTGGCTGCCACTCCATCAGCGCTTTGGCATCCCTTAGAGAGGCCTCAAAGCTGTCGTATTTGATGTTAACCAGTGCAGCGAACTTAGGGATCGGCAGAACATTAAGCTTCGCTTCAGCAATAAAGGCCAAAGAGCCTTCTGCGCCGCAAAGAACCGAATTCAGGTTAAAGCGCCCTTCTGTATCCCGGATATGAGCAAGGTCATACCCTGTCAGGCAGCGGTTCAATTTAGGAAATTTCTGATCGATCAGTTCACTATTTTCTGTAAACACCTGATCGACCAAACGATGCACTTCACCAACCCTGTCATCACGTGACTGAAGCTTTTTCAGCTCCTCGTCACTCACCGGACCAGAGGTGAAGGTCTCACCATCAAGAAACACAGATGTCAGCTCAAGGACGTGATCACGGGTCTTACCATAAAGAACAGACCCCTGACCGCTGGCATCGGTATTGATCATACCGCCTACAGTTGCGCGATTACTGGTAGACAGCTCCGGGGCGAAGAACAACCCGTAGGGCTTCAGTGCAGCATTCAGCTGGTCTTTAACAACACCACCCTGTACACGAACCCAACGTTCTTCCGCATTTATCTCCAACACCTGATTCATATGTTTGGAGACATCAACAATCAGCCCATCAGTCAGCGACTGGCCATTAGTACCAGTACCACCACCACGAGGACTCATCTGTACCTGACTGAAACGCGGCTCATTTGAAAGCTTAGTAATTAGCGTTAAGTCATTGATATCTTGAGGATATAGTACGCCCTGTGGAAGCATCTGATAGATACTGTTATCGGTCGACAGCACGATTCGGTTGGCGTAGTCAGGGTTGAGATCACCTTTAAAACCACGGTCTTTCAGTGCCTGAATAAAGTCGAGATAGATCTGGTCGGTTGTATCGACCTGCGATAGGCGCGGGATCATGACGTGTTATCCTCACCGGCCTGCATCTTTCTACAGAAGATTTGGCAGACCATAACAGAATTGAAATTTGCCGCTATGATGCTAAATTTGCATTAATCATTCAAACGATAAAATTCGATTAATTAATTGATGGAAACGAATAATATATCCATTCGTCACCTACGAGCATTTGTCGAGGTGGCAAACAGCGGGAGCTTTACCCGGGCGGCGTCCCATCTAAACCTCACTCAGTCGACACTCACCGCAACCATTAAACAGCTGGAACAGCAGGTTGATCTGACGTTGTTTGACAGAACCACCCGCAGAGTGATCCTGACGGCCGCTGGTGAGCAGTTCCAGCCAGTAGCGCTTAGATTGATATCGGACTTCGATACAGCAATAACAGACCTCAAATCTATCGCCGGTTACCGCAGTGGCCGTGTCGGTATCGCTGCGTCCCCTTCCATGCTGACAAGACTATTACCCGTCGCTATCGCCGAGTTTCATCGCCAGCACAGGGATATACAGCTCTACCTGCGTGATGATGGTGCTGGGGGTATTGAGCAGCGGGTTTTAGATAACGATGTTGATTTCGGTATCGCGGGCAATCATTCCAATGATCCTGAGATCGAATACACCCCGTTATTACGAGATCAATACGGGGTTGTCGGCCACCCCAATTTTATATCAGGCGACCTCAGTCAATGGCAGCAACTCGAAGGCCACACCATGCTTTATCTCACCGAGGATACGGGAATCCGGGCACAGCTCGCAAAACTGCAGCAGCAGTCCGGCTTCTCCTTAGGCGTACAGACTCCTCAGATAGAAGTATCTAACCCTGCAGGCCTAGCGGCTTTACTGGATCAACAACTAGGACTATCAATCCTCCCCTCGCTGGCGGCAGGGACCTCCGCTTTTAGCGAACTGGCATTTGAGCCATTACAACAGCCCCAGCTTTTTCGCGATATCTATCTGCTGACCCGCAAGGGCCGTACACTTAGTCCTGCTGCATTGAAAGCGCGAAACGTGATTGTTCAGCATTTTGCCGGTGCAGACTTACCACCATATGTTCATTTCACCGGCACAATAGTATCCTGAGCCGGTTCCAGTCATCGAAAGGAGTCACTAAACCATGGCACAGACAGCCGCTCTGGTGGACACGCTTAAGAAGCAGCTAAAAGCATCCGGGAAGACCTATGCCGACGTAGCCCAGGCACTGGAACTCAGTGAAGCATCAGTTAAACGACTATTCTCAGAGCACAACTTTACCCTGCAGCGTATAGATTCAATCTGTGAACTCATGGGTATCGATATGGCAGATCTTGTACTTCAGATGTCTGCTCGTCGGCAACAGCTGACCGCACTGACCAAGGAACAGGAGCAGCAGATTGCAAACGATATGGTGTTACTGCTCGTTACAGTATGCGTAATCAATGGGTTCACCTGGAATGACCTATTAGAACACTACGAACTGGAAGAAACCCTGCTGATCCAGAAATTGGCCCAGCTTGATCGCTTGAAGATTATAGACCTGCTACCTGGCAATCGAATCAAGCGCCGCATTGCTCCGAATTTTAACTGGCTGCCTAATGGCCCTATTCAGCAGTTCTTCCGCGAGAAAGTTGAGCAAGATTTCTTTAGCTCCCGTTTCGATAAGAAGAACGAGAAGCTGGTGGTCATAAACGGTTTGCTGTCACCATCTGGTAATGCCGATATCCAGAAGAAACTGCAAAAACTAAGTCACGAATTCACCGAACAGATGGCTGCGGATTCCGACCTGCCAATCGAGCAAAGATTTGGTAACACCATGGTGCTGGCGATCAGACAGTGGAATTACAGCATGTTCAAACCGCTCAAGAAAAAATAGAAACTGTAGTTAAACTACAGATTTCGCAAAAACAGACGCGGGATTTCCCGTACAGATACAAAAAAGCCGCAATAAAAATTGCGGCTTTTTCATTCAGGCGACTACTTATTCGGCTTCGTTCGCCAGGAAGAACCAGGTATCCATCACTGAGTCAGGATTGAGGGATACGCTATTGATCCCCTGTTCCATCAGCCAGCGAGCCAGATCTGGGTGGTCAGAAGGTCCCTGACCACAGATACCGATGTACTTATCCTGCTTACGGCACGCTTCGATCGCCATCGCCAGCAGCTTCTTAACGGCTTCGTTACGCTCATCAAACAGATGTGCGATAACGCCGGAGTCACGGTCAAGACCCAGTGACAGCTGTGTCAGGTCGTTTGAGCCAATAGAGAAACCATCGAAGTACTCAAGGAACTGATCAGCCAGCAGTGCGTTCGCCGGGATCTCACACATCATGATGATACGCAGACCGTTTTCGCCGCGGCGCAGACCGTTCTCAGCCAACAGATCTACTACCTGCTTAGCTTCACCAACGGTACGTACGAACGGGATCATCACCTCAACGTTAGTCAGGCGCATCTCATCGCGCACTTTCTTGATCGCGCGGCATTCCAGCTCGAAGCAATCGCGGAAGTCTTCAGAGATATAACGAGCCGCACCACGGAAGCCCAGCATCGGGTTCTCTTCGTGAGGCTCAAAACCTTCACCGCCGATCAGGTGGCCGTACTCGTTAGACTTGAAGTCAGACATACGTACGATCACTTTCTTCGGATAGAAAGCCGCTGCCAGCGTAGAGATACCTTCTACCAGCTTATCAACGTAGAAATCCACCGGGCTTTCGTAGCCCGCGATCCGACGATCGATAGTCTGCTTCAGATCAGCAGGCTGCTCCGCGTAGTTCAGCAGCGCTTTAGGGTGAACACCGATCATACGGTTGATGATGAACTCCAGACGCGCCAGACCAACACCTGCATTAGGTAGTGACTGGAAGTCAAAAGCACGATCCGGGTTGCCCACGTTCATCATGATCTGGAATGGCAGATCCGGCATCTGTTCGATGCTGTTGGTCTGGTGTTCGAAATCCAGGATGCCTTCGTAAGCACGGCCGGTATCACCTTCCGCACAAGAAACTGTGACTTCCTGACCGTCGCGCAGTACGTCAGTCGCATCACCACAGCCAACGATCGCAGGAATACCCATCTCACGTGCAATGATCGCAGCGTGACAGGTACGGCCACCACGGTTAGTGACGATAGCGGAAGCCTTCTTCATCACTGGTTCCCAATCAGGGTCAGTCATGTCGGCAACCAGTACATCACCCTCTTCAACCAGATGCATCTGATCCAGGCTGCTCACCACGCGAACACGACCAGAGCCGATACGATGACCTACAGAACGGCCTTCGATCAGTACCTTGCCGCTTTCTTTCAGCAGATAGCGCTCTATAACAGCGTTGTTGTCACGGCTCTTCACCGTTTCAGGGCGCGCCTGAACGATGTAGAGTTCGCCGTCATCACCATCCAGAGCCCACTCGATATCCATCGGACGGCCGTAGTGTTTTTCGATGATCAGCGCCTGACGAGCCAGTGCTTCAACCTGCTCATCAGTAATAGAGAAACGGTTACGATCAGCCTGAGGCACATTGACGGTTTCAACCGCGCGGCCAGCACGGCCTTCGTCGGTGTAAATCATCTTGATTGCCTTGGAACCCAGATTGCGGCGCAGGATAGCTGGCACATTCTGACCCAGAGTTGGCTTGTAAACGTAGAATTCGTCAGGGTTTACTGCACCCTGTACAACGGTTTCACCCAGGCCATAAGCTGAAGTGATAAATACCGCATGCTTGAAGCCGGATTCAGTATCCAGGGTGAACATTACACCCGCAGAACCGGTTTCACTTCGAACCATGCGCTGGATACCAGCAGACAGCGCAACTTCACTGTGTTCGAAGCCCTGATGAACACGGTAAGAGATAGCACGGTCGTTATAAAGAGAAGCGAAAACCTCTTTGATAGCGTGTTTAACGTTATCGAGGCCGCGAATATTAAGGAAGGTTTCCTGTTGGCCGGCGAAAGATGCGTCCGGCAAATCTTCAGCTGTTGCAGAAGAGCGAACCGCTACGGCCATCTGATCATTGTCGCCTGCCATGTTGGCAAAGCCCTGATCAATTGCCTCTTCCAGCGCTGGCTGGAAAGGTGCGTCGATGATCCACTGACGGATCTCTTTACCTGTTGCTGCCAGTGCGATGACATCGTCGGTATCGAGCGCTTTAAGCGCATCGTTAATTTTCTCTTCCAGTCCGCCGTGCTTGAGGAAATCCCGGAATGCTTCAGCTGTAGTTGCAAAGCCGTTAGGAACTTTAACCCCGGCGTTGCTGAGCTGACTAATCATCTCGCCCAGTGATGCGTTCTTACCGCCGACTTTCTCGACGTCCCCCATACCTGCCTGATCAAGACGAAGTACATATTCTTGCAAAATACTATCTCCCGGTGTTTGGCTCGGATCGATATATAAATCGAATTTGGGACTTTCCAGATACACCTGATCAGTACACCCCGAGGCGGTTTTGGCCGGCCCGCTGATCGGATATTGCGCTGTATCCTGAGTCTCTCTTATCGTTGTCAGCGAAATCATACTGTAAAAAGCAGTAAAAGAAACGGTTTTACTCCATGTAATTTCACTACAAGAAAATCTGTTATAGTCCGCGTAATCGCTGGTTTTCCGCCAGTTGGCATAAAAAATATTCGCAGCATAGGAACAGCTGTTTATGAAACGTACTGCATTCTTTATTTCCGATGGCACCGGGATCACCGCCGAAGCACTCGGCAACAGTCTGATGGCTCAGTTTGAAGGTATCCAGTTTGATCGTGTGACCCTGCCCTATGTCGATAACAAGGAAAAAGCAGAGAACGCAGTCAGGGAGATCAATGAAGCCGCACATCGCGACGGTGAACGACCAATTATTATCGACACTATCGTAAACGAAGAGATCCGGAACATTCTCCGTACCGCCGATGGCATGAAGATCGACGTTTTCTCTACTTTCCTGCGCCCACTCGAAGATGAGCTGCGCACCCATTCCTCATACTCGGTCGGTAAATCTCACGCCATCGTTGAGATGAACCGCTATAAGGATCGAATTGATTCGGTTAACTTTGCGCTGGATAACGATGATGGAGCCCGTACTCAGCAGTACGACGATGCCGATATCATCCTGATCGGCGTATCCCGTTGCGGTAAAACGCCTACCTGCCTCTATATGGCACTTCAGTTCGGTATTCGTGCGGCCAACTACCCACTGACAGAAGAAGACCTGGGGAGCCGCAAACTGCCGCAGATTCTGGAGCAGCACCGTAACAAGCTATACGGCCTGACAATTGATCCTTTCCAGCTGGCAGCTATCCGCCACGAGCGTCGTGCAAACAGCCGATATGCATCTTTGGATCAGTGTGATTATGAGGTGCGGGAAGTGGAGCAGATGTTCCGCAAAGAGTCCCTGCCCTTTATTAATACGACGACCTTCTCAATCGAAGAGATCTCAACCCGTATCATGGCTGAGACTGGCCTGTCTCGCCGACAGAATTAGTTTGTATCCCGCCTTATAGCGACTTAAGGGGAAGCTAAGAACAGTTTCCCCTTATCAATCGTGAAGCAGGCATCTGCTTACAACGAATTCACTTCTTGCCGTAAAGCTCTTCCTGAGACATCAACGGCTCTTTATCGACAATAACCTTGTCGCCATCAATCAGGTTATAGAAGCAGCTCTTACGTCCGGTATGGCAGGCCGGACCTGTCTGATCAACCAGGAACAGCAAGGTATCGCCATCGCAATCCAAACGGGCTTCTTTCAGCAACTGCACCTGACCGGAAGATTCACCTTTACGCCAGAACGCCTGACGTGAACGTGACCAGTAGCAGACACGCATGTTTTTCATGGTTTCCAGCAACGCCTGCTCGTTCACCCATGCCATCATCAGCACTTCGCCGGTGTCATACTGCTGGGCAATGGCCGGTAACAAACCGTCAGCATTCCAGGGAAGGGTTGGCAACAGGTCAGCCAGCAACTGTCCCTCGCCTACTGCAGCTTTTTCGTTATCTTTTATCATTTTGTTTCTTACCTTAGCGGTCCGGCATTCTCTAATCAAACACTCAGGCCGGAGAGCGCCAGACTATACCTGTTACACCATAACAAGAAAAGCAGCACGTCATTGACAACAGTCAGTCCTTATCGCCAGGTCAACGTTGTGCTTATCTATTCTGACTAACAGCAGAATTCAAGGCAGCTTTTGCCCTCTTGGCGATAACCCAAGACGCGGCAACTATAATAGAGACAATCCTGCACTATACGGTGAATCTTCAGGCCCTATATCTTCAAACTTCATTTCAACGGACTCAATTAGTATGTATACAGCAGGCATCGCTAGAAAAACCATATACGTACTATGTATCCTAATCCTTCTGCTCCAATGCCAAATTACCGTCGCTCAGGATCAGCACAAAACGCTTAAGCTTCAAATAATGGAACAGATACCGTACGGGTTCGTCCAATCCGATCAAACGACCACCGGTGTGTTATTCGAGATACTACAACGGATCTCTGCTCAGAGCTCTGTATCTGAACCGGTTGAGATTGTGCCGCTACTGCGCATCTACAATGATATGGTGGCAAGCAAGCCTATCTGCTCGCTGTTTGCTGATACACCTGAAGTTTTAGCGAGCGAAGCACTGATCCTTGTTGAACCCTTAGGCTTTGAGCTACAGGTGGGTATTCTGCCGAGGAAAGGGATTCTCCTTCATGACTACTACGACTTAACAGATAGACTCATTGCAGTACCGCTGGGTATCATTTTCGACGACCGCTTCAACAATGACGATTCCCTTAAAAAAGTCGTCACCCGCAATTACAGCAACTCCATCAAAATGTTAAAACTTCGCAGGGTGGATGCGGTAGCAGGAGCTCTTCCTGCACTCTACTATATCGCCAAACTCGAAGGCATGACCCAGCAACAGATCGAAGCCCCTTTGGTCTTTCAGCGGTTTAATGTGCATCTGATCTGTAGTGACGGCGTCAGCGATGAAAAGCGCTCCAAGCTCAAACAAGCGCTGTTAGAGCTGAAACAACAGGGTGATGTCAAAAGAATATTGAGCCGTTATTTCGATATTGCCGGGTAGCAAGACTAATCATTTCTTTTCATCCAGACGTTCAAATTCCCCAGCAAGTCTACCCCCTGCTCCTTTACAGCTTTCAAATCGTCTTCTGATTCATAACCAACAAAAGGATGGCGTCCGAAAGCTTCGTTCAGAAATGTCAGGTAGGGAGCGATTCCCTCTCCGTCATCGATAGAGAGGTTGAACAGGTTAGAGATCCCAATCACACCATCAGAAAAATAGGCAATCATGCCATCTGTTACCTGGCCGTTATTAGCTCTTGCCAGAAAGAACGTTTCGTTACTATTTAGCAAAGCGGTCGGAAAGATTCGGTTTGCGGGCTCAGGTGACTGGCACTTGGCCCAAGCGCTCTCCCAAGCACTTAACTGCTCTTCGTTCTCAACGCGGAAGATCTGACTGTTAGCATTAGTACTTAGCCCGATGCCCATCGGCACAATCGCGTACCAGCAAGCGTTAAAAAGCTTGAAGAAACCTTCAGAAGTCAGATCCAGCGCTGCGTAGCTATCCTTTACCGCCCAGTAATCTTTCGGGTGACTCTCGGTTAGACGCCGAATTATCTCCAGCTGTTTATCCTTACCATCTGCGGACAAAGTAACCGCGTTCGGGTAGAAGAGCGGTACAGCTCCTTCGCTATACCAATACGCGCTATCAACTTTCGAGTGACAACCATGTGCCTTCACCACAGCTTCACACCAGTGCGCATTGTTGCTAACGGCGCGCTGCAAAAGATCCGTCTTATTCATTACGGCCTACCGCCAGTAACACGGGCATTGAGTCTTCACCGGCAGTCATTTGAAAAGCTTCACCGGCAGAGTCGACGGCTAAACCTGCTTGTTCATAAGCAGCAGTTACCTGTTGAGGGCTAAATCCACTGCCCTCTGTGCCCTCCTCCAATAGCCAATCCCACTGAACCAATAGCCCTTGAGGCGAAAGCAACTGCTGCAGTAACGTTACTGTTCCCTGATAGTCAGGTACAAACGCAAGCGCAGACGAGGCGACTATCAGGTCGAAAGGTTGAGAAACGAGCGGATTGGATTCAACAACCGACTCGTTCAGTTCAGAGGCGATAGTTTCAACATTAGCAATCTGTTTACTCGCCAGAACTTCAATCATCTTTTCAGCCGGATCAAGAGCAACAACAGACTCAGCCTGTTGTGCCAGCTTCTCGCTGAGCAAGCCAGTACCACAGCCAAAATCCAGAACGCGCAGGCCTTTGAGATCAACGGCTTCGGTGAGTGAACTAAAGGCTTTTTCTGAGTACTCAATCACTGCCGGATTGGTATCCCATCCGTCCGCATAGTCATTCCAGCTATCGCTCACTTTAATCTCCTATCAAAGCAAAGCATGCACTCAATGCGTACAAGCTTTGCTCAACATCAATCGCCACTAACAATCCTGAGTAGCAGCCAGCTTTGTTTCAGTTAACCAATGGTCCCGTTGCTTGTCATCCGACATAATGACTGAGCCAAACAGACTAATACCGATATTCTTTATACCGCAAAACTCCAGCGTAAAGCGGTTAAGCTGCTCCAACACCGGTAACGCCTGCTCATCGGCGAATTCCATAGGCGCGTCCATCGTCAAAAATATTCGCGACGTTTTTCCAGCCAACAACTGTTTAGGCTCTGGATTGTCACCTTCGTATGAAAATGCAAAACCCGGTAAAAAGGCGCGATCAAACATCCCCTTCAACTTAGCCGGGATACCACCCCACCATACTGGCGCAATGACCACTATATGATCTGCCCATAAAACGGCTTGCTGAAACGCCTGTAGGGACTCTTCCAGCGGCAATGGTTCATCATAACCATGGGACAGGTCTGGGTTGAAGGTCATCTCCGCCAGATTGATGCGGCGTACGGCTAAGTGCTCACGCGCTTCGATCTGGTAAGTATCACTGATCTGATGAGCAAAACTGTTCGGCTTAGGGTTACCATTTAATACAAGGATATTTTTCATTGTCGATCTCTTCAGAATTAAGGAACGACAAAGATCTTAATCTCTACCCTTAGGGGGAGAGTCAACAGTTTGAGGGCAAGATTCTATTGAGTCGATGCAGTGCTCAACCTGCTTGATGCTTTGGGCGATATTTTCTAACTCTGCTTCAAGACGCCCTTTGACATCCTCAAGGAATATCCGGACACGCTGCCAATCAACACCTGTGTCGCGATAGACAATAGCGCCTTTAATCTCTGTCAGGGTCACACCCAGTTTTTTGGCTTCAACAATCAGGCTTAACACTTCTACATCCTCATCCGTGTAAACCCTATAACGGCCAAGACGACGAGGTGATCTGATCAGCCCTTTCTCCTCATATAGCCGGATCGCCTTCACAGAAAGCCCCGTCTGTTTTGCTACTTCACCGATATACATCCGTTTACTCGCCTCTATTTACTGCAGACATGTCATCTCTCGACTTTATCTAAGATTGGGCTTAACTCAAGCCAATCCAAGGCTTGCTGATGTAACGAGTCATAATGAGCAGTGCCCGATTCAATCGTCTTCACCGACAAACAGCTACTGCGGATCAGCCGATCACACAGTGATGCGTAGTAACCCCAGAACTGGGACATACCGGATACGCCTAACCAACCACGATCAGCACTGAAAGGCGTATTTTCGAGATAGCCTGAAACTTTGGTCGTCCAACTATGACCACGATGATCGTATAGCCAGACAAGATGCTGTTGAACATCTGATGGACGCAGATAGATCGCTTTGCTCTCGACTGAGCTCAGCAACTTCTCACATTCGGCATAATAATCGGGGATATCCGTTTCCCTATTTTCCTGCAGTAGGAAACGAACCGAACTCTGAAACAGGCTACCTTCAAGAATATAAAGATGATCGTGCTGTGAATGCTGTGCAATGAACTGACGCCATTGATTGAGGAAAACCTCTGGCGAGATCTCACCCCGTGTTCCCTTATGCGGGTGTAGTGGGTGGTCCTGCGCTTCCTCAAGGTACCAGAAAGCGTCTATCCCTCGATCTAATGCAGACTGACAGATCAGCTTAGCTAAGGTGCTTTTCCCACTACCGGGAATACCTTCAATCAGCAGAAGCTGCATATAGAACCATCCATGGTTTAGTCTAAATCAAGATCTGCCTGATCAGGCCTTTTTGACGAACTTGGCGGTTACCATCATCTCGCCTGCGCCATCAACGCGGCAATCCAGCTCATGGTCTTTACCTTCAACCATCCGGCGAATCACGGCTTTAGTACCGATCTTCAGCACCTGGGAGCTACCTTTCACCTTGAGGTCTTTGATCAGGGTAACTTTGTCACCCTCTGCCAGCAGCGTACCGTTCGCGTCTTTAATGTTCAGCGTTTCTTCTTCAGCCACTTCAGACGGATTCCACTCATGAGCGCATTCCGGGCAGATAAGATGCTCCTGATCCTGGTAAACAAATTCAGAGTTGCATTGAGGACATGGCGGCAGGGACATAAGCTCGTTCTTCATTAGGATAATTTGCCGAGCATGTTAATCAGAAAGTCGCAGGATGGCGAGTGGATTGGTCGAAAAAGCCCCATTAATTGTATAGATACATAGGGCCAAAGAGATGATTGCCTTCAGTTAGCCTCTGAAGGCAATGAACATCAGCGCGAAGCACAATAAAAGCTCATTAAGACTCTTTCGGCCTATCAATGCTATGCTCAGTCGGCTGCGGTGTAATGGTCATCACTTTTACACCTTTCGGTGACTCAAAACGATGCCACACCCCTTGAGGGATGACCAACATTTGGCCTGATGATAAATAGTTACGCTGCTCTTGATTGTCACTCAACAGGATCAACGTTGTTTCGCCACCCAAAACCTGCACAAACTCGTCGCCATTCAAGTGCCTCTCCCACTCACTAAAACCAGAATAATGAGCCACATATATGCCGCCATCTCTGTACTCAGACAACAGTGCAAAGGCATTTTTGGCTTCTTCGTCTGTAGTTTCAGGAGTTCTATCTTTCAGGAACTCTACTCTCGATAATTCGTTATCTATAGTAATAGCGACAGACTTGGACACTTATGCCCCCTATGGGTAGATATCACTTAGGATAAAAGGCCGCGACAAACGGCACCTAGTGGTTCAAGTTAACTGACTGACGATCATAGCTCTAATTGCTAAGCGATCTTACTCGCACGCCCAGCAATATCTCCACTGAACGCCTTGTGTTAGTTGTATTTATCTTCTTAGCAGCAATGCGTTCTCAATCGGCACATATTTCGATGTAGCGCGTATTAACGAAGAAGCTGTGAGTCCGGGAACCCCGTAGACTTCAGTTTTAACCCCGAAATCTTTTTCTAACTTCGTCATCAGCAGATCGAAATCACCATCACCACTGACCAAAACAATGACGTCCGAGTCTTTCGCCAACTCAAGTGCATCGATGGTTATGCCCACATCCCAGTCACACTTCGAGGAGCCATCAGAACGCTGTACATAAGGTTTGAGCTTCACTTCAAACCCTATAGCCCTGAGGATATTCTGGAACTGACGCTGCTTCGTATCCCCCCGCTCACTGGAATAAGCAATGGCACTAACAACCTCTCTTCCAGAAGTCACCTTTTGCCAAAAGCCATTGTAATCGAAGCCACATCCGTAGGCCTGCTTGGTCGTGTAGTAGACATTCTGAGCATCAACAAGAATTGAGACTTTTTCCATATAACTACTTAAAGCTCCATTTGGTCGACAAAAAGTGACAGGTATGACGGTCCGTTGCTATCTCTTGCTATGTGGCTAGAATTTTCTCCATCAGAACCGCGTTTTCGCCATAGCTCGAACATACATTAACGTCTGTAACTTCCTGGAACCCCATTCTCGTCCAAAAGCTTTCAGAACCTTGAACCGCAACCAGGTTTACTCTGTTTATTCCTTTGTTTTGTGCCACTTCAAACAGTTTTATGGCTGTCGCTCGACCAAGTCCTTTACCCTTTGACTGAGGGCTCATAGCCATATCGTGAAGATATAGGTACTCACAGCCTTCAACATCCGGCAAAGGTTCAAATAATTTTGGAGGGGAAATTCCGCCCCACGGATGTGCTAGTAGATACCCCTCTACTTCTCCGTTATCTGACAAACATACAAAGCAAGTGTCAGGAGATGCCTCTTTTTTACCTTTCAGAACTTCTAATTCTTCAGTACCAATCTCTTGGTAAGACTGATCCTGAATTTCTAAAATTCTATTCCAGTGTATGTTTTCTATTTCTTTAATAATCATTTGGTTTCGTTCGCGAATAGCGCTTCAGTAATAAGACGACCGTGGACTTGCGAGTGGATATTCCCTCTTGGCTTCAATGTTAAGCGCTGTTTACCTTGAAAGTCGATCGCGAACTTCCATCAGCGCAAAACCCAGCAGATTAAGGCCTTTCCAAAGATTGGGATTATCAACGGCGGCGTTATCAGTAGCCATCCCGATTCCCCACACTTTGTCGACAGGGCTCGCTTCGACTAGGACACGCTCGCCGGTACCACGCAGAAAGTCACCGATATCCCTATTCTGTTCGAATTTGAGGAGATTTGCTTGAACTACGATTTCGAACCGATTTTCGCACCATACATCCTCATTAAAGCCAACCACACTTCGCCCGACCTTCTTTGCTTCCCCAGGGTTGGATGCTGCAATCACTTTGGCTTCAGATTGATCATCGCAAAATAGTCGAGCCTTCGCAGCCATCATGTAGTGTTCCGCAGTCTGATAAAGAATCCCGTTTTCTTCGAATGGAGATTCATACCACTGACTAAAACACGATTTTGAAACACCGCTTTTAGGTTTTTGATGGCCCCAGAAAAAGACGTATTTTGCTCGATTACCGTGATTCACATATTCAACTAGCTGGTCTTTGCTTCGTATCTGCATAGGACTATTCATTCTGGGTAACTCGGACACCTACGCCTTTAGCAACGGGAAATTGCGGAGCCGAAGGCGCATTAATTTGTCCGCTTGCCTAAATTTGTTAAGCCTGACACTGCTCGAACGCCCGTTCGGCTGCAAAGGCCACGTCTGTGCTAATTTGGGGAGCTAGATTAACATGATGCGCCACCCTCTGAGGCAGAGCCTCACGGGTATGAAATTTATCAGTTCCGGAAATAGCACTTAATCTGTTTAAAACTCGATGGTTAATCTCGTTAATCTGTTTTAAATTCGTTATAGCGTCATTTTCCGATCTGTACTCGCTAGAGAGGCTTCTATAGGCAACTGTAAGGTTGAATAGAAACGCTATTAGAAAGTCCGTCTCTCTGGAATCTTCGATTGCCAAGTACTTTTCTTCGAATTCAGGAAAATCCATGATTCCTCTTGGGGCTTAACGTCCATGTAAGCGGGCGCCGGAGCGCCAGCGGAGAGAACCAAAAGCGCGGCTTAGGCGTTCCGATTGACATGCTTGTTATGTGTATTCATTCGAATGGATATTGGCCAGCCCCTTCTTTACTTACAATCTGCGAGACTACCCACTCTTTATCGATGAGCTTGTGTGCATCGTTGCACTTCATACCGCTAGCAATTGGATAGGATTTTTGCCAAGGCATCAGAAATCTCTGCTTTTTAAGAATGCTGAATGTAGATGAATAAATAAACCATTGGTGGCCACCACCATATGTGTCAATTCGTGCTTTGAGTTTACTAGGAGTAAAAAACGGACCGATATCTACTTTTTTACTGATTTTGACAATGCTATCTGCTCTGCGCGGTTCAATAAAATCAATCAAAGCCCTGAATCCTTTGGTGCAACCTAGGATCTCTTTTTCATTAAGTAATTCTGCAGATGTTCTGTGAAAGGCATGCGCCCACTGACACCCAAAGAAGGCGGATTTACTTAGAATAAGAAAATAATAGTATTTTTCATCGGACTGGATTGCGATCAGATTCCCTTCTCTTACATGCTGCAATATCCATACTCCTTATACACTGGTCCTACCCACAAAAAGTAGAGACTGCAGTTATGCGCATTTATGCGCCGTCTGCCCTTATTTGTTAGCCCAGTATGCATATAACACTCCGGACTGAACTCTAAACTTCACATTGACCAGATTAGGGCTGACACTACCTAAAGCTTGCCCAGTCAAAGACCATACCCATTCTTTAGATATGAATTCAGGTGCCTCAGTTTCTACGCAAGTAATGATCTTACCTTCAGACCGTTGCATTACGCCGTACTTCGCGCAATAGCCCTCATGCTGCCCCCAAAACTTCCTTGGCATGTTGAATTTGTCTTCCCACGTTGGAACCCAGTACAGGCTAAACTCACCCTTTTGGCCCTTTACTATCATTAAAGCGTCACCGGATTCCCAAGCCGTACTATTTTCCATGTTCACTTTTCTGCTTTCCTTAAGCCGAATGACTTTAACAGAGTCTGTAGCCATGCCGGCTATTTCAATTTCTTGCGCATACTCTGGCAAATGTGAAGGTGGATTCAGCGACAACACAAAAGGACTCAGCGCGAACCCTATTCCAATTAGGGCTATCAGGACTGTGATTGATGCAAGAAATCGTTTTCTGCTCATAGGTTTGATGGGCTAACACTCAACTGAGTGGCGCGCTTTCCGCATCCTTAATTGAGCGCCTTGTTATATGGTTTAGATACAAAGTCAAAGCACTGGAAATGCTAGCTGCCGAAAAAAGCCAAAAGAATGCTTTGACATGAAATTCTTGAAAATGTGGTCTAGTGAACATTTCAAAGACCAATCCGTAATTCAGTCGTTCCATAGGGATTGTCATACCACTGTTCCAGAAAATCGCGATGATAATCAAAATGATTGATACGCAAAAACTGACAGAAAAAATGAATAGTAAGTTCTTCATCCTTGCTTAGACCTCCAATTCACATAACGCCCGCCTCAATGGCAGTTCCATGCAGTGCAGAGCGCCGCTTGGAACTGCCCTTTTTGCAGGCGTTTGTTATGTATTGCAATCAAGCCCCACTTCTTTTTTGTACTTTTCATCTTCTGGATTGCCAGGCTTCAATAAAACACAGGTCGTAAATGACCCAACCGTCTTTTTGGTTTTATTATTGTAATATTGCCAATCATATATATCAGACTTGGTATACCCAACGGTTGCACCATACGAAACGTTTGATACAAGTCCAGGCTTACTGATCACGACACCTATATATTTATCTTCTTTATATGGCTGGACATCTGCCACCCAAAGATATTCTACTGCTTCACCATCGACCACTTTGATATAAGCTGAAAATCCACTGTATTCTTCAGGTCGCTGCGCAGCAATTTCAAGAAAATCATCAACGGTTTCTCGAGCATTTTTAAAGGCCGCATTCATAGCCGTATCACTTCGTTTAACGAAGATAACCTCATCTAAATATTCTGCTTTACTACCAAAAGATATAATAAAAATAAGAAATGCAAATACAACTCTCATAAAATTCTCTCTGACGTGACCGTGACACATAACGTCGCGCTAAAGGACCTCAGCAAGCCAAGCTTGTTGGCGAACATTGAGCGCCTTGTTAAATTTTTCACCCTATGGCACCGAGTACAGCAGCAATTAGGAAAATTAAGACAAACGCCCCCAAAGCGAGAATAAGAAACTGGAGGGCAATTGCTCCACCACCAAATGCTGCCGCCATGCCACTGATTTTAGGGTCTTCTTTTTGGATAAATGAAAAGGCTGCTAAAACCAAAGCGATGAAACCGAGAATTACTGTAGTTAGCTCTATCATTCGATCCGGACCAAATTGATCGGATTCTGAGCTTGAGGAAAGGTACTCCTCCCCCTTTAGTTTGGCGGTCATTGCTTGCGTTATTTTTACCGCCTTATCAGCAACCAACTCTTCTAATAGAGGCGGTGGATCGATGGGGCCTGCGAAGAAGTGAGTCAGACCAACACCCAACGCGATAATGCCCAAAACTAGACCGATAACTGCAAACTTGTTGTTCATGCACACCGACTCCTTGTGTCTAATGAAATTTAAGGCCTTTAGCAACGGTAAATTGCGGAGCCGAAGGCGTAGTAATTTGTCCGTTTGCCTAAATTTGTTAAGGGCTGAATCTTGGCACTAACTCTCCAAGTACGCCCCAACAACGCTTTCTAGTTCTTGGACCAACTCTGGATCCATGTATTTGTATTCATCAGGGATATCTAAAACATGAATCGGCTTGTGTTCTAGCATTCGGGTGAACTCTGCTTTAAGCCTATTTTTATGTTTTTGCTCCATAACGAATATAACATCAGCCCAGCGGATATCCGCTGGGCTGACCGTATTCTTGGCCCGCGGGCTAGTGCCGGCAGACTTAGCATTGAAATCAGGGTGTTTTCTCCATATTGCTTCAGCTGTAGGACTACGCCACTGATTTCGACTACATATGAACAGTAGATTCTGCATGCTTTACTCTTCGGGAAGCTCAGTGTCTAAATTTTGGCGTCCAGATCGCTTGGGGTACTCTATTCCAAGCTGCCTGGCCCGACGAAGCTTTTCTGAGCGCGTATACATCAACTTCCAATTTTTCTCCGAAATCCACTGTTTATCAGTTTTAGCACTATTCTTCCGGGACTTAGTTCTAGTCTTGGACCTTCTCCAAGCTCTACCTCTTAAATCATCCATTGCTTTTTCCTCTATCAATTATCGGGTTCAGCAGCCGCGATAATACGGAGAGGATTCCTAATTCTGTGTGCCCTTAATGCCCGGTTAAGGCAGCGACCAATATGGAGCTGCCTTTGTGTTAATTTGAGAGCGAAGCGAACAACACAAAGGCAGTAGAGTATTGGCGTCGAACCTTCAACCGTTTGTTATACATTTACTCAGCAGCCTCTTCCAGCCAGGAGATAAGAGACTTCTCTGGATTTAGCCTATGCGCACGTTCAGTATTCGTATGATCAGGCGGCATACACTCAACATTTATATAAAGACCTTCACGAGAGTTGCCTTCTCCAAATACACCAGTAGAGTCCAGTTTTTTTAAAGCAGACTCCATAGCCCGAAGCCTGAGATCATACTCTTTGTCGTTAATAGCCGGGCGTTGATCAAACAACTTCTCAACATATTCGAAGCACTCATCTGCAAAAGCGCAATACGGTGAATCTGCGTAAGACCATTTAATCTCTGCCGCATCTACTTCGTTCTCAGAAGAATCGGCCAAAGCTTCTAGACTCCAAGCTGATAGAAATGGTCTCAGAGCCTCACCACTTGTGATGAGGGCAATATAGTAAAAAGACTCACCGCTATGATCGGATAAAAGCTTGGAGAGTGCGATTTTTGTCGCATCAAATATAGCTTCTTCGAGATCTCTCTCAGTCGGCACCATGCCTATTTACTCGCGTACGTATAACGCCTAAAGCAGCCGCGCAGCATGCTTCGAATGCCTTTCCTTGTTAAATGGCTCAATCTGCAACACCATGAAGAGCCTCCCGTTTGTCTAGAGCAAAGTACACTACAGAAATGATTTTGTAGAGCATTGCCCTTTCTTGATCTTTCAATTCTTCAGTCATAAGAGCTACAAGCTCTGAAAGAAAGCCAGCTAATTCATCCAATGAAAAACTACGATCTTCAAAAGGTGTGAGATCAGTAAGTAATTTTATATTTTGCCGTTTAGCTAAAGAATATACCTGAGCAAAGTCATCAAACTCGATTTGCTCAAGGCAAATGGGGTTATCTTTAACGAGGTTACTTTTTCCAACTACTAGATCGTATGCCATGCTTCCTCGCCATTTAACGCCCCAATAAGCGGCGGATAATAGTTGGCGAAAATTGTGAACGAAGTGAACGCAGCCAACTGTTATACGTCCGACTTGATTGGCTTGTTAGCTGTACCTAGCGCTCTTCTAACTCGTACTTATAGCCATAAGTATTAATATGGTCTCTAGCTAAGAAAAATGTTGGAAAAGTAGGACTGCTCGTTTTTCTATTTCGATTTTGAAAACGCCAAAACCATATTACTCCCTCATCACTAATAGAGTAATCAATATAATCACAAAAAGGAACTTCAAGAATTTCATCAAGAATAGTTAAATCGGCGCTTCTATAATTCCATTTTTATTTGATTAGTTCAGCTGTGTATGGAATTTCATTTTGGTAATACCAGGTTCCAGAAATTACAACCTCTTCAGATTGCAGTTCAGCCTCCCATTTGGAATGAAATTTGGTGCTACTCATAACTTCCTTGTACAGCTAACATTTATATATCTTGCCTGCTCATATGCATGCCACTCTGGCCAACTTATATAAGGATCTAAGGCACTGATATTTTTATAGTTTCGGATAAAAGACAAGCAAAGGGCGGGACGGAAAGTGAGCCGGCTCATATGTACGCCTCCCTGCGGTCTCATATGTAATCCTATTAAGCATCCAACATACTGATTAATCAACAGTTCTTTGATATCAAAAGCGGCTGAATGTGCGTAAATCGATATCAGAAAGCGGCAAAGTGAGCCTAAATAAGGCCATCACACCGATATACTGTATTTTTATCTAGTAGTTTGATATATCGGTAAGGCCTGAAAATGGACTTCATTTTTCGTTATTAGCTAAGTAAATTCCGCAGCATGGCTCGTTCCTACAAGAACCGCTAAGCGCACCAACCTCCCCCTCCCGCGCAGCCGAGTATTGCAGGCTTAATGCGGTACGAATCCTGAGTGTTTGAGGCGGTACGCCGAGTTTCAGGATTCAGCATTAAGGCGAAACACGCAGGGAAGTTGCCATAGGCAACCAAGTGGAGGGGGCGCCTTTGGGGTGTCGGGGGTTTTGGCGAAGCAAAACCCATGACCCGCCGACAGGCGGAACAAAAAACAACTCGCGAGCATAGCTAGCACCCACAAAATCAACCCAACCATCAGGACGAACGATTCAAAAAATCCAGATAAGTCTCCAACACCATATTGCTCCGCCCCCCCTTCCGGGTGATCACCGAAAACTGCGTCTCGTAGTGATACTTCTCTGGCGCTAGCGCCCGCATCCTGCCTTCGTTAACCCAACGCTGGGCCATATGTTCCGGCAGGTAACCGATGTATTGCCCGGTCAGTATCAGAAACGCGACCCCTTCACGGTCGGTGGCGGTCGCACTGGCTTTTAGTTGCTGGTAATACTCTTTGATTTCGGGTGTCTGCGCATAGGCAGGGGCTACGGCATCCCACTCTTTCAAGTCCAGGCTATGGTCGCTCGATTCAAACAGCGGATGGGTATCTGAGCAATAGAGTTTCGAGCGTTCTTCATATAGCGGTGAGTATTGCAGGCCGGAGAGTGAGCGCAGTGTCGGCACCATACCGACATGCAGTTTGCCATCTAGCACACCTAACTCTATATCGTTGGGTGGAATCATCCGGATATTCACCACTACATCAGGCCCTTGCTGTTTTAATTCTGCCAGTGCGTTGGTTATCTTCATCTTAGGCATGGTGACCAGGTTATCGGTGATGCCGATATTAAGTTCACCCACCAGCTGGGTATGCAGGGTATTTATCTGGGTTCGGAACTCCGCGATCGATGACAGTACCTGCAGCGTGAACTGGTAGACCTGCCTTCCCTCTTCAGTCAGCGCAAACCCTGATCGCCCCCGCTGGCACAGTTTAAAACCCAAGCGGTCTTCCAGATCCGACATGGCGATACTGATAGCTGCACGGGTGATATTCAGCTCAACCTCTGCCGCTGAGAAGCCACCACTCTCTACCACCACTTTGTAGATACGCAACAGGCGAAGATCGATATCACTGAGCTGGCCAGTGAATTTCTTCGATTTTTTCATAGGTATTCAGGTCACCAATCATTTAACTAAAACGCGTCTTAGCGGCACCTTTTTAACCTAGTGGAGCGGTGATAAGGCTGTCAACCGGCATTGTGATGCGTTTTTACCGGTGATCACCGGGTTAGCACTTAGGTAAGCCAGCGCTTAACTGAGTTAAAGCGATTTGAAATTTAACCTGTCCGGCAACCGCGCCACTATGGATGAGCCTACTGAGTCGACACCCGAAACCGGCTCAGAAAAACTAAAAACAAAGACCATCACAAAAAAAACTAGAGGTCGCTTTAACTATGAATAAATCGATTAAATCTTTTGTATCCAGCTGTGCACTGGCTACTACGGTGATGTTTTCCAGCACGTCAGCGGTCAACGCTGGTGATGACTTTATCCTTGCCCAGGCAATGACCACCGACCATATCTTCCATGCGGCTTCTGAGAAGTTCATGGCAGAGCTTAAGGCTGAACAGTCCAGCTATGTGGTCGACTATCATCCGGGTGGTGACCTGGGGGACTGGACCTCTCAGTTCGAGCAGGCGATGCAGGGCGTTATCCCGATGACGATGACCTACGGCGCGTCTGAGTTTGATGGTCGTCTTGACCTGACCTGGCTGGGTTATGTAGTTGATAGCTGGGATTCTGCTCGCAAAGCTTATGGCCCTAACGGCCCTATGCTGGATGTCTACAACAAGATCCTAGCGGACAATGATCTGGTTGCTCTGGGTCTTATCCCTGCTGGCTTCGGTTCTATCACTATTCGTGAAGGTGTTGGTAAAGTACCAACCAACTTCCCGTCTGATGCTGCGGGCATCAAGATGCGTGTAGTGCCGACCCCACTGGCCGTTGAACGCTTCAAGAACTGGGGTTTCTCAGCAGTGCCTATGCCATTCTCTGAGCTGTACACCGGCTTGCAGCTAGGCACCGTTGATGGTCGCGCTTTCGGCCCGGCTGTTGAGATCTGGCAGATGCGCGATGTACTGGAAAGCTACATCCTGACCCGCGACTACTTCGAGCACGCATTCTGGCTGGTGAACAAAGACTGGTGGGAGTCTCTGCCTGCAGAAGAACAGGCTAAGATGCGCGCCGCAGCAGACAAAACGCTGAGCTGGGCATGGCAGGAAGCTGAGCGTATCGACACAGAATACCTGAACAAAGTACGCGACTACGGAATCAAGATCGTTGAGCTGAATGATCAGGAACTGGCGAACGCCAAGAAGACCCTGTACGCCAACGAATGGCCGTTCATGGAGAAAGTGGTAGGCCCTGAAATCATGAAGATGATGCGTGAGATCGCAGGTATCAACTGATCCTGGATGATCATCACACAGTCACTCTCACCCGCGCTGTCGGGTGAGAGCCTTCAGATAATCACCACAGGACACTTTCTCTATGCAACACCATGACACCTCTTCGGAGGCGAAGGTGGTGCCCTCTGTTGGCACCGCACGGATCTACGACAATACCCCAGATCTGAGCAGCCACCCTGCTCCGCCTCACTTAAGTGCAATACCTTCCAGTGAATCCACCGCTTTCGGCCAGTTTCTGCTTCGCTTCGAACAAGTGCTCAATATGGTATTTCGCACCATGATGTTTCTTGCAGGTACAGGGCTCGCGCTATTAATGTTCGGACAGATCATTATGCGCTACGTGCTGGAATCCCCTTTTACCGGCATCGAAGAAGCAGCTGTGCTACTCGGTGTCTGGATCTATTTCCTTGGTATGGGTTACGCCACCCGCGAACGCGAACATATTCATGGCGGCATCGTCAGTCTGATTGTCGCCGATCCTTATAAGATCGTCCTGATCCGACTGTCCGGCTCGCTGATCAGCATGGTCGCGGCCTGCATCTTCGGTTATTTCGCCTGCAAGTATGCGATCTTCGTGCTGGAAAAAGGCCGTATGAGTATCAACCTTCAATGGCCTCGTGGGCTTTGGAGCGGCAGCATGATTGTCGGCTTTGCCATGATGGTTGGCTACTTTCTTCTTGAGTCGATCAATGAATACCGTGAGTTACTGCGCCTTCGCCAGACTAACCGACAAGAGGAGCGCATCTCATGACGCTGTTTTTAATCGCCATGCTTGTCGTGGTTGTATTGATTCTGTTTGAAATCCCAGTCGCTTTTGCTTTTGGTATTGGCGCCGTTCTTTTTGCCTACACCACTGGTAACAACATCTCCTTCCTTATTCCACACGGCTTTAAGACCGCCAGTGGTTTTGCCCTGCTGGCGTTGCCACTCTTTATCTTCGCCGGGCTGTTAATGGCCGAAGGCGGGATATCGGAACGGCTACTGAACTTCGTAAACTCAATCGTCGGTCGGATTAAGGGCGGCCTGGGTGCGGTGACTGTGCTCACATGTGCCTTGTTCGGTGCTATCTCTGGCTCATCTTCTGCGGCAATCGCAGCTGTCGGCCAAATTATGATTCCCCGTATGGTGCGCGAAGGATACCCGGAAGGACACGCCACAGCGCTGGTTGCCTGCTCTTCTGTGCTGGCATTGCTGATCCCCCCAAGTATCCCGATGATCGTCTTCTCGATTACCGGTGGTTTATCGGTGGGTGCGGCTTTCCTATCCACTATCATCCCGGGCATTTTGCTGACACTGCTCTATTGCGGCCTGAATATCTGGTTCCTGAAGGACAACCCTAACATCCGTCTTGAACCTGCCGTCCCTTTTAAGCAGGCCGCTAAGAACGTCGCTACATCCGGCTATCAGGCGTTGTTCGCCCTGTTGATGCCGCTGCTGATTCTGGGTGCTATCTATAGCGGTATAGCCACCCCGACAGAAGCTGCTGCCATTGCGGTGATCTATGCAGTCCCTGTTGGCCTCTTTATCTATAAGGGAATGACGCTGCGCAGCCTTGGCTCTGTCACTATTCGCGCAGTCACTATGACTGGCTCCATTATGGCGGTGCTCTTTTTCCTGTTTATTATGAGCCGTGCCATGATCCTGGAGCAGGTTCCAAAGGAGCTGGCCAGTGCGCTGCTGAATATCTCAGAGAATAAGTATGTACTGCTACTTCTCATCAACATCCTGTTGCTTCTGATCGGAATGATCGTCGATGATATCTCCGGTAGCGTATTGGCGGCGATCATCTTCCTGCCGATCATCAACCAGCTGGGTATAGATCCTATCCATTTTGCTGCTGTTGTTGGGGTAAACCTCGGTCTGGGTAATGTGTCGCCACCTTGTGCCCCCATGCTCTATATGGCGGGCGGTGTCAGTAAATTATCGCTGGACAGATACATCACACCAACTTTGAAGTTCCTCTGTTTTGGCCATCTGCCGATGGTCTTCCTGGTCACTTTTGTGCCGGAACTTTCATTGTTCCTGCCGCGCCTGTTGCTCGGCTATTAAATTCAATTCCCTAATCCGGGTCATTTTGGCGCTGCCCTTCTCTGGTGAGGCAGCGCTTTTTTTTTGCCTGTTTTTTATCATGCTGAGCTTTTGCCGCCTGATCTATCAATCGTATAACAACCTTAGAGGTATCATGTGCCATGGCAATCGGGTGTATGAACACTACTGAAGCCTCTGATCGTGACCTTTCATTCACTCAGCCATCAAGCAGCTAAGGCGCTGATTGCCGCGTCAAAAGCGATTCGCTTACGGATGGCTCAGGATCGGGCTCTGGTCTTTTTTGCACCAGATACTGCCTATTCACTGACAGAACACGCGTTTTCAACCGCCTTGGCATCCGCGACCATCAAAGCGATGTACTATCAGGCAATAGCAAAAGTCGTCAGCGCTCCACTCTCATTCCGTTTGATTGCAAGCATCTTAGCCCTCAGCTTGTTCGCCCGGCCTTTGGCTGAGGACCGCTAAGTAGTTCCCGTAATTAACCTCATGCAGGCTCACTTATTTTGTTCGGATAGGCTCGACTGCTCTTATCTAGCTGAGAACCCAAAGGCTTACGCTGTAACCTGCACGCAGCCCCTCATAACTGATCCGTTTGAGCAAAACATTACTACGACGCTACTCGCCTATAACACGACTGCCAGATCTAATGGTTTCGCCTTAGGCACTCAGCATTGCGATAAGCCCGTGCTCTCTACCATAGAGACCTATAGGGAACGATTGGGATTGGGATTGGGATTGGGATTGGGATTGGGATTGGGATTGGGATTGGCGAGGATCTTAGTTTTTGCCTATAGAGAGACACAAAAAAGGCAGGTAACGGAATCCGTTTACCTGCCAAGGTTGGCATCACGTCGGGTCAGGCGCAGGGTTTCGCCTGATGTGCCGACTTGCTCATATGAACCTATCTATTACTAGGACCTCAGCTCGGGAACGAGAAGGAAACCCCTTCGCGTACACCGCTGGAAGGCCAACGCTGAGTGATAGTTTTACGCTTGGTGTAGAAACGTACTGCATCCGGGCCGTAAGCATGTAGGTCGCCGAACAGGGAGCGTTTCCAACCACCAAAGCTGTGGTACGAAACCGGCACTGGTAGTGGTACGTTGATACCTACCATGCCCACCTGAATATGGTCAGAGAAGTAACGCGCTGCTTCACCGTCGCGGGTAAAGATACAAGTACCATTGCCGTATTCATGATCGTTGATCAACTGCATCGCCTGCTCCATGCTGTCAGCACGAACCACCTGCAATACCGGACCAAAGATCTCTTCCTGATAGCTCTGCATCTCTGGCGTCACATTGTCGATCAGGGTAGCACCGACAAAGAAGCCGTTGTCGAAGCCACTAACGCCCGGGTTACGGCCATCGACCACCACAGTAGCACCATCAGCTTCAGCGCTATTGATATAGCCCTCAACCTTCTCCTGATGTGCACGGGTGATTACCGGGCCGAAATCATTGCTGCTGTCGCTGTATGCACCAACTTTTAGTGGCTTCATCGCTTCGCTCAGCTTCGATACCAGTGCATCTGCCGCTTCATCTCCCACCGCGACAGCAACAGACAATGCCATGCAACGCTCACCGGAGGAGCCAAAAGCAGCCCCCAACAGCTGGTTAACAGCATTATCCATATCGGCATCTGGCATTACGATGGCGTGGTTTTTTGCCCCACCCAGTGCCTGACAACGCTTGCCGTTAGCATTAGCCGTGCTGTAGATGTATTCAGCGATTGGCGTTGAGCCTACGAAGCTCACTGCTTTAATGCGTTCGTCACTCAGCAAGACATCAACGGCTTCTTTATCACCGTTCACTACGTTAAGTACGCCTTTTGGTAAACCTGCTTCCTGCAGCAACTCAGCAATAAAGAGTGTTGAAGAAGGATCGCGTTCAGATGGTTTCAGTACAAAGGTATTACCGCAAACGATCGCCATCGGGTACATCCACAACGGAACCATTGCCGGGAAATTGAACGGTGTAATACCCGCGACAACACCCAAAGGCTGGAACTCACTCCAGGAATCGATACCCGGACCTACGTTGCGGCTGTGTTCGCCCTTTAGCAGCTCTGGTGCGCCACAAGTATATTCAACGTTTTCGATACCGCGCTGAAGTTCGCCCGCAGCATCATGGGCAATCTTGCCATGCTCTTCACCGATCATTTCGCAGATCTTGTCAGCGTGTTGTTCCAGCAACGCTTTGAATCGGTACATTACCTGGGCACGTTTAGCCGGAGGCGTGTTACGCCATGCAGGAAATGCAGCTTCTGCGGCTGCGATCGCTTCTTCAACAGTCGCTACTGACGCCAGTGCTACCTGCTTGGAAACTTCACCGGTCGATGGGTTAAATACATCCTGCGTGCGTGCAGCATCTTCACGAATTTCACCGTTAATCAGGTGGCCAACTAAGCTCATCTTCATTCCTCAATTTTTTATTTTGCAGGCCCTTTCGGGCCAACTGACAAGCGTTAAAAGCTCAATTAAGTTCGTTAATAGACTCGCCTAACGCATTGATTAGGCTGTCAATTTCTCTCGCTTCGACGGTAAATGGCAAGCCTAGCTGAATAGTGTCGCCGCCGTAGCGAACATAGAAACCTTTCTCCCAGCACTTCATCGCAATCTGGTAAGGACGTAATGCAGGCTCACCCGGTGCCGCCTCAATTGTGATACCACCCGCTAGGCCATAGTTACGGATATCCGCGACATACTTGGTATCTTTCAGGCCATGTAACATCTCCTGGAAATGTGGTGATACCGCTTTAACTCGCTCCACCAGCTGGTCGTTTTCCAGAATATCCAGCGATGCTAAACCTGCGGCACAAGCGACTGGATGTGCTGAATAGGTATACCCGTGAGGTAACTCAAGCATGTAATCAGGGCCACCTTCAGCCATGAAGGTATCGTAGATCTCCTGACGGGCGATAACTGCCCCCATTGGTATAACACCGTTAGTCAGCTGCTTAGCGGTGGTCATCAGATCTGGCGTGACGCCGTATGCTTCAGCACCAGTGTTTGCCCCCATACGTCCGAATGCAGTAATGACCTCATCAAAGATCAGCAGAATATCGTGATCATCACAGATCTGACGCAGACGCTGCAGGTATCCTTGTGGCGGCGGAATCACACCTGCAGAACCCGCCATTGGCTCGACAATCACTGCGGCGATGTTGGATGCATCGTGAACCGCAAGCAGCTGCTCCAGCTCATTCGCCAGTTCTGCGCCCTGCTCTGGCATCCCTTTACAGAAACGGTTTTCAGGAATCTGCGTATGCGGCAGATGAATCGCGTCGATGCCCTGACCATAGATGGCACGGTTAGGACCTATGCCACCCACACTGATGCCGCCAAAGTTAACCCCGTGGTAACCTTTGGCGCGGCCAATCAATCGGGTCTTGCTGCTTTTACCTTGTTTGCGCCAGTATGCGCGGGCAATCTTCAGTGCAGTTTCCACTGACTCGGAACCTGAACCGGTAAAGAACACACGGTTCAGACCTTCAGGCATAAATTCAGTGATTCGGTGAGCCAGCTCGAATGATTTCGGGTGACCAAACTGGAAAGCGGGTGCGTAATCCAATTCTTTGACTTGGCGGCTTACCGCTTCAGTAATCTCTGGGCGACTATGGCCTGCACCACAGGTCCATAAGCCACAGAGGCCATCGAAGATTTTTCGACCGTCAGCTGCGGTATAGTGATGCCCTTCAGCAGACACGATGATTCGCGGATCCTGCTTAAATTGGCGGTTGCCGGTGAATGGCATCCAATGGGCATCTAGCTGAGCCTGAGACAAACCGCAGCTTGCCAGCGTTTGATTCTTATTATTCATCTGCCACCTCAAAGATTCTGTAGCGCTTATCAATGAGGTTTATTATCGACAGTCTTAGATGGCGTTAAATTCAAACATATTGATGCTTAGTTAAGTTATCACTTACCTAATACTGGGGCTGTATCGCGATTTTATAAACTGATCGTCATCCGGTCTTGCCTTATTCGCTAAGATGCTACTTCCAGATCGTCCGTTTCTTATCGTAGCGCCCTTTAGACAGGTCCTTTTGCATCTGCTCGAAACGTCCACTGCTCTTCAAACGTGCAAAACCTGTATTAAACTTGTCGACCAAATACTGCGCATTTTCGCAGCGCTTAGATATGATCAGATGAAGTGTCGTGCGAGCAAACTCCCTCGGGTGATAGTCGATCAGGGCAACATGGTCATCCGGCAACAGATTACGTATCTGGGCATAGCCCACATCAAGATCATTTGGAAATAAATCAATCTCGCCTTTGAACAGCTTTCTGATGTTCTCTTCGTCGCTCAGAACCTGCTCAATATCCATAGAATTGGTTTTGATGTATCTCATAAACTCATCGCCATAATGATACGCAGCCGTAATACCGATTTTCTGGCCTTCTAGGTCTTCAAACCTCTCCCACTCAATCTCTCTGTTTTTCAAATGAAAGAATACGAAAGAGGTCGAACTAATCGGCTCACTGATCAGAAAGCGCTCTTTTATTTGCTGCGTTGGCCACCAGGTCGCTGAGGCCTGCCAGGGGGTACAGAACTCAGAAGATTCATAAGCACGTTTCCAGGAGAAAAACCCCCATTCAACCTTAATACCTTCCAACCTGTAGGCTTCGGATATCACGTGCGAGTTAATGCCGTACTCATAGCTGTACTGCGACATATAGGGCTGCCATTCGCCATTTGTAATGCGAATTGTCTCGGCCCCTGCAGTCAAAGCTGTCAGTACCACAAAAAGAGTTAAGGCTCTTAGCCCGCTCATCTGCCGCTACCTCAAAAGCTTTGGATCACTACATATATTAGTCGGCTACGGCAGGATTTAGACTAGACAAAAAAATACCTGCCAGGACCAGGATCCGAGGCAGGTATAAATTTAAACCACTACGCACGATGATAGGAAAGCACGTAGCAGGACTGCTTAGTGTTGCAACACAAGGTTACAACTAGCCGATAAACGGCCACTTCTTACGCTTAGAAAGAATCTCCCGGTATCCGTACCCAACCTTCCATCAATACACGAGCGCTGCGGCTCATAATCGCCTTGGTTGCGGTCCATTCACCATTTTTGACTTCTGCTTCAGCACCTACTTTCAAGGTGCCGGATGGATGACCGAAAGTGACCGCTTTACGCTCGCCACCACCAGCTGCCATATTAACCAGTGTTCCCGGAATTGCCGCCGCAGTGCCGATAGCCACCGCAGCTGTACCCATCATCGCATGATGCAGCTTACCCATAGAGAGCGCACGCACTACCAGATCGATATCGTCCGCACTCACCTCTTTACCGCTGGATGCGGTATAAGCAGTTGCAGGCGCGCAGAAAGCAATTTTCGGTGTATGCTGACGTGCAGCTGCTTCAGAGATATCGCTGATCAGGCCCATTTTCACCGCACCGTAAGCTCGCATAGTCTCAAAACGCTCAAGCGCTGCCGGATCGCCGTTGATCGCTTCCTGAAGCTCAGTACCTGTATAGCCGATTTCATCTGCATTCAGGAAAATGGTCGGGATACCGGCATTAATCAAAGTCGCTTTAAAAGTCCCAATCCCCGGTACTTCCAGGTTATCTACCAGGTTACCTGTCGGGAACATCGCACCATCGCCATCGGCTGGGTCCATGAACTCGACTTCAACTTCGGCAGCCGGGAAAGTCACGCCATCCAGCTCGAAGTCACCTGTTTCCTGCACTTCGCCATTAGTGATTGGAATGTGGGCGATAATGGTTTTCTTAATATTCGCCTGCCAGATACGGACAGTACAGATACCGTTTTCCGGAATACGCTCGGCATCAACCAGACCACCGGAGATTGCGAAAGCACCTACCGCAGCCGTCAGGTTTCCGCAGTTGCCACTCCAGTCGACAAATGCTTTGTCGATAGCAACCTGACCGAACAGGTAATCTACATCGTGTCCCGGCTGGCTGCTCTTATCCAGGATCACTGTTTTACTGGTACTGGATGTAGCACCGCCCATACCATCGGTCTGTTTACCATATGGGTCAGGACTACCTATTACCCGCAGCAGCACATTGTCACGGGCTTCGCCTGGTACCTGAGCGGCTTCTGGAAGATCCTGGCGACGAAAGAAAACACCCTTACTGGTGCCACCACGAATATAAGTAGCCGGAATCTTAATCTGGGGTACATGAGCCATAGTGTCTTCGCCCTCTTCTGATGCCAGGTCTTAGCAACCAAGCCGGTTAAACGCTCCGCCAGCGATAAAATCTGCCAGCGCTCTTTGCCCCGCCATAGAGACCGGGCGTTAATACTGATTGGAAAAACTGCGTAACAGCTTTTTCGATCAATACTCAGCGGTTCTTCTTCATATTGGGGAATGGCGCCGGCCGATGTGGCCGGCACCAACTGCGTCTTTTCAGCGACCTGCCTGAGCAGGTGAAGGCTTAAGCTTCGCCTTCCAGGAAGTCTTTAGCAAAACGCTGTAGTACACCGCCCGCGTTATAGACATTCACTTCAGCAGCCGTATCCAGACGACAAGTCACTGGCACTTCTACCTGTTCACCATTTGCACGGTGAATGATCAGTGTCAGGTCGCAGCGTGGAGAGATATCACCAACAATATCGAATGTCTCCGTGCCGTCTATGCCATAGGTATTACGAGTTTCACCCGCCTTAAACTCTACCGGTAGCACACCCATACCAACCAAGTTAGTACGGTGAATACGTTCGAAACCTTCAGCAACGATAGTTTCAACACCTGCCAGGCGTACACCTTTAGCCGCCCAGTCACGGGAAGAACCCTGACCGTAATCAGCACCTGCAACGATGATCAGGTTCTGCTTACGCTCCATGTAGGTTTCAATCGCTTCCCACATACGGCTTTCAGTGCCTTCCGGCTCGATCCGTGCCAGCGAGCCCTGCTTCACTTCGCCGTTAGCATCACGGCACATTTCGTTCAGCAGTTTAGGGTTCGCGAAGGTCGCACGCTGAGCCGTCAGGTGGTCACCGCGGTGAGTCGCGTAAGAGTTGAAGTCCTCTTCCGGCAGCCCCATCTTGGCACAGTATTCACCCGCCGCACTGGACGCCTGAATTGCATTGGATGGAGATAGGTGATCGGTTGTGATGTTGTCACCCAGTACCGCCAGTGGACGCATACCCTTCATGGTACGTTCACCTGCCAACGCGCCTTCCCAGTATGGAGGACGACGGATGTAAGTAGACATTGGACGCCAGTCGTACAGCGGGCTTTCAGCGCGCTCTACGTCACCCAGATCAAACATTGGGATGTAGATCTGGTTGAACTGTTCAGGCTTAACCGCCTTCTCTACGATTGCATCGATCTCTTCATCAGATGGCCACAGGTCTTTAAGTGTGATCTCTTTGCCATCGACAACTGCCAGTACGTCGTTTTCGATATCGAAACGTACGGTACCTGCGATTGCATAAGCCACTACCAGCGGTGGAGATGCCAGGAATGCCTGCTTAGCATGCGGATGGATACGACCGTCAAAGTTACGGTTACCAGAGAGTACAGCTGTTGCGTACAGATCGCGCTCTACCACTTCTTTCTCGATCACCGGATCAAGTGCACCGGACATACCATTACAAGTCGTACATGCGTAAGCAACGATACCGAAGCCCAGTTTTTCCAGTTCAGGCAGCAGTCCAGCTTCTTCCAGATAAAGTTTTGCAACTTTGGAACCCGGTGCGAAGGAGGTCTTAACCCAAGGTTTACGTACCAGACCCAGTTCGTTAGCTTTCTTAGCCACCAGACCCGCAGCAACGACGTTGCGTGGGTTGGAAGTATTAGTACAAGAAGTGATCGCCGCAATGATAACAGCGCCATCCGGCATCAGACCTTCAGCTTCTTCTGCCTTAGCCGCTGCCAGCATCTCGTCACCTGCGATGCCACGCTCGGTAAGAGCAGTTGTTGGCAGACGACGATGAGGGTTGGAAGGACCCGCCATGTTACGACCTACAGTCGACAGATCGAATTCCAGAACACGCTCGTATTCTGCGTTTTCCAGATCATCAGCCCACAGACCAGTCTCTTTCGCGTACTGCTCAACCAATGCAACCTGCTCTGGCTCACGACCTGTCAGCTTCAGGTAGTCGATGGTCTGTTCATCAATGTAGAACATGCCCGCAGACGCACCATATTCTGGTGTCATATTAGAGAGGGTCGCACGGTCACCGATAGACAGTGTCTTAGCACCCGGGCCGAAGAATTCCAGATAGGCGGAAACAACTTTCTCGTTACGCAGGAACTCAGTCATCGCCAACGCGATATCAGTTGCCGTGATGCCTGGTTGACGCTCGCCAATGATCTTAACGCCGACGATATCCGGCAGACGCATCATAGATGGCAGACCCAGCATCACAGTCTCAGCTTCCAGACCGCCAACACCGATCGCAATTACACCCAGTGCATCAACGTGTGGCGTGTGGGAGTCGGTACCAACACAGGTATCTGGGTAAGCTACGCCATCGCGGTTCTGGATCACCGGAGACATTTTCTCCAGGTTGATCTGGTGCATGATGCCGTTACCTGCCGGGATCACATCTACGTTATCGAACGCAGTTTTACACCAGTCGATAAAGTGGAAACGGTCATCGTTACGACGGTCTTCGATCGCACGGTTCTTCTCGAATGCTTCCGGATCAAAACCTGGCGCTTCAACTGCCAGTGAGTGATCGACGATCAGCTGCGTTGGAACAACCGGGTTCACCTTTGCCGGGTCGCCGCCCTGATCGGCAATCGCATCACGCAGACCTGCCAGGTCTACCAGTGCAGTCTGGCCGAGGATGTCATGACATACAACACGTGCCGGGTACCATGGAAAGTCCAGCGTGCGCTTGGTTTCGATCAGCTGCTTCAGAGAATCCGTCAGCGCTTCTGGCTCGCAGCGGCGAACCAGCTGTTCTGCCAAAACGCGTGAAGTGTAAGGAAGCTTTGCGTAAGCACCTGGCTGGATCTCTTCGATCGCCGCACGGGTGTCGAAGTAGTCAAGCTGAGTGCCTTCAAGTGATTTACGGTATTGAGTATTCATAGGCTCTGCCATCTGGCTGTGGCCATTCCGTAATGCCTGCTACCCGGCACGCTTCCACAGGAAAGCCTGCTAACTGCCCGTTACGGGGAGGCTGTCGGAATGTCCTTATAAGTATGAAAGGTCGAGGGACGGGTCAAAGCCCCTCTCCCTTTGGGTTTTCTGCGAATCCAGCTTATGGACGATCTTCGATCGCTACCCACTCTGCAGATTCAGGACCGGTGTAATCCGCGGATGGACGGATAATTCGGTTGTTCGCTCGCTGTTCCATCACGTGAGCGGTCCAGCCAGCCACACGGGAGCATACGAAGATCGGTGTAAACAGTGGTGTTGGAATGCCCATGAAGTGGTAAGCAGACGCATGGAAGAAGTCAGCGTTACAGAAGAGTTTCTTCTCACGCCACATCACCGCTTCAACACGCTCGGATACTGCATACAGGTGGGTATCACCAACCTGTTCAGACAGTTTCTCAGACCACTCTTTGATGATCGCATTACGAGGATCGCTCTCGCGGTAGATCGCATGACCGAAGCCCATGATCTTCTCTTTACGCTCCAGCATGCCCATGATCGCAGCTTCTGCTTCGTCTGCAGAAGTCCAGTTTTCGATCATCGCCATCGCCGCTTCGTTAGCACCGCCGTGTAGTGGGCCACGCAGAGAACCGATTGCGCCGGTTACACAGCTATGAATATCAGACAGCGTAGATGCGCAAACACGTGCAGTGAAGGTAGAAGCATTAAACTCATGCTCAGCATAAAGAATCAGGGAAGCATGCATCACTTTAACGTGCAGAGGCTCAGGCTTCTTATCGTGCAAAGTCCACAGGAAGTGTTCAGCGATAGAATCAGCATCAGTTTCAACGTTGATACGCTTGCCGTTGTGGCTGAAGTTGTACCAGTAGTTGATGATGGACGGGAACACCGCCAGCATACGGTCGATATGGTCATGCTGTTCGGAGAAATCTTTCTCTTCTTCCAGGTTACCCAGCATTGAACAACCAGTACGCATAACATCCATCGGATGCGCATCAGCAGGAATCTGTTCAAGCACAGTTTTCAGCGCGTCCGGCAGGCCACGCATGCCTTTCAGTTTCGCCTGATAGAGTTCCAGTTCTGCTTTGTTCGGCAGCTTTCCATACAACAACAGGTACGCCACTTCTTCGAACTGTGCCTTATCAGCCAATTCCTTAATGTCGTAACCGCGGTAAGTCAGGCCTGAGCCAGTTTGACCTACTGTACATAGCGCAGTTTCGCCTGCTGACTGACCACGTAGACCTGCACCACCAATTTTCTTGTCTGACATAATATGCTCCTTATTCTTCTACTCCGGCATCGCGAACATCGATTAGCGTGCGGCCGGTTATTGGCAATTTATTCAGTACCGGTTACAACACCCCACCGTGCTGTAACCGGCCAGTTCAATTACTTGTTTTTACCTTCTGCGAACAGCGCATCCAGCTTCTGCTCGAAGTCGTGGTAGTTAAGGAAATCGTACAGTTCCATACGGGTCTGCATGGTATCAACAACGGCTTTCTGGTCGCCGTCTTTTAGCAGGTGTTCATAGACGTTCAGAGCAGCTTTGTTTGCCGCACGGAAAGCTGACAGTGGGTACAGCACCATAGAAGCACCGTTCGCAGCCAGTTCCTCTTTGTTGAACAGCGGTGTAGCACCGAACTCAGTGATATTTGCCAGCAGGTGAGCACCACCGATGCCATCGCTGAACGCTTTGTAGTCATCCAGTGTGTGAACTGCTTCTGCGAAGATACCGTCAGCGCCCGCTTCCAGACATGCCTGTGCACGCTCAACGGCTGCATTAAGACCATCCTGCTGGAAAGCATCTGTACGTGCGATGATGAAAAAATCATCATCTGTCTTAGCGTCGGCAGCTGCTTTAACGCGATCTACCATCTCTTCCAGAGAAACAATTTCTTTGTTTGGACGGTGGCCACAACGCTTCTGAGCGACCTGGTCTTCAATATGAACCGCAGCAGCGCCGCCACGAATCATCTCTTTAACTGTACGTGCAATGTTGAATGCACCACCCCAACCTGTATCGATATCAACCAGCAGCGGAGTGTCGACAGCTGCAGTGATTCGACGTACATCTTCCATTACATCATTCAGGGACGTCATACCCAGATCTGGCAGACCATAGGAGGCATTCGCCACACCACCACCAGACAGGTAGATCGCCTGATGGCCAACACGGCTAGCCATCATCGCGTGATACGCATTAACTGTGCCTACGATCTGCAGTGGTGAATTCTCTTCCAGAGCCTTGCGGAAACGGCCGCCGGCGGTCAGTTTGTCAGACATGTTTGATCCCCTGTACTTATATTCGTTTGGGTCAGTTTCTCCTCAATGTTGAGACGGGCGGCACTGATATGCCGACGCATTAGCATTTCTGCCAACTCGGGATCCCGAGCCTCAATCGCATCGACTATCTGGCGATGCTCTTTCAACGCCCTTTTGGGGCGAGAACTGGAGACACTGAACTGATAGCGGTACATCCGCACCAAGTGGTAGAGATCACTACCCAGAAGTTCTAGAAGTTTGGCGTTTTTACTGCCCAGAACGATACGGTAATGGAAATCGAGGTCGCCCTCTTTCTGGAAATAGGAACGTCCTTCTCTTTCCGTTACAGATCGCTCATGCTCATCGAGCAATCCGCGCAGCTCGTCAATTTCTGCCTGAGTCATGACTTCAGCAGCTTGACGGCAAGCCATACCTTCCAATGCTTCGCGCACCCGGTAAATCTCTACCAGCTCCTTCGCCGACAACTGAACAACCCGCGCACCGATATGCGGCTTACGCTCTACTAGACGAAGTCCTTCAAGACGACGAATAGCTTCCCGCAGGGGCCCGCGGCTGATGCCATATGTCCGAGCCAGTTCCGGTTCACTGATTTTGTGACCCGGCGGAATATCACCCTTAACAATCGCGGTGACGATTTGTGCACATACGCGATCAGCAAGAGTCCGGCTTTCAGTTTCAAATGGCTTCATTTCAGTCTTCTCTGTCATATCAATCACGATTGAAGATTGTCGACAATGTTGGAGTAAGCAAACCATAGCGCTGCAAATTTGCCCGGTCAAGCCAACAAAGTCGAAATTTTGTCAACAATAAACAAAAGTATAGGGGTAAACCCCAAAATCCTTCACTTTACACCCGATTCAGATGAATCGAATCAATTCCTGGTTCATTATCTTCGCTACCTGACGTGGCTTCTGAAACGGTAACGAGTGGTCTGTACCAGGCACCATATAGTAGTGCCAGCTCTCCAGACGCTGCGCCAACTGGCGTTGCGTCTCATGCGCGAGGTCTACGCTTAAAGCCCCGACCAGACAACTGACATCTCCCTGTGCCGCAATTAACTGCTCAGGGTTATAAGCCTCTAAGGCCTCTACAACGCAATTAATGGCGTGAATAAAGCCTTCAGATCGCTGAGTAAGCCTTGAAATTGTCAACTCTTCGACCATAGGGTTCACTTTCCTATTGGGCGAAATAGTATCGAGGAACTGTTTTGCACCGGCTTGAGGATCACTTAATCTGAGTCCATCAAGTACTCTACGATAGTGCCCTGCCAATTCCGCCGCTGACTGAGCGCAACTACGATCTAGCAACGCTGGCTCAAGCAGATACTGTTTCCGAACCTTTTCAGAATGCTGCCTTTTATATAGAAGGCTGATCATCCCTCCCAGTGAGTAACCCGCCAGATCAAAATCGGTCCAGCCAATATGATCCACCAGCCACTCCAGATCCTGCACTAACTCTGCCGCACTGAACGCTGACTCTGTATTATCTGGGTATCGTGTTTTCCCGCAGCCACGCAGATCTGGCACCAGAATCTCGTCCCACTCGCTCAAAAATGCTGTAACAGCGTGCCAAGTGTCGACACCATCGACGCCAGCGCCATGCAGAAGCACCAATCTGCGACAGGGATTTTCATTGTTACGGTAGAGCCGATAACTAATGTGCTGATCGGGAATTCTGAGCTCGTGCTGGGTAAACGAAAATGGATGATTCATCTAACTATGTAGTCTACTGAAAATTAATTTTGTCGACATTCGACGAAATCCTAAACCACAGACCACAGATCGGCAAATATCCTGAATTGATACACTCGCATTGAGCCCAATGAACGGTTAGAATTCGCAGTTTTTCAGCCGGGGCATTACGAAGTTGAGCCAGTCAGTTTCGATTCCGTACATTGCAGACAGTAGCTTCTATTTTGAGCGCATTCGTCATTTAGGTGACGCTGTATGGCTCGATAGCGGACGCCCGGCGAATGAATATGGCCGTTACGATATCCTTGCCGCTGGCCCTAACGCCGTTTTATCTCTTCATCAGGGGAAGCTGATTGTACAATCGGGCGATACCTCGGAAGAGCTAAGTGGCTGCCCATTCTCAGCGATGGAATCACTGCTGAAAGGCTACCCAAAGGTTGCTAATAGCACTCTGCCCTTTAATGGCGGCCTTATCGGCCACTTCAGCTATGATCTTGGCCGTGCGATTGAAGACCTGCCAACCGATAGTGTCCAGGACATCGACCTGCCAGAGCTGCAGGCTGGTCTTTATCACTGGGCGCTGATTCAGGACCACCAGGAACAGCTTTCATATCTGGTGCACCTGCCTGATGTAGATCCCCAATCGCTTATCTCACTTCTCGACGATACGCCTAAGCAGCTAGACACTGGCTTTAATCTGACTTCGAACTTCGAACCAGATATATCGCCAGAGCAATACGCAGGTGCGTTCGATAAGATTGAACACTATATAAATGCAGGTGACTGCTACCAGGTCAACTATGCCCAGCGCTTTTCTGCGCAATACCAGGGCGATCCATGGCAAGCATACAAACAGCTCCGAAGCGCTGCTCCGACCCAATTTGCGGCTTATCTCGAGTCGGGTGGCAACGCCATCTTGTCGCTTTCACCTGAACGTTTCCTTGAAGTATCGGGCGACACTGTTACCACTAAGCCCATTAAAGGCACCCGTCCCCGTGGTTCTGACAGTGCGCAGGATCTCGCGCTCTATAATGAACTCAAGGAATCAAAGAAGGATCGCGCAGAGAACCTGATGATTGTCGACCTGCTAAGAAACGATCTGAGCAAGGCCTGCGAATTCGGCAGCGTAAAGGTTCCCAAGCTATTCGATATAGAAAGCTATGCTAATGTTCACCATCTGGTGACCACCATTACAGGAAAGCTCGATCACCAGCACCCTGCTAGTTTGCTGAGACATTGCTTTCCTGGCGGCTCGATCACGGGTGCACCTAAAATTCGCGCCATGGAAATTATTGATGAGCTCGAACCGACCCGCAGGAGTATCTATTGCGGCTCCATTGGCTACATCAGCCTGTGTGGAAGAATGGATACCAGTATCACCATACGCACCCTGCTTTGCCAGATAGACCGAATCTACTGCTGGGCTGGTGGCGGTATAGTTGCAGACTCCACCTGTGACAGCGAATATCAGGAAACTTTTAGTAAGGTTAACAACCTGCTTGATACCCTGAACCACACTCTCATTACTGAAAAGTAAAGCACTGTCTTTAATGCACTTGGAGTAGTTTGATACCGCTGGCCTATTCAAGATAGATCCAGTTAATAGGCCAGGATGCCTATCGCAAAATAGAGATAACAAGCTCCTACGCAAAACGCCGCAACTATGACGTTTTTTTCCATCGACTTCCTTCAGCTTCCATACATATTTAGTACTGGATACTGATTGACGATTCATATTAGTATGAAATCGTTCGTCAACCTGACCTACTGAGAATAATAAGATGAATGGCAGTTCTGATTCGCTCAAGAAACTGCTGGTAGTAAGGCTAGGAATGCTACTGCACTCGATGCAGACTCAAAAAAACGGACAAAGATACCAGCTAACCCTTACCAAAGCAGGGCTTTCAGCCACAGTGGCCGAAACGCTCGTCCAACTCTATGTCGCTACGACACAAAAACCACATATTGCTATCGATAGCCAAGCTTTTGATAAAGAGTTTGATCAATGGCGGGATATCTGCGGCAAGCTTGAAGAATCTAAAAACAAGTAAGAGTAAACCAATTGCCGAGTGAGCTTTCCGGCAATTGGTCCATCAACAGTAGCGACGTTAATTTGCCGCGATATTTTGATACTGCTCTGTAACCTCGTTCATTCTTTTGCTGATTTTATCTGCAGAACGCACAATCATCGCTGGCACATATGTACCAGTTGAGATATCAGAAGCGGCTTTAAACCTGCGGAACTGTGACTCTACGTCAAACAACCCTTTAGTAATGCCTGGCGTGTTGTCCTGACGGTCTTTCAGAATCACCATCGCTTCCTCAAAGGACGCCAGCATCGCGTTATAGTTATCACGATAATCAGAGTAATAACCCCAATACATCATGTTGTACAACGCTGCCAGACGCTGAGATATCATCTCCTGCCTTGCCGACAGATTAATAAGAAAGCCATCATTAACCGTCGAGTCGAGCTCTGCGGTAAGCTGATCCAGCTCTCCCAACAACTGCTCTGACAGTTTGTAAATATTGTCGACCGAATCCCCTTTAGTATTCAGCGACGCATATAGTGGCTTAAGCTTCTGCCAGGTCGCCGATACAGCCTTACCGCTATTGCGACTAGACTCCGGCAACGATGCCGTTAGAACACCGGTCAACTCTTCAAATCGTCCAGCAGATGCAGCCAGCTCTTTCTTAGAGTTACGAACCCGAACCTTCAACACCACCAGCATATAACTTTTCAGCATTTGCTGAGACAGCGTGCGCTGCTCAGTAACTGTTACCAGTGCTTTGACGTTTTTATCATCGGCTGCATGGAGTGCAGAACTGATGACTAATAGCAGCGACATCAGACTAAGTCCGATATAACGCAGTACAGTACTTCTATACTTCATCGAAACTTACCTTTTTATTGTTGTTTTAACAGGCAGCTCTGAGTTTCTGCCTGCTTTTTACTTCAGAGTAATGCTTCTACCTGATCCATCAGATCATTTTCTGCCCATGGTTTTGTCAGGTATGCCGTAACACCGGCTTCAGCAGCTTCATCCCGATGCCTTTGAGTCGATCTGGAAGTGATCATAATGACCGGAAGATCGCCCGTTTCGTCACTACTACGAATAACGTTCGCCAATTCCATTCCGGACATCCGTGGCATCTCAAGATCAGTCAGCACCAAGTGCGGTTTACGCTTGCGAATCTTGTTAATCGCATCAAGACCATCGATAGCGGTCTCTACTTCATAGCCAGTATCCTTAAGCAAGGTAGCTAATGATTTGCGCGCACTAAGGGAGTCATCAACAACCAATAAGGTCGGCAATTCCTGTGCCTGATCGATTTCTACCAGCGTTGTCACGTCGGAGCGGGACATGCGCTTGTGGCGCACTCTGGAGGGAAGATCTACGACGGGAGCAACGTCACCGTTCGCCAGAATCGTCAATCCTGGGATCCCCGGAATATCCGGCAGATATTGACTCATCTGTTTAAACACTAATTCACGGTGAGCGATAATTTCACTCACCATCACAGCAACTTTGCTGCCTTGATCAACTTCTACGATCAATACAGGGTGTATTCGGTTTGAGGCGAAACGAACATTCTGATCCGAAACCAACCCATCCAGATAGACTGCAGGCAAGGTTTCACCATCAAACTCGAAGAATACACGGTCCTCGTTTTCGATCGTTTTTCCATCAATAGACAGAACGCTCTGGTCAATACCGTGACCTGAAAGCGCAAAAACCTGTTTTCCAGCGCGTACAAGCAAAGCCCTTACAGTCAGGGAACTGGCCGGCATCGACATTTCGAAGCGAGTCCCCTCTCCTGCTGTGGAGTGAATATTCAGCGTACCCTGCATTCGGGTAATCTGCTGATACACCACATCCATGCCAATGCCTCGACCGGACAACTGACTAACGGTTTCACGCGTCGAAAATCCGGGCACAAGGATGAGTCGCTCAACCTCGTTGTCAGAAAGGATCGCCTCTTCGCTTATCAACCCTTTCTCAAGTGCTATCTCTCGTACACGCCGGTGGTTGATACCTGCGCCGTCATCTTCGCAACTTACATAGACCAAGCCGTGTTCCTGACGGAATTCAATCTTCAGGGTTCCGGATTCAGACTTACCAGCAGCAAGCCGATCTGCTGAAGCTTCGAGACCATGGTCGACAGCATTCCGGATAATGTGCATAAGCGGGTCTGTCAATTGATCAAGGATCTCACTATCAATCTGCGTATCTTCACCGATTAGCTCCAATTCAGCATCTTTATCTGCACTGCGGCACGACTGACGCATGATACGCTGAAGTCGAGAGGTCACCGACGAGACTGCGACCAAACGGGTACTCAGGACGTTTTCAAGGGACTCTTTCTGCAAACCCGTTTGGGATACATGAAGCGACCCTAGTTCACGGATATGCTGATCGGCCTGTTGATCAAGCTCAAGAATATCAGCTGCAGCCTCCTGAAGCCGAGACAAGGATGTATGCATCTCGTTATAGCGATTGAGCTCAAGTGCATCAAAACCTTCTTCCTCATCCTGCTGTACTGCAGGTGCGAGGGTGTAGTAGTCATTGAGCTGCTGCTCAAGATCAAACATGACTCGTTGCAACATCCGGTGTCGCTCTCGACCTGCCCTGGATACCGAACGTAGCTGACCCAGCTCCTGATCGAACTGCGACCCCAAAGTCGATACCTCTCCCGCCAAACGGAACAAAGTATCAAGCGTTGGTTTTGCGACACGAAGCTGTACAACTTCTTTTCGCTCTGGTTCTACCACTGGCTCAGGCTGCGGGTTTTCTGCCGGTATAGCTGGTGCTGGAGTCTCTGGCTGTACCCTTTCCTCAGCAACAGGCACTTCAGCGGTATTTTCCTCTGTCTCGACGCCAAAACTATCGAGTAAAGCCTGTACGCCCTCAGTTTCGATGAGGTAGTGGTAATCCATCAGCGTCTGAAGGATCTCCAATGCATGACCCGGAGCTGCGTCTCCTGAAACAACCGCATCCGTCATCATCGCCAAGCAATCGGCTGCCTCCAGAAGCTTCGCAGATAACTTATGAGATACAGCAATCCCGGCCTCAGTGAAGGCTTCAAGTATATTTTCGAGCTGATGGGTAATGTTGGCCAGACCACCCAAACCGGCCATATTCGCGAGGCCTTTTATAGTATGCGCGGTTCGTTGAGCATCACGCAAAACACCAAGATCAGAACCTTTACCTGCAACCGTAATTTGCGCTAAGAAGTCATCATTAAGCTGTGGAAGCTCTGCGAACAGGTTATCTACTAGCTGAGTATCAACATCAGCAGAGATAACAAGATTAAGCATCTCGGCATTAGCGATCTGTCGCTTAATATCTTCATTCGTTTTTATTCGAATAAGGCGGAGCAGCGCTTCTATATAATCCCGTTCTCGACGACTAGCGGCTACTGGAAGCTCATCTGCGGCAATAGCAGAACTCAGTTCAACGATTTGAGCCTCTGCCGGGTTAGAGAGGTACTGAGCCAGTGACGCCAGCGAAACTTTGATCGCAGGCATTGCCGTTTTTGCACCAGCCAAGTCAGCCAGCACTGCCTGAAGACTGAGATCTATTCCCTTTAAAACGACCTCTACACCGCCAAGGCCAACCGATGCTGATGCGCGTAAAAGCGGCGACAAAGCATCTATAACAGTGGAGATCACCACTGGAGAGCTATGATCTTCTGACCAACCAGATAACAGGCCTTCGATCGAACCACCAAGCATTTCGATCACTGACGGATCAACAACAACCTCTTTACCGTCAAGCTTGAGCGTCGGATCACAGAAAGCGACCTTCGGTGCTGGGGATGAAGTACCAGCAGATGGAGCTATATCTTCTACCAGGATCAGCTCTTCTATTTCAGCTATCTCTTCACCCAACTCTGCCGAAATCATCGACTCAATTTCAGAAACCGGACTCAACTCTGGTTCTGGTTCTGGTTCTGGTTCTGGTTCTGGTTCTGGTTCTGGTTCTGGTTCTGGTTCTGGTTCTGCAGCGAATGAATCATTATCACCGAACGTCTCTGGCATACCACCGACCAAAGGAAGCTCGTTAGACAGCATATCCGCCATGAAATCGAAGTCTTCGGTGTCTACAGGGGCTTCAAAAGCCTCATCGCACATCAGCGCCTTGAGCCCACTTGCCTCCTGCTCTTCAAAAAGCACTGAGCCAACAGAATTAAGTAGTTGCCTTAGCTTTTGCTGGTCATCAGATTGATCAACCAATTCCGCCGTTAAAGCAACAAGATCAGAAGTGCCTGCCAGATCAGCTTCAGTTAGAAGATCAGTGATGGTTAATAGTTGATCATCATCAACAGACAGAGTCGCTATTACACCTTCGAGCCACTTGCCTAATTGTTCTCCGATAACAGCATAGTTTTGGCTGCTATCCTCCAGTGACTCATTCGAAGCATCTGACCCCGCTTCCTCAATATGGCAAGCGCTGCTAGTGACATCGTTATTTTCGATAGGTGTCAAATCGCTTACCTGCTCTCCTAATTGATAGGAGACCAGAAGTTCGGCGGTAAATTCGATATCTTCCAGCTCGACGGGTTCTGGCCAGCACGGAAGTGTGAGCAAAGATACACAGCGCTTAATCTGATCTGCACTAGCAGCCTGAGGAAGGCTTGCCAAGCCAGACTGAAATTCGCCAATTGCTTCATTTGTCGCGGTATCGGGTATACCTGCCTCAACGATCAGCTCAAGTTGTTCGGCAAAAAGAGAAATAAGGTCCGCATATGCGGTTGCATCACCGTTATAAAGCTCTTCGACTAATCCATGCAACTCATTGATATATTGCAATATACCCTTAGAACGGTAGTCCGTTAACACTGCCTTTGAATAACCAGTGCAGGGCTCGTTTATCGCAGGATCACTAACTGTCGCCTGAACCGATAAAAGGTCAGTTTTTAACAAGTCAGAAAGAAACTCTGCATCATCTTCTGGAACTGCATTCACCCAATAAGCTGCATTAAGCTGATCAATTAGCCCGCTCACTGCTTCGGCCATATCTTCAAATGAATGACTACAGGTTTTAATTGAATCGGCTAGCCGCTGGAAATGCTGATTACCTGTTGCGTCTGCGCAAACACCTCCGTCGACTATTTCTCCGACAAGCGCAGAAAGGTCGGCCAGACCACTATAGTCATGCTCACTGAACTGCTCGCAAAGCTGGAACCAATGCTCCGCTATCTCCTGATTAGCATCACATTCTGCCTGGTCCAGTCCGGCGGTCATATCGGCGACCGCCTTCAGTTTTTGCTGGATATCAAACTGCATTGTCAATCCTGATTGATGACTGGATTACACGGACTCAGCCAGCTTAAATACTTTGATGGAGCTCTGGAGCTCATCAGCCGCCTGTACCAGGTCGTCGGACAGTTTAGTCTGCTGCAACATCTGCGCGTTGGTGTTACGCGCAGACTCATCAATGGTCGTTGCACGTTCACGCAGTTCTTCCGCAACTTTGGCCTGTCGTGTCGCATTCTGCGCAATACGCAGTACCGACTCTACCAGTGTCTGAGTGGTGGCCCTGGTCTCATCCATACGCTCACCCGCTTCTTCCGCAAGGCGCGTACCGTTCACAACGTCGGAAATTACGTTGTTCATTACGTTGATAGTATCAGCGGTCTCCAACTGAATATTGTTTACCAGACTTTCGATCTCAGATGTTGCCTCACGGGAGTTTTCCGCCAGACGCTGTACTTCATCTACGACCACCATCAAACCTCGACCGGCTTCACCGGCTGACGCTGCGTGCATACTCGCATTCAGTGACAGAATATGAGTACGCTCGGAGATGTTGTTGATGAGACTTACGATACCGCCGATCTCCTGGGAACGCTCGCCCAGACGCTTGATACGTTTTTCCGCTTCGTTAATGGTCTGACGGATTTTGTTGATACTTTCGATTGTCTCAGAAACCGATTCCATCGCAGTTTCAGAGGTGCGAATCGCTTTCTGCGAAGCCGAGTTGGAGAGTGATGCAAGCTTCGCGATCAACTGCATTGCACGGATGGCAGACTCCAGTCCGTCAAGGGTTTGAACAACCTCTTCCTGCTCTTTAATCGCCGAATCAAGTACCGCAGATGACTGTGTTTTTACCTGCTGAGACGCATCGTTTACACGGTTGGATACTGCGTTTACGTCATGCAATACAGTCTCAATGGATTCGGCCAGCTGGTTAATCGAGTCGGCAATCGCACCGGTCACGTCTTCCGCAACAGGTACACGAACCGTCAGATCTCGCTGGCTCAACCGGAATACGTTCTGGATCAGCTCAATAATCGAGGAGTTAAGCTGTTTGTTCTCTTTCTCTTTCTGTTCAATCGCTGCTTCTTTCTCATCAAGTAGCTGATCCAATACCGATGAAAGCTGACCCAGCTCATCACCGGCATCCAGCTCAGTACGCGCCGTTACATCACCTTCACGCACCCGATCAATTGTATCCTGAATACGGCGCACCGGGTCCATTACACCCCACTTAACGATCGAGATAGCAATTACCAGTGCCAGGATCATTAGCGCCATTGTCGAGAAGAACAAACGTAATACTTCTTCCGCCTCAGTATCTCGCTGAAGCTCGTTCTGTCGGTTATAAGCTGCCGTCAGCTCATCAAGCTGTTTGTACTGAGCAGGCAACTGACCGATAAGATCAGAGATGCGGCCGAAGTTATTATCACGACGCGCAATTGCAACACTGTATATATCGTATACGTCCTGCACATCTTTCATCTGAGTTGATAGCTGATTCAGCAGACCCGTATCTTCTTTAATGGTGGTGCTACGGGCATAGTTACTAATTGCCCCCAACGTCTGAGCAACCATTGGTGCCTTCTCACTATCAAACTCGTTCAGCTGAGAACGGAACATACGGAAGCGCTCGTCTAGCCAAGCCTGGTTCGCGTATTCAACGGTAACCTCGGCCTGATCAACGACTTTAGAAAGATCGGCGCTCAAGCCTTCATCCATCGACAGACCTGCTTCGATAGCTGCTTCACTACCCTCATAGAAGGTATTCTGATAGTCGTCGATGATGGAGTGCAGCTCGCCAACAATGTTTCGATCCGCATCGGAACGCAGGTACTGCTGCAGGCTTTCAATATCCTCATCAACCTTTTCCATCACCGTGTTGTACTCATTCAGGTAATGGAGCCCTTTTTCGAGTTGAAAGTTGATTTCAAGGAATCGCGCTTCACCGATATTCAGCGCAACCGAACTAATCAGTTTCGAGAATTCAGCAAGCGATTTATCTCGCTCTTTCGCCTGTTCCTCGATTTCAAGGATCTGGTAGTAGGAACTACCCATAAAGACCAGACCCGCCAGCAACATAACCAGTGCAATCGCGAACTTGACCGGCATGTTGATATTTTGGAATTCCCAAAACGAACGCATTATTCCGTCACCCCAGAGCTTATTCGTTAGCCAGTAGTAATGACCTTGTCACCGCTACCTTACTGACATATCAAAAGAATTTACGTAATTCAGAAAAGAACTTTCGATGATCAAATTCAGACCAGAGTTCTCCACCAGCGAGCCAATGACCGGTTACAAATTGACTCGCAATTTCCGGCAAATGACTGACGTCATCAGAGACAACCGGATCGACCATCGCTTGCGGGGATTGATCCACCAGCACACCAATGGTTTCGGGCTGTTCGTCGATCAAAAGGACCCAGCGCTGGTTATGAACAGTATTCAGTTCAGTTCCTAACAGCTTGGCCAGATCATAAACAGGTACGGTATCGCCACGATGGTTGAGAAAACCACAAAACCATTCAGGCGTATCGGGAATAGAGCAAATACCTTCAGCAGAAGTCAGCTCTGCGAATGTGAGTTCCGGTACAAGAAACCGGTGTTGGCCTAGGTCAAAACCATGACGAACAGTGTGAAACTCTTCCTGTTTCACGCTGTTCTCCAATACCGCATAGTCCATCGCGCTTACCTCATGTAATTATTATTATCGGGCTCAATAATCGTCCATTGGCCTCAGGAGTATGCGGCTACCTGATCAAGAATATCCTGGTCGTTGTATGGTTTGGCGACAACTGCAGAAGCGCCCTGCAACTGAGCCCAAACCTTATCCGCTTCTTCATGTTTACTGGAGACAATTACAACCGGTATCTGCTTTGTGTCCGCTGAGGTTGTAATCTCCCGGCATGCTTTAAAACCATCGATTTCAGGCATGACGATATCCATAAATATCAGGTCTGGCCGCTCCTGCTGAGCGGTTTCCACTGCCTGACGTCCATTGTTGGCAACCAGTATTTCCGCCCCGGTATTACTCAACACACCACAGATGTGCTGCTGCTGTACCGGATCATCCTCAACTACCAGAATTTTATTAATTGCCATGTAAACCCCTTCCCGTATGACTTAATCTATTATTCAGCTGAATCGACAGAGTGAATGCTCTGTTCTGGTTTTTTAAACTCATCCAGCCAAACAGATACTCTTTTAATCACTTTTTGGAACTCGATCGGATCAATCGGCTTTGTCAGGTATGTCGAACACCCAGCCATGATCCCCTTAACTTCGTCCAATGGTGATGTTTTTGAAGACAACATAATAATCGGCGTCTTCTTAACTTCTGGTATTTCACGCATCCGAGTACAGGTTTCAAAACCATCAATACCCGGCATCATAATATCGAGAAATACAATATCAGGTGTTCTGCTACTTACTTTTTCGAGGCCTTCCTCCCCGCTGCTAGCGAACATTAAGTCAACCGGCACCGGAAGTTTATTGAGTTCATTTGCCAATGCCTGCTGCATTGCTTCGCTGTCATCTACGACCAGTACTTTGTAGCCTTTATGTTCAGACAGATCTTTTTCCGGAGCGCTTGCAGCGGCGACCCGTGCCTGTTCGACATATTTCTCAAAACGATTCTCTTCTTCCTCAGGTGCACTATCGACAGCGGCAGATCCGACGTCCAACTCTTCATTCTCTGAAGTCACCTTATCCAGCGCACGAATGACCCTGGAGGAAACGAGAGGAAAGCTGATGCGAGGATATTCGCCTTCACCGCTGCGTCTCTTCGCAACGAGGATAATTCTTGATCTATAGCTGGCTGGAAGTTCGCTAACAGGGGCATCAGACAACCGTTCTTCGCCAAAAACCAGCAGCAGATCCGATAAATTATCGGCATCAAACTCACTGAGCGCGTAACGATTGTTTTTGGATAACTTAAGAATTTTCTCCAGCTTGACCAGTTGGTCCGCCGGAAAGCCTATGGTTCCGATTCGCATGCAATACCTGTCCACACTGCAATATCTTTCAGTTCAGGATACGGAAAGCGGATCGGAGAGCTTAGCGCTCTCTCTACTTGTGCCTGCTTCCGATGCAAGATATTCCTGGACTGCGCTTAGTTATAATTATTAGAGCACCACTAAAGTAGTAGCCGTGTCGAGCACTTGCTTACCGGTTTTACACTATTTAGCTATCAGTTCACAAGGCAAAATTCCGGTTAAGAAAAAATAAACCTAACTTCGATAAAAGAGGCTATTGCCGCGCCTATTAACTGTTCCTGAACAGATACGCCAAGGAATTTATATATTAAGCCATGCCTATCAAATGCATGAATACAAAGGTATTTTTTGCAATCTTAGAAGTCTTACAGATAGGGGGAAATAACAAGGCGACAGTCAGAGCTGCCGCCTGAAGCATCAGAACGAAGAAACCAACGTGGTTTGCTAAACAACTACCATCTCGTAGGTTACTGCCCCAAATAGGCCTTTTTAACCTCGTCAGCAATTATTTCTATTCCACGATCGACAAGATCTTGCTGCTGACTATATGTGACACGAATACACTCGTTCTTGTGACGCCAATCTTCGTCGATCCCTGCGAAGAAGTTATGCCCGGAGACCACCAGCACCCCTCTCTGTTTTAGGCGTTCGTACAGGGCTTGCGAATCGATCGGGAGGTTTTCGAACCACAGCCAAAGGAACATAGCCCCTTCTGGCTTGTGAATATGATAAGGCAGCTCAGTTGGCAGGCATGACCTCAGCTTAGCCACCGCATGTTCTGCGCGCTGCTGGTAAAACGGCTGCACTATTTCTCGGCTTAACGACATAATCTCTCCGGACCGGACAAGATCCTGAACCAGTACAGCACCAAAACTGCCGCTAGCTAGATTAATAATCGCATTTATACCCGATAGCGCTTCGATCACCTCTTCATTTGCGATAACGATACCAGTACGTACCGCTGGAAGACCAAGTTTTGACAAACTCAAGCAAAGAATAGTGTTCTCGTTCCAGTGAGGTGTTGCTTCAGTAAATATCAGGTTAGGGAATGGTGTGCCATATGCGCCGTCGATGATAAGAGGTACATCAGCAAGTTGCGCTAACTGATCCAGATGAGCGACTTCCTGATCAGTGATCACATTCCCGGTAGGGTTGGTTGGACGAGACACGCAAATTGCACCAGTCTCGTCACTGACCTTCAGCGCGCCGAAATCAACGTGATATTTGAACAGGTTGCCATTAAGTAACTCAATTTGAGGCTTTGCTGCAGTGAAAAAATTATCACTCAGGCCTGCATCTGCATACCCAATATATTCAGGTGCAATCGGAAGCTGAATCTTTCGATGTCCCCCCTCCTCACTTTCGCCCGCAAACATATTGAAGAGCATGAAAAACGCCGATTGACTGCCATTCGTTAGCGCTATGTTTCGCTCAGATATATTCCAGCCATATGTCCGCTTCAACATATCAGCGAGATCTTTAACTAAAGAGACTTCTCCCTGAGGTGGATCGTATACTCCAATCAGTTGACGAAAGGATCTCGGATCGTCCAAGACTTTTTGCAGGCGGTCTTTAAATACACTTTCTATCTCAGGGATGGCTCCAGGATTCCCGCCCCCCATCATGATCATATCCTGCTCACCCGCTAACGCATTGCCCAAATCATCCATAAGACTGAGAATGCCGGATTCAGAGGTGAATTTTTTACCAAACCTCGAGAGTTTCATTTCCTACCCTTACCACAAGTTCCATTGTCCGCATTTTTGATGCAGGCAGTTCACTGTTATATGTTACAACTGAAGGTCTTTCAGCCTGTTGCGATAGGATAGCAGCGCAATTCGTCGTTGTTAGTGCAATTCACTCAAATTTTGACCGGCTCAACGCAGCCAATCACTATATTTTTAGCCAAACTTAGCGTTTAACCTCGCGCACCATTTGTACACCTACAAAATCCTGACTCGTTAAATTATTCTGCTAAATACACAACCACCATGTTATAAGCTGGAAAGGTGTCTGCGAATCTTCTGGATGAATCTATGCGAGACCATTTGCGTTCGATAATACTTGCCGCCAGCTGCCTGATCATCAGCACGTCTTTGTATGGCGATGAAATCGCGCCAAATGCGAGTATTAACGGGCCTCAAGCTAATACTAGCGAGGACTCATCAGAACCATCTACGATATTGCTCCCGAAGAGCTATTCATCCCTCTACGGCGACCTAGATGAGATGAAAGCTCGGAAGCTTATTCGCGTCCTGATCACATATAGCCCAACCGATTTCTTTTTCGTAAACGGATATCCAAGAGGTATTCAGGCAGATCTCATTGGCCAACTCGATAAAGAACTGAACAGAGGCATTAAGAAAGCCACGGAGCGTGTTCGCTTTAAGTTTATCCCAGTGACATTCAATCAGTTAATCCCTGCACTTAAGGAAGGCAAAGGAGACATTGCTGCAGCGTTACTGACAGTTACACCCGAACGCCTGGGCGAGGTTGATTTCGCTCACGGAAAGAACGTTTCTGTCTCCGAGATAGTAGTACGCCATCGAGATACACCCCAACTTAAAGCATTAGCAGACCTTGCAGGGAAAAAAGTCGTAGTCCTGCGCGGCAGTTCATACATCGAGCATCTCAATCTCGTAAACAAACGTTTTGAAGTCGATGGGCTGCAACCAATAAAAATTCAGGTGGCTGATCAATATCTTTTAAGTGAAGACATATTGCAGATGGTCAACGCCGGACTCTACCAATACACCGTTATCGATGATTTTAAAGGTGAACTATGGGCCAAGACGTTGCCAAATCTTATCCTGGAATCTTCTGTTAAGCTTTCGGCCAACAATCAATTGGGCTGGGCAATTCGGCAGAACAGCCCTCAGTTGAAAACCTATCTCAGCGACTTCATAAATAAACGGGCTAAAAAAGGCACAGCTCTCGGAAATCAGATTATTAAACGTTATTTCGGTACCACGCGCTGGATATCTAACCCAAATACACCAAACAAGCATGACCGACTGACCAGGCTACTACCGTTATTCGAGCACTATGGCGAAAAGTACCAACATGATCCATTGATGCTGGCAGCTCAGGCATATCAGGAATCCGGCTTACGCCAGGATCAGATCAGTCATATGGGAGCAGTCGGCATCATGCAACTGCTCCCAACCACGGCAGCAGATCCGAACGTTGCAATCAGCAATATCGACCAGCTCGAAGGCAATATCCATGCTGGTAGCAAATATCTGGCCTTTCTTCGTCAATACTATTTCTCAGACCCGGAAATTGACTATTTTAATCAAGAGTTACTATCACTTGCGGCCTACAATGCAGGCCCCGGCAATGTAAAAAAAATGCGACGGGTCGCAACAAAACTTGGCCTTAACCCTAATATTTGGTTTGGCAACGTTGAGCTTGCCGCTTCCAAAGTAGTAGGCAACGAAACTGTCAATTACGTAGCGAATATATATAAATACTATATCGCCTATAAATTGGCAGAGACGCTAGAAAACAATAAGAAACAGATCATGCGTAAAGGACAGCCTGATGGAAACGCCACGACAGAAAAAACGCTATAGCCAGCGAGACTTAAAACAAGTAATCAACGAACTTAGCCTGGCGTTTTCAGATCGGATCAGTCTCGCCCCTGCCATCTGCGATCAACACGGCCAAGGCGAAGACTCATATGGCATCATGGCTCCGGATGCGGTCATTTATGCATATAGCACAGAAGAGGTCGCTGAAATCATTCGGGCCTGCAAACCTTTTAATATCCCTGTCATCGCCTATGGCACAGGCACTTCTGTTGAGGGCCACCTACTCGCGGTTGAAGGCGGTATCTGTATCGATCTTTCGGAGATGAATCAGATCATTTCGGTCAACACAGCAGATATGGATTGCCGGGTACAGGCAGGCGTCACCAGAGAGGAGCTAAACAAGGCGCTGCGCTATGACGGCCTGTTCTTCCCTATCGATCCCGGCGCCAATGCCAGCCTTGGCGGAATGTCAGCAACCAGAGCGTCCGGCACCAATGCCGTTCGTTATGGAACTATGCGAGAGGCGGTGCTGGGCCTGACTGTTGTAACCGCCGATGGTGAGATCATAAAGACCGGAGGCCGCAGCAGAAAGAGCTCAGCGGGCTATGATCTCACTCGACTATTTGTTGGCTCGGAAGGAACTCTCGGTATCATTACTGAGATCCAACTGCGGCTGCACCCAGTCCCTGAAACCATTAAATCTGCGGTTTGTACATTTGACACCACCGAAAGCGCCGTCAATAGCGTTATCGATATTATGCAGTGTGCTATCCCTGTTGCCCGAATTGAGCTACTCAACCAGCGTCAAATGGAAGCCTGTATCGCCTATTCAAAACTAGAAGGATTTGGCGCAGCACCCACCCTCTTCCTCGAGTTTCACGGCAGCCCTACAACAGTCTCTGAGCAGATAGAACTCGCTACCGAGATCTGCTCCGGACATAACGGAAATGACTTTCGTTGGGCTGAAAGCACAGAAGAGCGCAATGAACTCTGGCAGGCTCGTCACAACGCATATTTTGCAGCACAAAGCCTGCATGCCGGTTACAAAGTGCTGACCACAGATGTCTGCGTGCCGATATCTAACCTTGCCCGCTGCATCCTGGAAGCTGAAACTCAGGCGACTGTTGCCGGGCTAGACTGCCCGATAGTCGGGCATGTCGGAGATGGCAATTTCCACATGCTGATACTCTTTGACCCAGAATCAGCAGAACAGCAGGATCGCGCACGCCGGCTCTCATCGCACATTGTCGATACTGCACTGAAGCTGGACGGCACTTGCACCGGCGAGCACGGTATTGGCATTGGCAAGAAACACTACCTGCGCCAGGAGCACCACAATGGTGTCGATATAATGGCAAAGCTTAAACAGGTGCTCGATCCAAATAACCTACTGAATCCGGGCAAGGTAATAGATCTCTGATAGCAGCGCCTATTTGCGGCGCACATGGCCCAATGGCAACTGCGTACGTTCAACAACGCTGCGCAGTCTAAAGCTGGTGCGAATGCTAGCGATACCCGGTATCAGATTCAGCTCATTGAGCAGAAAATTCTGATAGCCGGCCATATCAGGCATCACTACCTTCAACAGGTAATCAGCATCACTACCGGTAATCAGTGCACACTCAACCACTTCAGGGTACTCACTGACGGAGCGTTCAAAGTTCGCGAGCTGCTCAGGGGTCTGACTGTCCAGACAGATACTGATATAGATAGTCAGATCCAAACCAATCTCAGTCGGGTCAAGTAGTGTAACCTGACGACTGATAATGCCTGATTCTTCCATCTGGCGAACTCTGCGCAAACAAGGCGTTGGCGACAAGTTCACCTTCTCAGCTAACTCCAGATTACTGATACTGCCATCTTCCTGAAGAATATCCAGAATCTTGCAATCAATTCGATCCAATGCTTTTCCTGGCATAACCACCTCTACAATTCATTATTGATAGCAAATCTAACCATCATTTCCGCTCAATTCAAGTCATATTGAACACACACACTCTGATCTGAGCGATACCATGAAATAAGTAATCTAGCTCAGATGCTTAATTAGCGATGGAATCAGCAAAATGACCAATAACAAAAAAATGCAGTTCGCAACACGCGCCATTCATGCCGGCTCAAATGACGACCCGAGCGGCGCCCTTACCGCACCTATCCATATGACTTCCACCTTCGCTTTCGACAGCGTCGAGCAAGGCGCTGCTCGCTTTGCCGGTGAAGAGCAAGGCCACTTTTATACCCGGATCTCGAACCCTACTCAGCAACTGCTGGAAGAGCGCATGGCTGATCTCGAAGGAACTGAAGCAGCTTTAGCGACCGCTTCAGGCATGGGCGCAATTACCGCTACATTGTGGACTCTGCTCTCGGCAGGCGACCACATCATCGTCGACAAGACCTTATACGGCTGCACATTCGCTTTTAGCGAGCACGGCCTGCAACGCTTCAATGTTGCAGTCAGCTATGTAGACCTTGAAGATGCAGCGGCACTAAAAGATGCAATGCAGGAGAACACCCGCGCGGTTTACTTTGAAACTCCGGCGAATCCAAATATGCGCGTTGTTGATATCGAACAGATTTCCACTATCAGCCACCAGTACAACCCTGACATCAAGGTTATTGTTGATAGCACATATTGCACCCCTGTGATTCAACGCCCGACAGAGCTTGGTGCCGATATCGTTATCCACTCCGCGACTAAGTACCTCGGCGGCCACGGCGACCTTATCGCAGGCGCCATATGCGGTGACCTGGAAACCATCACCAATATCCGCGTAGTTGGACTCAAAGATATGACAGGTGCAGCCATCTCACCTTTTAATGCATTCCTGGTGCTGCGAGGCCTGAAAACTCTGGAACTCAGGGTTGAACGCCACTGCCAGAGCGCCATGGATATAGCGACCCGCCTTAACGCTGACAAGCGGGTAACTCAGGTTAGCTATCCCGGCCTGCCAACTGATCGATATCATGAACTGGCGAAACGCCAGATGAATGGTTTTGGTGGAATGATCGCCTTTGAGCTCAATGGTGATATAGATACCGCAATCAAATTTATGAACAACCTTAAGATGATCAAGCGAGCTGTAAGTCTTGGCGATGCTGAAACCCTTTGCCAACATCCAGCCAGCATGACTCACTCCAGCTACACACCTGAAGAGCGGGCAAAACACGGCATCAGTGAGACGCTGATCAGACTATCTGTAGGCCTGGAAGCTACCGACGATATTTACGCTGATATTGAACAAGCACTCGCCACCGCTTAAGCCACAAGGATGGCCAGTCGTGCCACCCTTAACTTCAGAGCGAATAGATCCGATCGACAGGAGATATTCGCTCGATTTTCAAATAGTTGCCGTATACTAGCCCGATAATTTTTATCGCAGGACGGGTTATGTCGGACAAAAGCATTCTGATCACTGGTTGCTCCACTGGAATCGGTTACCACTGTGCATTGTCGTTACGCTCAGCGGGTTACCGCGTGTTTGCCACAGCCAGACAGCAAGAAGACGTAGATAAGCTGATAGCGCTTGGGCTAGAAGCTCACCTACTCGACCTGGATGACAGCGAATCAATCAGAGCGGCGTTTAACTGGGTAATGACAAACACCGGCGGCACACTCTATGCGCTGTTTAACAACGGTGCATACGGACAACCAGGCGCAGTTGAAGATCTCAGCCGCGACACACTTCGACAGCAATTTGAAACCAATCTCTTCGGCTGGATGGAGCTGACAAATCTGGTTATCCCCGTAATGCGGGAACAGGGATATGGCCGCATTATTCAAAACAGCTCGGTACTAGGCCTGATCACAATGAAGTACCGCGGCGCCTATAACGCCAGCAAATTCGCCATAGAAGGCCTGACGGATACTCTCAGGCTCGAACTTCACGGATCAGGCATCTATGTTTCACTGGTTGAACCTGGTCCGATTGAAAGTAAATTCAGAGAAAACGCATTACAAAAGTTTCGCGACAACATAGATACCGAACAAAGCTATCACCGCGACGTCTACCACAAGGTGCTTTCACGTCTTTCACAACCCTCTGATAAGCGCGAAAAGGATCCATTTACACTGGGACCTGAGGCCGTTTGCAAGAAAGTAATACACGCACTAGAAAGCGAACGACCAAAGGCCAGATACTATGTCACTTTCCCGACCTATCTTTTCGGCTATCTGAAGCGACTTCTGCCAAACTTTGTCCTCGACTTTATTTTGCGCAAGGTATCCGACAGCGAGAACCGCTAGTCAAAAAAAAGGCCGCTATAATGCGGCCTATAAAGAGCTAAGGGTTTTGCGGCTAATCAGTGATTAGCCGAAACATTGCATCGGGTTTAACCCCGATACCTCCAGGCATCCTTAACCGCGCAACCACGCAGATACCCAGAGCTCGTCACAAACAGACTGCAACTGCCTGCTCGCAACAGGGCGATTCAACGCATAACATTAAATCGCCCAATTCTTTTAACGAGTTACCAGACCATGAGAGTCCATCAACTCCTCAATCTCAGGCAGACTCGCCGGGTCATCAATAGTTGAAGGAATATTGTATTCCTTGCCATCAGCAATCTGACGCAACAGCTTACGCAGGATCTTACCAGAACGCGTTTTCGGCAGGCGCTGAACAACAACCGCCTTTTTGAAACAAGCTACTGCACCGATCTCCTTGCGGACAAGGCCGACCAGCTCTGATTCAAGCGCGTCTTCTTCGATATCTACACCATCTTTTAACAACACCAGTCCAACTGGCTGTTGCCCTTTCAATGGATCATTCACACCGATCACTGCACATTCAGCAACAGCATCATGAGAGGCAACGATCTCTTCCATTTCACCGGTCGATAGACGATGACCAGCTACGTTAATAACATCGTCTGTGCGCCCCATGATGAAGACATAACCGTCTTCATCAACATAGCCACCATCACCTGAGCAGTAGTAGCCCGGAAAATCGGACAGATAGCCTGTTCTGAAGCGTTCAAAGTCACCCCAAACCGTTGGCAGGCAGCTAGGCGGCAGTGGTAATTTCAACGCAATCGCGCCCTGCTCGCCTGCTGGCAGCTCATTACCTGCCGGATCCAGAATTTTGACATTAAAACCAGGTACAGGAACGGTAGACGAACCTGGTTTCGGTTCTTTGGTCTCAATCCCCGTCAGATTGCCACAGATCGCCCACCCAGTTTCGGTCTGCCACCAATGGTCAACAACCGGACGACCGGTAACTTTTGTAGTCCAGTAATAAGTTGGCGGATCAAGACGCTCACCCGCCATGAAGATAGTTTCAAGCGCTGCCAGATCGTATTTCTGAATCTGAAGAGCGTCTGGATCTTCTTTTTTGATAGCCCGGAATGCGGTTGGAGCGGCAAACAGCGCTTTGACCCGATATTCAGCACACACACGCCAAAAGGCTCCTGCATCTGGCGTTCTGACAGGTTTACCTTCATAGACGACCGTCGTACAACCCGCCAATAGTGGCCCGTAAACAATGTAGGAATGGCCAACAACCCATCCTACATCTGACGCAGCCCAGAACACTTCTCCCGGCTCCATGTTGTAAATCGCTTTCATGGAGTACTTCAGAGCAACCGCATGGCCACCATTATCACGAACAACGCCTTTAGGCTTGCCGGTCGTTCCTGATGTGTAGAGGATGTATAGTGGATCTGTACCTTTAACCGGAACGCAATCCGCTGGCACAGCGTTTTCCATTGCTGCATGCCAGTCAAGATCGCGCCCCTCTACCAGTTCAGCCTTCACCTGAGGACGCTGCAGCACTACACACGCCTGCGGCTTATATGCAGACTTATCGATCGCTTCATCGAGCATCGGCTTATAGGAGATAAGTTTCTGCACCTCGATGCCACAAGAGGCAGTAACAATCACTTTCGGCTCTGCATCATCAATACGCACTGCGAGTTCATGAGGCGCAAAGCCACCGAATACTACCGAATGAATCGCTCCCAGACGGGCTACCGCCAACATGGCGATCACAGCTTCCGGGATCATAGGCATGTAAATAACGACGCGATCGCCTTTTTCGACGCCCTGTCCTTTTAGAACACCAGCAAACTTAGCGACTTCATCACGTAATTCGCTATAGCTATAACGTCGCTTTGCATCCGCAACCGGTGAATCATAAATGATTGCATCCTGATCACCGCGGCCCTGCTCAACATGGTAGTCCAATGCCATATAGGCGGTATTCATCTCACCATCTGCGAACCACCGGGAAACACCATTGCTATCCTCTGACAGGATCTGCTGTGGCTTTTTAAACCACGCCAATGCTTCAGCTTTTTCTGCCCAAAACGCTTCAGGCTCGGCAATTGATTTGGAGTATTCTGCTTGGTAGGCCATCGTGACGCCCTTCTTATAACACCCGTACAGGCTTATTGTTAACAGCAGGATTTTATTATTGTAGACATTATCTCCTGCGCCCTGTTAACAATGTAGAGTAAATCTACGGGTAATTAACTACTACAAAAGGCGAAAACGGGTCTATTTTTAGACCATTGTCTAAGAATAAGCACCAGAAGCGATACAGGATTGTCGACAATTTAGAAGAGCACCTTATTAAAACAGCCCATATTGTCGACACTTTAGTCAGAGCAGCAACCAGACTCCTGGCTCTATCTTGCTTACTATTCTCCAACACCATCAAGCAGATACAAAAAAACCGCCAATAGGCGGTTTTTATCGTTGCGACCGTATTATCGGTTACATATCAGCGGACTGCTCCGGAATTGCGTCCTTAACACCGGTCAGTTTATTGCGCTGACGAATCTCATCATCTGAAGCACCGATGCCACCATCAGCTTTTGCGCCTTCAAAGTAACATAGTGTCGGATGATAGGTTTCAGCTTCCTGCTCGTCCAGTTGCACATATGCAGCAATGATCAGCAGATCACCTTTACTGGCTTTATGTGCGGCAGCACCGTTCACAGAAATTACACCACTACCCGCTTCAGCGCGAATGGCGTAAGTCGTGAAACGCTCACCGTTATTGATGTTGTAGATGTGTACCATCTCGTACTCTTTAATGCCTGAGCGATCCAGAAGATCAGCATCAATTGCACAGGAGCCTTCATAATGTAGCTCTGCATGAGTAACGGTTACACGGTGTAGTTTTGCTTTCAGAAATGTTTGCAGCATGCTGTAAACCTGCGATTGATCTCGACTTTCCGGCTGAATCCAGCCTTCTCCCACTCTTTCAACGCTGTATCAGTTGGTGCAGGCTTTAGCCTTGCAACCATCTTAACCAGGTTGACTATTATTCCGTGCCAGCTGAGCTGGTCGGTTCCCAACCACCATAACCAGATGGTGGCCCGGGTATCTATTCCCGGATACGGCCTGATTTCGCCGCACATAATACTAAAAAAGCAGCCAGATAAAAGGCTGCCTTTAGTCAAAGGTCGTGACAATCTCGTTCACGCTGGCACTATTCTACCACCACCACCGACTAAAATACGACCCACTTTAGTGTTGTCACATCGTCATTAACGTAATATAAAACCGACAACTTCAGATTTATTCATAAAACAATGAAAACCCCTCACGAAATTCGTTAACCTTTTGATTTACAATTGTCGTTAAAGTTAAAGGGTTGCCCGGATCCTGCCATGCAAAACATCCGGAAACACCCCGGTTAGCGAACCCGATTTAGTTTCAGCCCGGAAGATGCCGTGACAGCGATAGACAAGACCCTGCAGATAAAAGAAGCACTCAGCCAGCGGATTATGTTCCTTGATGGTGGTATGGGTACCATGATTCAGGAGCGAAAGCTTGAAGAAGCAGACTATCGCGGGGAAAGGTTCGCTGACTGGCATATAGATGTTAAGGGCAACAATGACCTGCTGGTTCTGACCCAACCGGAGATCATCCGTGATATCCATCGTGAATACCTCGATGCGGGCGCCGATATCCTTGAGACCAATACGTTTAACGCCACCCAGATCGCAATGGCAGATTACGAAATGGAGGCGCTCAGCTACGAGATAAATGTAGAAGCCGCTCGTATCGCCAGAGAAGTTTGTGACCAGGTCACCGCTGAAACCCCCGATCGCCCTCGTTATGTCGCTGGCGTGCTAGGCCCGACAAACCGTACCTGCTCGATCTCGCCTGACGTGAATGATCCAGGGTATCGCAATGTTTCTTTTGACGAGCTGGTAGAAGCCTATACCGAGTCAGTTGATGGCCTTGTTAAAGGCGGTTCGGACATTATTTTGATCGAGACGATCTTCGATACGCTGAATGCTAAGGCCGCGATTTTTGCCGTCGAAAGCTACTTTGATAATAACGATGTCCGTTTACCGGTAATGATCTCCGGTACCATCACAGACGCTTCAGGCCGAACTCTTTCCGGCCAAACAACAGAAGCATTCTGGAACTCTGTTCGCCACGCAAAACCAATCGCTGTTGGTCTAAACTGTGCGCTCGGTCCAAATGAGTTGCGCCAATATGTTGAAGAACTCTCTCGCATTTCCGAAACCAATGTCTCAGCGCACCCTAACGCTGGCCTGCCGAATGCATTTGGCGGTTACGACGAAACACCGGAACAGATGGCGACCGAGATCGTTGAATGGGCCCAATCCGGGTTTCTGAACATCGTTGGCGGCTGCTGCGGTACCACGCCCGAACATATTCGCGTCATTAAAGAAGCGGTCGAGCAACATCCGCCACGCAAACTTCCTGAACTGACTGTAGAGTGCCGACTATCAGGCCTCGAACCGATGAATATCGGAGAGGATGCCCTGTTCGTTAATGTCGGTGAACGTACCAACGTCACCGGCTCCGCTCGCTTTAAGCGCCTAATTAAAGAAGGTGATTACGAGACAGCACTTGATGTTGCACGCCAGCAGGTTGAAAACGGTGCTCAGGTCATCGATATCAATATGGACGAAGGCATGCTAGACGCAGAAGCATGTATGGTCCGCTTCCTGAATCTTATCGCCTCTGAACCAGATATCGCCCGCGTACCTATCATGATCGATTCCTCTAAGTGGGAAGTTCTTGAAGCGGGTCTTAAGTGCATACAGGGCAAAGGGATTGTTAACTCAATCTCTTTAAAAGAAGGCAAAGAGAACTTTGTCGAACAGGCCAAGTTACTACGTCGTTACGGTGCAGCCGTTATTGTTATGGCCTTCGACGAAACAGGCCAGGCAGATACCTACGAACGTAAAATTGAGATCTGCGAACGCTCATACCGCGTTCTAGTCGACGAAGTTGGATTCCCGCCAGAAGACATCATTTTTGACCCGAACATCTTCGCTGTTGCGACGGGTATCGATGAGCATAACAACTACGCGGTAGACTTTATCGAGGCAACCGGCTGGATTAGCCGCAACCTGCCTTATGCAAAAATCTCTGGTGGTGTATCGAACGTTTCATTCTCCTTTCGCGGCAATAACCCTGTTCGTGAAGCTATTCACTGCGTATTCCTCTACCACGCGATCAAGCAAGGCATGAGCATGGGTATCGTTAACGCCGGTCAGCTGGCGATTTACGACGACCTCCCGGAAGAGCTGCGCGAGCTTGTTGAAGACGTTGTGCTTAACCGTCGTGACGACTCTACCGAACGCCTGCTGGCAGTAGCGGACAAGTATCGTGGCGACGGCAATGAGCAGGAAGACCCTCAAGCAGCTGAATGGCGCGGCTGGGACGTTAACAAACGCCTCGAACACGCGCTGGTAAAAGGTATCGCTGAGTTTGTCGAAGACGATGTAGAAGAGTGCCGCCAACAATACGATCGCCCTATCGAGGTCATCGAGGGCCCACTGATGGACGGCATGAGCGTGGTCGGCGACCTCTTTGGTGCTGGAAAGATGTTCCTGCCTCAGGTTGTTAAATCCGCTCGTGTTATGAAAAAGGCCGTAGCATACCTGATGCCATTTATCGAAGCCGAGAAAGATGGCACTGTTCAATCGAACGGTAAGATAATCATGGCAACGGTTAAAGGCGATGTGCACGATATTGGTAAGAACATCGTGGGTGTTGTACTGCAGTGTAACAACTACGAAATCATCGACCTCGGTGTAATGGTACCAGCCGAAACCATCCTACGTACCGCTCGCGAAGAAAACGCTGACATCATCGGCCTCTCTGGTCTTATTACGCCGTCTCTGGACGAGATGGTCCATGTTGCCAAAGAGATGGAACGCCAGGAATTCAACATTCCACTGATGATTGGTGGCGCTACAACTTCTAAAGCGCATACTGCCGTTAAGATTGATCCGGTCTTCCACCGCGATCAAGTGGTACATGTAACCAACGCTTCACGAGCCGTAAATGTAGCTTCTTCGCTGCTGTCAAAGACAGCCAAAGAGCCTTACGTTAAAGGCATTCAGGAAGAATATCAGGCAGTACGTGAGCGGCACGCAGAACGTGCTAACGATAAGCGCCGGGTCACTATTGAAGCCGCTCGGGCAAATAAACATCCAATCGATTGGGATAACTATACACCGCCTGTACCAGCTCAGTTGGGCATTCAGGTATTTGAGGATGTCGCCCTGGAAGAGCTGATGGAGTATTTCGACTGGTCTCCTTTCTTCCACTCCTGGGAGCTGGCCGGCCGCTACCCACGCATTCTTGAAGACAAAGTTGTCGGCGAGGAAGCAACTCGCCTGTTCAATGATGCTCAGGTCATGCTTAAGCGATTGGTTGATGACAAACTTTTAACAGCTAAAGCAGTTGTTGGTATGTTCCCTGCGAACTCCGTCAATGACGACGATATTGAGCTCTATACCGATGAGAGCCGGAGCGAAGTACTGACCACCCTGCACCACCTGCGTCAGCAAACTGAAAAAGTTGAAGGCCGTTACAACCAGTGCCTGACCGACTACATAGCACCGAAAGAGAGTGGCAAAGCAGACTACTTTGGTGCCTTCGCAGTCACCGCAGGTCATGGCTGTGATGAACTTGTCGCTCACTATGAAGCTGATCACGACGACTACCACGCCATTATGGTTAAAGCCCTGGCGGATCGTTTTGCAGAAGCCTTTGCAGAAATGATGCACGCCCGAATTCGCCGCGACATCTGGGGATACGCCAAGGATGAAACACTGGACAATGAGGCGCTAATCCAGGAGAAATATCAGGGTATTCGCCCAGCCCCAGGCTATCCTGCGTGCCCTGAACACACAGAAAAAGGACTGCTTTGGGATCTGCTCAGTGTCGAGAGCAACACCGGCATCACCCTGACTGATGCTTATGCAATGCTGCCTGCTGCTTCTGTCAGCGGCTGGTACTTCAGCCACCCTGATGCTCGTTATTTTGGCGTCGCCAAGATCAGCGAAGATCAGGTTGAATCCTACGCTGAGCGCACCGGCATGGAGATGACTGAGGCGGAACGCTGGCTGGCACCAAATCTGGGCTATGAACCAGAAGAAGGAATCTGATTCTCATCAATGCCCTGCTAAGCAGGGCATTTTTTTGCATGGAGCTAAATAATGAAAAAAGCGCTGTCTGTCATTGCGGCCTCATTATTACTGGCAGCCTGCAGCTCCGACGAAGTCGGTGATGTAAGCCTCGGCCTGTTCACAACCAAAGACATAAAGATCCAGTCCTTCCAGGACCCTCTCATTAAAGGGGCAACCTGCCATATCAGCCACGTAGAAGCCAATCTAGACTTCGCAGACCCTTCTGATATGTCGATTGCTTGCAGGCAAACCGGGCCTATCACTCAGCCAATGATTGCAGCAATCGACAAGTCGAGTAATGGCGAGGTGATCTTCACAAAATCGAAAAGCATCTTGTTTAAAAGCCTGAAGATTCGACGTATCTACGATGCGAAGAACCAGACCCTACTCTACGTTTCATATTCAACAAAAGAGGTTCAGGGTAGCCATAAGCACTCCCTTTCAAGCATCCCTTTATGGAACACGCAGGGCTGGAAAGCCGAAGGTACCGGTGATACTGCGGAAAAATAGATTCGGGATATTGAAAAACGCCGGTTTCGAAACCCGAAACCGGCTGGCTATTCCGCCTAAGAGAGGTAGTGGAGAAGCCCTTACGGGCTTGTCATGCAAATGATCGCCAGGGCACTACTCCTAACGACCATCTGAGCCCTCTAAAGACCTGCCTTCAACGCGCAACTGTATTCGGCAGATCAGGCTCTGCGCCAGTACTGGGAGTGAGACCGGTACCGGACACTTATGGATATGCTTCATCGCGCAACTGATTTGTCATATCCAATCAGACTGCCAATAGACCGGGTCAACGGTCTCGCCCTTAACGAAATGGCAGCCAGATTCTGATTCGGAAAGATATTCCTCCCGAAAAATAACGCTCTTAGTTTTCAGACAACACAAAGATCATTTCTTCGCGCTGTTTTTCCATCCAATTTTCGACCTGCTGCTGGCTACGACCGAAGAAGACAACACGCGGCATGCCTTGAAGGCGCCCCATCTGTCCGATCTCCTGGCGGTATACCCACCAGCTGTTTTCTGCCATCTGGCGGATTTTATGAACATATTTGACCGGCTCAAATGTCCGGAAAGCACTCATAGTGGTCATGGTTGTTTAAGTACGTTTTTTAGTTAAGCAAGTGGCGCTTGTGGGAGGGCCCCTACGAGCCCTCCGAATTTTATAATTAGCCAGCCTTCGCCAGCTCTAGTAACTCACGAGTCGCTACTGTAAACAGTGCAAAATCGTGCTGAGATGCACTGCGAATATCCGTCAGCATTGCGTTCCAGCGTTCCAGCAGATGCGCGTTACGCTCCATCCACAGATCCACCAGATTTTCACCATTAGCTTCAGCCGAATGGGCTAGCACGCTGATTGACAGCGCCTGCTGCTGCTCTGTCAGATCCTCACGGAATCCGTCACGCGCCAGCGATTGCCAGTGGTTAGTCGCCTCGATATCGCGAATCTGCTCATCGAACCAGTGCAGATCCAGACGTTCGCCCAGATCAAAGTGAACTTCAGCAACTGCCTGTAATGGCTGTGCAGTTTCGTCTGCTGCCTTGATAATACCCAGTGCTGAGTAAAGGCTGTCTGCTGCAGAAGTCAGACCTGCCAGCTGCTCCGGCACACCCGCTTCAACCAGTGGCTGATGCTTGAGTTTCCAGGTTTCCAGCGGTGCGCCTTTCAGCAGACCAGATACGTTGCTGGCGATTTCGCTAACTGCCGGACGGAACATCGCAACAGCTGCAGCCACATCCATCTGATGACGATTCTGACGCAGGAACCAGTAGCTGGCACGACGCACCAGGCGGATCAGGTCAGCCATCATGCTCTGCTGGAGCTGCGCAGGGACCTTGTTATCCAGCGCTTCGATTTCACCCCAGACGCGATCTATATCGAACACATCACGGGCGAGTACGTAAGAAGCCGCGATAGAACCCAAATCCATACCGGTCGCCTGATGCAGACGCTGAACGAAGGTAATCCCCATATGGTTAACCATGCCGTTAGCGATCTGCGTAGAGATGATTTCAGCACGCAGACGGTGCTCAGCGATTTCATTCTCAAAGCGCTCGACCAACTGGCCCGGGAAGGCGCTAAAGATTTCACGGCTGAGATATTCATCAGAGGTGATCCAGCTATCGACCAGCGCTTCTTTCAGCTCTGCCTTGGTGTAGGAGATAAGTACAGACAGTTCAGGACGCGTCAGCCCCTGATCCACCGCCTTACGTTCGATAAGCTCTTCATCAGATGGCAGGAATTCCAAACCGCGATCAAGCTTGCCTTCAGTTTCAAGACGGTTTATCAGTCGGATGTACTCATCCAGTGACTTACGTGCATGGCTATCAGCGATCGCAATCGCCTGAGCCTGCTTGTAGTTGTTCTTCAATACCAGCTCAGCAACATCGTCTGTCATGTCCTTAAGCAAGGCATTTCGCTGCTTAACTGTCATGTCGCCGTTGGCCACAATCTCATTCAGCAGAATCTTGATGTTAACTTCGTGGTCGGAGCAATCAACGCCACCAGCGTTGTCAATGAAGTCGGTATAAGAAGCACCACCTTTGCGGTTAAACTCAACACGACCCAGCTGTGTGAAGCCCAGATTGCCGCCCTCGCCTAGTACCCGACAAGTCAGCTCGCTACCATTGATACGCAGGCCATCGTTTGCTTTATCGCCTACATCAGCATGGGTTTCATGCTCAGCCTTAACATAAGTACCGATACCACCGTTCCAGATCAAGTCCACAGGCGACTTCAGCAATGCAGAGATCAGGTCATTCGGTGACATGCGATCTTCTTTAATGCCGAAGCGCTCTTTCATCTGCGGCGTAAGGTCGATCCACTTAGAGGCGCGGGAGAATATACCACCACCCTGTGAGATCAGTTCAGCATTGTAATCAGTCCAGGAGGAACGCGGCAGTTCGAACAAGCGCTTACGTTCAACGAAACTTTCTGCAGCATTCGGTTCCGGATCAATAAAGATATGCATATGGTTAAACGCTGCAACCAATCTGATGTGCTCAGACAGCAACATACCGTTACCAAATACGTCCCCCGCCATGTCACCAATAGCCACGACAGTGAAGTCTTCTTCCTGAGTGTTCAGGCCCAGCTCACGGAAATGCAGTTTGACAGATTCCCAAGCACCACGAGCGGTAATACCCATACCCTTGTGGTCATAACCCTGGCTACCACCGGACGCGAAAGCGTCACCCAGCCAGAAGCCTTTCTCTTCTGCGATACCGTTAGCAATATCAGAGAAGGTCGCGGTTCCTTTGTCAGCTGCAACTACAAAATACGGATCATCTTCATCGTGACGAACTACGTCTACCGGAGGAACAACTTCACCAGCTTTAAGATCATCGGTGATATCCAGCAACGCAGTGATAAAGGTTTTATAGCTTGCGATACCTTCAGCCTGAATCTCTTCTCGACTGCCACGCTCTGGCAACTGCTTAGCAACGAAGCCACCCTTTGCACCAACAGGTACGATGACAGCGTTCTTAACCTGCTGAGCCTTAACCAGACCCAGAACCTCAGTTCGGTAATCCTCAAGACGATCAGACCAACGCAGACCACCACGTGCGACCTTACCACCGCGAAGGTGAACACCTTCGACTCGCGCAGAGTAAACAAATACTTCAAACATCGGGCGAGGCTGCGGGATATCAGCGATATCACGTGGGCTCAGCTTGAATGAGAAGTAATCTTTTGGCTGGCCATCTTCACCAGTTTGGAAGTAGTTTGTACGCAGCGTTGCCTTCATCAGCTCAAGGTAACGACGCAAAATCTGATCTTCGTTCAGGTTATCAACTTTATCCAGTGCGTCGATGATGCTGCTTTCAATACGGCTGGTCAGGGCTTCAACCTTTGCACTGCTCTGACGCTCCGGCTGGAAGCGTGCACGGAACAATGCAACCAGCAGACGGGTTACCTGAAGGTGACGCGCCAATGTATCGGCAATGTAAGGCTGACTGTAACCGAAGCGAATCTGCTTCATGTAGCGGCCATATGCACGCAACATTGCAACTTCGCGCCAGCTCAGGTTCGCCCCTATAACCATACGGTTGTACTGGTCGTTTTCAGCATTACCCAGCCAGATAGCCGCAAATGCATCCTGGAATACCTGTTTAACTTCTTCCAGATCAACAGTTTCACCGCTGTTATAGATCAGCGTGAAATCGTGAATCCAGTACTGTTCGCCATTGCTACTGCGAACTTCATAAGGATGCTCGCCCAGAACACGCATGCCAAGGTTTTCCAGAATTGGAATAACGTCGGACAATACCAGCAGATCACCCGCATTAAACAACTTAAAGCGCAGCAGATTACGCTCTTGCTCGAGCACGCGGTAGAAGCTCATAGTAACAGGACGTTCAGCACTCAGATCTTCGATACGCTGGACATCGTAAACCGCACTGCTTGGTGTAAAGTGTTCACGATAAGCAGATGGGAAGCTATTACGGTAAAGGTTAGCCAGACGGTTACCTTCCTCTTCACCGACACTTTCAACCATCGCGTGGTGCAGCTCATCACTCCAGGAGCGGGACGCTTCGATCACATCCACTTCAAGCGCAGCAAGATCAACGTCGATATCAGAATCCGCATCAACCCGAAGGATAAAATGAGTTCGTGCCAGAATCGATTCACTGAAAGCGGTGGTAAACTCAGAGTCACGCGCGCCGAACGCTTTCTCCAGCATCTCCTGAATCTGCAAACGCAGCGCGGTGCTGTAGATTTCACGTGGCACATAGTACAGGCATGAGTAGAAACGGCCGCAACTATCACGGCGCACCAGCAAGCGAGCGCGACGACGCTCCTGCAGGTTAAAGACACCCATTACTGTTTCAGTCAGTTCCTGCTGACTCGAAAGGAAAAGCTCATCGCGTGGCAGGTCATGCAGAATCTGCAATAGCGCTTTACCGTTGTGACCAGTGGTACTGAAACCTGCTTGTTTAAGAACCTCTTTGGTCTTGCGACGCAGCACAGGAATAGCTGTTGGGTGTTCGCTATAAACAGGCGATGTGTACAAACCATAGAAACGGGTCTCGCCCGTTACAGAACCATCATCAGCGAAGTGCTTAACAACAACTACGTCATGATATGCAGGACGATGTACGCGGGAACGGAAGCCATCCTTCGCGAACATCACTGGCTCTGGCGCCAGCATAAAACGGGTTTCGTCAGCAAACAGCTCTGCATATGCACGGCTGCGGCCAGTTTTTGTATGAACCTTAAGTATGCCCAGCTCGCTGCCTTCAACGCGCTTAACGCTGAATGACTCACCTTCGCCACTGAACTCAAGGCGATCACTACCGAGGAATGTAAAGCGATCCTGCAGTAGCCAATTAAGAAGTGCACGCCCCTCTTTCGCGTCCTGAGCGGATACCGACTCAGGCACCTGCTCTAACTGCTCTACCAGTTGCTCAGCGCGCGCTTTCATATCTGCGTAATCAGATACCGAAACCTGCACATCGCCCATCACATCAACCAGTGCATTGCGAATTGCTTTAAGTTCATCAGCGTCTGAATGACGATCAATTTCCAGATAGATCAGAGACTCAGCCTGACCACCTTTATTCTTAGCATCTGCGGCAACAAGACCTGTTAGCTGTTCACCATCACGCTCTACCTGCAGCACCGTATTATGGATGCTGTGAATTGCCAGCTCGCGACGATTCAGTTCCATACGAACTGAATCAACCAGGAATGGCATATCTGCGTTGTGAATTTCAATAACAGTGTGATTTGCATGCCAGCCATGCTGCTCAAGGTCCGGGTTATATACCCTAACCTGAGGCTGTTTTCCGTCGAATGTCTGAATCAGCTCCCAGCACGCGAGTGTCGCGCCGTAGATGCTGTCAATTTTTCTTTCTGATAATCCTTCATAAGATGATGCTGAATAGTACTGACTCGCAAATTCCATCACCATTTCAGATGCAGGATGAGGAACTTTACTCTTGATCAGCTCAGTCAGTTGAGTTAGTAGCTTGTTCTTGTTGTCGCTTCGACGGTCGGACATTTTGGGAGCGCTCCGGTTAACACCCAATAGATTCATCGTTTTTAGTATCTTTATATTGAAGAGCAGCCTGTATTTGCTTTTGGCCCAGCTCTACTCTTCGCCGTTAGAGTCCCTGTACTCCAACGGTTACCATTTAAGGCGATTAGCCTGTTAAATTCTTTCGTTTATCTACGCTTTTATTGCAAAAAACTTCAGTTTTTTAAAATTCCTGTATTGGCCGTAAAAATTACGGCCAATACGCTCAATCCCGCAGCACCAGTACCGAGCAGGACGAACGGTCAACAACACGATGGGAGGTAGAACCCATCAAAAATTCATTTACACGGCTACGGTTGTGAGCAGCCATGATAATCAGATCAATATCACGTTTTTTCGCGTAATAAAGCACTGATTCGGCTGGCTGACCTTCATATACCCGCAAAGTAACATCTACCGATGAAGGTATTGTTTTCTCAGCCCACTGTTTTAATTCTTTAGCAACAGCTTCAACTGCCTTTTTATGATCTGACTCACTGAAATAAGAAGCAACGAGCGCATTGTTATAACCCTGAACCACGGTCATAAAATGAAGCTTTGCTCCATTTTGTTCTGCTTCACGCAATGCCAGCTCTACGGCTTTTCGAGAGAAATCTGGCTCAGCCAGATCTATAGGTACCAATACGTTTTTAAACATAACCTGTTACCACCTGAAAATGCCGGGCTGACCATCAGCCCGGCAATCCTTCTTATACTGACGCTGGCACAGCCTGAGTCGAACCTTTACGACGCCTTAGCTGAACCATCACAACACCTGCTAACAATAGTAGTGCAGGAAAGTAAATCAGTTCCTTAGCTGGCTGATCTCGAGCAATTTCAACCCGATCAATACGCTGATCAAACTGCAGACCAGCTTCTTCCGCCGGACTACCGAAAGCAACGAAATCAATGATCGCGCCCTTATCGTTTTGAATCAGCTCGATACCGGACGCTGCAAGGCGATCTGCACCATTACTTCCTTCACCCAGCTCAAGCGTTGCCAAGAATGAGCGCGCATTACCGACAGCATCTTCACCTTCGATCCAGAGGCGCAGGCTAGAACCCGCTTCCATCTCATTCGCTTTCTGCACCAGCTCTGTACCACCAACAGTTTCGTAGGCAGGCGAGATACGATCCATCCAGAAACCAGGACGGAACAGACTAAATGCGATTAGCAACAGCAGCGCGGTTTCATACCAGCGGCTACGGGTGAAGAAATAGCCCTGAGTTGCAGCAGTAAAGATCAACATTGCGATAGTAGCGACTATGAAGACCTGAATACCCTGCCCCCAGCCAACATCTATCAACAACAGATCGGTATTGAAGATGAATAGGAATGGCAGTGCCGCAGTTCGCAAGCTATAGGCAAACGCCTGGAAACCGGTACGGATCGGATCGCCACCAGAGACCGCGGCTGCGGCAAAGGATGCAAGACCCACCGGAGGTGTCACATCGGCCATGATGCCGAAATAGAACACAAACAGGTGAACGGCGATCAGCGGTACAAGCAGACCATTCTCTTGCCCCAGGGTTACCACGACCGGCGCCAACAGCGATGACACTACAATGTAGTTCGCAGTCGTTGGCAGTCCCATACCCAGAATCAGAGAAAGTATCGCTGTCAGAACCAACATCAGCAGCAGGTTACCCATCGACAGCAACTCAACCAGATCGGCAAGAACTGAGCCGACACCGGTCTGAGATACCGCACCGACGATGATACCGGCTGTTGCAGTCGCAATACCGATGCCGATCATGTTACGGGCACCAGTGATCAGGCCATCAACAAGCTCATCAAAGCCCTGCTTAGCGCGGCCTTTGATATCACCTTCGTTACGGAACCAAGCAATCAACGGACGCTGAGTAACCAGAATGCAGATCATCAATACCGTCGCCCAGAATGCGGATAGCCCCGGAGAAAGACGCTCAACCATCAGGCACCAAACCAGCACGACAACCGGCAGAATATAGTGCAGGCCTGAGCGAACAGTAGGGCCGACTTCCGGCAGCATGGTCATGCCACTTTCATCAGAAGGCTCAAGATCAGGCACAGATGCAGCGATTTTTACCAAGAACAGATAAGCCACCGCAAGCATCACGGCTATTACCGGGGATGCCCACGCACCGAAAACTGGCTTGATCCAACTGATGGCAAAGTAGATCGCAGTTGCGATGATACCGGTCGCCAGGAAGCCAAATAGAACACCGATCAGACGCTGCATCCAAGGCTTAGGCGCACTGCGACGCGGCAGCCCCTGCATATCCTGTTTCAGCGCTTCAAGATGAACGATATAGATCAATGCGATGTAGGAGATCAGCGCAGGCAGGAATGCATGAGTGATAACCTCTACGTAGGAAAGCCCTACATATTCCACCATTAGGAAGGCTGCCGCGCCCATTACAGGCGGCATGATTTGACCATTCACTGAAGAAGCAACCTCAACCGCGCCCGCCTTCTCAGACGAGAACCCAACACGTTTCATCATCGGTACCGTAAAGGTACCAGTGGTGACCACGTTTGCGATTGACGAACCAGAGATTAGACCAGTCAGGCCTGATGCGACCACTGCCGCCTTCGCCGGTCCACCACGCAAGTGACCAAGCAAAGAGAAAGCGACCTGGATGAAGTAGTTACCGGCACCGGCTTTATCCAACAATGCACCAAAGAGTACAAACAGAAATACGAAGCCTGATGAGACGCCCAGCGCAATACCAAATACACCCTCACTGGTGATCCACTGGTGGTTGATCAACTCTTCCAGTGATACACCTTTGTGCGCGATGATCGATGGCATATGCTGGCCCGCCAGCGAATACCCTATGAACACGATCGCGACGATCATCAGTGCAGGCCCCAACGCACGGCGGGTCGCTTCCAGCAGCAAGGTAATACCCACTACGGCTGCTATCACATCTGCGGTTATTGGCAAACCAGGGCGCTGTGCCAGATCGTTGTAGAAGAGGTACAGGTAACCCGCACAGAATGCACCAACCAATGACAGCAGCATATCGGTCATCGGGATACGATTACGTGGTGATCCAGAAAATGCCGGGTAAGCGTTAAACGCCAGGAATATCGCGAATGCGAGGTGAATCGAACGCACCTCGGTATCATTGAAAATGCCAAAACTGCCGATTACTGGCCAGTCAAAGAATGGTAGCGGTGACGCTATCCATAGTTGAAACAGCGACCAGATTAGCGCTGTTCCTAATAGAACTTTTCCTTGTATACCTTCAGGAATACGGGCACCAGCATCTGCTGCCTGTACCATTTCCTGAAGTTCTTTTTCGTCCAAAGAACCCTGCTTGTCTGAAGTCGTCATATCTGCTCCGGCGCTCTGGTTAGAGTTCAAACGGCAAATAACTACCGCCGTAACAAAAAGCCCCGGCGATAGTGCCGGGGCTATTGCTTACCGGATGATTACATCCAGCCGCGCTCTTTGTAGTAACGAACCGCACCTTCGTGCAGTGGAGCAGACAGGCCATCTTTGATCATGGACTGTGGATCCAGGTTAGCGAATGCAGGGTGCAGGCGCTTGAAGCGATCGAAGTTATCGAATACTGCTTTTACGATTTCGTATACAGTATCAGCATCAACTTTTGCAGAAGAAACGAAAGTCGCACGGTTACCGAAAGTTACAGCGTCCTTGTCGCTACCACGGTACATACCGCCTGGGATAGTTGCTGCAGAGTAGTAGTCGTTATCAGCAATCAGTTTATCGATAGCTGGACCAGTTACGCTGATCACTTTAGCGTCACAAGAAGTAGTTGCTTCTTTGATCGCGCCGTTCGGGTGACCTGCACTGTACAGCATTACGTCGATTTTGTTGTCACACAGAGCCTGAGCCTGCTCAGCAGCTTTCAGTTCAGCAGCCAGCTTGAAGGAGTCTTTAGTCCAGCCCAGCTCAGACATGATTACCTGCATAGTACCGTGAGTACCGGAACCTGGGTTGTTCAGGTTTACACGCTTACCTACCAGATCTTCAAACTTCTCAACACCGGAATCAGCACGTGCTACGACAGTGAACGGCTCTGGGTGTACAGAGAAAACCGCACGCAGGTCGCCGAAAGCGCCCTGTTCGATGAAGGACTGGTGCTTAGTACCGCTGATTGCGTGATGCTGCCAGTCAGACTGAGCTACGCCCATGTCCTGCTGACCCGCACGAACAGCGTTGATGTTGACTACAGAGCCACCAGTTGAAGGCGCTGTACATTTGATGTTGTGGTTCTCGGTGTTGCGGTTAACCAGACGGCAGATAGACTGACCTACCACGTAGTAAACACCTGTCTGACCACCGGTACCAATGGTAACGAACTTTTCGTCCGCCTGAGCAATAGAAGTACCGAAGGTAGCAGTCAGACCTACACTGGCAATAGCCAATGCAGAAGCGAGTTTGGTTTTAATGGACATTCTAAATCCTTGTTATTGTATTTCGTGGCAACCAGCATCAGCAGGTTGATCACGAGTAGCGCTCATTTGATGCAATGACACAGTTGTGACAAGCCCAATGACAGTTTTCCTGTCGCAAACCGACCCTCAGGTCAGTAGGTCTGTCGAAGCATACTGGCTCGCCCTTCTACTGGGAGACGCCATTCGCGCCATATTTTTATCCTTCCGTGCCACTTTTTTTAAAAGACCCTACAAATATCTTTTAACTTCGCCATCAAAAAACAAAACAAATGCCCTTTTCGGTATTTCACTCATCGAAAATGCATTTTCGTGCCATCCTTGCTCAAATTTCCACAACAGGTACCATGGTGGTCCCGGTGAACCACAACCAGTCCATTAGCCAGCCAGCGACTGCCCATCTATGATCAGGTACATTACCCAGCTCAGCTCCCAACACCCACTGGGTTTCCGTTTGCTCACAGCGATTCTGCTTTGCAGCTCTCTAATGACACTGCTGGCGACCGGCTCGCAGCTCTATTTTGATTACCGTTACGAACTATCCGCCATCGATGAGCGTATACGCGATATCGAAGCCAGCTCGCTCGATAGCCTGAGCACCAGCCTTTGGGCTATCAACCCGGAACAGGTTCAGGTTCAGCTCGAAGGTCTTAAACAACTACCAGACGTAAAGTATCTGGAGCTCGAAACCCAGTTTGATGAACTCTTCGTTGCCGGAGAAAAACCACTTTCTTCGGAGTCAACAGTGGACCGCAGCTACTTTTTGCGCCATACAGCAGAGTCTGGTCGGGAATATCCGCTGGGTACGCTGCGCGTCGTGATCAGCCTTGAGCAGATCTACCTGCGCCTAGAAGAAAAGGTTTTGGTTATTCTCGCTTCACAAGGCGTTAAGACCTTTCTGGTATCAGTGTTTATTCTGACCATCTTCCACCGCCTGGTCACACAACACCTTGGCGTCATGGCACGCTACGCCAGGCGGTTACGTCCGGGACAACTGGACTTACCGTTGAAACTGAGCAGAAAGGCCCGCTGGAACAACGATGAGCTAAGCGAAGTTGTCACCGCGATGAACGACATGCGTGAAGCCCTGATAGAAGATATTGCAAAACGCCGCAAAGCCGAGCAAGCGCTTGCCGAACTCAACGCGGATTTGGAGCAACGAGTTGTTAACCGCACCCAAGAACTAGAACAAACCAACCAGGAATTAAACCAAACGTTATTCGAGCTTCGAAATACACAACAAAAACTTGTTGAGTCTGAAAAAATGGCAGCCCTAGGTGCGCTAGTGGCCGGTGTTGCTCACGAAATCAATACACCTATCGGCATTGGTTTTACAGCCGCTACTTTCCTCGAAAGTAACGCCAGGAAGGAGCTGAAGCAAACGCCAGACTCCCGCTTCGCAGAAACAGCACTCGAAAGCAGCCAGATGATTCGTCAAAACCTCGACCGTGCAGCTCAGCTGGTAACCGCTTTTAAACAGGTATCAGTCGACCAGTCGAGTGAGCAGAGAAGGCAGTTCAATCTTAATCAATACCTGACTGAGATACTCACTTCACTGCAGCCGCGCCTCAAACAAGCCAACCCGGACGTTCGGATCAACTGTCCGGAAGAGTTGATGCTAGATAGCTACCCCGGCGCAATCTATCAGCTAATGACCAACCTTATTATCAACTCGTTGATTCATGGGTTTGACGGCCATACTGGCGGGATAATTGAAATCGACGTTACCACCGACAACCAACGCTTGATCATTGATTATGGCGATAACGGTGAAGGCATCGATAGCGAAATTACAGAGCGAATTTTTGAGCCCTTTGTCACCACCCGACGCCACGAAGGCTGCAGTGGGCTCGGAATGCATATCTGTTACAACCTGGTTCACCAGTTACTACAGGGCGATATCCAGTTAAAGGAATCAGCAACAGGCGCAGCTTTTAAGATCACACTGCCCCTTTCAGTCAGCGACTAAGAGACCTGATTCCTTATAGTAACGCAGCGCTCCCGGATGCAGGGGCGCAGTGAATGGTCCCCGCACCATATCTTGCGGTTTTAATCCGAGGAAAGCCGGGTGCATTCTTCTGAATTGCTCAAACTGGGTAAAGACTGAACGCACTATGTGATAAGCAGCGTCATTAGACAGGCTCTCATCAGTGACAAATGTAGCCATCATACCGATAGTTTCTACATCTTCAGGATTGCCCTGATACAGTCCTCCAGGAATGCTTAACGCCTGATATTGGGGATTGTCCTTTTTAGCCTTTAAAACAAAGTCACCTGTAACCGGAATCAATCTGCTATCACAGTCTCTGGTAACCTCTTTAGTCGCGCCACTAGGATGACCAACCGGATAGATCATCACATCAATATCACCCTTACATAGCGCCTCAGCCTGCTCAGCCGGATCAAGTTCCATCGCGTCGAAGTCGTCAAAAGACCAACCCAAATTGGTAATCAACGCCTGCAATGTTGCGCGCTGCCCGGAACCTGGTTTTCCTACTGACACCTTACGCCCTTTTATCTGCTCAAAGGACGAGATGCCAGCGTCAGTACGGGCCACAACAGTGAAATATTCAGGATATAGGGTAAATAAAGTTCTCAGCCCTTTTACTGCAGGCCGATCATTAAACTGGTCGGTCCCGCGGTAAGCATGATAGAGCCAGTCAGATTGAACAATTGCAAGTTCGAGCTTCCCGGCCCTGATCTGACGCAGGTTAGCCAGGGTTCCTCCGGTACTGACAACCGCACAACGAATACCATGATCAGTACGACTCAGATTTACCAAACGACATATAGCACCGCCTGTAGGATAGTAAACACCTGTTACGCCGCCTGTGCCTAAGGTATAAAATCCGGGACTTTCTGCGTGAACCTGAAAACTGATCAGAACAATGAAAAGATACTGCAGCGCTTTGCGCATATCGCCAAATGCTCCTCTGTACTAGCGATCCCGGAATAGCTGGTCATTTGAGCATACAGTTAGTGATTCTTATTTGAAAGCTGAACACTGCGTTATCACTCAAATACCTCAGATCGCTGTTAATACCGAAGCCCACCCCTTTAACGCTGCTTTTCAAACACCAAGAGGTCATCCCGAACGGGTGTCTCTGATGTGATAAAAGTCCTAAAAAAGTCTTAAAGGTTGTCCCCAGCAAGCCGATACCTTTAAGCAGACAAAAACAGGAGGACCTGATCGTGGTCATTCAAATGCCTGGCCAGGAAGCGTTTCTGCGTGGCCTTAGCACAGCATCAAGCCATTTAGACGGAAAGGATTCTGCTGGTAATAATGCGAGAAGTACCGATCAGCTGCTGAATAAACTGGCTAAGAACATCCCGGGAATGAGTGCATCAGAGCTGAAAGGCCTTTCAGCTGAAGAGTTCTCACCTGAGAAAGTTTCCCAACGGATTACTGACTTCGTGGCCGATGGCTTAAATGCCGCTCGCCGCTCCGGCAAATCAGATACAGATCTTCAAAACCTCTACAACCAGGCTATGACCGGTGTTGAAAAAGGCTTTGAAGAGGCACGAGAAGCACTCGAAGCGCTTGGTGCACTATCCGGACAAGTCGCTGAAAACATCGACGACACTTTCGACCTGACCATGGACAAACTCGAAGAGATCGATCCGTCCCAGTTAGCACGCCCTACTTTCGATGGCCTTAGCAGAACGACGATTCAGGCATCTGAACGCTATTCCGAAGCACAGAGTTTCTCACTCGACCTGAAAACCCGTGACGGTGACAAAGTTTCGATTCAATTCGCATCCGCGATGGACTATAGCTCTCAATATGCCAGTTACAGTGATGGCAACGGGTTTGCTGAAGCATTCAGTGTTAGCGCATCCTCCGCCAGCGAATTCAGCTTCCAGATAAAAGGTGATCTGGACGAAGGTGAGATGGATGCGATCCGGTCACTAATACAGGACGTTAATCAAATCGCTGACGACTTCTTTGGTGGTGATGTCCAATCCGCCTTCGAACAAGCAATGGAACTGGGAATGGATACCAGCGAGCTATCTTCAATGTCGCTTAACCTTTCCCGTAGCCAGAGCTATCAATCGGTTACCGGTTATCAAACTGTTCAGGATATGGCACCAGAGCAACTACCTGGCCGCCGCCTGGGTCAGCTGGCGAACAGTTTTGCCGACCGGTTTAGCGCCCCAGATCTTGGATTCATCGAGGATCCGTTTGCTGCCGGCGATAGCATCCTCGCAGGCCTAATCGAACAAGACACCCGCTATCAGGAAAGCGAGCAGGAGACACAGGGTAAATACGATCAATACCTGTCTCAGCTGCGCAACATTATCGATAGCCTGTCAGGACGAGATAGCAGCTCAGGCGAAGGGGATGATGATTAATCCCTGTCATTCATAACTAAGGCCCCTATCGGGGCCTTTTTAGTATCTCAACGTTTCTCCCCTTCCCCTAGAACACTCTACTCTCGACATTAACTACCAAACCTCTATGATGGCCGGTCAGTGGTTTCTTTGATCTGAGAATATGTACCAACTTCGTGACTACCAGCAGCAAGCGGTTGAGGCTACCCTCCAGCACTTCAGGAAAACCGACGACTCTGCCGTAATCGTGCTTCCAACCGGCGCTGGCAAAAGCCTCGTAATAGCTGCTTTGGCAAAACTTGCGCGCAAAAAAATCCTTATTCTTACCCATGTAAAAGAACTGGTAGAGCAAAACCATGCTAAGTACATCAGCTATGGCAACGATGCAGGCATCTTTTCTGCCGGGCTCAAGCAAAAAGAGACAGGGCTACAAGTTACATTTGCATCGGTTCAATCAGTAGCCAGAAATCTCGATCAGTTTCGCCACCAATACTCACTCGTGATTATCGACGAATGCCACCGGGTTACTGATGACGCTGAGAGCCAATACGGCTCGATCCTAAGCCAGCTGAAAGAGATCAATCCTGGCCTTAAGGTACTTGGGCTTACCGCAACACCTTACAGGCTCGGTAGCGGCTGGATCTATCAATATCACTACCGCGGCTATGTCCGCAGTACTGAACCCAAGACATTTCACAGCTGCATCTTCGAGCTACCCCTGCGTTACATGATACGAAATCAGTATCTCACCCCACCCGAGATGGTTGATGCACCGGTAGCTCACTATGACTTTTCTTCTCTCTCCGCCAATTCATCAGGAGAATACCCGGAGAAACAGGTTAACGAACTACTTGTACGCTATCCCAGAGTGACCGAAGCAATATGTGAACAGATCGAAGACCTTGGCAGAGAGCGTCAGGGAATTATGGTCTTCGCTGCCACAGTTAAACATGCAGAGGAGATACAGAGCTACCTGCCAGAAGATCAGAGTGCCCTTATCGTAGGTGCGACCTCTGGCCAACTACGCGATCAGCTCATTAGGGACTTCAAAGATCGCAAGATCAAATACCTTATCAATGTATCGGTGCTGACCACCGGCTTTGACGCTCCTCACGTAGATCTAATCGCAATATTGCGCCCGACTGAGTCTGTCAGCCTTTATCAACAAATCGTCGGCCGTGGATTACGGTTAAGTGAAGGCAAGAAAAACTGTCTGGTTATCGATTACGCAGGAAATGACTTTGACCTGCACCAACCTGAAGTTGGCGAGAAAAAACCATCGAGCGATAGCGAGCCAGTACAGGTTTTCTGCCCGCAGTGTGAGTTCGCCAATATTTTCTGGGGCAAAACTGATGAAGACGGCATCGTAATCGAACATCATGGCAGACGCTGCCAGGGCTTTACCGAAGAGGATAATCGCAAAGTTCAGTGCAGTTACCGTTTTCGTTTTAAGGAGTGCCCAAACTGTAATGCCGAAAACGATATCGCAGCACGACGCTGCCATCACTGTGACCACGCGCTAGTTGATCCAGATGATCAGCTAAAAGACGCGCTTAAACTTAAGGACGCGATGGTCATTAGATGCGCAGGCATGGTGATGACAGAACAGAAAGGGAAGCTACGCATCACCTACCACGGCGAAGATGGCGAAGAACTCAGCGAATCCTTCGATCTGTCACAAACCAATCAACGATTTGCTTTCAACCAGCAGTTTGGACGGCGAGCCAAAGGTTCAGAACAACCTGTGACAATCTCGTCTACCGACGAAGCTTTACGCCTGCAGCATCAGCTTACTGCTCCGGACTTCGTGATCGCCCGAAAAGCAAAATACTACTGGCGAATAAAAGAAAAGATCTTTGATTACGAAGGCAACTATCGTAAAGCTAACCAACTTTAGGACTTCGGCCGCGATCATTTTAACAAATCATAACCGGTATCAATATTTACCTTCTCGATATCTATTACACTACAGAGTGAGCAGATTCAGAGAGGGATAAGGATGTTTTTGGTAGAAGCAACGCCGGCGCAATTAAGCGATGTAGTCAGTGGTATTGCCGCGAGCGTGGCCGTCTTTCAGGTATGCGATAACAGCGAATTTATGCCACTCGCATGTAACCAGCAGTTCTTCTCTATGAGCGGCAAAGCTGCCGTTAATTTTCGCCACCGGGAATTGAAGCTTGGCGATATTTTGCCTCAATACGCTCAAAATAATTTCCTGCATCAGCTATCGAAATGCGTCAGCGGCCTTTCAGGCGTTGAATTTGAAGAACCTTTTGATATTGGTCAGAACACCTACTGGTGGCGCTGCGTTATGACGCCCATTGTTGCGCCTGATATGACCGTAGCGCGTGTTATCTGCACCTGCGTCGACATCACCGAAAAACAATTACTGAAAAAGGACCTTGATGCTTCTCGCGCTCGGTTATCGGCCATTGTAGGTGGCGCCTACGATGGCATAGTCACTATTGATGCTCATCACCGAATCATTTTGTTCAACGATGCGGCAGAGCAAATTTTCGGTTTTAGCCGCGAAGAAGTGATTGGGCAATCTCTTTCGATGTTGATCCCACAGGGCGCACGGGCAAGGCACGAACAATATTTAGAAGCCTTTGGCCAATCCCCTATTCTGTCCCGTAGCATGAACGAGCGTAGTGAAGTCTATGGGCAACGCAAAGACGGCAGCGTCTTTCCGGCAGAGATCACAATTTCAAAAAGTGACGATCGTGGGAACAGCGAGAAAAGCGCCATCGTACGTGATATTTCTGAAAAGGTTCAATTGATTGAACAATTGCGCCAGGAGGCTGAGAATGATCAGCTAACGGGTATCGCCAACAGACGTACTTTTATGCGGGCGCTGGAAGCCGAGATCACCCGCAGTTATCGCTATCATCGCCCGATGTCTCTGATCTGTTTCGACCTCGACAACTTTAAGCAGATTAATGATAACTACGGTCACCCAGTCGGCGATATTGTGCTGGAAGCGGTCGGCAGCGCATTAAATGACACTTGCCGCACACTCGATGTACCCGCTCGCCTTGGCGGCGAAGAATTTTGTGTACTATTGCGAGAAACCAACAAGCAGGACGCATTAAGAACAGCAGAACGCATACAGCAAGCGTTGGCTGCAATAACCGTAGAAGAAGCACCCGATATCACAGTCACTGCGAGTTTCGGGATCACTGGATACAATGCTGACGATACTGTAGAAAGCGTGATGCGGCGTGCAGACAAGCTGCTTTACCAGTCAAAAGCTAACGGTAAAGACTGTATTTCCAGTGATGACACAGCTAAGGCCTGATGAGGCCTTAGCGCGACTCAAATATTAACGCCTACGGTGGATCCGGCTGCGTCTCTCTTGATGGCCTTTACGGGCGCGCAGGATAACAAATTTCCGATTACTGGCTACCGTTTGGCAATTTCCAAAGACCTTCTTCAGCTGCACGTGGTAGCCAAGGTGACGATTGCCTATAACCCACAACTCGCCGCCATTCTTGAGCGCTGCTGCAGACTCACGGAACATCTGGCGGGCAACGAAGTCCCCTACTGCATTCTGCTGATGAAATGGCGGATTGTTTACGATTAGGTCGACGCTTTCACGTTCTACGCCATCCAGGCAATCGGTGACATCAAAAGTGGCGCTGCGGCCGGGGAAAGCGTTGCTAAAGTTGATCCGGGCTGAATCAACCGCCATATAGGACTCATCTGTAAAGATCATTTCAGCCTGCGGATACTTTTCTGCCAGCATCAAACCAACGATACCATTGCCACAGCCCAGATCGATAATTCGTTCTGCGCCTTCTTTCTCTGGTAGATGCTCTAACAAAAATCGGGTGCCGATATCGAGACTATCACGGGAAAAGACACCCGCATGATTAGTGATCTCGTAAGTCGTATTTTCAAGCTGATAGGTTGTAGGGTATTTATTACCATCGACCTCAATACCACTATCTACTCTAGGAAGTATCAAGCGAGCCTTTTTCACCGCTAGTGTCGTCTTAGTGGTGCCGATCAGTCGCTCAAACAACTGCAACGTGGAGGTATGAATCGCTTTGACCATCCCACCAGCAATGATTCGGCCACCAGGACGCAATAACGGTCTTACCTGACTCAGCTGAAATTCAAGCATCGCCAGGCTTTTTGGCACCTTAATGACAATAAGGTCAAAAGTAGTATCCGGCAGATCCAGGCTATCAATCAGTGTTAGATTCGTCGCCTCAAGATTGTTTTGCTGGAAGTTCGCCAAAGTCCCCTGTTGAGCAAGCCAGGAGTCTGATTGACTAACGACCTGAAACTCATTGAGCGCTACCGCCAGCGCGCCACACTGATCATTCACTAACAGTACTCGCCCGTCAGGGTTAATCAGCTGGTTTTCCGCTATATGGCTTAGCAGATACTCATCTGCGGCATCCCATGCACGCAGATTCTCTTTTTCCCTGACAGGATAACGACTTAGGTGAAACTCTCCGAAAGGAGACTGCAATAGTTCCATAACCAAATGATGTTCCAGATATCTTAGGCAACCATCGATACTAGCATATAAATCTGACGCTGAAATCAGACGTTAATTCAAAGAAACATCATCGCGGCCTAATCACTGCGTTACCCGCAACACTAAGTTTATTTGCGTGATGAAGCACTTGAGTGATATTCATATAACAAACAATAATAAACACCGTAAAGGACGACATGATGCGACTGGACCCGACATCATTGAAACTCTTTGTCGCTGTTGTGGAGCAAGGAACTATCGCTGCAGCCGCGCAAAAGGAACATATTGCAGCATCAGCAGTTAGTAAACGCATCAGCGAACTGGAGCAACTGTTTGCGGTTCCCCTGCTTGACCGAACCAATCGCGGAATTCAAGCCACGGTTGCCGGCAAGACACTCCTGACACTTTCACGCGGCGTTCTTAATGAGCTTGATGAAGTCTGTGTTCAGATGAAGGAATATAGCCATGGCATGCGCGGAGAAATTCGGGTTGTCGCCAACATTTCTGCTATCGCCCAGTTTCTGCCCGACCAGCTAAACGCCTTTCTCAAGCAATATCCGCAGGTACAAATTCACCTACAGGAACAGATCAGTTCCGAAATAACCCGCTCAGTAGCCAATAATCTGGCAGACATTGGTATTTTTACACTCGCGCCCCACGCCTGCCCTGAGCTTGAAATCTACCCCTATGCGTCAGACCAGCTAGTTCTGATCACCTCAACGGATCACTCACTTGCTTCCGCAGACGCCGTTAGGTTCTCCGACACACTGGTATATGACTATGTAGGCCTGCATACCGGCAGCGCTATTAATCAGCAACTGGCGAGTGAAGCAAATCGGCTCGATAAAGCCCTTAAACTCAGAATTCAGGTGACTAGCTACGACGCGCTTTGCCGGATGGTCGAAGCGGGACTAGGGATTGGTGTAATGCCAAGCGATGTCGCCCTACCTTTTGTTAAAACCGGTCGAATCCGTGCCATCCCGATACTCGAATCCTGGGCACAAAGAGACCTGAAGATCTGCGTGAGAGAACCCGATGCCCTGCCCGTAGCCACGCGATTATTGCTCACTCACCTGACCAAACACTGTAAATAACGGCTGTTCTGCCTCCTTAACCAGCCCGCCTTAGCTTCGGCTTCTGCCATCGTCATTAGCGATGGCCACATCTCGCATTACTAATTTGCCGCCGCTTTAAGCCATTGCATGATGTATTTACCAGCAGATAACAAAAATAAGACTCTGGAGATACATTATGTTCAATTCCGCAGCAGAGCCGGAACAAGACTCACCACTAAAAGGGATCCGCGTTGTAGAACTGGGGTCACTTATTGCCGGCCCTTATGCTGCAAGCATACTCGCCCAGTTTGGCGCTGAAGTCATAAAGATCGAGCCACCGGGTACCGGCGATCCATTACGTAAATGGCGCAAACTCCACAACGGAACCTCATTGTGGTGGTACTCACAAAGCCGGAACAAAAAATCTCTCACCGTAAATCTTAAAGACGCTAATGGTCAGCAGATCGTCAGAGATCTCGTAAAGACCGCAGACATAGTGATCGAGAATTTCAGACCCGGTGCTCTCGAAAAGTGGAATCTCGGCTGGCGCCAACTCAGTGAGGTTAATCCATCTTTGATTATGGTTCGTGTGTCAGGCTACGGACAGGATGGACCTTATGCCTCACGCCCCGGCTTTGCAGCCATCGCCGAGTCAGTCGGCGGAATGCGCTACCTTGCTGGCTACCCGGATCGCCCACCGGTTCGAGCAGGCATCAGCATCGGTGACACCCTTGCGTCTCTGTATGGGGTGATAGGCGCGATGATGGCAATGCACCACCTGAAGCAGAACAACGGTAAAGGCCAATTTGTAGATGTGTCCCTCTGCGAGGCGATTCTTGGCGTCATGGAAAGCATGATTCCGGAATACGGCATGTTCGGACATATCCGAGAACGCACTGGTGCAAGTATGCCGGGCATCGCGCCATCCAGTACTTACCGCACTGCTGACGGCAAATTTATTGTGATTGCAGCTAACAGTGATTCGATCTTTAAGCGCTTCATGCTAGCGATCGAGCGCCCGGACCTTGCTGACGATTCCGAACTTGCTCAAAACGATGGTCGTGCAGCCCGCAGTGAAGAGCTTGATGAAGCGATCGAGCACTGGACCCGTGCCCGTGATCTGAAGTCTGCACTACAGATACTCGAAAACGCAGCGGTACCAGCAAGTGGCATCAACACCGCTGAAGACGTGTACAACGACCCGCACTTCCGTGCCAGAGGAATGATTGAAGAGCAGCAGCTAGCCGATGGAACTGACATCTCAATCCCCGGTGTAGTACCAAAGCTGAGCGAATCTCCGGGCGGTACTCGATGGCTGGGCCCTCAGCTAGGTCAACACAATAACGAACTGTTAAATGGTCTCGGATTTACTCAGAGTCAGATAGAGGAGCTGCAACGAAATGGTGTTATCTGACCAGTTTATTGCATTACCCGAATCGGTATCACTGGCGGAAGTGGCTTTTCGTGACGGGCTACAAAGTGAACATCAATTTATCGCAACAGAGGACAAAATACGTCTGATCGATCAGATGTCTCGCACTGGAATCGAGAAGATCGAGGTAACCGCATTTGTTTCCCCTAAAGCGGTTCCGGTTCTGAGTGACGCTATGGAAGTAATGAACGGTATCGTTCGTATTCCAGAGGTGATCTATTCAGCGCTCGTGCCAAACGCCAAAGGTGCGGAACGTGCCATTGCAGCAAATAGTGATGAACTTAACGTTGTGATCTCTGTTAGCGAACTTCATAACCTCGCAAACATCCGCATGACCTGCGAACAATCTTTGGCTCAGATCTATCAGATCTGCGCGCTCTCGGCCAAGGCTGGCACACCAGTTAATGCCAGTTTATCTACTGCCTTTGGCTGCCCCTTTGGGGGCTGGCAGCCGATGGAACGGGTGATCAGTTTAGCTGAGCAACTGATATCCAGCGGCGTACATAGTCTGACACTGGCTGACACCACCGGCATGGCAAACCCGACACAGGTTTATCAACTCTGTCGGGCGATCCGAGCTAGATTTCCGCAGTTGGAAATAACACTGCATTTTCATAACACCCGTGGCTTAGGTCTCAGCAACGTTCTTGCCGCTTTAGCCGCAGGTATTACCCAATTTGACGCATCACTGGCAGGCATTGGCGGTTGTCCGTTTGCGCCCGGCGCCACCGGCAACATCTGCACTGAAGATTTGATCAACCTGCTTCAAAGCTCCGGTATCAACTGCTCTGCCGACCTCGATGCCGTCATCCAGTGCTCTCATTCATTGGCTGCACTGCTAGATAAGCCTGTTCCAGGCCAGCTGCTCTACGCCGGCAAAGCTACAGAGCTAAAACCTGTACCTGAATCCGTCAAAGAGATGCTAGCAGCATCCTGACGACAACAACCCATTGCAAATCAATAAAAATAAGAGGCAATACTCAATGAAATTAAAAAAACTGCTGATTGGCTCATTACTCGGAACAAGCCTGCTGTCACTACCTGCTTTTGCAGAAACCACTCTCAGAATCACCCTGCAGCTTCCACTCAAACACCATCTGGGGCAAAACCTCGTTGACTTCAAAAAACAAGTTGAGGAAGAGAGTAAGGGTGAACTGAAAGTACAGATCTACCCTTCTGCTCAGCTATATAAAGACAAAGAGGTTCACCAGGCGGTGTCATCTGGTGCTATTGAGATGGGCGTTCTGAGTCTAGCCAAGATGGCGGGAACCATCCCTGCTGTCGATATCTTCTACGTACCATTTATGTTCCCTGATTATGACAAGGTTCGTAAAGCTACGACTCCAGATAGCCCTGTCCGTTCTCAGTTGGATAAAGAGATTATCAAAACAGGTGTACGCCCTCTCTGGTGGCAAGCTTATGGTGGTGTAGCACTGCTATCCAAGTCTGATGCAGTGCGTCTGCCGCAGGATATGGAAGGCAAGAAAGTCCGTGTATTTGGCAAGACCCTGGGTGAATTCGCAAAATCTGTCGGCGCAGCCCCAACGGTTATGTCGGGCTCTGAGCAGTTCCTCGCCTATCAGCGAGGCACAGTGGACGCGGGCATGACAGGTGTAACCGCAATTCAGTCACGCAAACTGTTCCAGGTGATGGATCATGTAACCCTGACTAACCACGCCAACATCGAATTCCTGACGATCATTAACGAAAAACTCTGGCAGGGCCTGCCAGCGGATCAGCAGGCAATCATCTCTAAGGCTGCTCAGCGAGTCGAGTTGGATCTGCGGAACAAGATTCAGACACTAGAAACGGACGCTGTGAAATTTGCCGAATCCAAGATGACAGTTACCAAACTCTCTCCGACTGACATAGAAGCATGGCGTAAAGCCACCAGCCCGGTTGTTGATACCTTTATCAAACAGGCAGGACCACTTGGCCAACAGCTGGTAGACGCTGCCGCCTCTCTCTAAGTGAGATCAAACTCCGCTCGGCAGACCAGCGATCGTCCGGGCGGAGTCTTTATTAATAACAATAATAAACGCCATCGAGTTGTATATGATCGAGCAACCACAAACCCTTACTTCGGACACGATGTTGCATCCGCTGCATCACTGGCACTCCCAACTTATCGAAATCTGCGGACGGATAGCAGCAGCGCTTTTTGCCATAGTCGCAGCGATGATCTGCTATGAAGTGACCTCCCGGTATCTCTTTTTATCACCGACCATATGGGCGGAAGATCTATCTCTGTTTTGTCAGATTTGGGGAACCAGCCTCGGTGCAGCATGGGTGATGAAACATCGCGCACTGATTCGCATCGATATACTCACCACTAAACTCGGTGGTCTGGCGTTTAAACTATCCCAACTCTTTTCGCTAACAGTGATTACCATATTCTCGGGTTTCGCTTGTTGGTATGGCGTGATCGTAGTCGACGAAGCTGTCACTATGGGCACCGCATCAGCCAGCATGCTTGGGCTTCCTTTATGGCTAACCAAGATAGCGATTCCCATTGGTTTCGGACTGGTTGTGAGCCAAGCTATCGTTGATACGTTAACGCTTTTCTCTACTAACAAGGGAGATGAGTGACATGACGACCGTTTTGATTTTATTTGCTCTGCTTTCCCTACTTCTAGCAGGTGTACCCGTAGCATTTGCACTTGGCGGGCTGGGACTTGGCCTATTGCTAAGTGATCAGCTTTCACCGCTGATGATTCCGATGGGGCTTTACTCAGCGTTCGATAACTTCGTCTTACTCGCAGTGCCTTTGTTTCTTTTGATGTCGAATATTCTGCTGAAAGGCGGCATCGGCAAAGACCTTTTCAACGCAGTACAGAGTTGGGTTGGGCACTGGCCGGGCGGGCTGGGCGTCGCCACTATCCTCTCCTGTACAATTTTCTCGGCGATTTCAGGCTCTTCGGTTGCTACTGCCGCAACTATCGGTAGCGTTGCGATCAAGGAGATGACCGATCGCGGCTATCACCGACCATTTGTACTTGGCCTGCTCGCTGCGGGCGGCACTCTGGGTATCTTGATTCCGCCTTCGATTCCGATGATCGTCTATGGTGTGATCACCGAGGAATCAATTGTCGATCTGTTTCTTGCGGGTGTTGGACCTGGCTTACTGATGGCCGGTAGTTTCATCCTTTTCTGCTTCATCTACGCTCGCTTTAGCTCTAGTTACCAGCCCATACCTAAAGCAGACCGACAGACGCGGATAAACTCCAGCCTTCTCGCCCTGCCAACGATCGGACTGGCTACCGTTATCATTGGTGGTATTTATGCTGGCATATTCACACCAACAGAATCAGCCGCTATAGGCGTAGCCGTTTCTTTAATCATTGTCTGCGCAATGGGGCGCTTCAGCGTAGAAAAGATGAAAGCTGCGACCATAGAGACGATGAAGACAACGATTACGATCTTCCTGATTATTGCTGGCGCTAAGATTTTTGGTAAAGCCATTACGCTTTATCAGATACCACAAGAGATCTCGATGATTGTAAGTGAGACCATCAGTGATCCGGGATTCTTTATTTTGGTCGTCTGTCTGGTGCTACTGCTCATGGGATTTTTTCTGGAATCAATCTCAATGCTGTTGATTATGGTTCCTGTTCTCTACCCATCTCTACAGGCCTTGGGTATTGACCCGATCTGGTTTGGCGTTTTGTTTGTCATCATGATCGAATGCGCACTGATAACGCCCCCCGTAGGGTTGAACCTATTCGTGATTCAAGCGGTTTCAAACGGCAAAATAACGGAAGTCGTTCAAGGCGTTTGGCCATTTTTCCTGATCATGCTCTGCTGCCTTGTAGCTGTTTTCTATGTGCCAGCCATCGCGATCTATCTACCATTTAACCTTTAGGGCAAGGCTTACATTCACAAAATTAATCTTTAATTTCCCATCTATCTTGATGATTTATTAAGTAAATGTTATTCATATAGCTAATGTGTTGAGCCCGGTTCACACATTAAATGCCTGTGAATCGTTAGATTCGCTTCCCTTTAAGGAGCCTCCCCGGCTCCTTTTTTTACATCACTTGCTACCACTTATTAGAACTGAATCAATAAAAAAGGCGCCCTGAAGCACCTTTTAAATCGAACCAATAGCTGGAGAGTTCTCCAACTCACACTTTTTTGTTCGGACGTCGCTATTGCTGACGCGCTGCCCCCAATAGGATTCCGAAGCCAATAAAGGCCGAGCCGCCCAGCTTACGGTACAGCGAACCGCCACCGCCCCCGCTGAGCAACTTTCTGACCGATCCGGATATCAACGCATAGATCATATGGATCACAACCACCAGCAGACTAAAACTGCCCGCAAGTATGGCAACTTCCATCTCATATGGCTGAGTCGGATCGATAAACTGTGGCATCAGTGCCATATGGAACAAAATCCCTTTGGGGTTAAGAACAGCAACTAGCAGGCCTTCAGATGTGCGGGCAAGAACGCCTTTTTTTCCGCCTTTATTAGCAGATTCATTTAACCCTGGATCTTGTTCAGTGCTCGGCGGGCTGCGCCAGAGCTTGATACCTAACCAGATAAGATAGGCTGCCCCAAGCAGCTTTATAACAGTGAACGCAGCAGCCGAGGTTGCCAGCAATACTCCCAATCCGGCTGCAGAGACAGTTGCAACAATCAAATTACCGAATGCAATCCCCAATACACCAGGCAGCGCGCCTGAGATACCAAACCTGACGACATTAGAGATGGTCAGAAATACACCTGGTCCAGGGCTTATGATCGTCACTGCTGCGACAAGAATATAGATCAGGAAATTATCCATTTAGGTCTATCCATCTTTTTTGCCGGCGTCTAGCGCAGGATCTCCCATGCCCGCCGGACTTCAATGAATTTTTCGGGGCAACCACCTCTGTCAGGATGATAACTTGACGCGAGTTGCCGATACTGACGTTTAATTACTTGCGGCGATGCATCTATCGCCAGCCCGAGTATATTAAAGGCTTCCGTCCGACGATCAAGATCGCAATAATCGCGCCAGAAACTATCCAATAGCGCTCGTACATCCGCTACTGTGGTGTCATTAAAGTGGTTCCAGTCCAGATAATATTCGCTAAGAGATACATACACCGCTGGCAGCTCGCGCTTTACCCCATCTGCTGACAGCCATTGCAAACGTATCTCCAACGGAGATATTTCCAGCAAGGCACCGTCACTCCACAGATCCGATTGCAAACTGTAGAGCGCATTCATCAGGATAAAATGCCGTTGAAACAAACCCAGCTCGTGATCCCGCCCAATCCCATCGAATACTGGATGCTCTTCCCAGCGTTTTAACAACTCATACTCTGAAAGCGGTCCATCTGCGTCTTTTAAACTAGTCAGTAGTAATGGTATGAGTGGGTTATGATCTGGTGTCAGGATAAGCGGTCACCCTGTGGCGCAGTTTCTTTGCTGTCCCTGATCCAGCCACAATTCTGACAACGCTCAGTATGACGATAGAAAAACAATGGAAAACCCAGCAGCGCAAAGACCATAAAGGCAGGCTTACGGCCCAGTGTATGTGGCACTAAATCATCACTGCCGCATTCAGGACACCGTAGATGGGACTCTGTCGAGCTACCGGCTTCCTGCTCCACCTGTTCAGAGAAATCTTCGCCAAGCAGCTCCGTTGCCCAGTCGACATAATGGGCAGGCACTTGCAACCGAATGCCACCTAAGGCATCACTGTACAACCACTGCATATTGATAGTGTGTTCATCTGCTATGCGGGCGTCTATTCCTTCAGCCTCTAACATCGCCCTGGCGATACTCGCTTCATAAGGAAAGCTGTATCGCGCCACCGTCACATAGTTCCGATATGGCATCGCTATCCCTCACTCGCAAACAGTTCATATCAAACTGTGCTTACTGGCACTCCTGCTTGCTGATAACGCCTCTGCAAGGACTCATTCAATGATCGGTCAGTGATCAGTTGATCGATCTGCTGAACGCTTGCAACGCTAAAAGGAGCTGTTCGCTCCAGTTTTACTGCTTCAGCCAGCGCTATGACTTCTGCGGAGTGACTTACCATCTTCCGTTTTAACTCAGCTTCTTCCATAGAATCAAGCGTTAATCCTGTCTCCGGATGCGCAGCCTGAACACCCATAAAGCACAAATCAATCCGTATAGTGCTTAATAACTCAATAGCACTCTCACCTAAACTAACCATTGCCGCCTTGAGCACGCGACCACCTAACAATATAAGCTCAACATTCGGATGATCAGCCAACGCTGTTGCCACCGGAGCACATGGTGTCACAACAGTGATAGCAAGATCTTTTGGCAGCTGACGTGCCAGTTCAAGACAGATGGAACTGGCATCGAGCAGAACTATTTGTTGCGGACTGATTTGCTGCGCGGCATGTTGAGCGATCCGTTGCTTTTCACTGGTAATCAGTTTCAGTCGTTCCGACAATGGATTACAACCACCGTCGACCGCAAGTGCGCCGCCATGCACTCGCTGTATCACACCCTGCTGCGCAAGCGCATCCAGATCTCTTCGAATGGTATCCTCTGACACCTGGTATTGCCGACTTAGCTGAGATGCATACACCCTTCCTTGCTTTTCAATGAACTCAAGGATGCCTTGCTGCCTTTCCTGTTGAAGCATTTGTGCGCTCTTATCCGTCTGGTTTGCGTAGGTTACAGCAATACTGCAGCTTGCTGTTAATCCTATCCTGTTCCACTCGCTTCGTAATACTAAGATATCGCAAATAAAAATGGCGACCCAATAACACGCACAAACCTGCACATATGGACGCATGATCTTGCAACTTATACTATGATCATCCTTCCCTCTGACTCAATCTGCAGGGCAAGGAGTACCCGATGTCAGATTCGAAACAGTTTTACGTGTTTTGCGCCATATTTGTTTTGCTCGGTGCCAGCATTGCGATAGTCGGACCACTGCTCAGCAACATGACAGACGCTGGTATCAGTGAAAGTTCGCTGCTATTGCTACGAGGTGCAGGGGCCGTCGCAGCATTGTTACTGCAACAATTGATCGGCTTTAGGCTGGGGTTTCACGGTAGCAGGAAGCTACTGTTCGCGCTGGGGACAGCCTACGCCTGTCTTAACCTGACAGATACAGGCTGGCACTGGCAGGCGCTGTTTTTTGCTATGGGCGCAATTGAGGCGCTGCTGGTCGTTGCAGTTAACAACCTTGCGGCATCAATCGCCCGAAACCCGGGCAGCTCATTGAATGTTCTTAACGCTTGTTTTGGTGTTGGCGCTCTAAGCGCACCGTTGTCACTTACGTTGATGACCAGCGAGCTATTGCTATGGAGTATTGCTGCCGGTTTAGTCGCGATTTCTTCGTTCACAGTATCTGGTTCTGACTCGGTACAACCGCCTAAGGGCAGCCCAGGACAAGACATGAGCACTCAGAAGCTCCCCCAAGCAGTTCTGCTCTTTGGTTTTCTTTATGCCTGTCTTGAATTGGGATTCGCACATGTAGCAACAAAGTGGTTCAGCCTGACCAATCAAACGGATCTGGTGGTTCAGTATGGTGTTGCTCTGTTTTGGGGAAGCTATACAGCATCTAGATTCTTCGCAGGATGGATACTACAACGGATAGCAGAACTAAGCTTAATGCTCGGCTGTTCTGTGATCGCGGCTGGTGCCGGTGCTTTGTTACTTATTCCGGGAATCGATCAGCTGACCTTGCTTATGCTATGTGCCCTTTACGGGATTGCCTGCGGTCCGCTAATGCCAACCTTATTTGGCTGGCTAAGCCGGGAGGGGGTGCTGTCTGAGCGTACAGCCAGCCAATACATGTTAGTGGCCAACATCGGTGTGTTAATCTTTCCTGCGATCTGCTGGCGGATCGCGATCTATGACACAACTCTTTACATCCAGACGCTTATGATGGCAGCTATCGTCGAAACAGGACTAATCATCGTCCTCTATCGGAACGCCCTTCGGCGCCAGACAATCAGCGCAGAATCATGAGCACCAATGCTGCGTTGCCCAGTCTTTTCGTTCCTTTTCATTGAGATAGCTCCAGGCAATAAAGCGACTTATTTTTTGTCCCTGCGCCATTTCAATAACCCGGCATTCTGCCGCCGAGGATTTCTTAATCAGCCGCTTAATAGAGGAAACATTCTCCCGCTTCGACACTAAGGCTGTGAACCATAAGCATTGCGTAGAGAATTCTGCGCTTTCCTTCACCATGGTTGCCAGGAAAGCTTCCTCTCCGCCTTTGCACCAAAGTTCGTTTGCCATGCCAGCGAAATTCAACTTGTCGCTCTCTAGCCCGAGCTTGGTTTGTTTTTGCTTCGCAGCCGAACGCGCCTCTCGCGCTGATTTATGAAACGGCGGATTACAGATCACAAAATCAACCCGTTCGTCACTACCAATCACGTTTTCGAACATCTTACGGGAGTCATTTTGTAGTCGTACGCTAATCCCGGATGCGATACCCCGATTCTGTTTAACTAACTCTTTTGCCCAAGCAACAGAGGATGCAGCTATATCTGACGCGATAAACTGCCAACCATAGCTGCAGGAACCGAGGATAGGATAGATACAACTAGCACCGGTACCGACATCAAGACCAGTGATAGCTTTGCCGGATGGCACCTCTCCTTTGTTGTCAGCGGCCAGCAAGTCTGCGATGTAGTGGAGGTAGTCTGCTCGCCCTGGTATTGGCGGACAGAGGTTTTCCTTCGGGATATCCCAGTATTGGATGCCGTAATGGTGACACAAAATTGCTCGATTCAATGTTCTGACCGCATCGGCATCTGAGAAATCTATTGTATCCCCTCCTCTTGGCGACTTGCGCAGATATGGAACTAGGTCCGGGCAGCGATAACTTAGCTGTTGCATATCATAGCGGCCGCTATGCAGATTTCGGGGATGAAGACCTTTTGGTTTTGCTGCTTTCACTGGTATGGGATTCAGATATCTGTCAGAAGCCGCGGATTCTACCTGTCACTGGGGGTAATTGTCACTTAAGCCGCGCCTTGCCGCCGATAATTTTGTATGCAGGAACGCCTCTTATAATAGTCTCCCGAGCGAAAACGGTACCGCATTCCGGGCAGGTACAGGGAATCACGGTAAAGTCCTGTGCTATGCGTTCACGAAAGCATTTCACTAACGCGCCTTTCCCGCCTTTTCGGTATCGATAAAGCTTTGCGCCACAACCGGTACAACTCACAATAACAGTCCTTACCGGGCCTTTAGCATTAGGCTTCGCCATCTGGGTTATATCTCCTACAAACTGACCACATATTGACCAACCTGAATACACCTCAATTATTAAGCAGATAATTTCATCTGTTGCCTCGACAGCAGTCAATACTTAAGGCGAACCTAATGGTAGGATAGGCCGCTGAGAAGCCGACCGATTGAGGTCAGGTCGGAACGAGCATTTATGATTACCCGCATCACTATGATGACCGAAAAATCATCCTTAGTTTGGCGGATTTGGAGAAAAGAGCATTGGCTAAGAAAGGTATCATGATCTGCGGGCACGGCAGCCGCGACAAAGACGCAGAACGTGAATTTGGACGTGTAGCAGCAGGCCTGCGTGAACGATTCCCTGATATCCCGGTAGAATATGGCTTTTTGGAGTTCTCAGCCCCAAACATTCATATGGGACTGAATGATCTGTTAGCGCAGGGTGTAGACGACATCTACGCAGTCCCAGGAATGCTGTTCGCAGCCACTCACGCCAAGAATGATATTCCTTCGGTATTGACGACATTTAGTGAGAAGCAAGACGGCGTCAATGTGACCTACGGAGCGGAACTGGGACTTCATCAATCAATGATTGAAGCCTTTCAAGCACGCATTTACGAATCACTCGACCTCGACCCGGAAAACCCACCAGAAAACCTCTACGACACTATGCTGGTTGTAGTCGGGCGCGGTACATCCGATACCGAAGCAAATGCGGAAGCCGCAAAACTCACCCGCATCGTCAATGAAAATATGGGCTTTGGCTGGGCCGATACAGTCTACTCTGGCGTCACTTACCCTTCAGTAGGGTCCGGTCTTGAAAGACTGACCAAACTTGGTTTTAAGCGTATTGTTGTTGCGCCATACTTCCTGTTTACCGGTCGGTTGATCAAACGTATTAACGGATACGTCGATAAAGTCGCAGCGGAAAATCCGGATATTAGCTTCATCAACACCCCATATCTGAACGATCACCCAAAAGTGATTGACGCATTCGAGGTCAGAGTTCGTGAGATCATGGATGGTGCATCAGCTCCGCAAACATTGATGGAGTCCTTCAAGCGCCGTCTGGCAGCGGGTGAAGTAGAAGTTCATCACCACCATGCTGAATACACGGAAGCTGGACACGACCATAGCCATAGCCATAGCCATAGCCATAGCCACCATGATCATAGTCACGGCGATCACGATCACCACCATCATCACCATGGCGTCTATGAGCGCATTGATCACCCACTCGGCCCACGCACTATGATCGGTGAGGGTATCTGTTGCTGCTTTATGAGCCAGTTCCCACAGAGCGTACTGGATGAAGAAGCTGATCGCATTGCAGCAGCCGAAGACAAAACACCAGACGCGCATCGCTAAAGGTCCTGCTGGCGAGCTGTCTCAGCTCGCCATTCTATTCAGCTCTATACTCTCCTCCCCTATCTCAGTCTTTCAGATCCCCCCTTCTACTCTTCAAACATCTGTCCCTATCAACTATTTCGCAAAAACCTGAACACCAACCATTACCAAATGCGATTCATTCCCATATAATTCTTAACAATAACGTAACAAGCTAATAGTACGTTTATGTATGTGCGAGTGCTTTAGCCAATCCTGTCGAATCGCAGGGTTTGGCAAATTCGCACGTGTTTGTGTTCATACCGCTCTTCGCATCTAAGGACCCCCACAAGATGTTTAGTATTAGAGACATGAGAATCCGCACTAAACTGTTCGTCATTGCACTGGTATGTATTACCGGACTGATCACGCTGCAGGCTTACTCACTTTTCAATAACTGGAACAATCTGAAGGATCAGAAAAAGACCGCCCTGGTTCACCTGACAGAGCTGGCAATTTCGAACGTCAGGCAACAACAACAGCAAGCCGATACGACAGGCTTGTCCGAGCACGAAGCACAGCAACGCGCGATCGAGTCGGTCAACGCTCTGCGTTACGCTGGTGAGGAATACTTCTTCATTATTGATCGCAATGGCGAGATGATCTCTCATCCGATAAAGCCCTCATTAAATGGTAAGAGTGCTACTGGCCTGAAAGACATTCATGGCAAATTATTCATCCGCGAAATGATCTCGACCACTTTGCAGGAAGGTAGCAGCTTTACCGATTACTACTGGACGAAGCCCGGCGGTACTGAGCCAATCGCAAAGGTTTCATACGCGGTGATTGAACCACGTTGGGGATGGATAATCGCAACAGGTGTCTATGTTGATGATATCGAGGGACTATTCTGGGCCGATATCCGCACCAGTGTAGTCTTATCTGTACTGCTTACCGCCCTCGCAATCGTCATGTGCACTCTGATCAGCAAAGTAATCAGTTCAGAAGTTAAGACACTATGCCGTGCGATGACCACTGCTGCTGATAATCGCGATATGACAGTCCGTGCAAATCTCGACAGTCAGGATGAATTCGGCCAGATGGGTCGTGCATTTGACCAGATGATGTCACAGTTTAATCTGCTGATTATCGACATCACATCATCTGCAACACAGGTTGCTGGTGCCGCGACAGAGCTTTCAGCCACCACCACTCAAACGAGTGCAGGCGTTGTTCAACAGCAACAGCAAACCATTCAGGTTGCGACTGCGATGAATCAGATGAACGCCACTGTCCATGAAGTATCCCGTAATATTTCGGCAGCGGCCGAGGCCAGCCATCTTGGTGCTCAGGCAACATCGACTGGTAAGCAAGTTGTGGATCAGACAGTATCAGCCATTCATCAGTTGTCTCAGCAGCTACAGAGCACTGCTGATCTTACTTCGACACTAGATACAGAAAGCAACAATGTCACCCGTATTCTGGAAGTGATCAACGGTATTGCGGAACAGACAAACTTACTAGCACTGAATGCTGCGATTGAAGCTGCGCGTGCTGGCGAACAGGGTCGCGGTTTTGCGGTGGTAGCAGACGAAGTTCGCACCCTTGCGCTGCGCACCAGTGATTCAACCCGTGAGATCGAAACAGTGATTCAGCGCCTGCAGTCAGGCGCTCGCAATGCTGCCGAGGCTATCACCAACTCTAACTCCGAGGCCATTGCAACCGTTGAACAGGCAGTCGCGGCCGGCGATGCTCTGCAGGTGATTTCCAACAGTATCGACGAAATCGATTCGATGACGGTCCAGATTTCTGCTGCGTCTGATCAGCAAACAACGGTGACTGACGAGATGAGCCGTAGCATTGACTCAATCAGTCAGGTGACCGGTGAATATGCTGACAGCAGCGGACATATCGCGCGTGCCAGTGAAGAGCTTGCAGAACTCGCTGAACACCTGCGAAAGATCGCGGGCCAGTTCAGGGTCTCAGTGAGCTAATTCATATCATCCACTGTGGAGGCACTCGGACTGCCTCTACAGTGGCTTCGACACAACAACGCTCGCCAGCCCATAAACGCGCATCCAGCCAAATTCGCTTACCCTCTCTATTATTGATATCTGCGATCACTTGTATGCTTTCGGTAATGGCGACAGGCCGACTATAGACCAATGCCAGTTTTCCGGTAGCATACCAACTCATATCCTCACTACCGAGTTCAATCCCCTGCTCTCTGGCGGCATACGCCATGGCTGTACAGATACAATGACAATCGATCACCGTAGCGATCACGCCACCGTTCATAAACTTCTTCGGCCCCGCACAGTGCCATGACTGCGGCTGAAAGATACACTCCGCTGTCCAGTCACCAACCCAGTAACTTTTGATCTGCAGGCCGTCCTTGTTTAGTGCACCGCAGCCAAAACAATGATTTCCATGAAGCTGATCCTGAAATGATTTCGCCATTACCAAGCCTCGGATTGTCATGTAATAAATCACAGTAAAGCACGGCCAGGTTAGCCCGGTTAGATCAGGTTCTTATGTTGATACTATCGATCAATCTATCGTCAGTAAGAGTCGTTTTTAAGTTTCAGCTCTGGCCTGGAAACTGACTTCGAAAGCCTGAACTGACGAAATCTCTATTTTGGATACCAACATAAAGCCTTTAGAATCTCCCCCTTGATCAATTCCGTTTTTTAGAGGCTCCGCCAGCCAGATGTTACCTGTAGAAAAAGTCCTGCCCGACCTCCTTGAAGCACTCTCGACCAGAGACGAAGTGATTCTTGAAGCCCCTCCCGGTGCCGGAAAGACCACTGCAGTTCCACTCGCACTATTAAAGGCTGACTGGCTTCAGGATCAGAAAATAATAGTATTAGAACCCCGTCGTATCGCAGCGATTGCAGCAGCTGAACGAATGGCGGAGCTTATCGGTGAAAAGCCTGGTAAAACAGTTGGATACCGCGTTCGCCTAAACCAGTGTGTAGGGCCTGAAACCCAAATAGAAGTGGTGACGGAGGGGATTCTTACCCGGATGCTACAGCAGGATCCTAGTCTGGAAGGCATTGGGATCGTTATTTTTGACGAGTTCCATGAACGTAGCCTTGAATCAGATTTAGCTTTAGCATTTTGCAGCGAAGGACGTAGCCTCTTTCGCGACGAAGATCCGCTTAAGCTACTGATCATGTCCGCTACTCTCGATGGTCAGGCTATCTCAACCTTACTGAATAATGCGCCGGTTATCGAAAGTCATGGCCGCAGCTATGAAGTAAAGCCTATCTACAGCACGCTATGGCAACGAGGCGAAGATATCATCGGCAAAACAGCAACCACCGTGCTGCAGGCGTTCGATGAACAAGATGGAAACATTCTGGTATTTCTACCTGGTCAAAAAGAGATTCGGGGCGTAGAGCAAATACTGAGATCTTCGTTAAATACCGAGAATACGTTGATTGCGCCACTGTTTGGCGACCTGACATTACAGCAGCAACGTCAGGCAATACTCCCACCACCCGATGGAATCAGGAAAATTGTTCTCGCGACTAATATCGCGGAAACCTCCCTAACCATCGAAGGCATTCGGATAGTGGTAGACAGTGGTCTTAGCCGCGAAGCACGCTTTGATCCCGCGAAAGGCATGACCCGCCTGACAACCAAGCGACTGTCTAAGGCATCCAGCACCCAGCGTGCTGGCCGCGCCGGTCGCCTGGAGCCCGGCGTCGTGTACCGTTTATGGAGCGAAGGCCAGCAGCAGTCACTAGAAAGCTTCACCGCTCCTGAGATGCGAAGGGCCGATCTAGCACCTCTGGCGCTTCAGCTACTAAACTGGGGTTGTTCCGAACCTAGAGAACTTCTTTGGCTAGACCCGCCACCGTCAGCCCCCTATTCACAAGCAATTCAACTGCTGGAAAAACTCGGCGCTGTAACCAATGGCCAGCTAACCACTCATGGTCAGCAAATGGCACAAATGCCCTGCCACCCGAGACTGGCACATATGCTTATTTCCGCCGCCCGTTACGGACTTTCAAAACAAGGGGCGAATATTGCTGCCCTGCTTTCTGAACGTGATCCGCTAAAACACCCGTCGGCAGATATCAGTTTACGTAGCGAATGGCTGGTGGAAGGCCATCAAAAACAGGGGGCACAGAGTGCCCGCAAGCGCTTGCAACAGTTGGCAGGCAGGTTTCTTAAGCTATTAGGCGCTCTGGAGATAGACCTTGATCAACAAAACCGGATAGCCGAAGACCAGATACAAGGCATGCTACTGGCACTTGCGTACCCAGACCGCATCGCCAGACGTAAACCCAAGGGACATAGTTACAAAATCGCCAATGGACGCACTGCGACTCTTCAGGATTCAGACAAACTATCTCGTTCTGAATGGCTGGCCATTGCCGACATAGGTAGCTTCGAAGGACAGTCAAACGATCGTGTCTGGTTGGCATCGGCGCTCGATCCAACACTGTTCGAATCCGTGTTGGCAGATCAGGTCGATAGTCACGAAGATATCTTTTGGGATTCCGATAGCAACCGCATTATCGCTCGCGAATCTGAACAGATCGGGGCAGTGATCTGGCGAGAACAACCACTAACCGAGCTAACTGCCGAACAAAGGGAAAAGGCGATCTTAAACGCGGTTGCTAACAAAGGACTTAACCTGTTCAAGCAGACAGATGGGACTTATTCGTTGATAAGCCGGGTTCAGTTTCTGCACCATAGTATTGGCGCGCCTTGGCCTGACTTCAATGAAACAACACTGGTGGCTTCAGCCGAACATTGGTTACCGCCCTACTTAAGCACGGTAAATCAGCCCGCTGATCTTAAAAAACTCGATTTTGCTGCGATATTGATGGGGATGCTGGACTGGCCCTTGCCTCAGCAACTGGATGAAGTCGCTCCTGAACGCTTGGAAGTGCCTTCCGGATCTAAGATTAAAATCGATTACAGCCAGCAACCACCGGTACTCGCAGTCAAGCTACAAGAAATGTTCGGCTGTAATGAAACCCCGAAAGTCGGCGGCGGTATTGCCGTGAAGATTCAGTTGTTGTCGCCGGCCATGCGACCAGTCCAGGTTACACAGGATATCGCAGGATTCTGGAACAACAGCTACCCGGAGGTTCGCAAAGAGATGAAGGGACGTTACCCGAAGCACAATTGGCCGGACGACCCGCATACAGCTATAGCCAGCAGGCGCACGACAAAGCCAAAGCAATAACAAACTAGGCCAAGAGGCACACTCTAAAAACAGCGTGCCCTCGTCTATTAAAAGTGTTCAATCACCTGGATCTCTGCCACACCCAATTCTTTAAGAATGCTGGTTGCACCATCCAGAGAGTGATAAACCTTTTCATGCCCACCATGATCAGTGACGGGAATTAACTTGCCATCATGGTCTGCGACCACTACCGCCCATCCATTACCTGTTTTGGCAGGGATTAACAGTCCGTCATGCATGGGTTCTGCGGCACTGATGCCACGTAATGCTGCCAGTTCCATCTTATTATTACCCTAGTTGTTCCATTTACACAGCGATACATCACTCGATGGTGACATATCACACTGCCCTAATAGAGCAGCAAAGATATTTCGCTGTTCTGCCTAAAGTGTGGCAGAGCGCACGCATCGGCGACGTGAAAAAGCGTCAATTAAAGATAATAGACTGACTGGTCGGTATTTCTATTGAGTATTTTGCAACACAGCGATCCATTCTGCTTATGTACCGAAACAGACAGCGTCAGCAAACAGATCAAGAGCCGTTTTATCTTCTCCTTAACAGCATTCAAAATGCTCAATGGTTCGCTTTACATTCTTTTTACAAAAGTTGAAGATTTGTCTGACCATTGCATCAGTAGCGGTACCTATAGTGAGCAATATCAGCCACCGGTAAGGAAAAGACTATGAACACCTTCACTGATATTGGCCGCGCCCTTCTGCTGGGCGTCACGCTACTAACCCTCCCTATTGCCCAAAGTCAGGCGAAGCAGGTCACTCTGAGTGTCGACCCGGCAACCCCTGTAATGTCTGCAGGTGAATCCCAATCAGCCTTCATCAAAATATCCCTTCAAGGTCCGAAAACCATCGCCACACAGCAGCGAAATGTAACCAACGTTGCTTTGGTACTCGACAAGTCCGGTTCAATGAGCGGCAGTAAGATCGCTAATGCCCGCGAAGCCGCAGCTATGGCGATAGACCAACTATCAGAGCAGGACATAGTGTCAGTTATCACCTATGACTCTCAGGTACGGGTGATTGTCCCGGCAACCCGCGTCAGCAATCGAAGCAGCATTAGACGGGCTATCGCCAACATCGGAGCAAGCGGCAATACCGCACTATTCGCTGGCGTCACCCGAGGAGCTTCGGAATTACGCAAGTTTCTTAGCCGAAATCAAATCAATCGCGTAGTACTGCTTTCCGACGGATTAGCTAACGTAGGCCCATCCACACCTCACGAACTGGGTGAATTGGGGCTATCACTGTCGCGGGAAGGTATCTCAGTGACCACCATTGGTTTGGGTCTTGGGTACAACGAAGATCTTATGACCCGACTGGCAGGCTTTAGTGATGGCAACCATGCCTTTGTCGAAAATGAAGCAGATCTGGCCAAAATATTCCGTTTCGAGTTTGGCGACCTTACATCTGTCGTAGCAAAAGATGTTGAGATTCGGATTCGTTGCCTGAACGGAGTTCAACCGTTAAGAATCTTAGGCCGCCATGGCGAGATCAATGGTGATCTGGTCACAACCAGAATGAGCCAACTCTATAGCGAACAGGAAAAATACGTTATCCTCGAAGTTGAAGTCCCGGCTAATAGTGATGGCCAACAGCTTGATCTGGCAGACATTCAGCTTAGCTACAACGATCTGGGCACCCAGCAACAGCTGTCAACTTCATCGATTGCCAGCGTCCGGTTCACCGAGTCGAAAAAGGAAGTAGAAAGCAACCTCGATACTCAGGCGTATGAGTCCGCTGTTGAACAGGTAGCTAACGAATTGAGCCGTGAAGCGGTTGAGTTAAGAGACAAAGGTCAGCTGGAAGATGCCCGTAAGGTACTTCAGAGCAGTGCAAACTACCTATCGGAAAAAGCAGCTGCATTGGCATCACCTAAGTTACAGCAGTTCTCTGAAGAAGCGGAGGCAGATGCTGACGAAGTCGCTGACGATGCTGAATGGACCCGTAAGCGAAAAGAATTGAAGGAACGACAGTATAAACGCGCTACCCAACAAAGTTATTGATAAGCTGTCACCGCCGCCTGAGTTAGATCAGGTGGCGGTGAATCTTCTTAGCAACCGGGAACATGCTCTTGCGCCATAAAACGCCTCTGCTAATTCTTTTGATGGTACTGCTACCGGTTACTCTGCTGACCTTGTACAGCTTTGAGCTGCAGGATAATCGAAAACAATTACTACGCCACCAACAGGATCAACTGGCCGAACAGAAACTGGTCAGCTACAACCAGTCCCTTCAAGGACATTTTCAGCGCCTGCAACAACGCTTTATCGCCCTGGCCAGTTTCACAACGCCAGGTGACATAAAACAACTCCGCCAACTACGTAACAGCTCACCTTATCTGTTACACATATTCCAGCTAAATGAAGGGCTTGAGCGTATATTCCCAACCCGTGAACAGGCTCTGAGTCAGGCAGAATCCGAGTTTCTTCGCCAGTATCGTCCGCTTTTCGAGCAACCGGCATTGCTGACCAATATTTCGCTCGATACTGAGAGTTCAAAGGCTGCATCCACAAGCCCTAAAAGCCGCAGTTTCAGCGCGCCTTTAGCCGATGCGCCTGCACTCGCAGAACAGCAACTACTATCAAAATCCAGTCCGGTTACGGCAAGCGGTTGGCTTAGCTGGTACAACGACAATCAGTTAGTACCTGTTTTCTGGTGGAGATCTGCTGATGACATCACCACAGGGTTCGTTCTCAACCCCAGTCGATTGAAGGCAGATTTAATCAGCCTGCTGCCTCTCACTGGAGAACAAGGTGTGTTTCAGTTGCTTGATTCTGCCCAGTCCCCACTGCACCAGTGGGGCGAGCCTAATGGCAAACAACAGCAGCTTTCACGAATACTGGATCACCCACTTACTGGTTGGCAACTGACCTATAGCGGCTCCTACCAAAGCGCGCCCGGTGAATCTACAGAGCTGATCATAGCTCCGGCGATTGTCACCCTTCTACTGACCTTGATTGGTCTCTATATCTACTATGAACAACGCCGGACCAGTCGTGAAGCACTGCAGAAGGTTAACTTCGTCAATCAGGTATCACACGAACTTAAAACGCCGTTAACCAACATCCGTTTATATGCCGAACTGCTGAGTAAACGACTGCAATCGGCAGAAAGCAAAGAGCAGCGGTATATAGGCGTGATAACGAACGAAAGCCTTCGTTTGTCGCGCCTGATCGATAATGTACTCAGCTTTGCCCGCCTCAATCGAGATGATCTCAGAGTGAATCGTCAGCCACAGTCTCCGGACGATACAATTGAACGATCAATTGCCAACTTTTCACCCGCATTTGAACAGCTGAACATTCAATGTCGATTCGATGGTGACGCATCATCCACCGTTATGTTTGACGCAGACCTGACTGAACAGATCCTAAACAACCTGCTCAGCAACTGTGAGAAGTACGCAGGTAACGGCGCCACTATTGAGATATCGAGCGCACTTTCTGATCACCTGCTGCAAATTGACCTCAAAGATGATGGCCCTGGTATTGACCCCACTACCGCAGATGCGATCTTCAAACCCTTCTATCGCTGCGATAATTCGATAACCGAGGGCGTTGCCGGTACCGGAATAGGTCTCGCTCTGGCACAAGAACTGGCGGAAGCTCACGGGGGCAACCTTACGCTGGCTGCATCAGAGAAAGGAGCACACTTTAAGCTAACACTGGAGGTAAGTCGTGAAAGTTCTGATCGCTGAAGATGATATGCATATCAGGAACGGGCTTGCAGACCTACTATCTGATGAGGGCTACCAATGCATAGAAGCTGCTAATGGCAGTGAAGCCTGGCAGATTTTTCAACAGCAGCATCCTGAAATCGTACTCGCTGATATCATGATGCCCGGTATGGATGGCTACAGTCTCTGCCGTGAGATCCGGCAAGTCGATAAACAAGTTCCCGTTATATTCATCACCGCCCGTTCTGAAGAGATCGATCAGGTACTTGGACTGGAACTTGGTGCTGATGACTACATCAAGAAGCCTTTTGGCACCCGAGAAGTGGTTGCCCGCATCAAAGCCGTTGTAAGACGCAGCTACCAGCAGCATACTCAGCTGGAAGATGAAACTGCTGACTTTCAGATGGCTAACTGGTGTATCAGTCCAACAAGCCTGAGAGCGAGCAATCAGGATACAACGATAGAACTCAGCCCCAGAGATATCCGCATCCTTAGTCTGCTATATCGCCAGAGAGGGAAAGTGGTCGATCGTGATCAATTGTTTAACCACGCTTGGGGTCGCCACTATCTTCCCAGTAGCCGGACATTGGACCAGCATATTTCGAAACTCAGGAAATTAATTGAGATCAATCCATCCAGTCCGCTAATCATTAAGACAGTACACGGCGTTGGCTACCGGTTTGACGATTAATACAGGGACGCGCGCTTATGACAATTGAATACAAACGACTCGGCCCTCAGTCGGCCGAATTGGTTCTCTATTTGCCGAATCGCCCAACGGTATTCAGCGGAGATCCTGAGGCACCCGACATTAGTCAGTTGATCACCGACAACGGCAACCACTGGCGCAAGATTTTTAGTATCCTCGCTAAAATTCAGTACCTCGCAGGCCCCTGGCAATCCTATCGAGATCAGCAGCTTTTACAGCACGCTGAAGCCATCAGCTTCGACAATCAATTAGTATCTACTGCCGGTTGGCATATTGCTGCAGGGAAACAGACCTGGGAACGCCTGAAACTATCGCCTGAAGATGGTTTTCGAGCGCTGGATGACAGCGGACGCTGCTGGGTGCGGGATCAGATCATCCTAACGCCCTACTTTGATTATCGACAGTTACCCAACGAGCTTTGCCAGCAGATCCGAGGTCTCATCTGGTCATTTTCTTAACAAAAACAACAACAAAGAGCGCCATGGTAAAGCTACCGATGAAAGCTTCCAACGCGGCTATCACACGCGAAAAGCCAATAGGAATAAAGTCGCCATAGCCGAGCGTAGTGAAAGTTACGACCGAATAGTACAAACAGCCGCCAAATGTGGCCAGGTTCGATGCAAAACCATTATCCCAGGAGAATTGCTGAACCTCACCGCTATAGTCGAGACCGGTAAAGAAGTAAGCCATCGCACAGATCAAGATGAGTATCATCGAAAAAATAACAACTCGCGAAGGAGCCTCTCCATATCCACAGAACAGATCTACGATCTTTGAAAGTATCCGCCCGGTTGATAAGCGAGGCATACGATATCGTCGAACGGTTAGCTCACGCTGAATAAAGTAACCGGACATGGCAAAAATCCCGGCAAATTCAGCGGCCTTACGCAGATCACGATAGATCTCCTCTGCCTGCTGATAGAGATCGTTTGCCTCCTCCCTCTCCTTACGCCGTTCGGCATCAATCGCCTCTGTTTCCTGCCGTACGCGTTTACCTACATCAATGTTTTCAATCTTCGCGCCTTCCCAACGGGCCCCTAACAGATTGCAATACTGTAGCTGCGCGCAATGCACATTCGCATCACGCAGATCAGCTTTCATCAGGCTCCCGCCTCGTAAATTGAGATTAAACAGATGGGCACCACGCAGATCTGCACGATAAAGGTCGGCACCTGACATATCGAAACCTTCACTACATCCATGCCGAACGAGATTTATGCCCTGAAGGTTTGCGCGGATCAGATAAATGCCTTTCAGCATCCCTCCGCTCCGGGCATATTGCTCTAATTTATCTGCCAGATCCGGATCATCTTTCGCTACCTGAGGGTCATGCCAGTAACAAAGCCCGGAATCTCCAGCCTCGCACTCGCATTGATTGCCCTCCGGATCTTTGTATTCACATCGGGATGAGACGTTCATGGGCAGAAGTATAGATCAAAAGATTTTGATCGAAGAAAGCGGCGATTTAAATTCCGATCTTCTGTGACAACACCGCAAGAACAAAAAAACCGCCATATAGGCGGTTTTTTTCACTCAGACGGAAATCAGTCCTGACGGCTGGTCACTTCGAGCAAGTGGAAACCAAACTGAGTTTTCACCGGTCCCTGAACTTCGTTCAGTGGCGCAGAAAATACTACCTTATCAAATTCAGGCACCATCTGGCCGCGGCCAAATGAACCTAATTCGCCCCCTTGGGCACCGGAAGGGCAGTTAGAGAACTGGCGTGCGATATCAGCAAAATCTTCGCCTGCTTCAATGCGCCCTTTTAGTTCCAGGCACTGCTCTTCTGTATCTACCAGCAGGTGACGCGCTGTTGCTGTAGCCATATTTAAATCCCCATCTTTCCTGATTAGTGATGATGACCGCCGACACCATGTGCGTGGCCATGCTCAATTTCTTCGGCAGTGGCATCACGAACGTCCACAACCTTAATATCAAACTGCAGAACCTTACCGGCAAACGGATGGTTAGTATCAACATCTACCATAAAGCGTCCGACCTTAATCACCGTTACCTGACGTACACCCTGATCGGTATGAACAGTGGCTACCATACCAGGACGCCACTTTTTGGCACCCTGCAGGTGTTTTACCGGTACTCGCTGTACTGCATCTTCCCTGCGTTCACCATAGCCGTCTTCTGGCTGAACGCTAACCGAAACCTCATCACCAGCAGTTTTGCCAAGCAATGCTTTTTCAACGCCAGGGATGACGTTGTTATAACCACATAAGAAAGCGACCGGATCACCATCCAGTGAAGACTCAATCTGATTCCCGGCTTCATCTTTCAGAGTGTAGTGAAACTGTACGACGTTTTTTTCTGCAATTTCCATTAACAATACTTCCCGCTCAAGCCCCTTAAATTGGGGTAAAACAACGGAGTTAGATTAACATGGTCGTTCAATTGCTGTCGCCGCCATATCCGATTAAATCCAGAAAAATCAGGCCCCACTTTCCTCCGCCAAAGCCTGCATCGCATTCTCCGCCCACTTCAGGCTATGGCGGTATGCCACATCAAGGAACTGCTTATCTATGCCAGACTCACGAAGACTGTCAAAGTCTGCATCTTCGAATTGAATCACTGCGGTGAGCACTTCGCCCAGAGGACCTTCATGATCAAGCAATGCAGCACGAGTTTCATCATCTAAGGGAACTTGCTTAAGCAATTCACCCATCTCAACTTCCAGTAGGACATCTAGTTGCGAAACCACACCGACCATAAACGCACTTTCCGGGTTGCCTTTCTCAGCAGACTCACAGACTAATTCACACATACGTCCACGCACCAAAAGGTTACGAGACATCTCCTCGGGCTTATCTTCCTGGGCATTCATCGCGATCAGTAATGCCCAGCGTCGGATCTGCTCCTGACCCAATAACACTATCGCCTGTTCAAGTGAGTTGATTTGGTTGGTGAGATTATATGCTGCGGAATTTACAACTCGGAGGATTTTAAAAGTCAGCACTGGATCAGCTACCACCAAGCTCTCGATCTCTTTGGCTGTGATATCGTCGCGGCGCAACTTCTGTGTCAACTGCAGTAGTACAGCGCTATTGCCGGGCATCTCTTTACCCAGAACTTTACTCGGTTTACCAAGAAAACTACCGTGGTAGAGTTTAAAACCTAGTCTCCTACAGAGCCTCAACACTTCGAAATTAGGGATGTTTTGCGCCTGCATTGTAATGTTTCGGCGTCGTAAAATAGAACCTATTTTGAGCAGTAATTTCGGATGAACGGCTGACGTATCGACCTTAACAATATTGACCAGTTTCACCAGTGGAATCAGCTCTTTCTGAAGAGCAAAACCGTCGAGTGCCAACCGGTAGCCCTCTTCGCTTAACTTCTCTATCTGGCTAAGTAAAGCATCATCAACAACGACGTTTGACGGGATCTCAATGACCAACTCACGTTTCGGGAGTTCTGGCATAGTCCCCTCGCCCATCATCTGATGGGGAAAAGGGAGGAATACCGGGACACGCATCTGCTTACCGTTTTGGCTCAAACTGGTAAACGAGGTAAGCAGTAACCGTGAAGCCGCTTCATCATCACCATAAAACGCCCATTCAGCTTCTGTTCGGCTCTGATATCGTATCTGATAGGCAACGATCTTCAGGTCTTGGTCGAATACAGGCTGCCTGACCAACATTACCTGTTCGTTATTAGAAGGATTTTCCATTTAACCTGCCAAAGGTCCTACATTGAGCATAATTAATCTGCTACGCATCTTATTGTCCTGAAAGGCATTATAGTGGCAATAATGGAAATTGAATTGACACTGGTAAACATCTCACACAATTTCGACTTATTATTAGGTGAGTTGTGCACATCAGGTAGCGATATCAATAGTCGTTACAAAGATCGCAACAGCCACTTCCGTTAGTACTGATCACGGAAATCTATGAAAATACTTGTAGTAGAAGATAGTCAGTTGGTTACCCGCGTACTGCAGCGCTTGCTGCACGACGCGGAACTGCCGTTTGAGCCAGTTTATTGCGACAGTTTTGCCACTGCCGCCGAAGCTCTGGATTCGGGTGATTCAGAATTCTTTGCCGCACTGGTAGACCTGCATCTACCTGATGCGCCAAATGGCGAAATAGTTGAATGCACTCTAGCTCACCAGATTCCGACTATCGTACTGACCGCCAGCTACAGTGAATCCCGACGGGACACTTTATTGCAGATGGGTGTCGTTGACTACGTTGTAAAGGAGAGTCGATTCTCCTATGAATTTGCCATCCAGCTACTACAACGCCTGCTCAGAAACCGGAGTACGAAGATCCTTCTGGCTGAAGACTCGCGCACCCACCGAAACATCATTCGACAACAGCTCGAATCCCACTTATATGAAGTCGTAGAAGCCAGTAATGGCCAGCAGGCGCTTGAGATACTAGAACAGCAACCAGATATCAGACTTCTGATGACAGATTTTCAGATGCCCGTTGTAGATGGTATAGAACTTGTCCAAAGGATCAGGAAGAAACAGGATAAAGACGAACTCATTATTATCGGGCTCTCGGCCGAGGATAAAGGTTCATTATCTGCAAAATTTATCAAAAATGGCGCCAATGACTTCTTACGAAAACCCTTTAATTACGAAGAACTGCATTGCCGTCTCATGCATAACCTCGACGCCTTTGAGCGGATGCAGCTAATCCGTGATATGGCCTATAGGGACTATCTCACCGGGCTCTATAACCGGCGTTATCTGTTTGAATATGCCGAGCCTTTGCTACGGAACCGAGACACCCCGATCACAATTGCGGTACTAGATCTCGATAATTTTAAGCAAATCAACGACACCTTTGGCCATGACGGTGGAGATGTCGCACTAAAAGCGGTTGCCAACCGGTTACAAAACTCCCTTACTCGGTTCACAGTTGCCAGAGTCGGGGGCGAAGAGTTCGCAATTTTGTTCACGGGGCTCACGCTTGAACAGGGTGTGCAATTGCTCGATTCCCTCCGGGAACTGATCTCTAACGAGCCGATAACCTCAAATACCCATGACTTTCACGTCAGCTTCAGTGCCGGACTGACCGAAGCAACCGAGAGCGAGCACCTTTCCTTGCTAATGAATCGGGCAGATAAAGCCCTTTATTTAGCTAAGGAGCAAGGCCGTAATCAGGTTATCGGCGTATAGAGGTGATGATCTTTTCTATAATTGAATTGTCAGGGTGTCTGAGGCTAATGATATCAATATGCTTAAACCGGGTGCTGAATACAGTCGTTACGTTAGACCCGTCCTGCTCTTAGTTATTCTCACCATCTTTACGAAGCTGGGTGCCCCCTTCAGGGTTCGCATGCATTTCGACATAAATGACCTCACCCTTATTGGGCTATTTGTCGCCCTAACGGCCGGCAGTTTAATCACCCTTCGATTATTCAAGCTTAAACACTCTCACAGCCAAACAACCTACGGTATAAATCTTGGTGGTGCTCTGTTGCCAATGGCACTCTGCTGTTGGCTTATTTCTCAGGATAATCTCCCTTTATGGCCTGGAATCCTGATCGTGTTATTAGTGGCAGCCGTGGTGTATCCATTGACCCAAACGTCGAGCCGGTACGGTATCCGGATATATCTTGCAGGCGGAATCTTTGCTGCTGCTCTTGCAGTGCAGTGGCTTCCCGCCGAACAACGGCATAGCTGGGCATTTATTGGTGGAGTATTAGGTACACTTATTGGTGGTGACCTGTTACATATTTCGCGTCTGGAGCAGACACTGGAAGGGGAAGATCATTCGATCACTTTGGGCTCAGACGGTATCATGGACGCAATCTTCGTCAGCGGCCTGCTTTCACTGCTGGCCGCTGATACGCTGGACTATTACGCCCTGCTCTAAGAGAACCTATTTCCCGAGTATCACTGTTCTTTCGCCATGCAGGAACACCCGTTTCTCAACGTGGTAACGCACAGCTCGTGTGAGGGTATGGCTCTCAATATGCTGCCCTTTGGCGACTAAGTCCTCTGGGTAGTAACTGTGATCAACACTCTGAATGCCCTGCGTAATGATAGGCCCTTCGTCGAGGTGGTTATTGACGTAATGCGCGGTAGCTCCAACTAGTTTCACCCCCTTCTCCCATGCCTGATGGTAAGGTTTCGCACCCTTAAAACCGGGCAATAAAGAATGGTGGATATTGATCGCCCAACCATCAAGCTTTGCACACATATCCGCGGACAATACCTGCATATACCTCGCTAGAACGACTAACTCCGCATCGTACTGCTGAATAAGCTTCCAGACCTCCGCTTCCTGTTCAGGTTTAGTTTCGGCACTGATCGGTAGGTGGTAATACGGAATATCATGCCACTCTGCCAGTGATTTGAGATCAGGGTGATTAGATATAATGACCGGGATCTCAATCGCCAACTCACCTGTGCGATAGTGATACAACAAATCATTCAAACAATGATCGTAACGGGACACCATTACTGCAACTTTAGGTCGGTGATCCGGTGCCGTTAGCTGCCACTTCATTTCAAAGTCTGCAGCTCTTTCACCAAACTGGCGATTAAACTCGTCCGCATCAAAGGTTTGAGACTCTGGAAGAAACTCCACCCGAATAGAGAATAGACTCATCTCCCGATCATCAAACGAATGAATCTCTACGACATAGTTTTGTGTTTCCGCCAAAAACCGGGTTACAGCATCGACCGTGCCTAGGCGGCTCGGGCAATGCGCTGTTAAGATCCAGGGTTTATCTTTTCGATTCATCATTACCAATCCTTTTTACAGAGGCCAGTCCTCAGGTATCAGTAAACTCGATCTGGCCCTGCATGTACTTCACCGCATTTCCCCGGATCAGCACCCTGTCCCCGTTTATCTCACATTCCAGTTCACCACCACGTGCTGAAAGCTGTCGTGCAGATAAGCAGGACTTACCGAGTCGTTCTGCCCAATAGGGTGTCAGCGCACAATGTGCGGAACCAGTTACAGGATCTTCATCAACGCCTACGTTCGGTCCGAACCATCGCGAGACAAAATCCACCTGATCTCCCGGCGCCGTGCAGATAACGCCGCGTCGATCCAACTGTTTGAGCACACTGAAATCCGGTTGTAGTGCCTCTATCTGCTGCTGGTTTTCAAAGAGAACCATATAATCAGCAGAAGCCATCACACCTTCAGGTACTATGCCGAATGCCTGTTCAAATAGAATATCAGTAGCACAGGCCTCACCAGGTTGAGCAGGAAAGTTAAGTTCCACCTGAGTTCCGTTAAATCTAACCTGTAATTCGCCGCTGCGCGACTCAAAGCAGATTAAATCTGATAAATCATTCAGTTCATTGCGTATCACCCATGCTGCAGCAACAGTTGCGTGGCCACACAAATCGACCTCTACCGCGGGCGTAAACCAACGCAATTCGTAGTGTCCGTTTCCGCCAACAACATAGGCGGTTTCAGACAGATTGTTCTCCTCTGCTATCGCCTGCAAGACGTCTTCAGCCAGCCAGTCGGATAAAGGAATCACCGCTGCAGGATTTCCGCCGAAACTATGACTGGTGAAAGCGTCTATCTGAAAAATCGGTAATTTCATTTCCCTGTTCCTTTTGTAGATGGGCAATCTACCTGCGCTGATTTGCCCTACTTCAACTCTGTTGGTATATATTGAGTGACGATTAAAAAATGGACCAATATCGTTTTGCTCGCTAACAAAGCACTGGGCGTAGCACGGAATTAGTCAAGAGCCACGTAACCAGTGATGGAGAGCATCGAATGTTCGACCGCCAACTCTTATCAACCTTATCATTCAGCCTGGCCCTTTCGCTTGGATCATCTTGTGCTTTCGCAGAAAAGCTCTCTATCGGTGTAGATGCCTGGCCCCCTTTCAGACATGTCACGGAAAGTAGCGTATCCGGTATCGATGACGATCTTTGGCACCTACTTTCGAGGCGAATGGGATTTGAAATCGATTATGTCCGCTGTCCCTGGAAGCGCTGTCTGAAGATGATGGAACTTGGCCAAATTGATGCTATGAGTGGCCTGGCGTGGAGAGAGGAAAGAGCCCGCTACATCACCTATACGCAGCCAGAATATTACCGCTGCACAACCCGATTCTATGTTAGGAAAGGAGAGCAGAACACCATTCTGCGTCACAATGACCTGCACTCCCTGGTTGTAGGTATGGTTCGCGGCTCAGCTTACTACCGGCGTTTTGATCAGGACAAAGAGGTCTTCAAGCAGATCGTCAAACAGGAAGCGGTGCTGCCTACCCTGCTTTTGGAGCATCGGATTGATACTTACATAGGTACCGATTGCCAGGCAGATTATGAGTTGAAACTTCGCAACCTGAGTGGCGATGTTGTCAAAGCACGTTTTGAGCCGGGAAACTCGGTTGACCTCTTTATAGGTCTTTCTTCCCGCTCACGCTGGGCAGAAAAGAGAGAGGAATTTAACCGGCAATTGAAAACCCTGCAGAACGAGGGTTTTCAACAGCAGATTATTGAGCGGTATTACAGCTATTAGGGAAGGTGCGAATAAGTCCCGCTCTAAGCCAGAGAGCCGGCAGGACTTAATCGCACCTTCCTTAGTTTTATGATTCGCCACTATCGTCAGGTTTAGCAGCCGTCTTCTTTTTCTTCAAAGGCGCGAGTCCGTCGCCTGACACAAGCTCAGGTGCCGGTCGCCTTGTTGCAGGTCTCTTCGGTCGGCGCTGTTGAGCAGTTTTACTTTTACCAGCCGTTTTGTGTTTCCCTTTGGCAGTATCACCCGCTTTAACCTTCTTTTTAGGTTTTGGCTTAATGCCCTTAAACTTGCCTTCCAGTCCTTCGATCTGTTCAAACTTAACGTTAAGACTGAGATAACGCTTCACACGCTGAAATGCATCCCAATCACGCGGGCCGACAAAGGAAACAGCGTCGCCCTGACTACCTGCACGTCCTGTACGGCCAATGCGATGGACATACTCTTCGGCATGCTTAGGCATATCGAAGTTAATCACCAAAGATACATTCAACAGATCAAGGCCGCGGGAAGCTACATCCGTGGTGATCAGAATCTGCTGCTGACCGCGACTGAACTTGTCCATAATACGATTACGGTCCTGCTGGTTCAGATCGCCACTGAGGCTCGCGGTACTGAAGCCACTGTCGTCCAAAATCTTAGCCAGACGATCAGTATCAGATCGGGTTGCGGTAAAGATAATCGCTTGGTTTATCTCGCTATCCTGGAGCACACGCTGCAACAATGCCTGTTTATGATCCAGGTGATCACAGAAAAGAAATCGCTGACGAATGTCATCATGTGGTTTGGTAACCTCATCGATAACAATACGTTTAGGCTTTTTGAGTAGATCCTGAGCTAACTCTTCGACTTCTGCGTGCTCCAACGTCGCTGAAAACATCAGTGTCTGACGCAATCTGTGATTCGCAGCCTCATTTATCAGTTTGAGTTCACCAGCAAAACCAAGATCAAGCATACGATCCGCTTCATCCAGAATCAGCAGCTCCAGACCATCAAGCCCCAATGTCCGTTCATTGTAGTGATTGGCAATTCGGCCTGGGGTCGCTACAACAAAGTGCGGGTCTTTACGCAGCGCTTTAGCCTGGTCATTAAAATTTTCGCCACCCACGACCAGTGTTGAGCGATAAGGAGTAGCACTTAGCAGCGAACGAAGCTGGCCGTATACCTGACTCGCAAGTTCCCGGGTTGGAGTCAAAACCAACACTCGCGGATCTCGTTTAGACAACGCTTTTTGCCGCATCACCCGCTGTAAGGCAGGCAGCAGGAATGCCAGTGTTTTACCGGAACCCGTTTTTGAGGATGCAACCAGATCATTGCCAACCATTGCCGCAGGAATCGCCTGCTGCTGAATTGGCGTCGGTTCCGTCAATCCAAGCTGATCAAGAACTGATTCTATCTTGCGGTCTAGCGACAGATCTTTAAACGGCAAAGGTATACTCCGTAAGCTGGAAATTGCAGCGGCACCATAAGGTGCCGCTTTTCAGGAGGGGTATTATACGGTGACGGCGATGCGCAGGGAATCAAGTTGTAGCTGTCCATTAGCTAAATGTGATTCCGTCAGCTCAAGCAAAGTGCCGTAGCTGTCAATTTCATCCTGCCTGATAGCTGGATTCACGGCTGCCAGCGCTTGCAAACGTTGCTGCTCTGACGATATCTCTGCACGGGCTTTATCCGATGCAGCAGCCACCAGCTGTTCGCCTCGCTCAGCCACCAGATCTTCAGCTTTGCTGACCATCTGCTGGATCTGCTCACGAGCATGTTTCACCAGATCCTGAGCCGTCCGCTTAGGTACGCGTTCAGAAAGTCCGTTCAACTGTTTGTGACTCACCAGTTTTGCCAGGTCATTACCATTGCCATCAACAACAACGCGCACTAGTTCAGACGGCAGATAACGCTGAAGCTGCAATGACTTCGGTGCAGGACAGTTAACAACAAATATGGCTTCGACTAACAGTGTGCCCGCAGGAATTGGCGGTAGTTTGATCGAACAAACAGTCGCATTTCCGTAATCACCTTCAGCAACCAGCTCCATAGCTCCTGTGACCATTGGATGATCCCAGCTTAGGAAGTGCATATCATCACGCGAAAGTGCCAGCGAACGCTGATAGGTCGCCGTCATGCCCTCCTCCTGCAGTCCTGGGAAAGCCTCAACCCGCATATGATCACCAGGGTGCAAGACATAGCTGCCCGGACCATGGCTTTTGTGCTCAACGCCAAATTGATCAAACACCCGAGTCATATAGTGGCTTAACTCAGAGCCGGATGACGCCAATTCAACTTCAGCCAAAAGTTCCTCTGCCAGCTCAGGCTTGCAGGAGTTCATCTCCAGCAGTCGATCACGCCCCTTTTGCAACCGCTCACGCTCTTCATTTGCTGCGGCCGCAGTTTCTGCAACGATACGGTCAAACTCAGTATCGTCGAGCTCGCCTTTAACCGCTGCGAGCAGTTGCTCAGCGTATGATTCATACAAACCGTGGCCAAAGGCGCAGATCTGTTCAAAGGCATTCAGGCCTTCGTGATACCAGCGAAGTAATTTCTCCTGACCAGTAGCTTCAAAGAACGGCACATGAATTTCAATTGGCCGGGTCTGACCGATACGATCCAAACGGCCAATGCGCTGCTCAAGCAGATCAGGATTGAGCGGTAGATCAAACATCACCAGATGACTGGCAAACTGGAAGTTACGACCTTCACTTCCGATCTCAGAACATACCAGTACCTGCGCGTGATCTTCTTCGTCTGCGAAATATGCCGCCGCCCGGTCTCGTTCGATCAGGCTCATGCCTTCGTGGAACACCGCAGAACGCACACCGCCATACAGGCGCAGGTGGTTCTCTAACTGTTTCGCGGTGTTTGAACGAGAACAAATCACCAGTACCCGCTCGTCTCGATTCTCTTTCAGCCAGTCTAGTAACCACACAACACGCTGATCGTAACCGACCCAATCAGCAGTGCCAGTTAGAACCTCTGGATGCATAATTCCTTCAGGTCGAGCATCACGCATTTTGACCCTGTAGGTCGGTGATAAGGTCACCGGATAACGATGCAGATGACGGGCCGGGAAACCTTCCACCGCATCACGGGTATTCCGGTATAACACCCGACCCGTACCATGGCGGTCCAACAGCGCCTGTATGGTTTCGCTAATCACTTCTGAAGGATCGTGGCTATCGAGTTCCTGCTCCAGCTTATCGACAGAGTCGTCACCCAGATATCCACGCAGTTTCTCTAACACCTCTGGTGTATCTTTAAGCTGATCAGCCGCATCTTCGTGGCTCAGGGCATCCACCAGCGCACTTACCCGCTGATAGCCTGCTTCTTCTTCTCGAAATGCTGTCAGGTCATGATAACGATCAGGATCAAGCAGGCGCAGACGAGCAAAGTGACTTTCCAGCCCCAACTGCTCAGGCGTTGCCGTCAACAACAGCAGGCCTTTAATCTGTTGCGCCAGCTGTTCAATGCAAAGATATGCGTGGCTGGCAGCTTCCTGGCTCCAACCCAGATGATGGGCTTCGTCCACTACCATCATGTCCCAACCTGCAGCCAAAGCCGCAGCGTGGCGCTCCGGATCATTAGCCAGGAAGGATAAGCTACACAGCACTAACTGCGCAGATTCAAATGGATTGTCGCCCTCATTCGCAGCTTCCAACGCAGCGCAACGCATACCATCAAGAATGGTGAAGCTGAGGTTAAAGCGGCGCAGCATCTCTACCAGCCACTGATGCACCAGCGAATCAGGCACTACTATGAGTACCCGATTAATCTGACCTGTCAGCAGCAGTTTATGCAGCACTAAGCCCGCTTCGATGGTCTTACCAAGTCCTACTTCATCGGCCAACATCACCCTTGGTGCATGACGCGAAGATACACTGTCGGCGATATAAAACTGATGAGGCAATAACTGTACACGACCACCAATCAAACCATGAGCGGCAGATTGCTGGCGGTTGATACGGTGCTGAAGTGTCTCAACACGTAGTTCAAAATGTCCATTGCGATCAACCTGGCCTGAAAACAGGCGGTCCTGTGGCTTACTGAAACGGACGGCACTATTGAGCTCCATCTCAGCCAGAGTGGCATCATTACCTTCTGCATCGATACCAAAGTAAAACAGACACCCGTTGATCACTTCCCGATCAGTAATTTCAATTTCCAGTCCTTCGTGGTTGCTGACTGTTTCACCAACCTCATACTCCACCCGACTCAGTGGAGCATTGTCCATTGCATAGGTACGCTGCTCTCCGGCAGCGGGAAAGCTGACAACAACACGTCTCGCCTGCATCTGGCTGACTAGACCAAGCCCCAATTCCGGCTCGGTGTTACTTATCCATCGTTGTCCTGCAATAAACTCTGGCATGACCCAAAAACGCTCTCGATCTGTTTACTTGAGAAAAAGGCTGCGGATGATATGACTTTCCGAGCGCTCTGACAAAAGGTTTAGCGTAATCAGACGAATATTGCTGCTCATCGTGCGCATTTTTCATGTATTCTTGCGCCTCAGAAAATTGGTAACAGGAACTATCCTGACACCATCGAGCATTTACGGAGCAACAACCCCCTATGTCATTTCTCGATTTTGACTTTGATCTGGAACTTGTTCAGGCCATCCTGGATACCGGAGTCGAAACACCGCGCGAGATTCAGCAAAAGGTGATTCCGCTTGCGCTAGATGGACAGGACATCATTGCTGCTGCCCCAACTGGCAGTGGTAAAACGCTTGCTTACCTTGCTCCGGCGCTACAGCACATCGCCGACAATTACGAAGCTGAGCCTGAATCCCCAAGAGTACTGGTGCTGGTACCAACGCGAGAGCTGGCTGCTCAGGCAGAACGGGTATGGCAAGCCCTGACCACATCACTCGAATTCAGTAGCTCAGTCATCGTTGGCGGCACTCCTTATGGTAACCAACAGCAGATGCTTAGCGACGGCATGCATCTGCTAGTCGCGACGCCCGGGCGCTTGCTTGAACTTGACGAAAAAGGCTGGTTGGATCTGTCACTCACAGACATGCTGATTATTGATGAGGCCGATCGCATGCTGGATATGGGCTTTGTCGACAGTGTTGCCACTATCTCTCAACTATGCGCTGATCAACGTCAAACAATGATGTTTTCTGCCACTGTTGAGGGTGAGCGAATGAGCAAATTCGCCCGCCGCATACTTAAGCCAGAAACGGAAGAAATTAAAGTCGGCGGCAAGCGAACGCTAGCGGGTAACCTGGAGCAGAAAGCCTTTCGCGTCGACAACGATGAACACAAGAATAAGCTGCTGCTGGCCCTGCTACAGCAACCAGATCTCGATCAGGTCATTGTGTTTGCTAACACCCGCAAACAGGTCGAAGTCACTACTGCACTGATCAGAGATGCGGGCTACATGTGTGACGGTCTTCATGGCGACCTGCCACAAGGTGAACGTACCAAGCGGCTGAAAAACCTTCGCCGCAAGCGTGTTCAGATTTTGGTTTCAACCGATATCGCAGCACGAGGTTTGGATCTTGCAACCATTAGCATGGTGATTAATTTTCAGCTACCGGGAAAAGCTGACGCATACCTTCATCGTGCAGGCCGGGCCGGGCGGTATGAAGGCGGGACCGGTTTGGTCTGTTCTCTGGTTGACACTAATGATCTGCCAATGCTCGGTAAAATCGAGCGTTATCAGAAGCTGGCAATCAGTCGCGATACTATTAAAGGACTTGAACCGACAAAACCCGAAAAAGTTAAGCCTAAGAAGTCCAAGCCGAAGAAAAATGGCAAAGCTAAAAGTAGCAATAAGAAAAAAGCTGCTAAGAAAAAATAGCCATAGTTTATGCCATGGAATCGGCCTTAGATTCATTTAAATGTGCAACGTTTAATGGCCTGAGAATCGGTGCTATAGTGCGATACTTGCTGACAACCTAATATTCACCAAAAACACGGAAGTAATGGCGATATTTAACGAACAACAGGATCCTGTTCGTATCGAGGGACAGGCAAGTCGAGCGCTTACGCTAAAGCACCTGTGGCGCCACTGCTCCCGTCAGGATCGGATCCTTTTAGCCGGAAGCTGGCTGCTCACGCTGGCTCTCAGCATAGGCCTTGGTCTGGCATCAATCATCTATAGCTGGTCCGGACTCGCACTGAACTTTGGCGGCACGGACATCTACGTCACCGTCTACCCGCCGCTGATTTTCTGTACGATCTGGGTTATCTGGTTTGGATTCTGGTGGGGCTTCGTTCCCGCCTATCTCGCAACACTTGTACTGGCCCTTTACTCAGGTATTCCACCACTCTGGTCACTACTGTTCGCCTTTGCTGACCCATTAGGTTTGGCTGTGCTGGCACTCGGCTATAGGGCAATCCCACTATCACCAGACCTTCGAACCCTTAACTCAATCCTGTTTTTTGTGTTGTTGTCATTTATTGGCGGGATTTTCGGGTCAAGCGGCTCTTTTATCTGGACCCACACTAATCAGTTAGGTGTCTACGATGTCTACGCCATCTGGCAGGGTTGGTGGCTTGGGGCACTGTTACAAAACCTGATCTTTGTCGCACCGGTTTTAATGCTTGGCTCCGCGGCGGTTAAGCGCTGGCAGCGGGCCCGTCAATGGCACACAAAGGCCAAGAGCTCCAGACCACAGGTTTTGTTTGCCGCTGCTTCAGTCGTAGTCGGTGTTATGGGCTATCTCTATATTACGATCTCACTGGCCAGTAAGATCATGCAAAAAGCGATCGATCAAACGCCCGGTGAGCAATGGCACAGAACCTGGGCGGTAGTCGCAGAGTCTTCACAAGCGCTCTATCTGGTACTTTGTTTTATACTCTTCTTCCTCGGCTTCTTCGGTTATCAACTTTTTAAACACTGGACTCGGACTGAGTTACTTGCAAATCAAAAGCTCACTGCGACAAACAACTATCTAGAAAAAGAGATCCGGGAGCGCAGAGAGATAGAGCATCAGCTGCAACAAAACAACCAGCAGATGACGCAGATCATCAGTCTCTCGGTGGCACTGCAGGGCGCTACCAATCTACAACACGCATCGGATATTCTGGCAAACCACTGTAATCAGCTGTTCCCTGAATTAAGTGGAGCCATCTGCCTGCGCAACGGCGCCAGCTTTCGGCAGGTTCATGCCTGGGGCCCATTAGATCTTCCCTGCCCATCCTCGCTACCTGAAGATATTGCAGAACAAGCTGATGGCAACTTCCAGCCAATGAGCTGGCAGGATGGCAATAACCTTTGCGGGGGCTATATCCTACCCTTGGTTATTAACGATCAGCTTGAAGGTGCGGTTATTTGGTCAGAGATTCCGTTTCCGCTCTCGGATATGCCTCAGTTGCAACAGGTTCTGGCGGAGAACCTTACACTCTCTTTCAGCAACTTAATCCTCAAAGAACAACTCACAAATCAAGCTTCAATTGATCCACTTACCGGAGCCTTCAACCGCCGCTACATGCAGCAATTTTTGCTCGATTCGCTTAGCCAGGCCCGAAACAACGAAGAGGTGCTATCAGTGCTTCTTATCGATCTCGACCACTTTAAACAGGTAAATGATCGTTACGGCCACGACACCGGTGACCTGGTACTCAAGCTGCTGACCCAAAATCTGATCGATGCACTGCCGTCTCACCAACCGGTATGTCGAATTGGTGGGGAGGAGTTCCTGATTATTGCGCCGAATTACCCTAAACGTGCTGCAACTGAACTGGCAGACTATCTGCTGACCAGAATCAGGCAACTGAAAGTTGAATCGCCGCAGCAATCCCTCAGCAACATCACGGCATCAATTGGTGTCGCCTCCTTTGCCGAAGATGGCGACAGCGACGCTGACCTTCTTAAAGCTGCTGACATTGCTCTGTATGAGGCGAAAACATCTGGCAGAAATCGCGTTGTGAGTTTTACCAAGCGACTGTAGCTGGTCATTCATGACTTAGCAGCCGCCCTGCACTCGCTTTTTAGTGATACAACTCAGTATCTCTTCATTTTTCCCACTCGATACCGGTGATACAACCTTAGCCATCCTATAATGAAACTGGATAACAGCGGCGCAGATAGTGCGCGTTTAACCCAATCACAGGCCGATCCCACTATGCAGGCCAGCATTCACACACAGGGCATAACAATCCCCGGGGAGATCATCCACGGGTGGCAGCAAACTGTTGATCTGATCGCAAGGATTGTCCGCATTCCTGCGTCGCTGATCATGCGGATTCACACCCAGGAGATCGAAGTTTTTGTTTCCAGCGACAGCCCCGATAATCCGTATAAAGCAAACGAAACCGAGACACTCGGAAAAGGCCTCTATTGTGAAACCGTTATAAGTGAGCAACGCGAACTACGGGTACCCAACGCACTGAAGGACCCGCTCTGGGACCATAATCCTGACCTTGCACTAAATATGATCTCTTATTGTGGCCTGCCATTAAACTGGCCCAATGGCGATCCTTTCGGCACCATCTGTATCCTCGACCATAAAGAGAACCCTTATACACCGGAACAACGGAAGCTACTCGATTGTTTTCGGCAGGCAGTTGAGGCAAACCTGAAAACCATTTACCAGAAAGAAGAGCTCGAGTTTGCTAACCAACATCTTGAGCAACGGGTGCAGGAACGCACTTCTGAACTGGTTAAGCTTAACAAACAGCTGGGTAGAGAGATTGATAACCGCAACGCGGCTGAAAAAATGCTCTACTACCAAAGCCATTACAACAGCCTCACTGGACTGCCGAACCGAAACCAGCTCAGCAAAACACTGTCAGGCTATACCGATAAACACAAAACCATCGCCGCACTTCACCTCGGCTTATCTAATTTCAAAGAGGTTAACGATAACTTCGGCTATGCCGTTGGCGACAGAGTGCTGATTTCAATTGCCAACCGAATACGCCAGCTTTTACCCGAAAGCGTCTATATCGCGCATACAGAAGGCGATCAGTTCACCCTTCTACTGACAGATATTCCGACAGGCGAGCCAGATTATCCAGCCGATATCGCCAATCAGCTCTGCCATCTGTTCAATACCCCCGTCTATACAGACGGACATTCAATCCCTGTATCTGCCCGAATTGGAATCGCGCTTTCTCCGCAAGATACCTGCGACCCGACAGAACTGCTGCAAAAAGCCAGTGTTGCGCGTAATCTTGCAGCAAACCAAGGCGGCACTCGTTTTCAATTCTTTGACCAGCAACTGCAAGAAGGCCTTAGTCAGCGAATCCAGATAGAAGCACAACTAAATCAGGCATTAGTAAATGATGAACTTGAAGTCTACTATCAGCCCTTCGTCGACACCGTAAGCGGACAGATAACAGGTGCCGAAGCATTACTGCGTTGGAATAACGCCACCTTGGGAGCAGTAGGTCCGGATCATTTTATCCCTGTCGCAGAACGAAACGGCCAGATTATTGAGCTGGGACTCTTTGTTCTAAGGGAAGCGATCAGCCAAATGGCATTATGGCGTAAACAGAGCGATACAGACCTTAGAATCGCCATCAATCTTTCACCTCTTCAATTTAGCGACCCGGAACTCTGTGAAAAAATCACCAACCTGCTGGATCTTTATCAATTACCGCCCGAGGCGCTAGAGCTGGAAGTGACTGAGGGCGTCTTGCTACAAAACGAATCTCAGGCACGCAAAATCCTGCAGCAGTTCGTATCTCGCGGCATCCGCATATCACTTGATGACTTCGGTACCGGCTACTCATCACTGAGTTATCTCAGAAAATACCCTTTTCATACCGTCAAAGTAGACCGCAGCTTTATCTCAGGACTAGCAGGCAGCGCTAGAGATCAGGAATTAGTAAGGGCGATTGTCGCAATGGCTCATAAACTAAAACTTGAGGTCATTGCCGAGGGTATAGAGACCATCGAACAAGCCGAGTTTATTAAGGCGGAAGGCTGTGAAACCGGGCAGGGATATCTCTTCGGAAGACCGCAACCCGCTTCGCATTTCTCTCATTACCTGGAAGCAAAGGTGTAAACCCAACACTAGGGCCGGGTTTAATCAATTACTGATAGTTTTCCTGCAGATGCTGCTGGGTGACTTGATCAACAGAAGCGAACAGCCTATTTAATTCGAACGCCTGTGACTTTAGGGTTGGCTGAACTCTTGGGTAGCGTGGTTTTTGCCTATCGTTGAGCAACGGATGCTGCCATCCATTGGTCAGCTCTAGAAAGTCTTGCGCAAATTCTTCGCCGTGCTCAATACAACCTGCGAGAATAACATCCGCGTAGCTGAGAGCGATCGGACAGTGATGATGGGGATCAACGATCTCCTCCGTGTGGTAGATCCAGATATCGCCATCCGGCAGATTATCGTCTCCATATGCGCTTAAGTGCTGTACGGACACGCGACTGCGTTTATATCCTTTTTCCCGCTGATCAAACGAAGGTAGTTCAGACTCCGGCACTTCTACCAATACCCCGTTGCAGTGGTGTCCCTCTTTCGCAACTACCGCTACTGAGCTCATACCAAACTCAGGGGACATTACCGACCAGTGACGCTGATACCCCTTAACCCGTGCAGGAATCGCATTACCTGTTTTGCCTGTCACCGCCCTACTGGCGCTGTTTATCAGACTTCCATAACCAAAAATAAAGTGTTTTTTTGTGGTGTTCATAGATCCGTAGACGAGGTACTGGCAGTTCCTGAGATCATACCATACTCAGAATAGTTCTCGTTCAGTCATATCTTGAGGATAGAGATACGCGGTTATAGAGCCATCAGCATTCAGCGTCACCACGCCGCTGACATATCCGACCGAATCAGTTTTTAATTGCGAGACGAAGTGTTGGCTAGATAACTGGTAGGTGCGGCCACCTTGTTGCCAGCGAATATTGAAAGGATTATTTAGAAATGGACGCGGCTGAAATGCTACAGAACACAGCCCTTTGTCAGGAATATAACCGCAGGCCATTTTGCTGTTATGGTGAGCAACCCTTGCTTCCAGTCCCTTAATATCAGTATCCGTAGCGTTGACAAAACTCACGCTATTTATCTCGATACCTATCTCGGGTTTTACTGAGTTACAGCCGGTTATTATCACCGCTATCAGTATCGCAAGCCATCTCATTCTGGGGCTCCTTATGACTCCAGCTATTCACCCATTGGATCTCTTTATCTTCCAATGCTCTGTATTCTCCCACCTTAAGCGTTGGGTCCAATACAATATTACCCATACTTTCACGATGAAGACTGACTACGGGGTTTCTGAATACACCAAACATCCGTTTAATCTGATGATATCGCCCCTCGTAAATAGTCAGTCGAGCCTTATGGCTGGATAGCTGCTGTAACTGAGCAGGACTGGTGGTGATATCTTCGTAAGCAAAGTAGATCCCTTGAGAAAATCTTTCAGTCGCTAAGGGATCTATTGGATTGCCAGTTTCTACCTGATACACCTTAGGCATTTTTTCATCTGGCTGAGTGAGTTTTCTCGACCACTGCCCATCATTTGTCAGTACTAATAACCCAGTACTTTGACGATCTAACCTACCCGCGATATGCAAACCGGCGGCATTATCACCCAACAATTCCATCACGGTCGTATGATCGGGGTCCGAGGTTGCACTCAAATATCCCGCAGGTTTATTCAACATGTAGTAGCGCGCACTATTTTGCTGTAGCACGATCCCTTCAGCCTCTACATGACAGAAACGGCTAATCATAACCAGAGGGTCTTTTACCGCCTCACCATTCACCCTAACGCCTCCAGCAGCGATCAGCTGCTTCACTGCGCGTTGGCTATACGGAGTGTTGCGACGGACAAAGCGATCTAACTGCACGGTTAAATTGCCTCTGCGGCCAGCGACTGGTATTGCTGCAGGATCTCACGAGCACCTTCGCGCCCGCCGTCAGCAACCCTCTGATAATGAGATACAAGGCTTTGGTAATAGCTCTGATGCTCACGATCATCGAAATTCCACATAGTGGAACCGACCGCACTAACATCTTGTGCGCCATCTAACGCAACCGAAATAACCTCGTAGCAGCGACCTTTTTCAGTCACCAGTCGCTCATCAAGTAAACCTAGCCCAAGCTCGCGGAGCCCTTCACGAAGCTTGTAAGTGTGATAGACCGGACACAACAGATACTGCACCTTCCGGCCAGCAAATATCCTCGCTAATGACCGAACAATATCCAGCATCAAGTCACCACCAACGCCCGCGATCATCACTATGTGACGAGCATCATCGCCAGTATCAGTTACAGGCAATAGAGCCGCATCGCAACAATGCGTCTGCCAACGCCCATTGGGCATTTCAATGCACAGTCGATCCTTCAGCCGATCGATAATTGACGGGGTGATATCAACAAAGTGGACCTCAACATCGGGATATCTCAGCATCAACTCCTGGCCGAGAAAACCATGATCACAGCAGCAGTCCCATAGATGATCGACCTGTTCAGGCACCATATCGGCAATAGAATTAAGACGCTTACTATCAAGTATTCGGTTTGTCACAGCTTATTAGTATTCCAAAGGCAGGGTTAAGCAGATCAGTCGCGAAGGTTAACACAGAAGGCATTGAGGTGGGTTGAGATTTGTACAAAGGCCGCCGGCAGGCCGGCAGCCTTTGCCCGTGGCTTAAGCGATGGTGGTCAATTGCATCTCATCTTCAGCGTGGTTGTAACTGGAGGCGCCAATACGGTTCTCGTCTTCTGTTACAAACCGGTCCATCATCGCGTTAAGGCTACGCGCTTTATCACGCATAGACTCAGCCGCTGCAGAAATTTCCTCAACTAAGGCTGCATTCTGCTGAGTGGTATGGTCAATGGAACCGACTGCACTAGTTACCTGATCAATCCCTTCTGCTTGTTCTCTGCTCGCCAGGGTAATTTCATTGATCATATCGGACACTTCGCCAATACCGTTGGTTATCTCCTTGAGAGCATCCGCAGAGAGGGTTACCTGTAACGTACCCTCTTCAATCCGCTCAGTCGTATTACCGATCAGCTCCTTGATATTACGCGCTGCCTCAGCCGATTTCTGGGACAAACTCCTGACTTCGCTAGCGACTACGGCGAAACCACGACCATGCTCACCCGCGCGTGCTGCTTCAACTGCAGCATTCAACGCCAACAGGTTGGTCTGGAATGCTATAGAATCGATCAACCCGGTAATTTCGCTGATACGTTTACTCGACTCCTGAATTCCGGTCATTGCCTGGATAGCAACTGACATTACTGCAGCACCCTCCTCTGTTGAGGACTGCGCCTTTCTCGCCAACTCGTTTGCGTTACCTGAGTTAGCGGCAGTTTTACGGATGGCCTGACTTATCTGCGTCATACTGACACTGGTTTCTTCAATCGCAGCTGCCTGCTCCTGAGTACGGTCAGATAGATTATTGTTACCTTGAGAAATTTCGTTGGTCGCACCTGCCACATCTGCAGATGCAGACCTAACCTCATTCACTAGCTCAGAGATCGCAGTCTGACCCGAGTTAATTGCCCGTTTAAGCTCATCAAAACGGCCGCGATAGTTTCCATGCACCCGTGCCACCAGATTACCCTGTGATTGCAGGTTGGCGACATTCACGACCTCTTCAGTTGCCTCATGGATACTATCCAGTGACTGGTTGAGATTCGTTTTGAGTGCACCTAATTGGCCTGGCAGATCACTATTGATCCTCAGATCGAAGTTGCCGGCAGCCATCGCCTCCATAATCTCATTGACCTCGCGAACCGCATTACCGATGTCCTGCATCGCAACCTGAGTAGCATTGACCATGGAACGGTACTCACCCGCTAACTCAGCGTTACATTCAGCATCGAATTCACCAGCAGATAATCGTGATGTTAAGGTACCCAATTGCTGAATACTGGTCTGTGTTTGTTCCGCGCTTCGATTAATAGCATTTTTCAGATCATTGAGATCACCGCGTAACTCACGCGTGACCCTGCCACCAAAATCGCCCTCAGCCATCCGGGCGACAACTTTTTTAGTATCACCAAGCGCATCCTGCATCGCCTGAAGTAAATTATTGACGGCTTTGCTGGCATCACCGATCTCGTCTTCACTGGTTACATCGAGACGCGCTGAAAAATCGCCGGTCGCTTCGACCTGGCCGATTGTCGTCGCCAATGCAGTAACAGGTTCGGTAATACCACGTGCTATACGCCATGCAGCGTAACTGATGGCGACAATACCCACTAAGGCGATCAGCAACACCAACAATTTAAGTGTCGTGACAGCAGCAAAAGCTTCTGCTTCATCAACCTCTACCATTAGCGCCCATTGAATGCCATCTACGTCTATTAGGGTGAAAGATGAGAGTACCGGATTGCCGTTATAATCAATGATCAGTTCACTACCAGTCATTCCAGCAAGCGCTTGCTTCACCGCGTTTGTCTTCACGCTGCCTTTTTCTGGATTCGCAAAAGAAGCTTCGACAGTATGGTTTACCTGATCCAGATAAGAATCTGAGCGCATCAGATAATCCTGCCCAACCAGATAAGATTCGCCACTATCACCCATTCCTTCGCGAATCCCCATGATGGCGTTAATCGGATCAAGAGGAATCTGCAATGCGACTATCTTCAGTAGAGTGCCATTGTCATCGACCACAGGCGCACCTATGAAACCAGCCGGAGCGCCAGCGCTTGGCGCGTAAGCGGCAAAATCAACCGCTGCGTAATCACCGGTAGTGATAACCTTTCGATAAAGCTCACCCAGATTAGAGTCTTTATAAGCGCCGTGGCTTAGGCTCGTCTGGTAATCAGCTTCGCGTGCAACCGTATAAGAGATAAAACCGTTAGGTTCGATCAGGAAAAGATCATAGTAGCCGTAGCTATCCAAATACTTATCGAAGAGTGTCTTTCCATCCTTGTCGGCATGAACAAGCACGTTGTCGAGGGCACCATTCTGAATGAACTCCTGTACCACGGAAGCCAGACCAAGTGCATCCCGGCGGCTGACCGCCAAAAAATTCTCCATCTGCTTCTTTTTAATTTCGCGCACCGATTCCAACTGCTGGTAGCTTTGCTTAGACAGGGAATCACTAGCCTTAAAGACGGCCAGAACGGCCAGTAGTGTAAACGGAATTAGACCGATCAGCAGGAAACAGAGCAACAGCTTCCGACTAATACTTAGATTGTTTAGAGATTTCACCCTTCACTCCACGCGAATGTTTTCGCACTTATAGTTCTTCCTTGTGCTGGGAGTATAGATGACATCTTTTAAAATACACCCCACAAATATCACGTGAATTAACCATTAAATAAACAAATAAAATACCGGTTATCTTATTTTCAACTAAAAACGGATATGGGAAAGAAGAATACGAGTGAATCAGATTTTACTGATTAACAAAATACCGCTCAGCACCAGCAAACAGTTAGCAAAGTGTCGAAACTGCGCTTTGCTAATACGTTTCAGACACCACTTACCAATTCGGTTTCCAGTGATAGCCCCAAGCCCTATAGCGACACCCAGTAACAGCCAGGCCATCCACTCCGGCAGAAAAATCAAATAGGCGATTAGCTTAAAGACCTGCATGGTTGCGGAACTCACGGCCTTAGTCGCTATCATTCTCTCCTTTTCGACCCCGTAATTGAGATAGAAAGGATTCATAACGGGCCCTACAGCACCTAACAGGGCCGATAAAAAGGCAGTGATAAAACCAGCTGCCATAAAGTGGGGTAACGCTATAGTAAGTCTCAACTGGTCTTTTAAGAGGTATTCTTTAAGTCCCGAAACAATAAGAAATAAGCCAATAAGAACTGACAGCCAAGGTAAGCTAATTTGACTAAACAGATAAGCCCCTGTCATAGATCCGACAAACAAGCCGGGCAGTAACCAGAACAGAATTGGCCAGCAAATATAATCACGAAAAAGCAACGCCCGGTGGCCACTGCCAATGATAGAACCGACACACATTGAGGGCGCAACAAGTGCCAGCGGTAAAACACTCCCGATAACAGGTATAGCCAACAAAGCACCACCGCCACCAGCAAGTGAACTGAAGACCCAGGCGATCATCCCCGCCAACATCAACATTACAACAGTGAAAGGCTCAATTAGCTCCATTGCCAAAGATATCTTCCGATTACAAACATGGGGATGTGTTATGTTACTGCAAAATAGAATCTGGGTTTCTGGTTATTGCGCTGACAAGTTTTGAACTTATTATGGGTATGGCGTACTAACCGCGGATAGTGTCCCGGTCGTCTAGTTAAAGACAACCGGTCTCAGTTGAGGATGAGAGATGAAAAAATCAGTTGTAACCCTGCTCGCAATTACCACTTTGGCAGGTTGTACCACGCTGGACCCATACACCCGTGAAGAAAAGACCAGCAACGCAACTAAAGGCGCGGGGATAGGTGCGGTCGCTGGTGCAGTTCTCGGTGCAGCCGTTTCAAGCAAGGATGACCGGGCAAAAGGCGCTATTACAGGTGCCCTGGTAGGTGGTGCTGTCGGTGGTGGCATTGGCTACTACATGGATCAGCAGGAAATGAAGCTTCGTCAGCAATTGGAAGGTACTGGCGTCCGAATAGAACGTATTGGCGACGACATCCGCCTGATCATGCCGGGTAACATCACCTTCGCTACCAATTCATACCATGTCGCTCAGGGCTTCTACCCTGTACTGGATTCTGTATCCAGAGTATTCGTTGATTTCGAGCAAACGGCTATTGCTGTTAACGGCTTCACCGATTCTACCGGCTCATTCGAGTACAATCAGACACTTTCTGAACAACGCGCTGCCAGTGTCGCAAACTATATAACAGGGCGTGGTGTTAGTTCATTACGCATTGCCTCCAGAGGGTACGGCGAGCGTTACCCTGTCGCATCAAATGATACAGCGTCCGGACGATCACTCAATCGTCGCGTTGAGATCACTGTTCGTGGCACCCAGCAGTAATAATCCTCATTGCTGCGCTGACAACAGCGCAGCAATCTCTATTAGAGCGCCTGTCAGGCCCCATCCCTTTGTTTTCGCTGGCGTTACTAACGTTCGCCCATTATGATTTAAAGAATCTAATGAACAGCGGAGAATCTATGCGATATCACCTGCTTATCGCTTTCTTATTTGTTCTGTCGACGGGCTGCACCACGCTGTCTAAACCTCCCGTTGCTGTTGCACCAAATTCAGATACCGTTACCCAGCTCCTCTATCAGCAGCACAATGACTGGCGAGGGACTCCTTACCGTCTAGGTGGAAGCTCAAAACGCGGCATCGATTGCTCTGCATTCACTCAAGTCACTTACCGCCAGCAGTTTGGACTACCTCTCCCCCGAACTACTGAACAACAGGCTGAATATGGTCAGCAAGTCAGCAGGTCTGAAATGGTCAGCGGGGATCTAGTGCTGTTCAAAACAGGTTTTTCGGTAAGGCATGTGGGGATCTATGTGGGCAACGGTCAGTTTCTTCATGCGTCCACTAGCCGTGGAGTGATGATCTCGCGGTTAGATAATCCCTATTGGAAGAAGCATTACTGGAAAGTTGTCAGACCCGACAGCATGGCGCGGGTGCAAGGCTTAGCCAGTTACTGACTCAGCTGTAAATGCAAACACAAAAAAACCGGCATATAGCCGGTTTTTTAAACACTCAGTATTCACTTAGTGCTGGTGACCACCTTCACCATGTACGTGGCCGTGAGCCAGCTCTTCTTCGCTCGCTTCGCGGATGTTTTCAATGGAAACACTGAAGTTCAGAGTAACACCTGCCAGTGGGTGGTTACCGTCAACAGTAACAGTTTCTTCAGAAACATCAGTGATCACAACAGGTACCGGACCGCCTTCAGTTTCCGCCTGGAAACGCATACCTACCTGCAGGTCTTCTACGCCCTGGAAAGCTTCTTTAGGCACTTCCTGTACCATGGCTTCAACGCGCTCACCGTAGCCGTCTTCTGGAGCAACAGTCACTTCTACTTTGTCGCCAACCGCTTTACCAGTCAGGGCATTTTCCAGGCCTGGAATAATATTGCCGTGGCCGTGCAGATACGGCATTGGCGCACTGCCTTCAGAAGAATCGATCACGTTGCCTGCATCGTCTTTCAGGGTGTAGTGCATTTCAACGACAAGATTTTCTTTGATTTCCATTCGATATACTCGCTGGATGAGTGAAAATATCTCGCTTCAAAGTTGCGAGAATTTCCGTTTTTGGCCCGAACTAATGAACCTAACGTTACAGATATCATGGGGGCCCAAATCTCATTTATCAACGCTAGGCTTAAAAAAAGTTTTACAGTAACTGCTAAGCCGATTTACCTCGGTGAACAGGCAATAAAAAAGGAAGGCCCAAGCCTTCCTTTTTCTGAAACCGAAAAGGTTATTTGACCTTCCAACCAATAGTGTCACCGGCACGGATAGGCACAACGATATCACCACCAAGTGGGTAGTTTTCTGGAACAGCCCACTCCTCTTTCACCAAGGTGATAGTGTCAGTGTTGCGCGGCAGACCATAAAAGTCAGGACCATTGAAGCTTGCAAAAGCTTCCAGCTTTTCCAGTGCGCCCGCTTCTTCGAATGCTTCGGCGTAAAGCTCAATAGCAGCATGAGCCGTGTACGAGCCTGCACAGCCACAAGCTGCTTCTTTCTTATCCTTCATATGAGGCGCAGAATCGGTGCCCAGGAAGAACTTGTTACTACCACTAGTTGCCGCTTTGATCAGTGCTTCCTGATGGGTGTTACGCTTCAGGATCGGCAGGCAATAGTAATGAGGACGAATGCCACCGGCCAACATATGGTTGCGGTTGTACAGCAGGTGATGTGCAGTAATAGTTGCTGCAACATTTTCTGCCGCTTCAGCGACAAAAGAAGCAGCATCAGCCGTAGTGATATGTTCCAGCACAATTTTCAGACCTGGGAAGTCGTTCACTACGTGCTTCAGGGTGCGATCAATGAAGACTTTCTCACGATCAAAAATATCGATCGAAGAATCGGTCACTTCACCGTGTAGCAACAGCAACATGCCAACTTCCTGCATCGCTTCCAGCGCAGGATAGATATTCTTGATATCAGTTACGCCGGAATCAGAGTTGGTTGTAGCGCCAGCCGGGTAAAGCTTTGCAGCGTAGATAAGACCGGTCGCTTTCGCCTTACGGATCTCATCAGGCGTTGTGTTATCCGTCAGATACAGCACCATCAGAGGATCAAAATTCCCCTGCGGGCCCGCTGCCATAATTCGTTCGCGGTAGCTCAGTGCAGTGTCAGTGCAAGTTGCCGGCGGAACCAGGTTTGGCATGATGATCGCGCGGCCCATATATCGGCTGGCATCGCGCACAGTGTCTTTCAGCTGGTCACCGTCACGCAGGTGAATGTGCCAGTCATCAGGGCGGGTAATAGTCAGTGTAGTCATGGCGGAGTCTTACATTTTGCGGCTGTGTTCAGGTCTGGAATCATACCAGATTTCAGCTGCTTAGGCGCTATCTTATTCCCCGGAATATAGCGAGCCAGCGCCATAGGCGAACAATATCGGCCAACGCAGCGGCGACATAGGTCAGCGCACAGGCTTTGAGAATTCGACGCACTGCCGGTATCTGTTCTTCGGTGATGTACTCACCTTCAACAAGAATAGGCAGTGCCTTATTGAAGCTGGCATCCCACTCTTCCGGCAGAATCGCGACATACATCAGTACCGATAACAACATACTGATAACGCCAACAGCGCCGGTCAACAGCATCGCATGTGGTACTTTAAAGATGGCCAGAACAATTGGCATCGCCATTAGCAATCCTGCCGCAATTCGCTGAAGCCGTGCAGCTTTGGTCATATAACGCGTACGCAGACGAGTCACCAGCTCTTCACGATTAAACTGAAGTGCATGCCCTACTTCATGAGCAGCTGTTGCGATCGCCGTCAGTGACTTACCTTCAAAAACGTCAGGACTCAAGCGAACAGCATTATCGTCCGGGCTATAGTGGTCCTGCCCCGGAGCCGTTTTCTCCACAGTAACGTCAGGATATTCAAAACGATTTAGCAAGTGCACCGCTAGCTCACCACCGGTACCCGGCATGTTATCTAAAGGACGGCTGTACTTACGAAGGACATAACGCACCCAGAACTGAGGCGCATAGATCAGTGCCAACAATAAACCAAAGAGAATCAGGTAGATCATAGCCTACTAAGAAGGACCTCAACGACAGCGGGATTAAACGGAAAAGTCAAAGACCACAATATCTTCGATCAATGGGACAAACTCTGCTTTCAGAAGTTCATGTTGTGGATGCGGTAGGTAGTGCTCACGTGCATTTTCATCAGCGAAAGTGATGATAGCAGCGTGGCTGTACTCCTTGTTTAGCCCCTCCGGGCTATTGTTTTCACCCCAGTCTACCGACCGCACACCTTTGATATCGTCAGGCAGTTTACGAAAGCGTGTTGCAACACTGTTTATCTGTTCCGATGTAACGGTCGATTTAAACTGTATCAGCAGGATATGGCGTATCATCGTGCTTAGCAGACCTCAGCAACGTCATGACTAGGCGCAGTTCGAATGCCAACAATCTCAGCGATGAACTGCTGCATCAGCGCAAGGGTAGCGTCCGGCTGCTCACGATGAGGTGTGTGTGCACAGTTAGGCAGGATCACCGCCTCCGCATGCGGGCCAATGCCGCTCTGTATTGCTAACACATGATGATCAGTGGCGTATTGATCGTCCGCCCCTTGAATCGCCAGGGTTTTGACATCAATTTTCGATAGATCCTGCTCGATATTCCACTTAGCAAAGGATGGCTTTAACCAGGTATCAGACCATGCCCGGAAGATCTGATCGGTTTTATCTCCGTGGTACTTGTTGAGCCCTGCGAGCTTACCAGCAGCGTAAGCGTCTGTAGCTACCCGAATACCCTCAAGGGTGACATCTTCAACAAAGATATGCGCCGCTTCAGTGATAACCCCTTTCAGGTACTCTGGTCTTTGTGCCGCATGAAGCAGCGCGATTGAGCCTCCATCAGAGTGTCCGATCAGGATGTAGGGTTTATCTGGAATCAGCTCAGCCAGAACCTCTGGCAACTCCTGATAGGCATATTCATGCAGGTAGTCATCGTCTCTGATATCGGTCAATGCAGATGAACCGCCATAACCCTCTCTATCAAACACCAAACCTGAACATCCGGTTGCCCGACAGAGCTTTTCGGGGAACTCTTTCCACATCTCAATGCTGCCCAGCCCTTCATGCAAGAAGACAAGCACTGGCCTCGATGGATCACCGTATAACGGTCGATAGTGAATCTGTGCATTATTAACTGCCAGGGTACTCACATCTGATTCCTTCGTTATCTGCTATCAGGTCGTCTAACGGCGCCGGATAGTCGTTATATTTTTGTCGACGGCGGTTTCTCCTCCGCCATCGGCTATACAAAAACATGCCCGCATCGCTGCGTCAATCTCATGTTAATGGCAAGCATTCCAATCCTAAGCTTTAATCACTAATAACATAAGGAGAGAATGCTATCGATCTGTTACAGGTTAGTTTTCAGGCACTTGGCGGACTCGGCTTGTTTCTGCTCGGCATGACTGTCATGACCGACGGCCTGCATGCGTTAGCGGGAGTCCGACTGCGACAATTTCTAATGTCATTCACCCGAACGCCCGTCAGTGGAGCCTTAACCGGCGCCTTTTGTACTGCGTTGTTACAGTCATCCAGCGCTACTACCGTGGCTGCCGTAGGCTTTGTAAGTGCGGGCCTTATGGGATTCGGTTCGGCACTGGGCATTATTTTTGGTGCCAACTTGGGTACCACTATCACAGGTTGGATTGTTGCACTGCTCGGGTTCAAGTTGAAGCTAGGCACCATTCTGCTGCCAATCGTTCTCCTCGGTACCTTGATCCGTATGTTTGCGTCAGGCAAAGCTGCAGCCTCAGGCAGTGCCATAGCAGGGTTTGGCTTGATATTTGTGGGTATCGGCCTGATGCAATCCGGTATGGCCGGACTTGAACACCAGGTAACGCCGGATATTTTCCCAGATGACTCCTTCAGCGGACGATTACAACTGCTAGGGCTCGGTGTCTTAATGACATTGGTAACCCAGTCATCCAGCGCTGGTGTGGCCGCCGCGCTAACTGCATTGTTTGCCGGCGCGATCAACTTTCATCAGGCTGCAGCACTGGTAATTGGTATGGACGTAGGGACAACGGTCACCGCCGTTATGGCCAGTATCGGTGCTACACCGGCAGCGCGGCGTACGGGTTTGTCACATGTTGTCTATAACCTGATGACAGGGATTCTCGCATTAGCACTGCTCGATCCTTTTGTGTCTCTCTGGCAATCCTTTATCTCACCGAACGTTGAGCACTCTGCACAGTTCGCTTTGGTCGCTTTCCATTCTTGCTTCAACGGCCTGGGCGTTATAATCATACTCCCTTTCAGTAACCGCTTCGCCCGAATGATGCTCACTCTGATACCAGAGCCCAGTTCAATGTTCACAGCGCCGCTTGATAGAAGTTTGGTAAAGGTTCCATCGGTGGCTCTGACATGTGCACAAACCAGCACCAATCGTGAACTTGCGGCGTTATTTGGCGAGCTGCAACTATTGCTCTCAGGAGAACGACCAAAACAGTTGCAGGAATTGCAGCATGCCCTTGATCAAACCCACCGTTTTATTGATGAGATTCACCTACGGCAAGGCCAAAGCCCTGACTGGTTCAGACTGATCTGCCTGACACACTGTCTGGATCATATGCAGCGTTTCCATGAACGCTGTGACGAGGAACAGGGGCGCGCGGTAACACTAAGCCGTAGCAAAAGTATGGCTATCTACACCCAAAACATGTCCGAGCTGATAGGAACACTGCTCATCGCTTGCTCCAACTCAAATTGGAGTGCAGGCGAGACTGAGGCACGAAAACTGTTCCTTCAATTGGATCTTGATCGCACTGAACTACGGGATGATGTGATGGTGGCTTTGGCTGAGGGCAGGCTTAGTGTCCAGCAAGCCAATCAGCAACTTGAGGCGATTCGCTGGTGTCACCGTATCTGTCATCATCTGTGGCGTATTAGCTACCACCAGCAGCAGTACCATAAGCTACCCGAATAATGATCTTCCGGTTAAGAGATCGCAGACTGGTCGTCTTTGCCCCTGAACTGCTCATAAAAAGCCTGAATTTCACTGAGGTCTGATTCGTACTCGCCGGTAGGTTCAAATAAAGGGCCTATGCCACCCACTTTATTCGGGTAATCGATAAACGCCAGCACGATAGGCACAGAAGCGCCGCTAGCCATATGGTAAAACCCGCTTTTCCATCCTTTTACCTTCGAGCGTGTACCTTCGGGTGACATCATAATCAGCAACTGATCATCGGCTTCGAAGCGGCGCACAACATTATCTACCATATTGGTGGAGCGAGATCGTTCAACGGGGATCCCCCCCATCCAGCGCATTAACGGGCCGAATGGAAATTTAAAGATCGACTTTTTGCCCAACCAACGGATCGGTAACCCGAGTTTAAATGCCATCATCAGGCTAATCGGCATATCCCAGTTACTGGTGTGGGGGGCAGCGATGATGACAGCTTTATTCAGATCTGAGGGAAACTGCCCTTGAATCTTCCAACCTGTCAGCTTTAACGTAACAATCGAGATCACTTTCAGTAAGTGACAGACGATTGGTGTGTTGAACATGGTGCGCATGATCGTTCCGGTAGAGGCGCCCTGGCTTCCTACCGGACAATTCTGAACTTCCTGACGACAATTATCGCACAGCTAAGGATACAGGGAGTCGAAAAAACCGTATTCAACGGGAGAAAAAGCCGATAATACGGTTGGATCGATTAATTGGCCGCAGTTTTTACTACCCAAACTATACCGCGACTGAATTACCGTAGGTTTCCAGTTCAATGTCAAATCGACGATAGATGTCATCTATTAGTACACTGGCTTCCTGATAATAGACAGATGCAGAGAGTTCAGAACTTTCAACAATCATTACCTTCTCCACGAGGCCCGAGAACTCTTTTAAACCGGCCAGCATTGCAGCTTCAAGATTGCAGTTACCCGAAAACTCGTGAATTCTCTCTCCCAGGTAGGCTAATCTAATTCGGGCAACGCTATCGCAACGGCCCGCAGCCGCAGCACCTGTACCAATGGCACGAGCCTGCCCCACTATTTCCGCCAGTTCCAGCCAGCGAAGACCATCACGCAACTTAGAAGGTGAGACACCACCCACACCGCTGATGATCAGGCAGTCTTCGGTCACATCCTCCATCAAGTAAAGGATATTGGCCACCAGCAGATTATGCTGCCGAATGTTCTCTGCCGCGCCTAGCTGGCCATATCTTGCGGATAATGTTGCCCAGTGACGGGTAATCTCGAGCCAACGATGTAAAGCGGCACCAGAAGGTACATAATCTTCTATCTCTGCCAGATCGCGACCCAACTTACGTTCAATCTGTTGGATGTCCTGCTGCCGTTCACTATCTCCGTTTAACCAGGCGTTACTCAGCCCGCGGTGCTGCTGAATACGCGATAGCATCCCCCTCAACCGCCCAATTAATTTGACGGAATCAGACCACTGTTTGATACGAATGAGACGCCGCTGTTTGCGCCAAAACATATAGGCGCCTATTGCCGTTATTGTCGGCCCGCCAAAAGTCACAACACTTGATAAGTCAGGCATCGGCCGGCTCCCGTTTTGTTAATTCGCTGAGATGATCTGAAACCGCTGCGGCCTCGGTCGCAAACGAACTATTACGTTCACTAGCCTCAACGACACTCTCGATATGATCTGAAATCTCTGCCGCGGCAATACTCTGCTGTTCCGCAGCCGCAGAGATCGCCGTCATTTCGGTAAGAATCGTGCCGGTGTGATCACTTATCTGTTGCTGTGCAGTAACTGCATCACTGGCAAGCTCACGGCATCCTGAGACGTGATCTACCACTTGATTCATGCCAGACTTAACCTCGACCATCTGTAAGCCAGCAGCGCGGATACTATCCAAGATGTTGTCAGCAGATACGCGACTGCGTGAAGCTAATTGGCGGACCTCATCAGCCACAACACTAAAACCCGCTCCCTGACTACCCGCTCGTGATGCTTCAATTGCAGCATTAAGTGCCAATAGATTAGTCTGGTCAGCGATCTCCAGAATAATGCCAGACAGATTAGAAACGGAGATGTTGCACTTTTCCAAAGCCTGTAACTGTGATTCCGTCGCCTGGGCAAGCTGTTCGACCCGATCGAGCTGACAATGGACCTCGCTCAATACATCTGTCGCACGCTCAACCTCTTCACCCGCCTTTAGGGCGTCCTCGCTGGTCATTCGAATTCTGCCAGAGACATCAGACACACTATGGCTGATCTCGGTAACAGCAGCCGCAGCAGAACCAATGGAGCGCACCTGTTCCGTACTGTTTCTAGCCACCATCGAAGCATTTTTTGTCAGTACATTTGCCGAATACCCTAACTCAGCCAGTACAGACTCTGCTTCGTTGTATCTACGTTCTAATTCACGACACGCCTGATATGCCATCGCTTCGGCGTGCCCGTTGTTATCTTGAGTAAGACAAGCACGCCAAATGATCACCAAAGCCGATATGGCCAATAGCAAAGATATTCCGGCCATGAACAGTTGCTGGAGATAGGTCGCTATTGGCATCAAAATAAGGGCCACGGTTAGTACTGACAGGGGCCATCGAAGGTCAGGATAAGATCTAAGCTGCGATTTAAGCATTTTGCCATCCTATTCGATAAGGATTATGAACAGGTGCAAGCAAATTATACGCCAGCATAAAAAGCACTTTATTTCAAGAGGTTACGCTCACATCTTTAAACACCCCGCACCCAAATTGGTGCCCGACGCCCTAAACCTGAGCAACATTACTCACATAAATGCATCACATTTCTGCAATCTTTTAGCCCTAGTCTCGTCGCCTTCTGCAAATTTGTTTGATGGACTAGCTCAATGCGTATCCCAACTTCAAAAACAATACTGTCTACAGCAGTTGCACTGACACTGGCCAGTCAGGTCCAGGCCGGAGTGTTCAACCGCATAGCCTCATTTAATACTTCGCTGAACATTCCAACAGGTATTGAAAACACCCATGAATCCTCAGCGGAAATCATCACGGTTTCAGAATCTGGCGATACGCTGATCTACACCGATGGCCCACTGAAAGGCCTTGGTTTTATCGATATCCGCGACGAAAACAAACCGACGGCAGCGGGTTTCATAAACTTGGACGGTGAACCTACATCTGTAGCAACCTCCAAAGAGCTAGCACTGGTCGGCGTTAATACTTCCCGTAGCTACACTGCACCGTCAGGTTACTTGGCAGCATTTGATATCAACAGCCGTAAGAAGACAGCACAGTGTGACCTTGGCGGCCAGCCAGACTCAGTTGCTGTTGCTCCGTCTGGTAAATTCGTCGCCACGGCGATTGAGAATGAGCGTGATGAAGACCTGAACAATGGCGTTATCCCACAGGGCGCTCCGGGCTACCTTTCGATCATCCCATTGAAGAATGGCCAGCCAGTTTGCGATCAGCAGAAAAAAGTAGCGCTTACGGGCTTAGCTTCGCTGGCGCCTGAAGATCCTGAACCGGAGTTCGTTGATATCAATAGCCATGGTGAGATCGTTATCTCGATTCAGGAGAACAACCACTTCGCTATCGTTGATGGCAATACTGGAAAGCTGATCCATCACTTTGATGCCGGTTCCGTAGACCTTGATAAGATCGACGTTGATGAAGAGCGTGCTCTGACATTTTCAGGTTCCCAGCAAAATCGCAAACGAGAGCCTGATGCTGTGAAATGGCTCGACGACAACCGCTTTGTTTCAGCGAACGAAGGTGATTACGAAGGCGGCTCCCGCGGCTTTACTATTTTCAGCAAGAAGGGCGAAGTGCTATGGGAATCTGGCACTGACTTTGAACACCGGGTCGCCATGGCTGGCCACTATCCAGAAAAACGCTCAGGTAACAAGGGCGTTGAACCTGAAGGTCTGGCAATCGGCCGCTATAACGGTGAAACCTACATCTTCGTTATGGCAGAACGATCTTCTGTCGTCGGCGTTTACCGTGATACAGGTGCAGCACCTGAGTTCGTTCAGCTGCTGCCATCTGGCATTTCACCTGAATCCGCTGCAGTTATCAGTGAACGAGGCCTGCTGGCAACTGCAAACGAGAAAGACCTGATTGAGGATGGAGGGGTACGCGCCCACGTTATGTTATACAAGCTGGGGACTGAGCCAGCACAGTATCCCCAGATCGTGTCCCAGAAAGTGAACGGTAAGCCGATTGGCTGGGGCGCACTGTCAGGCCTGGCAGCACACCCATCGAAAGCGGGATCTCTATATGCGGTTAATGACAGTTTCTATCGAATGCAACCAACTATCTTTGAAATCGATGCGATAAAAACCCCAGCTGTTATCAACCGAGCGATACCGGTTACACGTGCAGGCCAGCCAGCACAAAAACTGGATCTTGAAGGCATTACCAGTGACGGCAATGGCGGCTTCTGGCTGGCATCAGAAGGTCGCCCTGAGCGCCTTATTCCACACGCGATCTATCACACCAACGAAAACGGTGAGATCGACCAGGAGATCGCTTTCCCGGCTGAGCTACAAGCAGTTCAGAAACGTTGGGCCTCAGAAGGCATTACCCTGATTGGCGATACCTTATGGATCGCAATTCAACGTCAGTGGAAAGACGACCCTGAAAATACCGTTAAACTGGTGGCATACAACACTAAGAGCAAGGAATGGGGCGCTGTTCGTTACCCTACCGAAAAAGCGCAACGCGGTTGGGTAGGCCTGTCAGAGATAACAGTCAAAGGCGACTACGCATACATCATCGAGCGTGATAACCAGATCGGTGAACACGCAGCTGTGAAGCAATTAAGCAAGGTAAAGCTATCTGAACTCAAGCCCGCACCACTGGGCGAAAAACTTCCACTGGTGAAAAAAGAGCTGGTCCGGGATTTCATTCCAGACCTGAGAGCGCTTAACGGCTACGTTGTCGACAAGATCGAAGGTTTTGCCATTGATGCCAACGGCAACGGCTTCGCGATCACCGATAATGACGGTGTAGACGATAGCTCTGGTGAAACTTACTTTTTCTCTGTCGGCAAACTTTAATGCATAAGAGGTGCAGCTGAGAACAGCTGCACCTCTGCACTTAAATGAGTCAAAAGCCACCCTGCTACCCTAAACCGCTGCAGCACCGGCTTTGCCATCCCCTAGCTGCTCAAGATGGTTATCAAAGCGATGATAGATACTGTCAATCAAAGTCGTCGCTTGTTTATAGTATTCATCAACCGATATACCCGTTGATTCGACCTGAGTGACTTGCTTTATCAACTGGCTAAATTCGCTTACCCCATTTTTATCTTTGTGTTTCATTTTCGGATCATCGACAAAGTGCTGGATACGTTCTACCAAATAATCCAGACGTATTTTGGCCACACTACCACAGGCTCCCGCGGCAGCGACGCCCGTCCCGATAGCACGGGCCTGACCAATAACCTCGGCCAATTCCAGATGACTAAGGGCATGAGTTAAATTCCATGAAGGAAACGCCTTCATATGAGAGTGATATCGGCTTGTTTCGGCTAAATCCTCCATCAGGAACAAAACCCTTGCGATAAGCTCGTTATGCAGCCTCACATTATCATTGATGCTGACTCGCTTATAACCCGCTGCTAACTTTTTCCAAGCGACTGTAATTGCATCAAAGTCGTCTATCAGGGACGGAGGCAGCTCTTTTCCACCAATACAATTGATCTGTCTCGAAATCTCACGCTCCAGTTGTCGAATTTCGCTTTGCCTATCACCTTCGCCATTCAACAACGCATTGCTCAACGCCCTGTGCTGTTGTGTTCTGGCTAATATCAGCCGCATTATTTTGAGCTGATCCAGCTTTTCAAGCCAAAGCTGTTGGGACTTTTTATTGCTATTTATTAATCCGAGAACGGAAACAACAAGGAGCAATAAGGCGCTAAAAACATAAGGCGCAAACTCAACTAATTCAGGCATAGTCACCCTCGCGTTTTGTTAAATACCGCAAATGGTCAGACACCGCAGCAGCTTCTGCTGCGAAATCGCTGTTGGTTTCACTGACATCCACCACACTCTCAATGTGATTAGATATCTCTTCCGCAGCAATACTCTGCTGCTCCGCCGCTGTAGAGATGGCAGACATCTCACCGATAATCGCTTCGGCATGTCCACTAATCGCCTGCTGCGCTTCAACTGCTATCGCAGCCGATTTTCGACAATCGGCTACATGGTTAAGCAGCGACGCCATCCCTAACTTAACTTCACTCATCTGAGTACGTGTATTTTCAATACCCTCAAGAATATTGTCTGCAGATCGCCGACTCCGTGAAGCAAGAGACCTGACTTCCTCAGCAACCACACTAAATCCTGTTCCATGTTGCCCAGCTCTTGCCGCTTCAATCGCCGCATTCAGCGCCAGTAAGTTAGTCTGGTCAGCGATCTCCAGGATTGACTCAGACAAATCAGCCATAGATTGGCTACTTGCCTCCAGCACCGACAGCCGGTTATCAGTACTTCGAGCGAAAGCTTCAAGCTCATCAAGTTCCGTATTCACCCCCTTCAAAACCTGTGTGGCGGTTTCGACTTCTGCACGAGTCTTAGCTGCATCTTCTCTGGTCGAATGGATTCGGGATGAAACATCGGCAACACTTTGGCCGATTTCGGTAACCGCGGCCGCAGCCGACTCAATAGAACGAACCTGATCAGCACAGTTTTGTGCGACCGTTGAAGAATTTTTAGTTAGGACTGCTGCGGAATATTGCAGCTCTGACAGCACAGATTCAGCTTCTTTATGCTGGCGTTCCAGCCTTTTAAAGGTAGATAGTATTCTGCTTATCGGCTCTCCATCTTGCTCACCGCTAACATGACTGAGATGAGTTACTACACGCAGAAGCCTGATGTTCTGGCGCCATAGCAACAACATACCGGTGCAACTCAAGGACGTCATGGTTAACGTAAATATCGGCCCATCGGCATAATTAACGACCATCTGTATGAAGACAATTGCTACCGTCGCAGCAAATATAATGTGGGTATAAAAACAGTTTTCCTTCGCTAACATTTTGTAAAATCCCCTCACAACAACCGCACTAGCGGACAGAGATCAAGCGCTTGCTAAATCAATTTTCCGATCAGTAATCAAACTTCTAAAACAGAGTCGATAATATCATGTTGAGACATAAAATATATCAATAATACATTTTATAATGCAATACGAAGATGCGTACGCAATCAAAGGCATAAGGAGCGATTTCTTTACGCTCCTGATATATTCGTAAATACTGATGGTAAGTAGTCGCGGAGGTGTAATATGAAACAGCCAGAACAGCTGACAAGCGAATCTCAGGATATTGCTGAACTGCTGGACGCTTCCACTCTCTCAAATGAATTTAGCTGGCCACAGCTAAAGATGCTGTCGGGGTACTTTTCTCTCTGGCAGGCAGCCAAAGGCACTACGATCTTTGAACAAGGTTCAACTGATCAGACCATGGCAATACTGATCAGCGGTCAGGTAGATATTAGTCATCTCGAGGCGGATCAATCGCTGGAACATATCGCGACCCTCAATCCGCCACAAACCATTGGTGAAATGGCACTAATCGATGGCGAACCCCGTTCCGCCAGAGTCTCAGCCCGAGGCAATACCACCTATCTCATTATCGACCGGGCGGGTTATACAAAACTCTGCCATGAGCATCCGGCGCTGGCACTGAAACTGGTGACCCGGGTGGCCAAAACTCTCAGCCAGCGCTTGCGCCGCATGAACTCTCATAGCAAAGAGATGGGCTAAACAGCCATATCTATCTGCTGCACAGAACCTACTTCACCGGATTCTGCCAGATAGAAACCACTGGCACGCACCCGGCCATGGGTCTGGTTGCCCTCTCCTTTCAACTCAAACGGTGTCTCTTCAGATCCGAGGTAGATTGCACCTACACCTTTATCCTGCAGCGTATGCAGTTGATCGCCTTCACCGTCTCTAGTCCAGATCTTCAGGTCGGAGAAAATACTGTCTGCTTCGTCGATAAAGCCATTGTTGTCATCATCATAAGCGGCAAGGTCAGCGAAACCATTGCCGGACAAGGCGCCAAACAACTCGGTGCCATCATTGATCACACCATCATTGTTTTTATCAAGCGCTAGCAGGCCGCTATCGCCAGTGACAAAACTCATAACCTCTTCTGTGCCATCGGCATCCAGGTCAAAGGCCATCTTAGTTTCGGTCAGCTGAGCAGCGTTACCGTTAAAGTTGATCACCAGCGGATCGGTAAACTCAACCTCACGGGTTTCCTGATATTGACGCGTTTCGCTATAACTTCGCTCCATCAGAAGATCAAGATTGAAGTCTATCTCAGCACCATCAGCCGTTTTTACAACACCACAGGCGTGATAGTTGGTACACTCATACTCCTCGATGGTCTCAGTCATATTGACCGTAATTTCCATCTTTGGAGCTTCTGCGGTATCAAACCCCATTGCAGCAGGATCAAATGCCTGCATATCCTGCGAACCTGTAATATCGCCGATATTGACGATAGGTACTGGCTTGCCACTGATCGCTTCCATCAATCCCTGAAAGATCCGGGCACGCGTCTCCTGCTGCTGAAGCGAGACCTCTTCCGACTTATCAGTCACCCGAAATTTATACCCTTCTTCAGTCATTATCATCAGAGGGTTATCCCCCCCTTGCTGGTTTGGGATAGTGCGCGCGTCTACGACAAAGGGCCGAAAGCCGGAAAGCGCCTGCTGCAAAGCACCCTCCTCCTGCAATATCGCAGCAAACCCACCTTGATTAGTCGACTCTGTCACCGTTCGGCTGTGATGCTTTTCATGACTGGCAAACATCTCAATTGAACTTTGTTGAATGATCATTTAAACCTCCATTCGCATCCGCTCCAAGCATTCGCACAGACCGTTGCGTCTCGAGTGACTCAAAACTCAGGCAATAACAGTCCTGTGCTTGCCATTCGTGCAGTCACTCAGATCTCCGAATTTTGGCAACAGCAACCCCTTTCACAAATCAGAAATTGTAAAAAAGAGATAACGGCAACCCCTGGTCTCTAGCACGGCGGAACGGCAATCTGTCTACGGCAATACAGTGCCTGTGCAGAAAGCGTCAGACCCGGGAAACCAGTTCCGGAACGATTTAATGTTTGGTGTATAGAAAAAACTAAAAAGAACTCTGTGTCGTGACTGATCTCCCATAAACAGGGGCTTTTAGCCAGTCACATAGGACGCGAATAGCCCAACCAAACAGATAAGATGGTTGTTCATTTTCGCGTATTATGAGGGACAGGCTTCCTGCCATCGTTAAATATGCAACAGGAAGCCAGCAAATTTCGGGCCTAGATTAGAAAAGCCTAATAAAACATTTTGTTACCGATAAACAGCCTTTCACTGAACACTGTAAACCGCAACAATACGGGCGGGATCGCTACTGCAATGAAACAACGGATTCCGTTCTAAAAGCTGTCGTGCCTCAGCAAAAGAGGACAACAGACAGTGCTCATTCACTTCCACCTCTTCCGCAATGTGATTACAACAGAGTAGTGAGCAATCATGATCGTGTTCATTTTTATAACTGACCACATCATAGCCTTCTAAGCGCCGATCCTCTGGGACCACAATTGAGCGGCTATCAATAAGGCAATCATCGGCAAAAGACGGGTGCCAGCTGCGCTTTGCACCCAGCTCAGTACTCGTCCCCTTAGGTGCAGACTGATACTCAAACGTCTCGTAATAGAAGATCTGCGTGTGCTGATTGTCAGCAGAGGAGATCTTAGCCAACAACCTTGCTGCCTCAACCGAGACATGCATACCAAAGCGATTAAGGTGATCACTCTCTATTTTTTGTGAGACGCAGTCGCTGACAGAGTAAATATCTCTGACATCCGCATTACGCAGCCACTGGGGACGCTGGGCGATCTTTTTAACCTGAAATCCAATTGGGTACATCTGAATACGTTCCATTACATTAATTGGCGGACCCGCCTTTCGAGCGGGCCCAAGCCCTTTACTCTTCTTCCTTCTTGTACAACACAAGATTATCGAGGTAAGCCAGCAGCGCAGTGCGGTCTGGTTTCGGCAGCTCATTAAAACGCTGACGTGAAAATTCAGAATCTCCCCGATGCCAATCGATCGCTTCGGCCAGGGTCGTTGCCCGCCCGTCATGCAGATATGGAGGAGTTGATCCCACGCCCCAGAGTTCCTGCGTTATAAATACACTGGCTCCCTTGCCTTTTTCGTCGATAGCCTCTGCCAGCCCCGGCCCCATATCGTGGCGCTTCAGGTCACTGAACAGCTCGACCATCGCCAGCCCCTGACGATTGGTCCGGAAGTTACCAAGACCAAAGGTTTCACCGTTTTTGGTGGTAATGATGTTATCCGGCAGATCTTTAGTGAGATCGAAAGTAATTGGAAACTCTGGTGTCACACCGCGCTGGTATGAATCCTGGCCAGCCGGGAAAGTACGGTCACGATAATCCGGATGCTGGCTTGGTTCGCTGAAGACACTGTTATTGAGTGTCAGAACTGGAGTGTGGCAGCTGGCGCAGCCGGTTTTAGCAAACAGCACCTCACCGCGATTAATATCGGCGATCTCTTGTTTCGATAAGGGTTCAATCAGGCCAAGCTCTGCCAGCTCCACCTTGGTCGTTGGTCGCGGTTGTGCAGCCTGATAGATAGTGATTGCGGTAATATCACCCACCGATAGTTCATTTTTAATGCCATCACCGTCTCCATCGTGATCATCACCGGAGAACTCAACCGCCTGCAGACCCAGTTCGTTATGAGCTGCATCACGAACAAAAGCCCGTACAAAAGAGGTTACCCCCTTCCACTCCATCGGTTTGATCTGCAGATCCTCATCTATCCCCTCCAGACCACTGTAATCGATCGAACCGTCCGCTTTAGCCACAACTACGCCAAATTCTATCCCCTTGGCATTCAGTTTCGCCGTTACGTCACCGCGGTCACCAGCCGCCTGCTCAACTGCATTATCTCGCTGTTGGCGCAGTTCAGTTGTCATCTCCTCTGCTAACAGCTGAAGCGCACCTATGCCAAATATATGCGGTGGCTGGCGATTAATGAAAAACTTCGGATCACCTTTATGCAGCGGATCTCGAATGTTGTTCATCACGGCAAAACCTGAACCATCGCCCACCGGTGTACCATGGCAAACATCACAGCTTTGGGCGTTCGGCCCGGTAACACGACGTGGAAAGTGATCGCCCCATTCACCCTCAGCCTTCAGATCTGCGCGCGGGACCAGGCTGAAACGCTGTCCTTGCCCCACATTTGCCCCAACACCTTCAGCAGCGGTATAGCGGTGCTCGAACAGTTCATCCCCTACCTCAAACGCAATCTCATAGGCTTTAGCAACATCACCGGCCTTAACTAACTCCATAAACACCTGTTGCGTCACCCGTTCAGGTAATTCATCTGCCAGCGCTGGGGCAGCAATCATTGCTGCAACCAAACTTATCGGATATCCATAATTTTTCATCTCAATCACCCTTGGCTGTCGTTATCAGAACGCGCTAAATACTGGTTTCGACTCGGACCTTGCTGCTTGCACAACCTCTTGCGAGTTAAAACCATGGTCGGCCATTAACCGATGCAATGACCGGCCCTGCTTAATGCGCGCTTGTTCGAAACTGTGAAGGATGCTCAACGCCTCATACTTACCGATATTTCCCGGCTCAAACTGCAGCAGGATCATCTCAGCGATCTTTATTTGTTCCGGGGTTAACGGATAAGCATCGTAATTACTTTGGTGTGTCATGGCGGGGCTCCTCATCTGATAGCGAAATCTTAAAAAACGATTGAGGAGAAAATGTGCAGCGAATGCGGAAACAATGTGATCTTCACGCAATCCGGTGTTCAGATTGCGAAATTGCGCCACCTAACTGGCAACCAACAGTGATAAACGCCAGAATTAGTAAGAAAATCTTAACCTAATTGGTAAACAAAACTTGAGCGAACGACTTCCTCCGCTACGCAGCCTGCATATATTTTCTGTCGCGGCACGCACCGGCAGCTTTAAACAGGCCGCAGACGAACTCTGTGTCACACCACAGGCGGTAAGTCTTCAGATCAAACATCTTGAAGAGCAGCTAGAGCTTCCTTTGTTTAGACGCTTTAAGTCAGGTATCGAACTGACCGCTTCAGGCGAACTACTACTTGATTACGTACAACGCGGGATAGAACTGCTGGAACAGGGCGTACGGGATGTGCGACAGCAACACCACCGCAGACAGTTCAGAATAAGTGCCTCCCCCTGGTTCGCCGTTAATTGCCTGCTGCCACGATTAGCAGAGTTCGAACAACAGCACCCCGAAGTGGATATTCAATTAACCACCTCTGTCAGTTTCCCGGATTTCAATAGCCAGCGCCTCGATCTGGCGATCCAATGGGGTTTTGGTAGCTGGCGCTTCAGCCGCAAGAAACTTCTGCTGACAGATGACAAAATGCTGGTCTGCGCCGCCTCACTGCAGCAGGGTCCCTATCCGATCAAGAGTGCCGAAGACCTCAGCCATCACCGGCTAATCTGCACCGAACTATCGGTCGAGCTATGGCGCCAGTACCTCAATACCATAGGCGCAGATCTTCTCGTCGAGCGACAGGCGTTAGTACTGGATAGCCATGCTGGTATGTTGGCCGCGACCCTCAAGGGCCTTGGTGTTGCCCTGCTCTCTGTTGGTGACGCCCGGCTTCACTGTCAAAACGGAGATCTCATCGCACCATTGGGCGATCACCCGCTGAGTGAGATCAACCCATCGCTGACACCGGGCTATTGGCTGGTACAGAAAGAAAACCCTCGTAGTGACCCATTCGCCGCAGCTTTCGCCGAATGGTTAGAAGAGATACTAGCGGGCCACGAACGCAGACCAAGAGAAGGTGCGAATAAGCCCAAAAGTAAATAAAACTTGTCCTTAAGAGTAAGTTTAGTTGTTTGTTTAAAGGACGTAACCACGCGAGAATTTAACCATAACAACATAAACATACTGATGTGAGCGTACCCAATGAAACCAGAACTGTTTTTCTCAGAACTGTGGCAGGACTATATAGAGATCACCCCACAGGCTGAAAAAATTAAGCAACTGTTTGAAGCAACTGATGGCACCGTGATCAACGACCACGTGGCTTTCCGCACATTTGCCCATACACCGCTGCAGCTGGACAATCTGGTACCACTGATCTTCAGCATGGGTTACGAACTACAGGACGAATACACCTTCACGGCGAAGAAACTGCGCGCGAAGAGCTTCATCCACCCAGACCCATCTGTGCCAAAAATCTTTATTTCTGAACTGCGTACTGAACTGCTGAGCGAAGATGCTCAGGCGATGATCAAGAAATACACCGATCAGATCGAAGAGAAAGATCTGGACCTGTCTGTATTCTGGTCCGCCCGTCACTGGGAGATGCCAAGCTGGGACGAGTACCACGCGCTGATGGAAGAAACTGAATACGGTGCATGGCTGCTGGCGATCGGCGTACGTGTTAACCACTTCACCGTTAGCATCAATCACCTGACCACTACTAACGAGATCCGTGACGTACTACAGCGCGTTAAAGACGCTGGTTTCGGTGTAAACACCGTTGGTGGCGAAGTAAAAGGCACTAAAGAATCTCTGCTGGAGCAGGGTTCCACCATGGCTGATCGTCAGGAATATGAATTTGCCGGTGACCAGAAACACGAAATCCCTACCTGCTTCTACGAGTTTGCTATGCGCCACCCGAATGCAGAAGGCGTGGTATACCAGGGCTTTATCGAAGCGAACGCAGACAAGATCTTCGAATCAACGAACGCGAAGTAAAAGCCTCGTGATCAAATCTGCGGCCTGAGCTTTGATCAGAAGTGAGTCGTCAAACATTCACTTCTGAATGAATATAAAGCCTGAAGACGCAGAAAAGCGGCATAAGTTTCAATTTAACCTGCTGTAACCAACACCCGGTTTTCAGGTCAAAAGAAATAAAACATGCCGCCGACAATAGGCCGACGGCCCTGTCTGAAGACCTCCGCAATGGAGGTCTTTTTAAATCAGTTCCTCAGCAGCAATAACCCAGTCACCGGCAACTTTTTTCAACTCCAACCGCTTAGGCACCTCTCGCTGCTCTTTATCAGAACGGTACTGCTGAAGGAAGGTCACCTCAGCCTGATCATCAGACTGGATATCGATCTTAAGATCCTTCACCCGAACCTGAATAAACTCAGGCGCCAGAATGGAACGGGTACGAGTCTTTTTCCACTGATCAAAGGCCAGCTTGTCCGCCGACTCAAAGCGCGGTGAGTAATAGCTGAAATAAGCATCAGGTACCTGCTTAGACCAGGCGAAGGCCCAGCTATACACCATCACCTTCACCTGCTTCATCGGATCGGTGACTTCCGGCACTGGTGCAGGCAACGGTTCTGGTGCCACTAACTCAGGTACAGCCTGCGGCTCAACTTCCTGCTGCACCACTACCGGCTCTGCCGCTGGCTCATTAGATGAAGATTCAAAAACAGAGTCCAAACGAGGTATCGAAACCTGCTTGGTACAACCAGCAAGCATCATCGGAATAAAAACAACAGCAACAGTAGCTGGCTTGAGCATATAGAGCCTCAGAGGTGAAAAAATAAGGTATTCAAAGCGCGTACAATGTGACCACACAAAACGGAAAATGATCAACCATAAAAACATAGTTTCTGGCTTAACGATCTAATCATCTTGTGCGTGTTCAACTCCGTGCCAATTTGGATAGAAATTCGAGTGACACGCATTCAGCATTTCGTGGCACCTACTATCCCCTCTGTGCAGCCGAGCACTGGATTTTTCAATAGAAAAGAGAGGCAAATTGTCTGAGGCGTTTTCCAGCCGAGTTTTTGCCTCTCCGATTGAAAAATCTAGCGCACAGGGAAGTCGGCAAGCCGACCAAACAGCGGGGCGGCCTTTTGATTGCTAAGGCTTTTGGCCGTGCAAAAGCCTTAGTTCGCCCAAATGGGCGAAACACTTATGTTAGGCGAACAAAAACCAAACAGGAGTATGGCTGCGCAGCCTCTTAAAAAGCACTGCGCATGCAGAAAGAACAAGCTTAAGCAGCAGCACTATTCTGCAAAGCGGCAGAACCAGCCATACGGAAAGGGATAAAGCGGATATTAGAGTTAGCGCTGAGTTTCAGGCCACGTGCCGTTTCTGGCGAAATTTCCAAACGACCATCTGCCGCCAGACGCGCAGGCGCAAGAGTCAGGCGATAATCCTTCAGATCACCATTACTGATCATAAAGAGTGCATCGGTCTCGTGAACAGCATCGGAGACCACCATATTACCCACCCGGCTATCACGCACCGTGTGGATCTCAGCTGCTGGCGCCTGTACCGATGGACCACCATCAAACAGGTCAACATAACCGGTGAACTGGAAGCCCTCTTTCTTCAACATATGCAGTGCTGGCGCAGAAGAGTCGTGTGGTTTACCGATGACGTCACGGGCCGCCTGAGGTAACAGGTCGATATAGATTGGATATTTAGGCATCAGGTCTGAGATAAACTGAGTGCCTTTCAGCGCAGTGGTGTTCACCGCTTCCTGAAAATCGATACCGAAGAATGTACTGCCAAGATGCTCCCACAGAGGAGAGTGGCCGTTTTCATCCTGATAGCCACGCAGTTCTGCCATCACAGTTTCACCGAAACGTTCAGGGAAATCCGCCAGTGCCAGATAACGGGCACGGGAGAGGAACTGCCCTACCCCCGGCTTACGGAACTCAGGCAGTAAGAATAGAGAGCCAATCTCAGTTGCACCGGTATAGTCGTTAACCATACTCAACACCTTCGCCTGACGGGTGACATTCAGGTCGGAACTGCTGCTTACCAGGGTGGAAACCTTATAGGAGTAGAACGGCTTATTCAGCCCGATACCGGTGTAGATCGCGGTGGTGCCCGCTACACGGCCGGTTTCGCTGTCTTCCAGTACCATAAAATAGGTACCGACAGCATCCTCTGCACCCTCAGCTGAGAAGGCTCTTTCCGATGCCGTTATCTTTTCCTGCCACGCCTGCTCATCTGCAGGCATAGAGGTCATTCCTTTCCCAACGGCATGGGAAATAGTCATCAGGTCATTGAGGTCAGATTGTCGGCATGGGCGGATAAACAGCATAGCAACGTCCGTTTCTAATCTTATTTGAGGCAAATTGTACTGCCCACGATGCAAAATGAGCTGTTTATTTGCCCCACCCCAGCGCCATAATCTGCACGACTTTTAATAATTACCGAATTTTATTCGGTTTAGCCCCCAGCTAGTTGATCGCTACAATATTGCAAGGCAATATGTCCAAGACCCTATAAACAAAGGGCTAGACTAATTCATGCACAAACCTCATGGTTGATTCATGACTTGGAAACGCCTTAACAGAGCTCAACCAGACCCATAAACATGGCACTAGACCGACTTAATCGAAAGATTCTTTCGATCCTGCAGCAGGAAGCGCGCATCACCAACCAGCAACTGGCAGACCGCGTAGGTCTCTCCCCCAGCTCCTGCCTTAACCGAGTGAGAAGACTGGAACAGGAAGGATTGATCGGCCCCTATCTCGGCGTGCTCAATATGTCGAAGCTATGTCGAAGTGTCACTGTTATCGCAACTGTCAGCCTTAAAGACCAGAGCACCGACGCGTTTCGCGCATTCCAGCAAGAGGCAGAGAGTATCCCGGAAGTGATTGAGTGCGACACCGTAAGCGGTACTTTCGATATGTTTTTGCGAATAGTCGCGCCAGATATGCAGCGCTATAACGAGATCAATGACCGCCTGCTGGATGTACTACCCGGCATGGTTAACATCAGCAGCCATGTAGTGCTTACAACCGGCAAGCCGTTCAGAGGTTATCCGCTTGATGCTTTATTGGAGGATTGATGATTCAGCTCCTGTCACAAATTGCAGGAGTCTATTTGAGGTGCGGTATTGGAAAGTACCAAGCTCACTTTTACCGCTTTTAAATAACCAGTCTTTTTTCAATTACTAAAAAGAATTTTGGCTAGATGATGAATAAGGCACTGTATGTCCCTTATATACCTATTTAGCACCTGAGCCCCTGAAATCTTCCAAAATTTATATATTCAGACATATTCTAAAACCCGACAACTATTTGATTTATTTTCCAGCCAAAGCCCTGATACAGAATTTTCTTCCAGATATGAAAACATAGGGACATTTAAACAGACCGTTGCTCGACAACGCTTTATCTTCCATAGAAATAGTTTTTCCAAGGTATCTCGAGCATCAGAAATAGACACTACCTTTTCAAAAAAACGCCTTTCCCTTCTAGAATAAGGGGAAGCAATAACACTATTTCCAGGGCAGAATGTCTGCTCCGGGACGTCATCCATCGCCACAACTCTACGCACATGCAAAACATAATATCCTAGCGGACAATATTTTATCTCCTTACGTCCGGATATATTGATAGGAAAGAACTGATGATTTATATTATCGGCTCCTTCAATTATGTTTTTCACCAACCCCGATACAACAATAAAATCATTTGTCAGCATGTAAATATCTGGCATAAAGCCTATACTACAGTGTTCAATGATCATATCAGATGAATACAACTTCATATCCAAAGCCGGCGCTTCAAATATTTCAATTCCAAGATCGCTTCTTGATATTAAAGAAAAGTTAGATTCGTATTCGATATAATCCAAGAATTCCACATCATTTAAGTTGCGCACCTTTATAGACCCTGATTGACACGGTCTAGGTGTCCCTCTAAGAAACATATCCAGCCCTCTTGAATATCATACCGCCCGCTGAACTAATAATATGATAGTAATCATTTCCAAGGTCTAATGTATCACGACACAAAATAGGGACACACATATTTTTAAACATACACTCCTACTCTCAACACATATTCTGGCCTAATTAGCGAAAAACTGTTAAACATTCCAAGTTACCCGCTATAACAACGAGAATATAGCTATCCTACCCACCTCGAAGCAACTACTTCCTATTAATGCAGTGGATGATAGGGGAAAACTGCTCTAACCAAACAATCGCTTTAGATCTGATTTTCCGACAATCCAGTTTAACTGATGAGTATCGATAAATCGGTTAACAATACTTTCGTCACCCAGCACTGTCGCTATTTGTATGCCTTTGGGTTTCATGGGCTGCAATCATTCATCTCTATCAATGCCCAAATGACTTAAAATCGACGGTACTTCAACAAGATACGATAACTTAAAGATATTCATTTCATCCCTACCCACTTATACTGCCACAATGCATTCAGGACACTCAGCGCTAAGGGACTTATTTTGCTGAACTTACGTAATATTTTTGTACTCATCTGCATCCTTACTTCTCACGCTCTTATCGCAGAGACCATCACATCCGGCCACTACAGCGTAACGCTCAACCAAACGCCTGATTGGGTTAAGCCCGAAGCAATACAAGCGATTCACTCAGACAAGCCCTCAACAAGATCGGTTGATTACCTGTTGACGGACCGGCAGATCAAGATTACTGAGCAATCGGCTGTCGAATACAACCACTATGCTGACCGCCCCAACACACTCTCTGCATTGGAAAACTCCTCGCGTATCGAGATCCGGTTTCAACCCTCATATGAAGCCCTGGAGCTGCATAGCGTAAGAATATTGCGAGGCGATAAAATTATCCCAAAACTTAACCGGGAGGCCGTTTCTATCTTCCGTAAGGAAACGGAAACAAGTTACGGTCTATTCGACGGCTCGGTTACTGCTCAGATACTGGTTGATGGCTCAAAAGTCGGCGATATTATCGAATATAGTTACTCTATTAAGGGCTTAAACCCCGTCTTTGGAAACCGCTATGCAGCCTCATTATCCTTTGGCTGGAGTGTTCCCGTTGACCAAGTATCCATTCGCCTTCTTGTACCCGATTCTCGCCCAGTTAATCTCATTACACGGAATATTGAAGATTCCGAATACCGTTTTGCAAAGAGTAGCGCTAACGGTTACACCGATTATCAATGGTCAAGAAGCGGGCAGGATTTTCTGCGGTATGACGGTGATACGCCAGCATGGTACCGGCCCTACCCACGCGTTGAGATCAGCGAATACAGTAGCTGGAGACAGGTCTCAGAGTGGGCGATTCCTCTCTACACTGCACAAAAATACAACTCCGCTGAACTGACTGAATTAACCGAGAGACTTAGCAAGCTACCTTCGGCGGCAGAAAAGGTATCCGGAGCACTTGCTTTTGTGCAGGGAGAGATTCGCTATTGGGGTATCGAAATGGGGATAAACTCACACAAACCCCGTTCACCCGATACGGTTATGGAACGGCGCTATGGTGACTGCAAAGATAAAACGCTGATGCTGGTTAGCATTCTTAATCAATTAGGGATTAAGGCATACCCAGCACTTGTTTCAAGCCGACACCGAAAAGCCGTAGAAAACCACTTACCAGGTCCCAACGCCTTCGATCATGTCATCACATTGGTAGATGTCGACGGCAAACTAGTATGGCTTGATCCAACAAAGAATCTACAGTCGGGTCGACTGAGTACCCTTGGCTATACTAGTTACGGTCAGGCATTAGTGATTGGCCACAATCAACTCGCACTGACAAAAATGCCGACAGCCAAGAGTAATAAAGCGGGTATTCAAACTGAAGAGACCATCAGCATCCGGAATTACAATGAGCCGGTAGACTATCAGATAAGCACCCTTTATCGGGGCCTGGAGGCTGATGATATTCGCAACCGACTTAAAAAGTATGGAGTAGAACAACTTAATCTTGACTACTTCAACTACATGAAAAAGCTCTACCCGTCGATCGAACTCGTCCGCCCGATGGTAGTAGATGATTCCCCTGTCGCCAATGAAATTACCTTGCTGGAACGCTACAGCTATGCCGATATGATCAGTAAAGATGAGGATGGCGACTTTGTATATGATGTATACGCCTATAGCTTAAGACCTTATCTAAACGCACCCGATACAGTTGCGCGCACAATGCCAATGCGAAGCGGAGGCCCAGTCCTACTTCGGCATCGAACTATCATTCGTTTTCCGGAGCACCTATCGTTCACTCTGGAAGACCCTACCGCCAACGTGTCCACGCCATTCTTCAGATACACCCGTGAGGAAAACTCCTATACCGACAGGCTAGTCGTAGATCACCGTCTCAGTATTATGCAGGACCATATTCCTGCAAACGCAGTCAAATCAGCTCTTAAAGAGTACAGTGAAATCAAAGACCTGCTTAGCTCTTCGTATTACATAGAATCAGACGAATCAGAACAGGCAGAAACTCAACCCGAAGAGATAGTGGAAGAAAAATCACTCATCGCAATCTTTGCAGAAAAATTACGAGAACAGAGCTTAAAGGCTCAACAACAATGACATTGAGGGGCAAGACAAGTGACCAAAATGATATCAATCAATACTTAGCAACCAGAACGCCCCTGCGCTCAGGATGACAACACATTCATTCGCAATCAGGTAGTTCACCCCCGAGCGTCCGAACGCTGGATAATCAACGAAGACGCGGGTCAATATACGACCTTGAGGAAACACCAGTATGGCGATTACAAACCAATAGTAGGAAACCATAGCTGTTAACAACCCCAACAAAAACAACGCCAGGATTATTGGAATCAGGTGCAAGTCTACTTCTTCCATCATTAACCTCGATGGTTTGATGTTGGCAACGATGGGCCGATCAAACAGACCTAAGCAATACTCCAATATCGATCTACCCCTGATAAGCTGAGGCTTCAAAACATATTCAGCGTACACAATTGATACCGCTGCTTTTTACCACCTTCATATCGGTGTCCCTACAGGAGCAGAGTTTAGCGATCGATAGACTTTACCGATCGTTAACATCATAAGCCAAATATAAAAATCTCTCTGAGGTACGGAACCATTCTCTAAGGGGTGAGTCCCAGATTCGGGTTCACAATGGTCGGTCACGGATGATGGGTAAATCAGTTTCAATCTTTTTGGTCTTTTGCATTCAGTTTGTCCTTTGGGCAAACCTTGCTGCGGCTATGACCTATATGCCTGAGGGCAGCGACGAAACTGCCCCTGCTGCAAAGCTACAACCGATCTCTTGCGAACTGGCTGAATTAGCAGACTCAGAAACACCTCAACAGGCACCATTAAGTGAAGCCTTCGCGGATATTGACCTTTGCCTGCCGGCGGTGATCTTCTCGAAAACGATAGTCTTTAATCCGCACATTCCCGTGTTTAACGCGATTAGTGGCTTTTCGCCTATCACCTGGCTTCAGGTACCACTACCCCGCCCTCCAAAGCACTAATACCTTTCAACCAACTTATAGAAAATTTCGTCGGGCTCCTGTCAGGACGCCAGGGGTTCGTTCGTCCAAATTGTTATGAAATGGTATTTAAAACGTGAAATCGAATACGCTAACTGAATCGAATATCGGGCTTATTGCACTGCTACTCCGTCTTGGTCTGGGCACGGTGTTTATCATTGGTGGCATCTCCAAGCTGAGCTTACTGCTTAACGAGAGCACCCATCAGGGCATGGTCGATAACTATATGGGCAGTAGTGGCTATATAAATGAACTTTTTCAGCAATATCTGTTTACCGGTGTGGCCGGAGAGTTCCTTAGCCCAGCAGGCTTTCTGACAACACTGTCCGCATTTGAGCTGGTCAGCGGTATAGCACTGGTAGCAGGCTTCCTGATCCGCCCTCTTAGCCTGTTTTACGCGTTCCTACTTTGGACCTTCGTAGTTTCGTTGCCGACTATGACAGTACCGGGCGTTGAGATCAGCGAGAAAACCTATACCTCCCCGGCAATCTTCGTTCAGATCCGTGATATCGCATTGTCCGGCTTTATGTTTGCGCTGTTTAACATTGGCGCCGGCATGAAAAGTGTCGATAACCGCTTTATTGCGCCTAAGACCTCTATCGACTGGGATCAGATGGGCCTGTTATTGCGTATATCTCTGGCTATTATCTTTATTGTCGGCGGCTTCTTCGGTGGCTTTGCCAAAATCCCAACTTTTGCAACGGCGAACCTGCTGTTGGCGGCTACTGGTCTTGCACTGATGTTCGGTTCTAAAAAGGTAGTTCAGGCGGCTGGTTTTGTGGCAGCAGGTATCATGCTTTGGTTTATCTTCCACAAATTCAGTATCGATAAAACGCTGATCAAGAACCTGAACGGCTTTAAGCGCGAGTTCGCTTTTCTGGCGGCGGGCGTTGTTCTCGCTATCTTCGGCGGTGGCGGTAAATATACTCTTGGTGATATCGCTTCCCGATCTAAGACCTACCTTACAAGCTATAAGAAGCCGTTAGCCACTCAGGGCTAAGCACTTCCTCCCCTCAGAAAGGGAAGGTGCTAATAAACCCCGCTCGTTCTCTGCGAGATCTGTAGCCTGAAGATACTAGGCACGCTTTGCAGTTAATGGCCATAGTCCTTAGCAAGAAGCGTAACAACGTAGATGCAGGCTACAGGTCTCGCCCTTCGGGGCTTAGAGGATGATGCGTACTCATCGTTGGCAATTTTTGACAGGTCTCGACATGCCTGCAAACTGCCGCCTTGACTACCCATCATCCTCTAAGCCAGAGAGCCGGCAGGGTTTAATCGCACCTTCCAAAGGTCTAAGGCCTTTCTGAGGGCTTTATTTGCCACTTAGAACCATCCCTTAATTTTGTTAACAAAGCGATCCACCCGTTCCGAGCTTGCGGTCTCGCTGTTATAAAATGACAGCATTCTGAAGTCGTGCTGCTTTGAGCAGGTTCCAAGTATCGCGGTTTTTAGTACCCGGCGAACCGGGCGCCACATGATCAAACGGTCAACCCACCATGGCGATCCAAGGGTGGTTATAACCCTGACTTGCTTCAACTTTGTCAGTTTCGCAGTAATCGGGCCGAAATCAGATGCATGATCATAGGCGTGACCCGGTGCCCATACCCGGTCAAACCAGCCTTTCAGTATCGCCGGGAAGCTAAACCACCATGTTGGGAAAACTAACACCAGCATTTCCGCCTGTTTGAGCTGTGCTATCTCTTCTGCCACCCACTGTTGATCGAAGGCAGCCTGATAGTAACTGTCACGCTCTTCTCGTCTAAGCACAGGATTAAATGCGTCTTCGTATAGATTTTTAACCGTTACCTGATGGCCCTTGGCTTCTATCTGCTCCTGTACTTTTCTCGCCAGGTACCCACACAAACTATCTTTCTGCGGGTGCGCAATTACCAACAAACAATTCATCTGATGTTCCATAAACAGTGAAGATGAGGGCTATGTTAGTTCTCCCTAATCGCCCGGGATTGGAGATTCTTGTGCTGTCCATGATCAGGCAAAGCATTGCCGCTCTTTTCTCCAAAGCGGCAGGTTACATCACTGTTTTCCAGAGGTAATTGAGGCAGAAAGCACCATCGGTACTGAGGTTACATCGATTTAACGCAACTGGCAGGCTTTATGCATATTAGAAAAGCCTAATTAATAGATTGCTTATGCAAACCAACTTTAAGCATCAAAAGGACATTGCCATGCAGGTCAACTCAGCTTCGACTATCAGCGCCCTCTACCAACAGAATAGCCAGGGACACAGTAGCGCTTCTACTAAGACTCAAGACGGCCAACGTACTATCGATGATTCGGTGTCGTTCAGTAACGCAGGCAGAAACGCTGAGCAAAACTGGCAAGCCATTGCAGCCAAGTATGATGTAACCAATATTAACTATCAGGACCGTGGCGCTATGACCAATGAGCTGATGAGTGCAGGCCTCATTCCTTCTGAAGTGGGTTTGGCGATGATGGCACCATCGAGCATGAACTTTGATCCGAATAAGCCGGAAAACTTCCTGCAGTCGAGCAAACAGAGCCTTGAGTTTGCCAAGAGCAATGGCGCGCCTCAGCAACAGGTCAACCTGATGGAAAACACTGTTAATGTGCTGGAAACACTATATAAGCTCTCAGCTGAAGCTTAATAGATAGCAAAGCGGCATCTAACAGTATTTACTCGACAGCAATGCCATGCCGCTCAAGTATGCGCTGGTACTCACCGGTGTCACGAATGTGCTGCAAGCCACGGTTGAAGTCGGCCATCTTAACTGCGTAGTCTGTAGCATTTTTTGAAATCGCCAGATGCAGGGTACGGGTTTGCAAAGGGGGCTCGATGAACACTACACCCGCTTTAATGCCTGTGAACGCTGGCTGTTGATTGATCTGATCTAGCGTGAAACGCTCGACCTGTTCGTCACCGACGATCAGGTCAAGTCGATTGTTCCAGAGCATCTTAAGACTGACAGAGGTAGAGACTACTTCATGCTTGTCGAGGAAGTCAGCTTGATCAAATGCGTCACTTACTGAATAACCCCGTCCAACTCCAATGGAATAGCTCTTCATTTCAGTAAGATCACCACTAAAACCAATATCTGGGCGCGTACTCAGCTTAAAAAAACCTGTCCGGATCGATTCGATCGATTGGGAATAAAGGAACCATTGCTCTCGCTCTACTGTTCGGTAAATCGGTGTGATAGCGTCATATCGTCCATCACGCGCTTCTTTCAATGCACGTGCCCATGGAGAAAACGTGATGCTGACGCTGTAGCCCTGAGATTCCAGCGCTGCCTGACAGATCTCCCAAAACCATCCATTTTGCTCAAGCGCTGGATCTGTCATCGGTGGAAATGGCGATGCAACTACTCTAATTTGCTTATCGTCGGCAGAAACTGACAGTGGCAACAGTGTCCAAAACATGACGATTAAAGAGAACAACTTCATAGCAGCTTAACGACCTGTGTGAGATGAGAAATTCCATCATCAACATTAGGGAAGGTGCGATTAAGTCCTCCCGGCTCTCTGGCTTAGAGGGGGACGCGTGATCGCGGCGGCGCCTTGCAGGCATGTCTGGACCTGTCAAAAAGTGCCAACAAAGAGCACGCATCACCCTCTAAGCCCCAAAGCACCCAAGGGCATAAAGGCGAGGCCTGTAGCCTGCATCTACGTTGTTACGCTTTTTGCTAAGGACTAAGGCCATTAGCTGCAAAGCGTGCCTAGTATCTGCTGGCTACAGGTCTCGCAGAGAACGAGCGGGACCTATTCGCACCTTCCTTAGCTTAGCTCAGGCTCAAACCGATTCGGCATTAGGCGGACCAGAAAACCGATTTTTTACTCCAGCCGTAGCTTCTCCATCGCCTCATGACACTCGGCATTAATCTCAGGAAGTGCTTGCGCTATCTCATCGATAGGAACCGGCATCTTCGGCCATTTTGGATGGATACAAAAACTACCGATTCGAGCGCGCAGCTCACTTTCGTCCCAGCTTTCCCAATCAGGATTTTTCTCAACTAATACACTGAGCAGGTCGGCAATTTGTACCACTGTTATTAATTGCTTCAATCCAACAGGTACTTTGTTGAGAGCCCAAATATCATAACGATGATGGTGGTGCACCAGGTCAGTCACCACTTTTGGTAAGCTCCAGCGCTTGGCGGCTATAAAGCCTACATCGGCATGGGTAAATCCCAGTACTGAGGATTCGACATCAGGCAGCTCAACCGGTGTGTCCCAGCCTTTTGCGTCAACTACGTCTATCGCTTTGGCTGAGATTTCAAACATCACAAAGCGCCCAATGTCATGTAACAGGCCACAGGTAAAAGCCAAGTTTTTGTCGACAGCGAATTCAGGAAATTTGGTCGCAATAAACTCTGCAAAGTGAGCCGTTTCAATTGAATGCTGCCACAGTGCTTTTTGCTGTGCCGTACTCGGTGTAAAAACGCGTGCCACTGACAGCAACGAAATAAATGCCAAAATACGATTTACGCCGATGCGTACCAAGGCCTGCTGGAGGTCAGTAATAGGTTTTGAAGGAGCTGCCGCCGCGGAGTTAACAACGTGCAATACGCGTGTCGCAAGCGCCGGATCACTTTTGGACAGCTCGCCTACTTTCTCGTAAAAATGAGGAGACTCACTATTCAACGCCATAAGGTCACAGACGACAGCAGGAAGCAACGGTAGTTCATGCAGCCGTTGCTCGATAAGACTCAATGTAAGCTTCTTCTTTTGTTTAATCATCGAGCCTCCAATGACTCGTAACAGCAACTCCTTGCTTACATTTCCTGTCTACCATACTCACACAACGGTGCAGGTCGGCAAACTCACCTTTTGGTGAAGATGCACTATCAGTGCGCAATTAAATAGTCCGTCACCAGTTCGTCGTATTTTCCTGAGAGTTTAAGCTCGTCAAGTACGCTCTGCCATTTTCTCACAACACTATTAGAGATATTTTTCGAAAAAGCGATAAACCCTTGAGTTTTATAAAGATATACCGGTGTTTGGCGTATCTTATCCGACGGGATACCGGCCTCTTTAAGTGAAGCATGCAGACTGAACTTTGATATAGGAGTCAGCTGTACACGCCCACTTTCCAGCATTTTAAAACAGTTACTGTAATCTTTGGCGACTGACATATTGGTGATATTTGCTCTCTGAAAAATTTCCTGATGCCGACTACCCGCGATCACACAGACTCCATCTGTATGCTGCACATCCTCGATGCTCTTAATGCCTGTTGGCTTGGTTGCCAGTTCGTAGAGGTAGATAGTGTCATCCTGTAGTGGCCCAACCCACTTTACCGTTCGTTCACGTTGGTAGTTGCGACTGATATTAAAGAGCGCATAGCTCTCTTCATTCTGAACCAGAAAAAGCGCTTCCTTAAACGGCATTACCTCAAAATGACGGGGATGCCCCATCACCATCATCATTTCTCGAACGAGCTCTACATTGAAGGCGCGACGCCCTGAATGGGGAATACCCCGAAGTTCACCATGTTCGTCAATGAAGACACGACCATCAACGTTATGGGTAAGGAAAGTAAGATTTGATGCACGGACAGTGGTAGTTAATGTAGCGAGCAGTATCACAAACAGTATGCGCCACATAGCTCCTCCTGACCCGCAATGGCAACTGATCTATCGACCAGTATTTCCGTTGTACTCGTTAATCGGAGTATAGTCGGCTTTAGCCGAGCAGGGAGCCCGCCACTAAGGGCAGGCTATAGAGGTTTTCGAGAATTGTTGTGCTTCTAGCTACAGAAATTAAAAGCGCCCATCGTAAAATGCATCAAGCTCATATGCGGTTCTGATCTCATCAGGCGATGCGTTTGACCCACTGAACTGCATCACCACATTCTTACCCTGCAAACGTTCTTTCAGCTTCCAGGCCGCCATTAAGGTTGAACCACCAGCTCCTTCTACAAGGTTCTTAGTATGATAAGCAGCCAATGCAATTCCCTGATAGATCTCGCTCTCTGAGAGAGTTACAAAGTCAGTTAGCTGATCTTTATAGATATCAAAAGTTGTTTCATAGGCTGAACCTGTCGCGAAACCTCCGGCAAAAGTCTCATTGCTCCGTTCGACTATTCGCCCCTGCTTCCATGATTGATATGCCGCGGAGGAACACTCAGCTTGCACAGCGTACACCTCAATTTCAGGCCTGATCGCTTTTAAAGTCGCCACCGCCGCAGCTACTTCACTACCACCGCCCAGAGGTAAAATCACCGCATCGACATCAGGCAGCTGCTCGATTACTTCCAGAAATTCGCTACCAACACCATTGACCAGATGAGGTTCATTAGCTGGATGAACATAGTAAAAGCCTCTGGATGAACTGATCTCCGCCACGACTAATGCGGATTCATCAAAATTATCACCTGCTTCAATCACTTCAGCCCCTGCAGCTTCGATCAGCCTGATTTTCGCCGGGTTTGCGCCATTTGGCACCACCACTATTGCAGGGATACCAAACATCTTGGCCGAGGTAGCGACCGACAAGCCATGATTACCCGTCGAGAAGGTCACAACACCACTAATACCCTGCTGGCTTATGTGTGACATCACATTGATACCACCGCGTATCTTGAAGCTGCCGGTGATATTTTGATTTTCGTGTTTTACGTAAGCGTTGAACCCGAGAAGTTGTGACAGCCCGGCATAAAGCCTGAGGGGGGAAGGCTCCATATGCGACGAAACTACACTGCGGGCGCGAATAACTTCGAGTAATGAGATGGGGTAATTTTTGAGCGCTGTGGTCATTGTCTGAACGTCCTCTGTTTGCCCACTTATAAGTTATTAGAAGGTTTATAGAAGACAACAGAATAAACCTGAAGTTTCAGCTTCGGGTTTATATTTAGGAAGGTACGATTAAGTCCTACCGGCTCTCTGGCTTAACTTTTTACCAGCTCATCTACTTTGCTGATAATGTGCTTACCGATAGGGATCGCTGAAGTTGCGGCAGGCGATGGTGCATTACAGACCGCAAGGCAGCGTTTAGTTGTCACGAATAGGAAATCATCGACCAGAGAACCATCCTTAGATACCGCTTGCGCACGGATGCCCGCAGGGTAAGATCTGAGATCATCCAGTTGCAGTGTCGGACAGTATTTCTGTACCAGCTTCAGATAGCCTTTTTTACGGAGTGAGTTTTTCAGCTCGACGATACTGGCTTTGAAGTTATTCATCAGCACTTTCAGCATGCCCGGGTATGTAAACATCTCCCAGCAATCTTTCAGGCTGATATCGGTCTTGCGATAGCCTTCACGCTTAAAGGCCAGCACAGCATTCGGGCCGACGGTAACTGTACCGTCAATCATCCGTGTCAGATGTACACCCAGAAATGGCAATTCAGGATCAGGTATCGGATAGATCAGATGGTTAACAATCTGGTCATGTTTAGGCGGCAGCAGGAAGTATTCACCACGGAAGGGGATAATCTTAAATTCAGGCTCCACTCCCATCATCCGCACCACCCGATCAGACATCAAACCAGCACAGGCAACCAGATAATCACCAAAGAAAGTACCATGTTCAGTATCAACAGCCACGGCCTGATCAAGCTCATCAATATCGATAACTGCTGTACTGAACATCACATGGCCACCCTGCTCCTCAACCAGTTCTGCCATTTTCGCAGTGATTTCGGTATAGCTGACAATACCGGTAGATGGCACGAAAATCGCCCCAACACCTGTGACATTTGGTTCACGCTCAGCTAGCTGGCGCTGATCCAGTACTTCTATCTCCAGGCCATTTTCAAAACAACGCTCTATCAGTGCACTCATGCGACGATGCTCTGCAGCATTGGTAGCAACTAGTAATTTCCCACATTCATCATATTCAATGCCATGTTCATTGCAGAATGCTTTAGTCGCAATATTGCCTTCTTTGCAAAACTTCGCCTTCAGGCTACCAGGTGTATAGTAGACACCAGCATGAATCACGCCGGAGTTATGACCTGTCTGATGTTGTGCTGGACCGCTTTCTTTCTCGATAACCAATACCGATTTACCTGGGTATTGGATCTGTAGCTGCCACGCAGTGGACATACCGATGATGCCGCCGCCGATGACGATAAAATCGTAGTTCTTTTTCATAGTGTCTAGATATAAAAACCCCGGGATGCCCCGGGGTGATATAGATTATGCGGTTGCTGCAGTCAGATTTGCGCAACGGCGGCTATAAACAAACAGTGCTATAAAGACAATCGCTCCGGCGATACTGATCATAATCTCGCCATGTGGCCACAGCAGCGCAACGGCACAGACTCCTGACAATATTCGCAATGCGATGTTCAGCTTACTTTCCAGATAACCTTCCATAAAGCCGACGAAAGCATATAGACCAATGAGCGCGGTGATAAATACCGTAATCACCTCGTCTGCACTACCGCCGATCAGATTGGTGTAACCAAACAACAGCGGCACAATATACAAACCTTTAGCTATTTTCCAGGCACTGAAACCTGTTGCCATCGGGGGCGTCTTCGCAATAGCTGCTGCGGCAAAGGCTGTTAAGCAGACCGGCGGAGTGACGTTAGAGTCCTGCGACAACCAGAAGATGATCATATGCGCTGACAACAACGCCATCGCCAAAACGTTTGGATCGATCGCCTGCTCCATCAGCTGAGATTTAAAGTCGCCAGGAACCAGAGAAAGTAGGTTAATGGCATCAGCTTCAGACATAGGCGCGGCCAGTGCGGCTACATGCTCTGGTCCTACCAGCATAAAGACGGCTTTTGCCATCTCTGGCAGAGTACCTGTCACCATCAGCTCAATCAGTTTCGCCTCTGCGATCAGGCCATATAGAGCAGGCGCAGACAGGGTTGCCAGTACGATGTAAGCAGCAGTTACCGGTAGACCCATACCCAGCACCAGCGATGCCAGCGCAACCAGCAGAATAGTGATCAGCAAACTACCACCCGCCCAGTCAGTCACCATCAGGGAGAAGGTATTACCGATACCGGTCATAGCTACAACATTCACCACCAGGCCAACAGCGATCAACAACATCGCAGTCGTTGCCATGTTTTTGCTTCCCTGCGCCAGTGCATCAAGGATGTCTTTCACCTTCATCGGGTTTTTAGACAACCATGACGAAGCGATCACCGACAGGATTGAGATACCTGCAGCATAGGTTGGTGTGAAGCCGTAGATCAGCAAGGCCACCAGCACAGCTAATGGCAGCAGGAAATGCCAGCCTTCTTTAAAGACTTCACCGATTGGACGGGTTTCCATCTCAACCGCATGGGCATGACTGCGCATCGCTTCTACACGTACAAAGAAGCCAACAGACATAAAGTAAAGCAACGCTGGTAAAGCCGCGATAGCAATAATGTCAACATAAGGAATCTGCGTGTAAGACGCCATGATAAAGGCACCGGCCCCCATTACAGGCGGCATCAACTGACCACCAGTAGAAGCCGCAGCCTCAACCCCAGCAGAGAAACGCGCCGGGAAACCTGCGCGCTGCATCAACGGGATAGTGATCACACCTGTAGACACAGTGTTAGCAACAGAGGAACCCGATACAGAACCCATCAGGCCAGAGCCAAGTACCGCGACGAAACCTGGACCACCAACAAAGCGACCAGCAGCACAGCGGGATAACTCGATAATAAAATCCCCCGCTCCGGACTTCACCAGAAAGGCGCCGAAGAGGATAAACATAAACACGTAAGTCCATGAAATACGTGCAATTTGCCCAAACATCCCTTCGGATGAGAAATAGGAACGATAAAGTAGGGTTTCAAGGCTCAGGCCAGCAAAACCAAATACTCCATCAATATACTGCCCCCACCAGAACACATAGGTCAGCGCAGTGAGAATCAGGCACGGAATGAACCAGCCAGTTGTGCGTCGTGCCATTTCAAGGGCGATAAAGATGGCACAGGTCGAGAACACCCAGTCTGAACCGATGAATTTCACTCCCCGGTCGTAAAGCGCATCTTCAAACCCGATCAGATAGAGAACACAGACAACTGCAGCCAGACCAAGCATCACATCCAGTACCAGCGCCAGTTTTTGACGACCAGCATCGGCTGAACGGAACATTGGCACCATCAGGGCGCACAGGAAAGCAAAGCCACCAAAGTGAATCGCTGAAACATACAGCTCAGACCAGGTGCCCAGAGTATTAAAATAGATATGCGCGATCGCAAACGCCACGCCTGCCCAGTACACGAACTTACCCGCGCCAGATTGCTCTGAGCGCTGAGTCAGTTCCATACTCTTCAGCTTATCGGCAGTTTCCTGATCGGTCACAGGAGTCTGATTAGACATAGTTCTATTCCGGCTTATCAGGACGAACGAATCTGCAGTAACCAAAAATGGCTACTGAGCATTCATCACAGCATAGATAAATTATTCAGGAAGGATCCAGTCCGGCGAAGCCGGACGGATCCAAGGTTAGTTACCTGACTGAGGTGCGCGCAGTCAGGTAACTATCACCCGAGTATCAGGCGATTACTTAGCCACCAGGTGAGCTGGGATAGTGATACCCTGCTCCTGATAGAACTTAGCAGCACCTGCGTGCAGAGGAACTGGCAGACCTGCGATCGCTTTTTCCAGCGCCATCGCTTTAGTTGCCTTATGGATACCGTTCAGGAACGGCAGGTTTTCGTAGATAGTTTTAGTCAGCAGGTAAACATCATCTTCAGAGATGTCATCACGAACAGCCAGGAAGTTTGGCTGAGCCATGGTGTTGATATCCTTAGTCTGACCTGGGTAAGTGTTTGCAGGAATTACGTAACGCGTCCACAGCTGGTAGCTGCCGTTCGCGTTTTTGATCTGCTCATCGGTGAAATCCAGTACAGTGATGTCACCACCCAGTGCAGCGTAAGCACGGGTAACTGCAGAAGTAGGAACACCAGACGGGATATTCATACCATCGATAGTGCCGTTCTGCAGTGCGTCAGCAGATGCGCCGTAACCCATGTGAGCCATGTTGAACTTCTCAGCATCAATGCTCAGGTTGCCCAGAATGGTACGACCAGAACCTTCAGTACCGGAGTTTTTCTTACCGATAGAGAACTTCTTACCGTTCAGGCCTTCCAGATCGGAGATAGTACCGGACTTCGCGTAATTGCTTTTAACAACGAACTGTTCAACGTTCTGCCACAGCATAGTTACAGAGCGCAGTTGCTTCTGCGGACCGGACTGAGCGACACGACCTTCACCGTTCCACGCCCAAGCACCGTACAGGCCCTGCAGGATGGCGAACTGTGCTTCGTTTTCGCGCAGCAGTTTTACGTTTTCACCGGAGCCTGCGGAGTTGATCGCAGACATAGAAATTTTGTGCTTAGGTTCAAGCTTAACTTTAGCCAGAGTTGCCAGAGCTACACCTACTGGGTAGTAAGTACCGCCAGTAGAAGCTGTAGCCAGGATGTACGAGCGCTTCTCAGCTGCCTGTGCGATACCGCTGACACCCACAGCAGTCGTCAGCGCCAGGGCTGCACCAATACCTTTAACCAACGCGCGCTTTGTCATGCTCATTGTTTGTACCTTTAGTCGATTATGTTGTTTTATTTATTAACCGACTAGCATTAAGCATAAACGGGGCCAATCATTGAAAATGCCTATTATAGCGGGCTTCAAGGGCTTTCCTTCACCACTCAAAACATCAGATAAGCAAAAAATTGCTTATACCCAAGGGCTACAGATCGGCAATTTTTTGCTTATTTAAGAATCACGGCAAGATTTGATCGGTTTTCAGCCAATTGAGATACAAAAATCGGCGAATGATTAAGATAAAAGCACTAGAAAGAAACGTCCCTGCCGGCCCAATGAGCAATATATTGCCGATTGACTGTTTTTCCAGTGCGTTTTTCAGGTTATCAGATAACCCATGCGGTAAGTGGCTAAACGAAATCGCCCCTGTTTAACCCGTATTTAGCCATCTTCTGATTCAATGTACGACGTGGCAGATCCAGTGCCTCCATCACTTCTTTGATATTCCCTTTGTATTGTTGCAATGAAGCCTTAATCACTTCAGCTTCAAATGCTGCAACCTGAACGGCCAGTGGTTGGTTACTGTCGATCGTTGGTGCATCAACAACCACTGATTTGGGGTAGAGAATTTCATGAGTACTGACGCGCTCATCTAGAGCGAAACGAATGGCTGCATTCTTAAGCTCTCGAACATTGCCCGGCCAACTATAGCTATGGAGAGTCCGGAGATCCTGCTCAGTCAGTTTGCGAACCTCTCGCTGATGGTGCGCAGCTGCTTTTGCCGCATAGTGCTCGAATAGCAACGGAACATCTTCTAGCCGCTCTCTGAGTGGCGGTATATACAGCTGAGACACATTAAGACGATAAAACAGATCCTCCCTGAAGCCTTCTTCAGCCAGCAGATCCGCTTTAGACGCAGCCACAACCCTCAGGTCTACGGATATCAGCTGATTCCCGCCCAAGCGTTCAATCACCCCTTCCTGCAATGCGCGCAACAACTTGACCTGCAGGTTCTGTGGCATGATTTCAATTTCATCGAGGAAGAGAGTACCGCCATTGGCGTGTTCGAATTTTCCTATCCTGCGTTTAGCAGCACCCGTAAAGGCGCCACTCTCATGACCAAAGAGCTCACTTTCAATCAGGGATTCAGGTATTGCACCGCAGTTAATAGGCACGAAGTTGTGTTTACTGCGAGGACTGAATTCATGCAGACATTGCGCAACCAATTCTTTCCCAGTACCTGTTTCACCATAGATAATGACATTGGTATGTAGTTCGCCCAGTGCCAGTATTTCCCGTTTCAGACGCAGTATTCCCGGAGAAAATCCGATCAGCTTCGCATCAATACCCGACTGCTGTGCGATGCTCTGAGATAAACGCTCATTCTCAAGCATTAGCTGACGTTTATCACAGGCGCGATGGATGGTTTCGACTAAGCGCTCCGGCACAAACGGCTTTTCGATAAAATCATAAGCGCCCTGCTTTAAGGCACTAATCGCCATATCAACATCACCATGACCGGTAAGCAGGATTACCGGAAGGTCAGGCACCCTGCTGAAAGACTCAGCCATCAGTTGCAAACCATCCATCCCTGGCATTTTGACGTCCGTCACCAAAATACCGGGGAAATCTGCAACCAGATAGCGCAGCGCTGACTCAGCATTATCGCACTCAATCACCTCATAACCGGCCATTTTCAGCCACTGCGCAGTCGACTGGCGAACTAAGGCTTCGTCATCAACCAGTAATACAGTTCCACGTTGCTGCATCTTCAGTTATTTCCTTCGCAGGCTTTCAGTCTTACTTTGAATTCGGCACCGCCACTATCGAGATTAGAAGCGTCAATAGACCCATCTAGATCTGAAACGATGGAACGGACAATCGCCAGCCCGAGCCCCAGACCCGAGCCGATCTCTTTGGTGGTAAAAAACGGCTCAAACAGCTGCCCCAGCGCTTCCTCAGATATTCCCGGACCTTTGTCCGCCACGGCGATGATCACATCCGTATTTTCACTATAAACGCTCACCGTCAGTACCGGTCTTGATTCACCTTGCATCGCATCCAGGGCATTTTTAATAAGATTAACCAACACCTGTTCCAGTCGTGCAGTGTCAGCCATTACCCTGAATTTGTCAGGATCTTGATCTGGCGCCCAGTTTAGCTCAACGCTCTGCTCTTCCAGTCGACCACGAAAAAGAACCAACGCCTGATCTACAGCCGTACAAGCGGATACAGGCACTAACTTCTCAGGCTTACGATAAGCAAAGGTTTTAAGCTGACTGGTAATTACCGCCATGCGATTGGTCAGGTCATCGACAATAGACAAGTTTTGCTCCAACGCCTCCGGCTGCTCCAGCATATGCTTACAGATAGCAACATAGTTACGCATAGCAGTCAGAGGCTGGTTCAACTCGTGCACAACTGCCGTAGACATCCGCCCCAGAGCAGCCATCTTACCCGCCTGAACAAGTTCCTCCTGAGCTTCACGCAACGCCAGAGTCCGCTCTTCCACCTTCTGTTCAAGGCTTTCATTAACATCCTGCAGAGCACGCTCCAGCTGTTTGCGCCGACTAATATCAATAATCGTCACCAGATAAACAGCTTCGGGCTTTTCCCGCATCCGTTTGATTGAAAGCATAATCGGAAATTCGGTGCTGTCTGCCCGCTGCCCCACTGCTTCATATCCCGTAAGGGGTGAAAAGCCTGAATGATTGAGTCGGGACAAGGCACGTTTTACAGGGCCGAACTGGTCAGGATTGGCTAACAGTCGCTTCACCGGCTGCCCTAACACTAGCGGCAAAGACAATCCGAATTGCTGCAATGCCATCGCATTAGCGAAGGTGATAGCACCACTGGTATCAAGCGTCAGCAACCCAACCTGCGCTTTATTAATGATAGTGCGTTGCTGCTCTTCACTTCTTGCCAGCGCATCACGGGTCTCCTGCTGCGAACGCTTTTTCAGGTGTCGCTCACGCACATATAACAACATCAGCCCGGCCAACGAGAACAATATAAAGGTCGCTACTGTGGCTAGCTGAGCGTTTTGATTAAGTGGTTTACTAGGCGTGGTTACCATTACCTGCCAGTCTAGATCGTCCAATACAACCGACTGAACCAGGCGTTCCTTTTTTGCCAACTCAGGCCATAGTTCAACTTGAGTACCATCCGCCAGCTGATACGCCTGACCGTTGCGACTGAGTGCATCGACTCTTTTACCCTGCCATTCTGCACGAGTTGCCAAAATGACCCATCCACCGGGTTCGACAAACAGCAACTCCTGATCTGCCGGTAGTTTATCGCGTAGCAGATCAAGGTCGACGCGGACTACAGCCGCGCCAATAAACAACTGTTGCGCATAAATAGGAGCAGAGACAAAGAACGCCGCACTACGATCTTCAACTATCGAGATGTAGCGCCCCTCTTCACCTCTGCGCGCCTGCATAAAGTAATCAGTGTCGAAATGGGATCGGCGATTAAAGTCATTCTCTTCACGCCAATGGCTGAACGCGCGGCTGCGGCCATGGCGATCCAATACAAACAGAGACGTTGAGCCTGCTACCAGATTGGCCTGTTCGAGAAAACGGCTGACAACTTTGCTCTGTTCGTCACTGCCATGCTCGAGCAGGGCTGCGACGTCTTCATTTTGAGCTATCAGGAATGGCAGGTAACGGAACTCATCAAGCGCCTTACGGAGCTGACTAACCACCAACAGCAGCTTGTCGCTTCCCTGTTCATGCATCCGACCAGCGGTAAAATCTCGCGCCCACTGCCCCGCCTTCCAGCTACAGAAAAATGCGGCTATCAGAAATAAGGCAGTTACTCCGAGTCTGCGCATCCCTTAACACCTCTGATATAAACTGGTCTAACTATACCGGTTCTTGTGACCAGTCGCGCATCGACACAGAACCTTCACGAACACATCTATACCAGTCCGGCGCATCTACAATATCACCGTCGATGGTATGGGGCGGATAGTCCAACCCTCGCTCACGGCAGAAATTCGCAACATCCCGGTTTGCCCATTCGAACATAGTAGTGGCCATAACTTCATCAGACAGACGGCAGTGGTCATATAATCCCGCAGCACGTCTTTGATAAATTGCTTCGGTTAGCACTATGCCGCAAGCTGTAGACACATTTAAGGAACTTACCATCCCCATCATCGGTATTACTATATGCTCGTCTGCGGCTTCTGCCGCTTCTTCACTGATACCATTTTTCTCGGCACCCAAGAGCACTGCACAGGGCACAGTAAAGTCCGCTTCCCGATAATCAATTGCCCGATCTGACCAATGAGCTGCATAGACCTTCATCCCCTGCGCCTTAACGGCATCAAATGCAGTTGAGAAGTCTGGATGGTTATATCGCTTAACCCAACGATCCGAACCTAGAGCGGTGCCACTATGGCTGCGGTAGCCTTCCTTCGGGATCACTGTGTGGATTGAGCCGATACCCGCCGCGTCTGCATTTCTAACCAGAGCAGCCAAATTACGGGATTTATGAACCTGCTCAGCGATAATCGTCAGGTCTGGCTGACGGCGTCGCAAAACATCGCGCAACTTTTCGGTACGTTCCGGAGTCATTTATACATCTCGGGTTTTAAGATCAATAATTGGATCAATGGCTTGGCGAACCCTACCAGAGCGATATAGCTTTTCACAGAGGCTATGCCATAATGACCGCCTTTTTCCAAAGTACTGTAAACATCGGTAGTTGCCATGAGCAAAGAGATTATCGCATTCCAGGGCCTCCAAGGAGCCTACTCCCATAAATCCTGCTTAGCCGTTCACCCGGAGATGGAAGCCTTTGCCTGCGAGACCTTTACCGATGCAATGTTTATGGTTGAGCGTGGGGAAGCTAAACTGGCGATGATTCCGCTGGAGAACTCTACTGCAGGACGTGTTGAAGAGATCTATCGCCTGATGCCGAAGACGCAGCTGCATATTATTGCCGAGCACTTTGAACCGGTAAATCACTGTCTGCTGGCTAACCGCGGTACGAAGATCGAAGATATCAAGCAAGTGATCTCCCATCCTCAGGCGCTGGCTCAGTGTGACGGCAACCTTAAGAGCAACGGCATCACGCCAATCGCTCACCTTGATACTGCAGGAGCAGCTTCAGAGCTAGCGAACAATCCAGATTCTCAAATGGGTGCCATCGCCTCCAGCCTGGCAGCGGAGCTGTATGACCTGGAGATCCTGCAGGAAAACTTTCAGGATGTAGACGGCAACACCACGCGTTTCCTGGTGCTGTCCCGTGAAAGCAAGATGCCTAAACTTGATCTGGGTGTGAATTTTATGACATCTCTGATGTTCACTACCCGCAATATACCGGCTGCACTATATAAAGCGCTGGGCGGCTTCGCGACCAACGGTGTGAACATGATCAAGTTGGAAAGCTATATGGCATCCGACACTATGCAGGTATCCAGCTTCCATCTGGATGTTGAAGGCCACCCGGATGAGAAAGCGATGCAGTATGCGCTGCAGGAGTTGGATTTCTTCGCTAAAGAGGTACGAATTCTTGGAACTTACCCAGCGCACCCATTCCGCTACCGCAAAGATCGCGTCATCGAATAACAACATCCCCCCTGATTATCAAGCTCTATGCCGCGCCGCAGCATAGAGCTCTCCCCTTTCTTTTCAAATACTTTCCAAATTACACCAAAGTACTATGGTGCACTGCACAATTGCGGACCATATTTTAATCGTGGCCGATGCGCTCTGTCGGTCGCGGTGGCAGCCCGGTTCGGCGCCGGGAACCTGTCGCATCCCAAATTGCGGCTCTACCCTTTTGCGAGTCGCGCTTGCCCCCCACCGCCCGGTGGGGGGATTTTTCACAATTTAACAACCCTGCAATCTTAACTATGGACACTGGGTTATGTCAGCGTTAACATCGCCCATGATATACGCATATCCATATATACGGTTATACGAGTCATGCAGGCCACAATACAAACTTTGAAAGCGCTGTCCGATGAAACACGCCTTAGCATCCTGCTTCTGCTCTGCAAGGAAGAGGAGCTATGTGTATGTGAATTGACGGAAGCGATGAATGTCAGCCAACCCAAAATTTCACGACACCTGGCGAACCTCCGCCAGCAACAAGTATTGCTTGATCGACGTCAGGGGCAATGGGTGTACTACCGTATAAACCCAGACCTTCAAACCTGGTTGCAACCCACACTGACTCAGCTTTTCGCAGAAAACGAAGGTTTCATTAACCCGCTGCTTGACCGACTAGCCAAGATGGGCAACCGCCCTGAACGCCTTGCTAGTTGCTGCTCTTAATTCAACTTCGGAATTTGACGACATGACAATTAAAATTGGTATTAACGGCTTCGGCCGCATGGGAAGATTGGTTCTGCGAGCATCATGGCAGTGGCCTGAGTTCGAATTCGTGCAGATTAATGACCCTGCTGGCGATGCAGAGACCTTTGCTCACTTGCTGAACTACGATTCTGTTCATGGCACCTGGACAGAAGAAGCTACACCGGATAATGATTCGATCGTTATCAACGATAAACGTATCCGCTTCACTGGCAATAAAGAGATTACTGGGACTGACTGGAGTAATTGTGACCTGGTCATCGAGGCGAGCGGTAAATTCCGTAAGGTTGAGCAACTGAAAGCTTATCTGGATCAAGGCGTAAGCCGTGTACTGGTCACCGCTCCAGTGAAAGAGGAAGGCGCTCTTAACCTTGTCATGGGTGTCAACCAAGATTGGTTCGACCCAGCTAAACACCGCATTGTGACTGCCGCATCCTGCACCACCAACTGTCTCGCACCTGTGATCAAAGTGATCCATGAACAGATCGGCATCCAGCATGGCAGCATGACCACCATTCATGATCTCACTAATACCCAAACGATTCTTGATGCGCCGCATAAAGATCTGCGTCGTGCTCGCGCTTGCGGCATGAGTCTGATCCCGACAACCACTGGTTCCGCAACCGCCATTACCGAAATTTTCCCAGACCTGAAAGGCCGCTTGAATGGCCACGCTGTTCGAGTTCCACTGGCTAACGCTTCCCTGACCGATATGGTGTTTGAGCTTAACCGCGATACCACAGTTGAAGAGGTTAACGGACTGCTGAAGAAAGCTGCCGAAAACGAGCTTAAAGGTGTTCTCGGCTATGAAGAGAAGCCATTAGTGTCGATCGATTACCGTACGGACCCACGTTCCAGCATCATTGATGCTCTCTCCACCATGGTCGTCAGCGGCAGCCAGCTGAAACTATACGCTTGGTATGACAATGAGTGGGGTTACGTAAACCGCACAGCTGAATTGGCAAAACTGATCGGACAGGCCTGAATATGACTGAGCAGGCAACCGCTATTCGCCAGTATCTAATCGTTACCGGCAATTATTGGGCATTTACCCTGACTGACGGCGCTCTTCGTATGCTGGTGGTGCTCTACTTCCACCAGCTGGGTTACAGCCCATTAGAGGTTGCCTCGCTCTTTCTGTTTTATGAGTTTTTCGGCATAGTCACCAACCTCGTAGGCGGCTGGCTCGGTGCCCGGATTGGCCTGAACCGAACAATGAACCTTGGGTTGTCACTACAGATTGCCGCCCTTGCAATGCTTTGCATCAACCCGGAATGGTTAACTGTAGTTTGGGTTATGGCAGCACAAGCAATGTCAGGTATCGCCAAAGACCTGAACAAAATGAGCGCCAAAACATCGGTGAAACAGTTAGTAAAACAGGGCCAAAATTCCGCCCTGTTCCGCTGGGTGGCAGTACTGACTGGATCGAAAAATGCGCTTAAAGGGGTTGGTTTCTTTCTGGGTGGCGTACTACTGACCGCATTCGGATTTCAGCTCGCTATCTTGATCATGCTGGCAGGCCTCGCAATAGTGCTTATTTTCAGCCTGATAAGCCTCAAGCAGGATCTTGGTAAGGCAAGCACCAAGCCCAAGTTCAGTGAGATTTTTTCTTCCAGCCGGTCCGTTAACCAGTTGTCCGCTGCACGCTTCTTCCTCTTCGGTGCGCGGGATATCTGGTTTGTGGTTGCCCTCCCCGTCTATATGAGCACAGAGCTCGGCTGGAGTCACTGGCAGATCGGCAGCTACCTTGCCAGTTGGATCATCGGCTACGGCTTTATTCAGGCGGGCTGCCCATGGCTGCTGAAACGCTGGCATGGCTATGAAAGGAATGCAGCGATAGTCGCCGCTGCACTACTGGCTATTGTGCCTGCCAGTATAGGCGCAACTCTGGCCTACCAACCGGAACAGATACTGCTGATCGGCCTGGTTGTTTTCGCGGCAATTTTCGCTATTAACTCTGCACTACATAGCTATCTGATTGTCTATTACGCCAAAGCAGATGGCGCCTCAATGGATGTCGGCTTCTATTACATGGCAAATGCTGGGGGCCGATTGGCAGGCACAGTGCTGTCAGGCTGGGTTTACCAGCAATATGGACTAACAGCCTGCCTATGGATTAGCGCACTGATGGTAGTAACAGCATTCCTGCTAACACTGCCTCTATCCGAACTTCGCCATTCACGATAGCTATCCCTTTCTCTGTCAATATTCAATCAGCCGGGTTTCCCGGCTGTTTTTGTTGTAGAATCATTCGGTTATTTCGTTACGGCCAGTAGCCCTCCCACTTGCCGTACAGCCAAACTACAACAAAAATAATAAATACCTATATCTCAGTGAAGTTGTTAAGTCGTTACAAAGTGCGCAAAGTCCGTCTCCAAACTCGTATGGTGCTCATCCTCTGCACCCTGGTACTGCTTCAGGCAGCATTGCTTGGTGGTTTTTCACTGAAGCACCTTGCCAACAGCATGGAAGAGCAGATCGGCATGCGGGCACTGCAGATGTCAAATGCGGTCGCACTAATGCCGACCGTTCGTGAAGGTATCCTTAACAAAGATTCGGTTAGGCTACAGGAGCTGATTGAAGAGATTCGTGCTACCGGTGACGCCCGCTTCATCGTTATAGGTAACCGCAACGGTGTACGCCTTACACACCCGATAGAAGAGCGCATTGGCCATGCTATGAAAGGGGGTGATAACCATCGCGCACTTGAACTCGGAGAATCCTATATATCCAAGGCTGTTGGCAGTCTAGGACCGTCGATTCGTGGTAAATCACCCGTCAGGGATCTGAACGGAAATATCATCGGAGTCGTTTCGGTCGGCTATCTGGTAGATAGCGTGACCGCAGTTATCGATAATTATCAGAAAAAGATTGTCGCAGTCATCATTCTCGCACTGCTGTGCTCCATGTTTGCAGCCGCCTGGGCCGCATTCAGGTTTAAACAGGCGATCTTTGGATTGGAACCTGAAGAGATTGCCCAGCTGTTTGAAGAGCGTCATGCAACACTGGAGTCGATTCGCGAAGGAATTATTGCGATCAACGACGAAGGCATTATCACCACCTTTAACCGCACCGCCCATGACACGCTGGGACTTCCGCCGCAAACTACCGTGATCGGCCGCCATATTCACGATGTGCTCCCACACAGCAATTTGGTCAATGTACTGGAGCAGGCAGAACCTCAGTTTGACCAGGAAGTACTGCTAAACGAGCGCACGCTGATTGTTAACCGTATTCCGATCCTCGTCGATGACGAGATCACCGGTGTGGTATCGAGTTTCCGACGTAAGGACGAAATCGACTCGATTAGCCGCCGCCTGACCCGTATCCAACAATACGCCGATACCCTGCGCAGCCAGGCCCACGAATACTCCAATAAACTACATACCATCTCCGGCCTGATCCAAATAGGCAATAACGATCAGGCGCTGGAACTGATTGGTCAGGAAACACGTGGCCATCAGGCGCTGATCAGACTTCTGGTCGATGCCGTACCTGACCCTTTGCTATCAGGATGTTTATTGGGCAAGTACAACCGAGCCCATGAACTGGGTCTGGAGTTGGAGATCGATTCCGAAAGCAGCATGCGAGACATTCCTGCTCACATTAATCCAGATCAATTGGTAACCGTCATCGGCAACCTGCTCGACAACGCCTATGATGCAACCATGTTAAATCAGGGTGAGAAAGTGATGTTATCAATGACCGACTACGGTCAGGATATTATCTTTGAAATTGAGGATCAGGGTACCGGGATCTCTGATGAGATGATGACCCATATTTTTGAAAAGGGAGTAAGCAGCAAGGCTGCCGAAGGTCGAGGGATCGGCATGTTTCTGGTTAAGAACATTGTTGACCGGTTAAAGGGGGAGATCACCCTCGACAATACTAATAGCGGCGGTGCCCGCATAACGCTTTACCTGCCAAAGAAGGTTTAACTCATGCCACAGATTCAGGTCGTAATCGCCGAAGACGATGAGAAAATAGCCGAGATTCAACGCCGCTTTATCGAGCGTGTTGAAGGGTTTCAGGTGGCAGGTATTGCGCATCGTCCGGGAGACGCAGCGGAACTCGTAGAGGTGTTACAGCCAGAACTTCTGCTACTGGATGTGCATTTCCCTGAAGGGAGCGGCCTGGAGCTGCTTCGCCAACTCAGGGCAGAAAACAGCGTGACCGATGTTATCTTGATCACCGCTGCGAAAGAAACCAGCACCCTGACGGAGGCTATGCGCTGCGGAGTATTCGACTACATCCTGAAGCCAATTGTATTCGATCGTTTACAGGAAACACTGAACGCATACCGAGATCAGCGTGTAAAACTGCAAGAGTTAAATACACTCAACCAACAAGACGTCGATAAACTGATCCCACGCGGCACTGTTGTCAGCGCACCGACTACGGCTCAAGACAACAAGGTCCTGCCAAAAGGCATTGATGCTCTGACACTTCACAAAATACGCTCCACCTTTGCGGAGAACAAACGGCTGTCACTGAATGCTGAAGAGGTAGGTGAACGCGTTGGAGCAAGCCGAACAACAGCTCGGCGCTATCTCGAATTTATGGTTAGCGAAGGTGAACTTCAAGCAGACGTAAGCTACGGTTCAGTCGGCAGGCCAGAACGACGCTATGTAAACTCCAGCTCTCAGGCATAGATTAGAAATAGCGTCATTCAAGCAGGACTGGACATTAACTGAGCGAATCAGACTCTATTCGGCCAATATCCCGGTCGGCACACCATCAATACTGGTTTGATTACGATCATGCCAATAGCGCTCGATCTGCTCTGGCGTCTTGCGATCTGCCCAATTGTATAGCTGATCACGTTGATCAACGTAATCATACAAAGGCACCGACATCCCGCATGATGTCTGTACCAGATCAACACTCAAATCAAAGATCTGTCTAGCGCCCGGCAGATCCGGCAACAGCGCAGCCAATTCCTGCCACTCGTCATCCCGCTGATGGATAACCCTTGCCGTACCATACAAACGAAGCGTCATAGGGGCACCTTCAAACGCACAAAACATCAAGGTCATACGGGGGTGACTACTAATATGGCAGGCAGTCTCATTACCACTACCCGTAACATTCAGCCAGATAGCTCGATTCTCACCCAGTATCCTTAGACTATCCATACCTTTTGGAGAGACATTTACACGCCCTTCTGCAGCTGCTGTCGCCACAAAGAACATCTGCTGATTTTCGATAAACTGCTGATGTTTATCAGATATCGCTTCAAACTGCTTACCCATTTATCCTCCCTGGCTTACGCCTAATCGAATTCCAAGTGCCGCCATCAGTATACCGGCAAAGACATTTGCCACTCGCCCGGCCATCGCGCCAGGTTGCCAGCGACGCAGCACCAACCGGGTAGTGACGATCATAATCGATGTCCAGACCAAACTGGTCGCAACAAACATCAACCCCAACAACAGCATCGGCATCAACAGCTGGTTATGCCCTGCTACAACAAACTGAGGTAGCAAAGCCACAAAGAACAGCGCGACTTTAGGATTGAGAACGTTGGTGAGCCAACCCTGAAGTACAATTCCGGAAGCGCTTTGGATTGCAGCCTCGGTACCAGAAGGGGTTGTATTTCGGCGTAGAATCATGCCAACACCCATCCACACCAGATAGGCAGCACCACACCAACGAATCAGATCAAACAACCATTCATTAGTGGCAATCACCGCAGCAAGTCCAAAGGCAGCTGCTAGCAGGTGACATAGCACTCCACCATGGATACCTGCGGCAGCCGCCACTCCGCCCTTCCAACCATTCTTCGCTGCATGATTGAGCATATAAAGACTATCAGCTCCCGGTGTCATATTGACGACCAGCGCTGTCACCAAAAAAAGATAAAGATTGGTAATTCCGTCCATCGCTCTCTACTTCTATCAACGGGTTTTATCGAATAAGCCACTTAATGTATCAGCAACTGCTTGCCAATCCGATGCTAACACGGCGTCTGAACACAACATACCACAGCCCGTTAACGACCCAACCGCTACCGGGAGGTTCTGAATTTCAACCGCACAACCCATCGGAAAACAGTTGAGAAACTCAGTCTTCAGCTGGCTACTCGCTGCCGAATCTATCAGTGGGTACCAAACCATCACCGCACAGGCGGACCTCAACTGAGAAAAAGCAGCAATACAACGGCGATAATCGTCGATATCCTTATATGGCGGATCAATAAACACCGCCGTTTCATCGAGATTGCCAATGTTACCCAAAGCTTCAAATCCATCATCGCCCTTGACGGTCGCCTGCTGATAGTAACGGTCTACCACTCCCCCCAGCTCAGCTGCGACTGATCGATCGATTTCACAAAGCGTTGCCGAGGCCGCAAATTTTGCGGAAAACAAAGGAGAGCCTGGGTAGACCTTCAGCTCCGGATATCCCATCCCCATGACGACATCCCGGAAGTTATCGAAAAGAGGAAATTCATCCAGATCAGAAAACACAGCCTTTAGCCCTTTATGCCAGCTAGCCAGCAGATCCTCCCCCAATGAGTACAGACCGCTACCACTATGCGTCTCCAGGTAACTAAAACCAACAGACAAGCGACTTAACGCCTGAATCAGACAAGCGTGCTTAAAAATATCCGCAGGTCCCGCTGCGTACTTACTGTGCTGATATAGGCTCATCCACTTCTCACTAAACTGAACCGAGTTGAAAGTATGTCATACAGCGAGTTCTGCAAGATTGCCACAACTATAATTAGGGCCAGAGTCACAGCTGGAGGGCAACTCTATGACCATATCAGCCACTCTGGATAGCTACATTCATGATAAGGCCGGACAATACGACACTATTGCACATAGCTTTACGACCACTGCGACTGAAGCTGCTCTGCATTCTTCAGTACCCTTAAAGCAGATGGTTAAAGCCGTCGTTTTACACGATAAAGATCGTTACATGCTGGCGGCAATACCCTCGATGAATAAGCTGATGCTACCACAGGTTCAACAACTGACAGGACGCCATGCGGAACTCGCCCGGGAGAATGAGATAAGCCGCATATTCGATGATTGTGAAGTGGGTGCAATCCCTGCTATCGGACAAGCTTTTGGCCTGGAGGTAATCTGGGACGATACTTTGCTAGACGATGCAGATTTGTATGTCGAAGCCGGTGATCATAAGAATCTGATCCACCTGACACGAGAACAGTTTAAAAGCCTTATGAAAAACAACCCGCACGGCACTATCAGCTGTGCTCCAGATGATCTTTATGATCTGACTCACTATTGAAGGCTATTGAAAACCGGCGCTTTATGCGCCGGTTCTGTTCTGTTTGATTCTGCTTTTTGCAGCTATTTACAAGCTCAGCTTTTCTCGCCCCTTTGGCTACTTGAAGTCGGATTCCAGAACAAACTTCTCGAACTTCTTATCCACCCCAAAGATATGACGGCGTAACCACTCCGACAGAAAAGCTGACAGTGATGCACTGATACTGTCATCAAAGGTATGCGCATTTTCTACTAATGTATTGAGCTCTTCTCGAAACTTATGGTGGGCTTTGATATGGGCTTCGCGATCCGGATAGCCGAGTCGATCCATATACTCCTCCTCCAGAGAAAAGTGACTATCAGCGTACTCACGTAATCTGACGAACACGGTGAAATCGCCTTTTCTGCTTTCGATCTGGTCAATCAGGTCAAACAGTACCTGATGCTGGGCATCCTGCCATATCAGCTCACTCGTTTTCGGTGCCATATGCTCTTCCACTCAAATCCGGGCTTTATATACCCTGTTATTGTTATTGACAGCCGCAAACTGGCTGCATTCGAACGGGGGGGGAGTATTTTCAGCATACAGCAGTCACAAATAGCCACCAGAACTAACTCGTGCGCCTTTGAGCTAAGACAATATTATGGGTGTTCTACGGCGTTATTTATCAAACCCGAAGACACCGCTATAACTATAGATCTCGCCAAAGATTGGATGCACAACCTTAACCTGCATTTCGAAATGATCGTTATCCACGGCCTTTTCCCAAGCATCTGCCCGGCCAAGCAGACTCGTCAGCGGCAAACTAAAGAAACGCCCAAACCAGCGTACGCCGTATCCTTTGTGACGCAAGAGAACCTGCCCATTCTCAAAGTCATAGTTTAACCACCAGCAAAAGCCAAATCGCATCACTTCAATCACTTCGCTGCCAGCCAACTGAAACATCGTCGAGCGGAACTGATACGGTTTTTCGTTCTGAGGCTTAAAGGTACGAACAAACCGGAACCCTGCGTCATCTTTCTCACCATGAAATAGCACTTCGGTCTCGACCTTATCCTGATTGATCAAAGGAACACTGCCGAGCAATCTGTATACCGGAGCCAGAAGTTTGAGCGGGCCACGGTAACGGACAGACATCTCTCCCCTGACAATAGATCTGTCATCACTGCCTGAGCGGATGGCATAGTGCCGCTTTAACACCTCAGGTAACTGGGACCACTTGTTAGCCAGAATCGACTCGAAAATATAGCCCTTGTCTCCTGACAGGCCTCCCTGTGGCGTTTCATTCTTACCGAATTCGGCTTGTTCCTTTGATTGACCCAACTACCTAAGCCTCCAATGCATTAGCTAAGAAAAATTACGCTGTTTAAAACCTAAAACAGTCCGCCCCTAAGATGCTTTCTGCTGACGAAAATAGTAAAACGCCTGCATCGCCATCTGTACAATCGCAAACATCCCTGCCACGGCCAATGATAGCAGCGCACCGTTCAGTAAGGTTGTCAGGTAGTGACTAATAAAAGGCGTATACCCAATTGCAAAGTTAACCGACTGCAGCGAGATCATACCAGCAGCAATTTCCAGCGCTGGTGCCAACTGAGTCAACGCCTTCAGCAGCGCAGCAATCACTAGTTGTCTGGCAGCCTTGTGATGCCCCTCCCTGACCAGCCACGACTCAAGCTCAGCATACACCACAACAAAGGTTGCGATACCTGCCAGCATCCCAAGCACATCGAGTAAACCGGGCCCCTTACCCATAGTGACAGCAAAGTAGAAACTGATTATTGAATTCAGTACGACGATTAAACCCCATTTCTGATAGCGCGATGACATAACTGCTCTCCTTTATTTTTGTAGCAGTGTATGGCGCCAGTATGGGGAACAGATGATCGCAATGTGAGGATTGTGTGAGGAAAGGCCCGGTGCCTAAATCCACCGAGCCAGAGAAAATTAAAGCTGCAGTGGTCGATTGCTGGCCTTAATGAATTCTTTCTTCAGATCTTCGTAGCTATGAACAGCTGGGAATTGTGGAAACTCTTCAATAACGTTATCCGGCGCATGGAACAAAATCCCAGCCTCGGCCTGCTGCAGCATTGTTGTATCGTTATAGGAATCGCCCGTTGCCACAACGCGGTAATTCAACAACTGGAACGCACGCACCGACTGACGCTTAGGATCTTTCTGGCGCAATGTGTAGTCTGTGATGCGGCCCTCTTCATTCACTTCAAGTTTGTGGCATAGCAGCGTTGGGTGGCCAAGCTGAGCCATCAAAGGCATCGCAAACTCATAGAAAGTATCAGAGAGGATCACAACCTGGTAGCGCTCGCGCAACCAATCGATAAACTCACGCGCTCCTTCCAGTGGCGACAAACGACTGATGGTGTCCTGAATCTGCGGCAGGGTCAGGCCATGTTCATCCAGGATGCGCAGGCGCTGCTGCATTAGCTGGTCATAACAAGGGATATCGCGCGTAGTAGCTTTTAATTCTTCGATACCGGTTTCTTCTGCAAAAGCGATCCAGATCTCTGGGATCAGAACGCCTTCAAGGTCGAGACATGCGAGTTCCACGAAAGGTGACTCCTAAAAGACAAGTTAGCAAATGGCTGACAGCATGGGCGTGGTCATCGCCACTACCTCTATCAAAACGCTGATTCAGCTTTCCGCCAACAAAGGTGATTAAGCAAGCACCGGCTATACCTAAGCTGTTACTTGCTCCTTACACCGGCAGGAACAAATCGCTCACGTTTTGAGCTGCCGCTGGCCAATTTACCGAGCCATTAATTTAAAAGCTATCTTTTTGAAATTATTCCATCTTTCCGAACACGATCAGCGAAGATACAGGAAAAACAGCCACAAAAAAGGCCGCCAGATGGCAGCCTCTTTAGACCTTTAGCTAACGACGAATCGCTACGCGCTTAAGCGTTATAGCTCTGGTAGATGAAGATGACTAAACAGCTCATCAACCTCAGCACGATTGGTACATGCCTGCACCTGAGCGACTACATCCGGCGTCAGATGCGGCGCGAACTTCTCGATAAAGTCATACATATAACCTCTCAGGAAGGTCCCTTTGCGGAAGCCTATCCGAGTTGTACTGCGTTCAAACAGATGACTGGCATCCAAGCGAACCAGATCGCGATCAATCTCCTCTTCGTAGGACATCGACGCAACAATACCGATACCCAAACCTAACCGGACGTAGGTTTTGATAACATCCGAGTCTACAGCGGTAAAGACCACCTTAGGCTCCAGACCTTCATGTACAAAAGCTTCATCGAGCTTCGAACGTCCGGTAAAGCCAAATACATAAGTCACAATAGGATGAGCCGCTATATCTTTCAGCGTCAGCTTCGACACCTGACATAACGGATGATCTTTTGGTACGACTACAGAGCGGTTCCAGTGATAACACGGCATCATTATCAGGTCGCTAAAATGGCTCATCGCCTCAGTGGCAATAGCAAAATCGACGGTACCATCAGCAGCCATTTCCGAAATCTGCATCGGCGTACCCTGATGCATATGCAAGGATACATCCGGATAACTTTTGATAAATTCGGTAATTGTTGGAGGTAGCGCGTAGCGAGCCTGCGTATGAGTAGTCGCAACAGCCAGACTACCCTTGCGCTCATCACTGAACTCCTGAGCGACCTGTTTGATGCTATCGACTTGCTGAAGAATCTCACCAGCCACATCCAGAATAGCTTCACCGGCCGGTGTAACGCGCGTTAAATGTTTACCGCTGCGAGCAAACACCTCAACCCCTAATTCATCTTCGAGCAAACGAATCTGCTTACTTATGCCGGGTTGAGAGGTGTACAGACTCTGTGCCGTAGCGGAAACGTTCAGGTCGTGCTTGGACACTTCCCAGATATAGCGTAATTGCTGAAGTTTCATTCATCGTTCCCAAAGCAGATACAAGGAACACTCTCCCCTGTAATTAAAAAACACGCTTTTATAACAGGAAAGAATATACATGCTTTATAACCCTAATAACAGGGCTTAAGATGGTTTCATTATAGATGAAAGAAAATAAGGTAAAGCAGGAATATCAAATTGAATGGCGCCACGAACGTGGCGCCTTAGCGGGATTAGATACGAGCATTCAGACGGCGGATCTCTTCATCCTGTCCGATCAACCGTTTTTCAAGGCTAGTCACTTTCGCTGTTGCCCGCATAGCCTCCTCATCACGCGCCTTAATTTCATTGCGCAGCGCATTCTCCCGGCGACTCGCTTCGGTAGTCTGCATCAGCCCTTTCTGGTTCAAGCGTTTTATCTCGTTTTCCAGTTCAGCTACACGATCAGATAGTCGCTTATTCTTGTTTGCTTCCGCTAACAGATCCGCATTAACTTTAGAGATATTACGACTCTGGCTGTTGCTGGAGTTCTTAATATCCTTAAGCTCTTCCTCAAGGCTTCGAATCTGGGTCTGCTGAGTTTCAAGCTTAACGTTACGCTTCGCCAACTGAGCCTGGAGATCATGGATATCACGGGTCAGCAGCGACTCCTGCTTACCCGCTTCATCACGCAACTTTTCAAGCGCATTGCGATAGTATCGGGTATCAGCATCCGCTTTACTTAGCGCTTCTACGTTATGCCTTTGCTCGTCTTTTATACGCTGGTCAAAGGTTCGCTTAGAGTCTTCGAAAGTCTTTCTCAGATGCACCAATTCCTGTTCCGCATTTGAACGCAGCTGCTCTTCTTTCTTACGCAGTGATGTTTCTGACGCGACACTATTTTTCAGTACAGAGATCTCTGCCTCTGCGGCTTTCAGCTGACTGGCAATACCTTCGGTCTTGACCTGACTTTCACGATATCGAGACTCGAGCTCCTGATAGCGATCTTTTGACTGTTTCAGAGCGTCTTCAGACTCACGACGAATAACATCGGCGCCAGCGGATTCCCGCTGACGTTCAAAGCTATAACGCCCTTCAGCTTCCTGAACCGCCTGCTGCCAGATACGGCTAAATGCAGCCGAAATCGTCTCAGGCAAATCAGGAATCATCATATTCGCGCCGCTAAAACTAACGCGATCAGGTAATTGCTGCCACCACTGTTCCAGCCAAGTGGTCACTTCTCCCTGCTCCAGCCCCAGTTCATCGGCAATCTGCTGCACTTCAGGTTGGCGCCCTGCCTGTAACAGCTGGTCGGCAACCGCGTACACCTGGTCCTTTACCAATACATCACCCATCAATTACTTCCTGACTATCAAAACTATCTGCAACATTCTTACCAAGACGCTGCATCGCTGCGGCCAGATTTTCATCTAACGGCGCCTTCACCTGAAGCGGCGTGCCATCAGGTAACTTCAATCTTAACTCAGCAGCGTGCAAGAACAGTCTTTTAAAACCAAACTGACGCATCGCTGCATTCATATCATCTGTACCGTACTTTTCATCACCGATAATCGGGTGACCGGCAAATTGGGTATGAACCCTTATCTGGTGAGTACGGCCGGTGAGAGGTCGCGCTTCGATGAGTGTTGCATCCTTAGAGAAGCGACGTAACACCTTAAACTCGGTGACGGACTCCTTACCCATCGGGTGCACTCTGACAATACGCTCACCAGACTTCAGCTCATTTTTGTTCAACGGGGCATCCACCCGCTGTTTACGCTGCGGCCAACGCCCCGCTACTAAAGCGTGATAGATCTTATTGATGCGCCCTTTCTGACGCAGACACTCATGCAAATACTTCAACATAGAGCGTTTCTTGGCGATCATGATACAACCGGAGGTATCACGATCAAGCCGATGTACCAGCTCGAGGAACTTCTGCTGCGGACGCAACTGACGCATGCTCTCAATTAACCCAAGACTGACACCGCTACCTCCATGCACCGCCAGGCCTGAAGGTTTGTTGATAATAATCAGGTCCTTATCTTCATAAAGCACCGACTGCTCCAATTTGTTCAACAAACCATCGGAAGCTTTCGCAGGCTCGGCCCGATCAGCGACTCGCACTGGCGGAATCCTGACGATATCACCAGACTGCAATTTAGTGTCAGGCTTAATACGTTTTTTATTGACCCTGATCTCACCCTTTCGGCAGATTCTGTAGATCAGGCTTTTCGGGACACCTTTTAGCTGGGTTCGAAGGAAATTGTCGACCCTCTGGCCGTGCTGGTCTTCCGTTACTTCGACCATGCGGACAGCACTACTGCCTGCAGCCTTTTTTTCTGTCATATGATTAAGATAATCTGCTCGATAATTTGAAGCGGTATACTATAGCTGCTATATTCTAGCGCTGCCGCGCGCTGATGGCTCGTTATATTTTTTGCCAGAGCGCCCGGGCCCAAATCATACAGTAAGAGGCCCGAAGACCGGTTCATTTACCGGCGGCAAATAAGAGAAAACCGTTTAACGAAGTTTTCGGAACCGAATTCATGCCGACTGGACCATCACTGATCTGGTTGGAGGTGGAGACGTACTGGTACCAGGAACCTGCTGGCTTCCTGCCATGCGCTCCCGCCGGGAAGCGATGATCCAAGATGTATCATCAGCTGCAATGATCAATCCAGGCACAGCAGACCGGAGACATAGCCCGGCCTGATGCCCGGGTTCGCGTAATCTGGCCGTTTTGGCCAGCCGAACCCTGACGTAGCAGCATGTACCGGCCAGGAACATGGCTTAGCAAGGCCTTCAGTAACAGCTCATAAAATCTAGAATATGGGTACTGGTTTCCTCCACCGAAGATAAATGCAGCTTGATAACAAACCGGGTCATTTCCGGTTTACAGGCGTAAGACATCTGAAATCGACAAGACCGGGCCCCGCCAGCTGGCGGTAATGGACCTGTATTTCAGCGGCTGAATTCGCGAATTTCCGTATGGAACGCGAACTAACATGAAAAGAATGCTCATTAACGCGACTCAGCCAGAAGAGTTGCGCGTAGCACTCGTAGATGGACAGAAACTGTACGACCTGGATATCGAATCCGGTTCACGAGTACAGAAAAAAGCTAACATCTACAAGGGCCGTATTACCCGGGTAGAGCCAAGCCTTGAAGCCGCATTTGTAGATTACGGCTCCGAACGCCATGGTTTCCTGCCACTCAAAGAGATCGCTCGCGAATATTTCTGCAAGCAACCAGAACGTGGCAACCGTCCAAACATCCGTGATGTGGTGAAGGAAGGTACCGAAGTCATCGTTCAGGTCGATAAAGAAGAGCGCGGTAACAAAGGCGCTGCTCTGACCACTTTTATCAGCCTGGCTGGCCGTTACCTGGTACTGATGCCAAACAACCCGCGTGCGGGTGGTATTTCGCGCCGTATCGAAGGTGATGACCGTACTCAACTCAAGGAAGCACTGTCTGGTGTAACCATCCCTGACAAAATGGGCATCATCGTCCGTACCGCAGGCGTTGGTCGTTCATCAGAAGAACTACAGTGGGACCTGAACTACCTGGCCACACTGTGGGATGCGATCAAAGAATCAACTGAAGGACGCTCTGCTCCGTTCCTGATCTATCAGGAGAGTAATGTAGTGATCCGTGCGATTCGCGATTACCTGCGTGCAGATATTGGCGAAGTCCTGATCGACAGCCCGGAAGTTTGGCAAGACGCTCACAATTTTGTGAAGCAGGTCATGCCAAGCTACGAGCACAAGATCAAGGAATATAAAGAGCCGACCCCGCTGTTCAATCGTTTCCAGATCGAAAGCCAGATCGAAACCGCATTCCAGCGCGAAGTTAAACTGCCTTCCGGCGGTTCTATCGTAATCGATCCGACTGAAGCGCTGGTCTCTATCGACATCAACTCTGCACGCGCGACACGCGGCGGCGATATCGAAGAAACTGCATTGCACACCAACCTTGAAGCGGCTGAAGAGATCGCTCGCCAGTTGCGCCTGCGCGACATTGGTGGTCTGGTCGTCATCGACTTCATCGATATGACACCTATTAAGAACCAGCGTGCGGTTGAAGATCGTCTGCGTGACTCTCTGAAACTGGATCGTGCTCGTGTTCAGATGGGTCGCATCTCCCGTTTTGGTCTACTGGAAATGTCTCGCCAGCGCCTGCGCCCTTCCCTGACGGAAAGCCGCGGCATGGTATGCCCACGCTGTAACGGCCAGGGATCTATCCGTGACACTGAGTCACTAGCTCTATCTATCCTGCGTCTGATCGAAGAGGAATCTTCGAAAGAGCGCACCGCTCAGATCCGTGCGATTCTGCCTGTCAGCGTTGCAACTTACCTGCTCAATGAAAAACGCAGTGAAGTGCATGAGATCGAAAATCGTCACAATATCCGGGCGGTGATTGTACCGAACCCGAATATGGAAACACCTCACTATGAAGTGGTCCGTCTTCGTGATGATCACACTGTCGCAACAACGAACGACGCCAGCTACAACCTGCAGTCTGAAGTTGAAAGCGAAAGTGTAGAAATTGAACCTCAGGTAGCACCAGCGCCACGCGAACAAGCGGCGGTTCAGTCAGTTGCACCTGCAACACCAGCACCTGCAACAACCGATAAGCCTGCTACTGCTTCAGCTGCACCAGCAGCTCCAGCGGCATCGGCCGCACCAGCTTCTAGCGGTGGCATTGGTTCTCGTCTGGTAGCGGCTGTAAAAGCGCTGTTTGGTGCCTCTGAGCCAGAAGCTGAAGCTAAAGCTGAAACTGAGAGCAAAACCGAAGAACGTAAGCGCCAGCGCAAGAACAACCGTTCACGCAAACCTCAGAACAAACGTCGTCGCGACGACCGTGGCAGCCGCCGTGGTAAAGAAGCAGATGAGATCATCACAGTCGAGCGCGAACAGGCTGACCCGACCGTTGGTGGTCGCAGCAAGTCGGATAAGCGCTCAGAAGAAGGTGGTGAGGGCCGTCGCCGCAGACGCCGTAAGCCAGATGACAGCAAGAACAAAGCTGATCAGCAGAGTACTCCTGTTCAGGAACAGCCGGAACTGACGGAAGAAGAACAGGCACGCAATCGCCGTCGTGGTCGCCGTCGTCGTGGCTCTGAGCGCACCGGTGAGCGCACTCCAATTGCTGATGCAGTTGAAGTTCCAATGCCGGTAGAAGCGGCGCAGGACGAATCAGCCAACAAAGAAGCGGAAACTAACGCATCTGAAAAGCCAGCTGAAGCGCGCCCTGAAGCTGAAAAGAACGCGAAGCCGGAAGAAAAACGCCGCCGTCGCCGTAGTGAGAAGAAAGAAGAAGCTGACACTACTGCAGAAGAAACGACAGTAACTGAGACTGAAAGTCAGGAAAACAGTGATCAGGCAGTCGAGGAAAAGCCGAAGCGTCGTCGCTCCCGCAACGATCGTAATCGTCGCAAGCCACGCAAAGACGAAGCAACTGAAACTGAAGCTCAGCCTACTAAAGAAGCGGAAGTAACTACTGAAGCTCAGCCTACTAAAGAAGCGGAAGTAACTACTGAAGCTCAGCCTACTGCAGAAGCAACTGCTGAAGCTCAGCCTGCGGCAGAAGCGGACGCAACTGCTGAAGCACAGCCTGCGGCAGAAGCGGACGCAACTGCTGAAGCACAGCCTGCTGCAGAAGCGGAAGCTACTGCTGAAGCTCAGCCTGCGGCAGAAGCGGAAGCTACTGCTGAAGCTCAGCCTGCGGCAGAAGCGGACGCAACTGCTGAAGCTCAGCCTGCTGCAGAACCGGAAGCAACTGCTGAAGCACAGCCTGCTGCAGAAGCGGAAGCAACTGCTGAAGCACAGCCTGCTGCAGAAGCGGAAGCAACTGCTGAAGCACAGCCTGCTGCAGAAGCGGAAGCAACTGCTGAAGCACAGCCTGCTGCAGAAGCGGAAGTAACTGCTGAAGCACAGCCTGCGGCAGAAGTGGAAGCGAAAGCAACGACTGAAGCACAACCAGTCGCTGAAGAAGCACCACGTGGTCGTCGTCGCAGCCGTCGCATAGCAAACGATCCTCGTGCGAAACGCCGTGCAGAGCAGTCATCAGAAGCAGAAACTGAGTAATTAGACTAGCAGTTTAAAAGCCCGGCTATATGCCGGGCTTTTTCGTTATCAGTTGCTGGGTATTCGCCCCTCCCGTAATAGCCGTCCTCATTGTTAAACCCCACTCTTGGTCTAACCTGTATTCAAGGCCCGACCAATGACCATCACAGCCTTTCTCTGCGCTACGTGATCGCCAAACACGACCTTTCAAACCAAACCAAACGCGGATGGAGTCGGTTTGTGAGTGCAACAGATTTTGCCAGTAAAAAGGTATTAATAGTCGACGACGATAAGATGATCGTTCAGCTCGTCACTATTGTGCTGCAAGGACTTGGCTTCGAGACTATTTTTAGCAGTCTGGACAGTCGTGAAGGACTTGCCCTGCTGAAAGACAAGATGCGCGACATCGACCTCTTACTGCTCGATCTTATGATGCCAGAGATCGACGGGATTAAATTTCTTCGCGAGCTCGACAAGATGAACTTTGCTGGCGCAATCGTCCTGATGAGCGGTACTGACAGGCAAATATTGAACGCACTTGAACGTGTCGGGAGCAAACGACTTAACATATTAGGGGCACTTGAAAAGCCAATTACGCCAATAAAGCTGCGCCCAGTGGTCGAACGAATTGAAGACAGCAATCGCTGCCAGCAGCTCGAAGATACCGCCAAGCGCAGTCAGGCCTCAGCCATCAGCAGCTGCTTCAGAGCCCTGAAGCAGTCGTCTGTGGTATCGGCTAAGGCAATCAAAAAATTCTAAGGGATCTGTCGCGGCTCAATCTCAAGCATCACACCGAAACGACCTTTCACCGTATCAGCCACTTTATCCGCAAGGACCAACAACTCTTCGGCATTGCCCTCACCATGATTGACCAGTACCAACGCCTGTTTAGCGTAAACCCCGACGTTGCCTTCCCTTAAACCTTTAAGGCCACACTGATCAATCAACCATCCCGCGGCGAGCTTACGACCATCCGCAACCGGGAAAGAGACAATATTAGGAAACTGTTGAGAGAGCTGATCAAACTGCTGCTCAGATACCACAGGGTTTTTAAAGAAACTTCCCGCATTCCCAATGTCAGCAGGATCAGGCAGTTTAGAGCGGCGAATATCACATACAGCGGTAAAAATATCCTGAATGGACGGACTCTTTATGGCTTTCTTTTCAAGCTCAGCTGCCAAAGCACCGTAGCTCACATCTGGCTGCGAATCACGGATCAGCCTGAGCTTGATTTCAACAATAATAAAACGCCCTGGTTCTACCGACTTAAAATAGCTATCCCGGTACCCAAAACAACACTGTTCACGATCAAAGGTACGAAGCCCGCCAGTTTGTGTATCCAGCGCAGTCAGTGAATCAAAGACATCCGCCAGTTCAGTGCCATAAGCGCCAATATTCTGCATTGGGGCCGCCCCAGCGGTACCAGGAATCAAAGCTAGATTTTCAATACCTCCCCACCCCTGAGTGACACAGTGCTCAACCAACTGATGCCAGTTCTCGCCCGCCGCGATTGAGACCAACTGAGAACTGCCTTCACTAATAGAGGTAATCCCACGAAATGCCATATGGATAACCAATCCCGGCACATGACTGGCGACAATCAGGTTACTGCCACCACCAATGACCAACCATGGCAGCTCGGATTCTTTTGCGAACGCCAGAGCCATTTTCAGCTCATCGATATTGCTTACGGAAACAAAGTGATCAGCGACAGCAGCAAAACCGAAGCTGTTATAGCAGGACAGATTCTTATTCGCTTGAATATCCAGTTCCATTAGCGCAGCTCCGCCTGAATTTGAGCTAATAACTGGCGGGAAGCACCTTCAACCAGATCAAGCACCTGTTCAAAGCCTTTTGCGCCACCATAGTATGGATCCGGCACTTCCCTCACACGGCTATTTCCAAACTCAAGAAACAATCCCAAATGCCCCTTGAAGTCGTGCGGTGCTAACTGGCGAAGATTAGTGAGATTGCTGTGATCCATTGCCAGAATGTAATCGAAGGTATCAAAATCCTGCTCAGCCACCTGACGACCACGCAGCGAGGACAGGTCATAGCCCCTCAGCTTTGCCGCTTCCGCAGAACGCTGGTCTGGTGATTCTCCTATGTGGTAGCCAGCTGTGCCCGCAGAATCCACCAGGATCTTATCTTCAAGCCCTGCACGCTGAACCATCTGACGAAAGACACCATCAGCTGTAGGGGAGCGGCAGATATTACCGAGACAGACAAAAAGAACTGATACTTTCTCTTTATTTTTCAATTATTTAAACCCAGTCTTTAAAGAAGACAAAAAGTAGGAATAACACCTTTTGGCGTATTATAAATCAAATGGTTACAGAATGTTTTTTGAAAAGAGATATGCCACCTCCTTAGTCCACTTATTCGCTTTGCTTCCTTAGTTACCCAATACAACGTCCAGAATCACCTTTTTAACCTGCCCGCAATTCTGAGCCCTACTCATAAATTTGAGTTTACGTTAACGTCAATTTGCGATATAGATAAGGGTATACCCTTACTTTTCGATTCGAGACGTACATGGATCTGAACTTAACTGAAGAACAATCAATGATTCAGGAGATGGCAAAACGCTTTGCCGAATCTGAGCTGGCACCTGTTGCCGCAGAGATGGACCTGAATGCAGATCACGACTTACTAAAAGATCACTGCAGCAAACTCGCTGAGCTTGGCTTCATGGGCCTGAATATAAGTGCTGACTATGGTGGCAGTGAAGCTGGCGTCGTCGCCTTTAGTGTGGCGATCACCGAGATTGCGAAAGCCTGCGCCTCAACCGCTGTCACTATGTCAGTGACCAATATGGTAGCTGAAGTGATTCAGGCCATTGGTAGCGAAGAGCAGAAACAAACCTATCTACCAAAACTATGCAGTGGTGAATATCTGGCTGGCAGTTTCTGCCTGACCGAATCCGGCGCAGGTTCCGACCCGGCATCAATGCGCACCCGTGCAGAGAAAACTGACACAGGCTGGGTGATCAACGGCACCAAACAGTGGATCACCAGTGCCGAATTTGCCGGAGTCTATGTCGTCTGGGCGGTCACCGACCCTGAAGCCCGTAAAGGAAAAGGGATCACCTGTTTCCTGGTTGATGCAACAACTCCCGGCATTACAGTAGGCCCTGCTGAACACAAGATGGGCCAGTGCGGTTCTGCAACTAATGAAGTGCATTTTGAGAACTGCACGGTGCCTGAGAGCGCTGTTCTCGGCAAGCTGAATGACGGATTCCGTATCGCTGTCGCGGAACTTGCTGGCGGACGTATCGGCATTGGCTCACTTGCACTAGGCATCGGCCTGGCAGCGATGGACTACGCCACACGTTACACCACCGAGCGAAAGCAGTTTGGCAAACCAATCTCGGATTTTCAGGGACTGCAGTGGATGATCGCCGAACGGGCTACCGAACTGGAAGCGGCGCGCTTACTACTGATGAGCGCAGCAGATCTGAAAGAGAAAGGCTTACCGTTTAATAAACAAGCATCGATGGCAAAACTCTTTGCCAGTGAAAAAGCGAATCAGGCCTGCTACACCGCCCTGCAACTGCTCGGTGGCTACGGCTATATGCGTGAATATCCGTTAGAGAGACTGGCACGGGATGTTCGCATCACCTCAATTTATGAGGGCACCAGTGAAGTCCAACGGGTCGTTATCAGCCGAGAGATTCTCAAGGAATATTCCTGACCTCCATCATCTGGTCAGGACCTTGCCCTAATAACAAGAACTGAGAGCAAGCAATGGAACACTATCAAAGCTATTACGATGATTTTCAGGTCAGTGATATAGAAAGTCAGCTCATTGGTGACCTCGAATCCGGATTTAACGTCTGTGAAGAGATCTGCGACCGCTGGGCAAATGATGCCAACAAAGTTGCACTGCGCTATGAAGGCCTGAACCGACCGGCGGAAGAGTTAACCTTCGCAGAGCTGAAACTGCGGTCGGCAAAATTCGCAAATTTCCTGAAGTCACGTGGAATTGGCAAGGGCGATCGCGTAGCAGGCTTGCTACCACGCACCCCCGAACTGATGGTTGTAATACTAGGTACGCTACGCGCTGGTGCAGTTTACCAGCCGCTATTTACCGCCTTTGGTCCCGGTGCGATTGAATATCGAGTCAACAAAGCGGGTACTACACTGGTCGTTACCGATCCGGACAACCGCAGTAAATTGGTTGATGTTGCGGGCTGCCCTCCTGTTGTGACCGTGAATCTTGCAGCAGCAGATCCAAGCTATAGCAACGATTTCGATTACGCGGCCGTGCTAGCAGAACAATCTGATAGCTTCGAGCCGGTTCGTATCGCAGCCGATGACCCATTCCTGCAAATGTTTACGTCTGGCACCGTAGGCAAGGCAAAAGGAGTTGCAGTTCCTTCCCGCGCCCTGCTTGCGTTCTACATCTACATGCGTGATGCGATCGGCCTGCAGTCTGATGACGAGTACTGGAACGTGGCAGATCCAGGCTGGGCCTATGGCCTTTATTACGCTGTCGTCGGCCCTCTGCTGCTGGGTAACGCTACTCATTTCAATGAGAAGATGTTTACTCCTGAAACAACTTACGAAATGCTGCGTAAATACAAGATTACCAACCTCGCTGCAGCACCCACCGCTTATCGCCTGCTGATGGCAAATGACCATATCCTCAGCGACGATGAAAGCTTTGGATTGCGGGTCGCCTCAAGCGCAGGTGAGCCACTGAACCCTGAAGTCATCAACTGGGTCGGCAAACGCCTTGGCTGCCCGGTTATGGATCATTATGGCCAAACCGAAACCGGTATGACCGCCTGCAACCATCACGCGTTGGAGCAGCCAGTCGTTCGTGTAGGCTCTATGGGCTTCTCCATGGCGGGCCATCGTGTAGTTGCGCTAGATAACGACTATAACGAAGTCAGCGAAGGCGAAAACGGCCAGCTGGCTGTAGATGTCGAGAACTCGCCGCTATTCTTCTTCCAGGGCTACACCTGGGGTGAGAAAGATCCGTTCCAGGGTCAATATTACCTCACCGGTGATATGGTGACCTGCCACGGCGACGGCAGTTACTCTTTTGCCGGACGCGACGATGACATTATCACAACAGCGGGCTATCGCGTTGGGCCTGCCGACGTAGAGAGCTCTCTGATTGAGCACCCTGGTGTTGCTGAGTCTGGCGCAGTCGGCAAGCCGGATGAGAAACGCGGTTCGATCATCAAAGCCTATGTCGTACTTAAGGGAGACTACGAGCCATCAGACGAGCTGGCAGATGAGCTGCAGCAGCACGTGCGTAATCGTCTCTCCACCCACGCCTTCCCTCGTGAAATCGAATTCGTGACTGAGCTGCCAAAAACACCAAGTGGTAAGATCCAGCGCTTTATCCTGCGCAACAAAGCAAAGGAAGAAGCTGAAGCTTTGGCATAAGTAACATCCAGCTCACCTAAGGCCCCAATCGGGGCCTTTATTATTGATTCCCCAAATAACAATACTGTCTTCCGATTCATCTCTACCTTTATTTATGGGAGGTTGTGAACCATATTTTTAACGGCGTCACTTCCTGTGAAAGCCCTCCCCAGCAAAAGGTGCACTGATGGATATCAATAACATGACACTCAAAGCACGGCTGATTATCACTGTTGCTATTCCCTGTATCGCGTTAGTAATGGTCGGACTTGCCAGCCTGCAAGCGATGTCCGAAATGCAGTCACAGGCCCGCAAACTATACCTGAACACTGCAGCTCCGATGCGCGCTATGTCTGAAGTCGCATCACGTATTCCTCGTATGCGCGTGGGCGTTGATATGATGTTGCTGCAAGAGATTGACCTGCTGAAAGACAAAAAAGGGGTACAAACCCGAGTCAACGAGGCCTACAACGAAGATATCCCGGAAATGCGCGCTGCAATGCAGGCGGCAGTTGACGCACAGGTAAATCCCGAGCTTAAAGAGCAGGCTCAAACCCTGCTTAATCAGTTCGAAACCATGGTCAGTAACGAGCTGAAACCCATGCTGGAAGCGTTCCGCGGCGGGGACTTAACCACCGCGCAGCGAATCTATAAGGAAAAATATGCCAAAACATATGGCGTAATGCGTAAAGGCACCAACAAGTTATTGGATCAACTGCTGGAACAAGCTGAACTTCAAAACACCCTGAGTGAAGAGAGCTATATAAGTGGACGAAATCAGGAAGTAGTGATCATCGGCTTTGGTCTGCTGGTGTCGCTAATCATCTCCTGGCTGATTGTATCCAGTCTGCGTAAACGGGTCTCATTCCTGAAAGACACTATAGGTAATGCGGCGCAACAACTCTCACTGAATACCCGGGTTACACTTTCAGGCAAAGATGAGCTAAGTGATATAGGCGACAGCTTTAACAAGTTTATTGAGAAGATTCACGGCTCAATTACCGATCTCTCTGGTAACTCACGGGAATTGGCGATGATGGCGCAAAACGTTGCCGATCAAGCCCATTTAACGCAAAACAACTGCACATCCCAGCGCGACCGCACCTCTCAGGTGGCCTCAGCGATTCATCAATTGGGTGCTACTGTTGGTGAAATAGCCGTTAACGCGTCACAAGCTGCCAGCGCTTCACAAGAGGCAACCCAAAGCTCCGGCAAAGGTCAGGAAGTCGTAGGCAAATCCAAAGATCAGATCTCCAAACTGTCAGATGAATTAGTGCGCTCGTCTCAGGTCATTCAGTCACTCTCCAGCCAGGTCGACGAGATCAGTGCGACCCTGGACACAATCAGAGGCATCTCCGATCAGACTAACTTACTGGCACTCAATGCTGCGATCGAAGCGGCACGTGCAGGCGAACAGGGTCGCGGATTTGCAGTAGTCGCCGACGAAGTCAGAACTCTGGCGGGACGCTCGGCCGGAGCGACCGAAGAGATCCAGCAGATCATGGATGCTCTGCAAGCCGAGTCAAAAACTGCCGTCACCGCTATGAATACAGGACTTAGCCAAAGCAACCTGGTAGTCGAATACTCAGATCACGCCAGCGAAACCCTTGAGCAGATCAATAACCATATTAATCTGATCAGCGAACAGAATATTCAGGTGGCAACCACCACCGAGGAGCAGTCGAGTGTGGTTGAGGAGATAAGCCGTAATGTCGAAGAGATCAACCAGCTAACAACCGAAACAACAGATATCTCCGCACAGCTGAATGAGGCAAGCAGCCAACTGCAAACGCTGTCATCACAGCTCGACCGCCTGGTTGGCGACTTTAAGTTATAAACGACGATTTAAGTCGCTAGCCTAGGGAAACGAGCGGACGAGACAGGTCACTGGGGTAGTCCGCTCAGTGGGCAATTGAAGAACTACCTTCAATTGACACCGGTCTTGGCCGGTTCACTTGCCCGGCATGCTTCACGCCGGGCAATACCTCGAAGGAGCTTAAAACGCTCTCTTCCACTGTTCGGTATCGATGAACCAGCGTTCTTCGTAGATCTTCTGACCCTGAAACTTGAAAAGCACAGTCAATTGCGAGGCTTCGATCTTATCCGACTTCCATTCAACAATTGAAACCACTTCGTCGGTACCTTCGATCTGCCGCATCTCAGTAATTTCGAATCCTCCAGGTAGTACCTGCCCTAAGCTATTCAGTGCCTCCCGAAACGCCCCTCGCCCCTGCAGACAGTCTTCCTGTCCCGGCATAATGAACACCATATCTTCGATATAGTCTTCGACCAGTCGATCAAAATCTCCTTCTGCTACGGCCTGCCAGCCTCGCTGCACTATATCCGCCAAACTCATAATCAGTTCCCCAAATAGGTGTTAACAGCTAACTGGCTTCCAAACCGAAGTCGGTTAGATTTCAGATGAGATACAGACTTAAGTCGGCATCCAATCCAGCAGGAAAAGTTTAGCAGAGCGATTTCAGATGAAAGGACGGTGGTTAGAAAGGAAAATCTCCGTACAGCAAACCAGTTTTTCAGTGAAGGCTATGACCGATAGCACCATTTTACAGATCGCCCTGCGCTCTTAGACCGTTAAAAGATGCCGTTCCAACCATCCGGCAAAAGGTGCCAGTTCGCTGGCTCGGTGTTTTTCATACAGCAGGTAATAACCATAGGGGCTTTGATATCCGGTATCTGTAAGTTGCTTAAGACGCCCATCAGCAAGCTGTTGCCTGACCAGAAACTCAGGCACTAAGGCAACCCCTATCTGTTGTTCCGCGGCATGAATCTGCATGTAAAAATGTTCGAAGCTGAGTCCGAAGTCAGCCATATCAACATCCAGTCCCAGATAGCTAAAGAGTTGTCGCCATTGCTTTGGTCTCGTGCCGTTACGCAGCAAGGTATAATTAAGCAGTTGCTCCGGCTTTTCTACCGGCCCTATTCGTCGCTCCAGCTCCGGATTCACCACCAGCATCAGGGGTTCATCAAACAGTTTGATCGCTGCTATTGATGCGGGAAACTCGCCTAATGAGGAACGAATCGCGGCATCAAGCCGCCCGTCAGAGAACTCAACTGCCCCATCACCAGCAGAAAGCTCGAGCGATGATTCAGGGTTATGCTGGTGCCAGGCTTCAGCCACTGACATAAACCAGCGCCCTGATAACGACGCCTGTACTGAAATACGAAGATCCCGAAGGTGATCAGACGGCAAAAATGGTTTTGTCGCCTGAGCGATCATATCAACCGCCGGCGCTACCTGTTTCAGGTAGCGTTTACCTGCGTCAGTCAATTCCAGGCCCCTGTGCACCCGCTGAAACAAAGGGCTGTTCAGATACTGCTCCAGCATCTTTATCTGCTTACTCACGGCACTTTGAGTCACAGATAACTGCTCCGCAGCTTTGCTGAAACTCTCACACCGACCCGCAGCAACGAAAAACCTAAGGGTATTAAGGGGAGGCAGTTTGTCCAAGGCGGTCTCTTATATTCCATATCGTCATACTAGTTTGAGCATAACGCGTTTGAGCAGTACCGAAAAGCGCAGTTTAATCAGCCTGCAGACGATAAGGAGTTCCGCAATGAGCACGGCTTTATTTCACCTCGCATTCCCAATCACTGATATAGATTCGACCCGCAGTTTCTACTGCAATATCCTGGGTTGTCAGCAAGGCCGGGAGAGCGGGCACTGGATCGACTTTGATTTTTTCGGTCACCAGATCTCAGCCCACCTTTCGCAGGAACCGCAAAGCGGGGAAACCAGCGAAGTTGACAACATTCAGGTGCCGTTACGGCATTTCGGAGCCATTCTGCCCCTAGATCAATGGCACAGTTTGGCTGAACGCCTGCAACAGGCCGAGATAGAATTCGTGATTGAGCCAACACATCGGTTTGCTGGCCAGCCGGGAGAGCAATACACCTTCTTCGTGCGGGACCCATCGGGAAACGGACTGGAATTCAAAGCATTCCCAGACAGCAACGAAATATATAACAAGTGATCGTACAGGAAGTAGCATGAGTCGATATAGCTATCACAGCAACGCCATAGAACAACGCTCTTCAGCCTCAGACATCATTGATTTTCGCAGTGATACCGTCACCCAGCCAGATGAAGCGATGCGTCTTGCAATGGCCAATGCTCCCGTCGGTGATGACGTCTATGGCGAAGATCCAACGGTTACACGTCTCGAAGAAAAGGTTGCCTCGCTACTCGAGAAAGAAGCAGCAGTATTAGTACCCAGCGGCACTATGAGTAATCTGTGCGCCATGCTGAGTCATTGTCAGCGCGGCGAAGAGATCATTATTGGCGACCAATACCATATCTTCAGCCATGAAGCCGGGGGCGCCTCAGCACTGGGTGGAATTGTAATGCAGCCTCTCCGAACTGACGATAAAGGAGGCCTCACCGCAGAGCAGGTAGAAGCAGCAATCCGCCCAGATGACTCGCACAACGCCATTAGCAAACTAGTATCTTTGGAAAACACCGTCTCAGGTATGGTTCAGTCTCAGGAACAGCTCAATAGGATTACAACCCTCGCCCACCAGCACGGACTAAGCACACACCTGGACGGTGCTCGGGTCATGAATGCAGCTATAGCGACCGGACTGAAACCTTCGCAGTTAGCAGCAGGCTTCGACAGTGTTTCACTCTGCCTGTCGAAGGGATTAGGAGCTCCTGCCGGGTCAGTACTCTCTGGCAGCAAAGAACTGATTAGCCGCGCCAGACGCTGGCGTAAAATGCTGGGAGGCGGCATGCGTCAATCAGGTGTTCTGGCTGCCGCTGGACTCCATGCACTGGAGCATAATGTTGAGCGTCTCGCAGAGGACCATCAAAACGCCAGAAACCTCGCCGAAGGATTAGCAACTATTACTGAAGTAGAGATTCAGCCACAGAGTGTCGAAACTAACATGCTGTTCATCCGCCCTCGCGCTGAAGATCTGCCTGAGTTACAGAAACACCTTGAAGATAACGGTATAATTATCCGTGGATCAGGCACGCTAAGGCTAGTGCTTCATCGCGATATCAGTGCCGATGACTGCGCTAAAACCATCCAAGCGTTCAAGCAGTTTTATTCCGCTCACTAAAGCTGCTTTTACCATCTGTGGCTGCCGGGAAAAGCGGCAGCCACATATCAGAAACCTCCCTCCTCTCTCCTCCCTTTTACTAAAAGCAATGCCGTCGGCAGTCAGGAACAATGCCGCACCCAGCAGCAGGCGTTACTGCAATTCAATCTGTGGTTCGGCGCAATGGCGCTTTAATGACTACACTAATACGCAATGACGCGCCTCTAAGCAGCATTTTCCCTTGCCCGTGGGAACAACCAAGAGGACTAAGCAGTGCTCCATTTGCTTAAAAGTATCAAGGTTCAATTTATAGGTCAGATTGTCATTATCGTGACCGCTATCCTCGCCGCGTTCGCCTTCTATAACTACCAGACGATCAGCAAAGACCTGCTTAATGACCAGCAGGTAGCCGTTGAGGCCGCTATCGCGCGGATGCAACTTAACCTGCCAACCCAGATCTGGAACTACAATCTCGATGCACTGAGAGATAACGTCCATTCAGAGCTGGCAGCGGATGTGATCCGAGCAGTAAAAGTTGCTGATACCGAAGGACAAACGCTGCTGTTTGAAAAAGCAGAAGGCGTGACAGAAGATGGCAAACTTAACTTTGTCGAACTCACTGAAGACCCAAGCAGCTTTACCGATATAGCCGAAGCGGAACTTATCTATGTAGAGTACGAAGAGGAGAACTCTGTCGGTGCTTTATATCTCTACATAGACAGTAATGTAATAGCTCCCCGCCTGGACGATCTTATGCGTCAGCAGTTGCTGATGATCATAGTGCTTGATCTCAGCATCACACTGCTGATCCTGTTCATTCTTAACCGAACCGTACTGCGCCCTATTGATCTGATTGCAGATGCGATACAGGAAGTAGCCAGCGGTGAAGGCGACCTCGCCCACCGATTACCAAAACCTAAAGGGCTTGAGTTTGAACGCTTAACCGACGGTTTCAATCAGTTTGTCGCATCCTTATCTGAGATTGTTACCAGTATCAATCACTCCACCGCCGAACTGCACACCCGCAGCCGCAATAACCAACAGACTGCATCAAGCACCGCAATGCAATTGGATTCACAGCGCAGTCAAATCGAAACCATGGCCAGCGCCTGCGCCCAAATGGCGGCTTCTATTACCGATGTAGCTAAGAGTGCAGAAGCGGCTTCTGAGGAAGCAGAACTGGCGACCGAGAAAAGTCACCAGGGGACTCAAACCATTAACTCAGTGGTAGAGGAGATCGATAGTCTGGCACGCGAAATCACCACTGTGACCGAAAACGCTTCGAAACTGATCGCCGAAGGGCAAAACATCAGTCAGGTGCTCGATGTTATTAAGAGTATTTCTGAACAAACCAACCTGCTGGCCTTGAATGCAGCTATTGAAGCAGCCCGGGCGGGCGACGCAGGACGAGGCTTTGCTGTCGTAGCAGAAGAAGTACGCAACCTTGCCGTCAAGACAAGCGCTTCAACCGACGAGATCCAAAACAGCATAGATACACTGAAATCCGTCAGTGATTCAGTTGATCGTGGTGTAACCCAACTCGCAGAACGCACCCGAACCAGTGTTGATCACGTCGCTGAAGCGGGTGAAACCATCGGCGAAATCAACACTGTGATTGAGATGATGACCAGCAAAAGCAGAGTGATCTCCGAAGCCGCCGACCAACAACGTCAGGTGATCGAAGAGATTACCCAAAACATTGTAGAAATTAGCGATGTAGCAACAGCTCTAACAGAGGGCGCTCAGCAGAGCAGTACCAGCGCCGAGGAAGTTAATCAGATCGCGGATCAGGTCAGCCAGCAATTATCGCGTTTCAGTACATAAGATGAGGAAACTGATAATGAAAGCCCTATTCTCCGCCCTTCTTCTCTTTAGCAGCTGCTGGCTAAATGCAGCTACTTACACAGCCGCTCAGGACCCCTGGCCACCATTTATTAAAACAGATGGCGATCCGGGCATCTCAGTTGAGATTGTTCGTGCTGCTCTGGAGAGCCAAGGCCATCAGATGGAGATGAAAATATTACCTTGGGCACGCGCCCTTGATAGCGTCAAAAAAGGGTCTATCGACATTCTGGTCGCCACCTGGTTCACCGAAGAACGTACAGCATTCCTCCGCTATAGCGAACCTTACGGCGAAAACAGTATTAAGTTCATAAAACGTAAGGGCGACGGCTTTGAGTTCAACGGCATGGACAGCCTGAGTGGTAAGAAAGTTGGGATCATCAGAGGCTATGGCTATGGAACAGAGTTCCTAAATGCAGGCAACTTCACACGCCCGGAAACTCAGGATCTTATCGCTAATGTGAAAAAACTGATCGCAAACCGAATAGACCTGACACTGGAAGACGAGATAGTCGCACGCTCTCTGATGGCCAAACATCCCGGCATGGTAGATAAGATTGAGTTCACCTCAAACGCCCTGTCAGTGAATAAACTCTATGTCACTTCAGGCACAGCCAATGCGAACAGTGAGGCGATAATCGACGCCTTCAATAAAGGGCTTGAAGCGATTAAAGCTAACGGCACCTATGACGCCATCCTGAAAAAATACGCCAGCGAATGATCAATACCGGGTGAGCAATCCGTGAGGACGGGATAGCTCGCCCGATATCACAGTCCAAGCGCAACCGCTCAGGCGTCAGCCTGCCGCTTTCAAGATAGCCTCAGCAACTGCCAGATCCTGCAATGCAATTCCAGAACTATCAAACACCGTAATCTGCTCAGGTGATATACGCCCAACATTGCGCCCAGTCAGCACATCTCCTATAGCTACCACCCGCTCGGCATCACCTTGTCCTTCAAGATGCTGGAACTCACCAACACTCACCGACTGCTCTGGCAGATCGCAAAAGAGCCCTGCTGCGGCAAACAATGCCACCGGCAGTTCTTGCTTGCCCGGCCCATCAGAACCCATGCTGGAAACATGAGTTCCCGGCCTGACCCACTCGGCATTAAATAGCGGTGCAGTTGCCGTTGTCGCGGTAACGATGATATCGGCTTCCGCAACGGCTGCTTCAGGTTCGGCTGGCACCGCATTCAACCCGGCGGCTTTTAGCTTGTCCGCCAGCGCTACCGCTTTCGCCTTATCACGACCGACCACGTTTATTTTTTCCAGATCTCGCACTTCAGCCACGGCCAGACATTCATACTCAGCCTGATGTCCGGTACCAAACACCGTAAGTACCTTAGCATCTTCACGCGCCAGCACAGATACGGCGACTGCATCTGCCGCAGCAGTGCGGTAAGCATTAACCTTAGCCGCTTCAATCAGCGCTGCTGGCATCCCGGTTTCTGCATCAAGCAACAGAATCGAGGTTCCATGGCAGGGAATACCTACCTTTACATTGTCCGGCCAATAGCTGCCCACTTTAACACCGGTATAACCTGTTCCCGTCGCTGACTTAACAGTAAAGCGGGAGCCTGGCGCGCTGCCGTTACCTATGACCACCGGGAAGCATTCGCCTTCGCCAACGGATTGGATAAATGCCTCACGAACAGCCTCAAACGCCAACTTATGATTGATCAGCTCTGCCGAAGCCTGTTCAGAAATATATCGGATACCCATAGTTACCATCCCCTGATACGTGGCCAGATCTCGGCAAATCCATCGATTGTACTTTCAACACGGTATTGGTCATGTTGCGCAGCGGTCGCACATGCATGATTAGGTAATACTCGTAACTGAGTCCCCACCGGCAGGTCAGGTAATGGCTGATCACTCCCGCTTCTAATCGCTAAAATGCCATGTTCCTGGCTGACATCAGCCACCAGCAGATCCGTATAAGGCTCACCAGCCATGTTGCAGACCATCCCATAGCCCTGATCCTGCTGTTGTTTTGCAGTACCCCGATCTCGGGACAAGGCCATCCAACCACTGTCGGTCATAATCCATCCCTTATCCTTGCGATGCCCGATAACAGTTGTTACCACTGACAAAGCAATGTCAGACGGCTTACAAACCCCAACACCGGCCATCACCAGATCAAAAAATGAGAATACGCCTGCCCGGACTTCGGTCACGCCTGTCAGATTCTCAGCAAAGAATGCTGTCGGCGTTGAGCCAACACTGACTACCGGACAATCGATGCCTGCAGCTCGAATGTTTTCTGCCGCCTGCACCGCTGTCGCCCGTTCCTGCTCAGCGGCAGCAGCAAGTTTTTCCGGTACAGCCAGACCATAAGACTCGCCAGCGTGTAGCATGACACCTTTGAACGGAATGCCGGCATGCACCAAGCTGCTGGCAATAGTGATGACAGCCGGGTCATCAGCCCTTAACCCACCTCTATGGCCATCACAATCAACCTCAATCATCACTGGAATCACGGCCTTGAACTCTTCGCTGGCAGCGATTACCGCCTCGGCCTGTGCCTGACTATCCAAAATAACGGTCACTATGGGTGCATCAGCATTAAGATGACAGACCCGTGTTAGCTTCTGTGGTGCTATACCAACGGCATACAGAATCTCTCGATAGCCCTCTGCTGCGAAAACCTCTGCCTCTCGCAGTGTCGATACAGTCACCGGAGTATTATCTTCCGGCGCAAGTACTCTCGCAGCAGGAACCGATTTAACCGTTTTCAGATGGGGTCTTAAAACTACCTTATGGTCAGCAAGACGTGTATTTAAACGTTGTACATTAGCCTGAAACCTCTCTAGATCCAGAGAAAGATAAGGCGTAAAGACGGATGAATCGCTGAACGTATGATTAGTGAATGACATGGCTCACCTCAAAACAACATGACCAGGTCATTGTGACGCCAAACCATAAAGGCTAGAATTAACAAATAACCAATATCACATTATGGTTTACCTTAATGCTAGATAGCAGAGATCTTCGTTTCTTCGTCACCATCGCCAACCAGCCCTCGCTGGCCGCCGCGGCCCGTGTGCTCAACGTTACCCCTCCAACAGTGACACAACGCCTCCAGTTAATTGAGTCCAGGCTTCAACTCAAATTACTTGAACGCACATCAGGGAAAATGCGTCTGACCGAGGAAGGCGAAGTTTTAATCCAACGTGCCAACAGCATACTGGCGGAGCTCGATGATCTGGAGACAGCGCTATATAACAATCGCGAACAAGTACGGGGGCGTTTGCGCGTATTAGCCCCCCTCGGTTTCGGTAATGAATACATTGCCCCCTTGCTAGCGGAGTTCAGGCAGTTACATCCCAACCTTGAAATTGAACTACGCCTATCAGACCAGCCGCGCTGGCTTGAAGGTGATAGCTGGGATCTGATGATCTACATCGGGGAATTAAGAGATTCAACGCTGATATTGCATAAGCTGGCCCCCAACCGACGGATAGCCTGCGCATCCCCTGACTACCTAAAAAAGGCTGGCACGCCGCGACAACCAGACGAGCTAAAAGATCATCACTGCATCGCACTGCGAGAAAATGAGGAGGACGTCACCCTATGGCGTTTTCAGCATCGCAGAGAGAAGCAGCAACAGGCGATTCGTATTTCACCACAACTCGCCTGTAATGAAGGCTCAGTCGTGAAGCAGTGGGCGAAACAGGGATTAGGCATTATTGTGCGATCCGAGTGGGATATCGCACCACAACTGGAGAGTGGAGAGCTGGTATCGATACTGGAAGACTACCAGTTGCCTGATGCCGATATAGTCGCGCTGACCAGCAGCGATAACCGGTCACAGGCGGCGAGGACGCAAGAGTTCCTGCGTTACCTTAAAGAGCAACTCTCTGTGCAACCCTGGTACAGCCACACAGAGAGTGACGACATTCCGACTTAGCCGCGATCGCTAAGTTCAGCAGCGATCTGCGAAGCCAGACGAGCGTTGTTCAGTACCAGCTGAATATTGGAGTCGAGACTATCACCACCGGTCAGCTCGCACACCCGGGCTAACAGGAATGGCGTGGACTCTTTACCACCAATGTTCTGCTCTTCAGCTTCCTGCAATGCCTGGCTGATCGCGCCATCAATTTTTTCCCTTGGCATCGCATACTGTTCCGGGATCGGATTCGTGATCACAGCCCCACCATCAAGTGCCAGTTCCCATTTTGCATGCAGTGCTGCAGCAATTTCAGCTGGGCTATCCAGCTGATAATCGACCGTCTGATCACTATCACGAGTGTAGAACGCCGGCAAAACAGCAGTCTGGTAGCCGATAACAGGCACACCATGAGTTTCAAGATATTCCCGCGTCAGTGCCAAATCCAGAATCGACTTCGCCCCGGCACAGATCACCGCGACATTGGTACCTGCCAGTTCCTGCAGGTCCGCCGAGACATCAAAGGTCTGTTGCGCGCCACGATGAACACCGCCAATACCGCCTGTTGCGAAGACTTTAATACCGGCCATTTCGGCGACAATCATAGTGGCAGCAACAGTAGTCGCGCCGTGTTTACCCGCCGCAACAATAAACGGAATATCCCTACGGCTTACTTTGGTTACCTCCGCCCCAGCCTTACCCAGCATCTCAATCTCTTCTTTAGAGAGGCCCGCTTTCAGACGCCCGTTGATAATGGCGATAGTGGCAGGAACAGCGCCCGCATCACGTACGGTTTGCTCTACCATCAATGCAGTTTCGACGTTTCGCGGATAAGGCATACCATGAGAGATAATGGTCGACTCCAGCGCCACCACCGGCTTACCTTCCGCCAGCGCGGCCGCTACTTCAGGATGAATATCTAAGTATGTAGTTGTCATACGCTATTTATCTCCAAGTAACCGCAGTACTGCGGCTTCTGACATTTCTGGATTGATAGTTGAGTCTGCCGCAACAGCTAATGCAGCAGCGGCGAAAGAAAATTGGGTAGAGTCCTGCCAGGCCCACTGATTCAGTTCACCGTGAATGAGACCGGCCATCAGCGCATCTCCCCCTCCGGTAACATTACTCACAGCACCGTTATGAGGATTAAGCCAATGCGCACCATGATCTCTATCACTGGCGTAGCATCCTTCGGCACCAAGGCTTATAAGAACCCGACGAACTCCCAATTGGTGAAGCTTGTCCGCCGCTTTTACCACATCATCGGTACCTTCAATCTCGATACCAGATAGCAGCCCGGCTTCGATACAGTTGGGTTTCAGCGTGTCTATCCGGTTAAGGTAACCCGATAATTTTGGGGCTTTAACTGAAGAAACAGGATCAACAAAGATCTGTTTGTCACCATAGTGGTCAAAGAGATAAGCCAGTGCAGCCTCAGAGAGGTTGGCATCAACTGCGATAACAGTTGCGCGAGACAAGAGTGCATCGCGTTTAGCTAACTGCTCGGGCGTTAACCGTTCAATCAACTCCATATCATTTAGCGCCAACTGCATCTCGCCGCCAGTATCATGAATCGACAGATAACAGGAGCTACTTTCACCGGTTTCGATCAGACAATGGCCGGTTTCCACGCCCGCCTGTCGACAAGCCTCAAGCAACATCTCGGCCCAGTGATCATCTCCCAGTACGCCCACAAACTGGCAACGACTTCCCAATCTGGACAGGTTGTCAGCGATATTACGCCCTACACCGCCAGCACTGGACGACAAAACACCCGGATTAGAATCCCCTACGACCAACTTCGCAGCAGCCCTGCCTGTCAGATCGATATTTGCGCCACCGAGGACAACAGCATAATGCTCAGGTGCCAATACATATCCTTTCCCCTGAATAACTCCTTTGTTAGTCAGGTTCATGATATGGCCGGCCACTGCACTTCGACTGATTCCCAGGCGATCAGCGATCTCCTGCTGGGCAATAAACGGATCTATCCGAATAAGGTCCAGTATCTCTTTTTCGCGCTCGGTCATACAAACTTATGTCCATCGAACAAACATTTGTTTGAATTATGACATTACTCGCTCTGGAAAAGCCAGCCATTCCACAACAATTCACGCCAGAGTTATGCGAGCTATACTCATAACGACTGAGGCGTAATGCATGCAAAAACAACCAATAAGCCCACGGCTTATCATCCTGATAGTGCTAATTTCAACGGCATCACTATGCTGGCTGGTGGTTTCCCTGTACCAGCTCACCGCGGTTAATATTGCATATCGCCAATCTCTGGAACTGAAATCCGAACTACTGCTGATGCGTCGATGGGAAAAGGACTATCTGCAGCGAGATACGGAGAAAGCACTTAAAAACTGGGAGATGACGTTACTTGGCGCTGAACGCAAAGTAACCAAAATTTCCGATCTGTACCGCGGTATAGAAGGCGCTCCGCAACACTTAAACCTGCTGGCGACTCATATCAGTGAGTACCAACGGTGGTTTAAGATCCTGATAGCCAGCCGCACGCCCCATGAGAACGAATTACATAAGAACGCAAATGAGATCATGGCGCTTAACCATCAGCTTGAAGCCCAATCGCCTGAGGTCGATAAGCAGTCAATAAAGGCACTTGAAAGCACACTAATTCGATATTTGATCACACCCAGCCACGGCTCACTTATCGGTATAGAGACCCAGCTAAACAGGATTACCGACCTAACCGAACTGACGCCAGAGCAAACAATGACGGCGAAACAGATACGGGAAGCACTACCCAAATTCGAAAAATCCATCAGTCTGGCAAAGCGAAGTCACCTTTACGGTGACCACCTCAACATGCGCGTGGAAGCACATGGCGCTGAAGACGCACTGGATGAGCTGCTAAAGAGAGTGATCATAGAAGAAGAACTGAGACACAAGACCGTACTCTACGCAGCATCTTTGGTGATCTTGAGTATTTTGGTTGCATCGATCATGATGCTGATCTCAATTAGCCGCAGGGATTAAACGCTCGAGGAAAGCACGCACCCGCTCATCAATTGGCTGAGAACATTTATTTTGATAGTCGAAACATATCAACGCTGATTTAGCCTCCGCCACCGCGATACCCGACTGAAAAAGACGCTGCTGAATACGAACAGAACTGTTACCGATTTTACTGACTTCGGTTTCAATAGTTACCTCTGACCTGTGATGAATCTCGGCCAGACAGTTAAGCTCAAAATTGGCCAGGATCAGATTCCATTGATCGGTGTCCATACCAGGCATGAAGGCTTCGTAAATTGGCTGAATCGCCTGCTCGCACCATACAGGGATCACCGTAAAACCGATATGGCCAGCGGCATTGGTTTCTGAAAAGCGGGGTGAAATCGTCATCGAGAGCATCAACTGATTTCCTTGTTCGATTGAGTCCTGAAAGCGCTATTTTTCGCCAAAATGGTCAACTGAACAAGAATAAATCGCTCATAGAGTGAAAAATTCGGTTTTTCCCTGATTGTTTGTTTGACACGTTATTGGGGCTGTGTATACTTGGTCGAAGCCTGAAAGTTCGGCTGTATATTTAAGTATTTCGAAGTCAAGAAGTTGTTCCTCGGCCTGTACTGTAACGTATACCCAAATTTTTCAGACTCCTAACTAAGTAATTCAATCGTAATAAAACAGGAAATATCCATGTCTGATACAGTAACTGGCCAGGTTAAGTTCTTCAACGAATCTAAAGGCTTTGGTTTCATCCAGCAGGAAAACGGCCCAGACGTATTCGTTCACTTCAGCGCTATCCAGGGTACTGGCTTCAAAACTCTGGCTGAAGGCCAGCGTGTACAGTTCACTATCGGCACTGGCCAGAAAGGCCCTCAGGCTGAAAACGTAGTTGCTCTGTAATAGAGAACTAACGTTAAGCTGCAGTTTCGACTGACAGCACTGTTAAAAAAGAGAAGCTTCGGCTTCTCTTTTTTGTTGCCTGCTCCCCTATTGCATCCCCCGCACACTGTCACTACAATTGCCGCGATAAAAATAACACCTCCTGTCGCGGAATAAGCCTTAACACTTCCCGACGACAGCCCTGATTAATATCCCAATGTATTTAGAAATTCCTGCAGAGCGATCTGTCAGGGAGCGTGACGCTTCGCGTGAGGTTAACAATGGATCACACCACTATCGTTGGCTTGATTGCCGCTTGCTGCACAACAGCCGCTTTCGTACCACAGGTACTGCAGATTCTGAAAACAGGCAATGTCGACGGCATCTCTGTTCAGATGTATTCAATCTTCACTTTCGGTGTCGCGCTTTGGCTGACCTATGCCATTTTCGTCCGTGACCTGCCGATGTTTCTGGCTAACCTTGTGACACTTGTACTCGCAGCCTCAGTGCTTGGCCTAACACTGCGCAAGCGCCTGCAGCAGCGTCACCAGCCACAAACCTGATTGACCAGAGCTGATAAAGCAAAACGGAGAGCCTTAGCTCTCCGTTTTTGGTTATTACGACTTTTGCCGATCCGCTTCGATGATCCACTCATGGTCCGGATCATTGTGGAAGATCCAGTTTCGGGACGGACCCGCCATAACATTCAGATAGTATGAGGTGTAGCCATGAGGCGCACCGACCGGGTGATAGCCTTTAGGCACCATCACCACACCGCGATTTTCAACACTCATAGTCTCATCCAATGAACGATCATCTGTGTAGACCCGCTGGAAAGCAAAGCCCTGCTCCGGGTCCAGCCGATGGTAATAGGTCTCTTCCAGATGTGTTTCGCGCGGTGCATCATCAGTATCATGCTTATGCGGAGGATAGCTCGACCAGTTACCATCCGGCGTAATCACCTCACACACCAGCAGGCTTTCAGCCGCCATATTACCGAACAGAATATTGCAGACGTGACGCTGGTTAGTACCGATACCACGGGTTTCATAGCTGCACATATCAGGCGTAATTAAGCGTGCCGGATATTCACCTTTTGCCGGCGCATTACACAATGCCAGCTCAAGATCAGTTTCGGCAGTAACAACAAAGCGATCAGCCGCAGGCACATAGACACTATAAGGCGCTTTCTGCTCGAACACGCTTTCCCGGTCACCCAGTGACTGCCAACTTTCTTGATTAGTAACAACCGAAGCCTTACCGGTCACCAGTACCAGACAGTATTCACGGTCAGCCGTTTCCAATTCCAGCGTCTGACCTGCTGCCAACTGGTAGACCTCAAAACCGACATATTTCCAACCGGCTGTTTCAGGCGTAATTTTCTGGATACATCCAGTTTCATCTGCCGGCTTTACCGGCGATAACAAATGCGACATCTCGTTACCTCACCCCAAGTCCACGTTAGACGCGAACAGCCTGACCAGTCTTACTCGATTCAAGCGCCGCATCCGCCAACTCAAGCGAACGCAAACCATCAACAGTACCCGCAATAGGCTCTGCCTCACCACGAATACAGCTGACGAAGTTGTCCAGCTCCAAACGATACGCCTGCTCATAGCGCTCAAGGAAGAAGTACTGCGGCTTAGCACTCTGAGTGCCGGTTTCGCCAGTCACCTGAACAGTGGATTCAAGCTGGTTACCCGCCTGTACCATACCTGCCGAACCAAAAGCCTCGATACGCTGGTCGTAGCCGTAAGCGGCACGGCGACTGTTGCTGATCTGGCAAAGCTTGCCGGAAGCAGTCTTCAAAGTAACCAGCGCGGTATCAACATCGCCGGCTTCGCCGATTGCCGGATCGACTTGACAGCTCGCAGTCGCGAACACTTCAACAGGCTCCTCACCCAAAATCCAACGCGCCATATCAAGGTCATGAATCATCATGTCACGGAACAAACCACCGGAAACTTTAACGTATTCAGCAGGCGGCGGGGATGGATCGCGACTGGTGATAGTGACCATTTCAAGATTACCGATACGCCCCTGTTCAACCGCCTGTTTCAGGGTGGAGAACTGCGGATCGTAGCGACGGTTAAACCCGATAGAACAGATAACACCCGCCTCTTCTACAGTACTCAGACACTGCTTAACCCGCTCAGCATCCAGATCGACCGGTTTCTCACAGAATACGGCTTTGCCTGCACGGGCTGACAGCTCGATCAGATCAGCATGGGTGTTAGTTGAACTGGCGATAATCACGCCGTGCAGTTCAGGGTCAGCCAGCGCAGTTTCAGTATCGACAACGCTGGCACCGTAACGCTCAGCCAGCTCTTTTGCAGCTGGCGCATAAGCATCGACGATATAGCGGATATTGATATCCGCGTGGCGCGCTACATTGTCGGCATGAATCTTTCCGATACGTCCGGCACCAAAAAGGCATAGGTTAATCATGATAAAAGCTCCGGAAAACAGCCCACCGGGTATTGCTCGGCTATGAGGCGCGCTGCTTATCCAATCGATAGGCCAGTCCAATCGCCAGGGACTGAGCCAGACAAAGAGATGAAGAAAGCGAACGGAACGAATGAACGTCCGCCTCTTTAACAACAAATGATACTTTGGCAACAGATGCCAGCGGACTCAACGGGCTATCAGTAATCACTATCAACGGCACACCCTTTTCAGCAGCCGCTTTGGCTGCATCCTGAGTCTCGCCCGCATAAGGATGAAAACTGATCGCTATCATTGCGTCCTTTGCAGATACAGTACTGGCCTGCTCATGGAACATGCCACCAACGCCATCAATCAGGTATGCGCGCTGATCGATATGACGCAATGCATAGGAGAAGTAGCTGGCGACAACAAAGGCGCGGCGCACTCCGACAATATGTGTCGATTCAGCCGCAGCCAGAATATCCACCGCCCTGTCCATATCCTCAGAAGAGATAGACTCAGACAGATGCTCTAGCGCAACGTTATTGGCCTTAACAAACTGATCCAATAACTGGATCGGCTTCTCACTTCCCTCTTCACCAAGCTCTTCACGCGCAATTCGAATACGCTCCTGATAGCTCGGCGCCTCCTGAATTAGCTTCTCCTGAAACAGGCGCTGCATTTCGGTAAAACCGCTGTATCCGAAAGCATTGGCGAACCGTACTAATGTCGATGGATGGACCTCCGCATCTTTTGCAATCACTGCAACAGTGCCGAACGCGATCGCATTCGGGTTGTCGAGCAGATAATGGGCGACCTGCCGTAACCGCTTGCTGAGCTTAGGATGCAGCTCTGCAATGGCAGCTTTAAGGTCGACCAGCGTTTCCGGGGCTTGATCCAACATTAATAGGCTCACTCTACTGAAATACGTTAATGCCTAGTTTAACAATCATTTGCAGAAAAAATAGAACAAAAATTCCATTCTTGGACTAATGACTGTTTTTCAGCATACAAGCCGGAGGCTTAGCCCCCGGCCCGCTTCGGTATTAGCGTACTTCGCCAGCCAACTGCTCAACCTGAGCGATGTTGTCTTTAGTGACAAAACCAGGGCCGGAGTTGATGTGGTTAGATGGAGAGATGCCGTAACGGCTGTACAGGCTCAGCGCAACAACTGGCATGTAACCCTGCAGGTATGGCTGCTGGTCGATTGCAAACTTGATAGTGCCTTCTTTGATTGCACCAGCAATTTCGCTACTCAGATCAAAAGTACCGAAATAGATTTTGCCGTCCTGACGGATCTTTTTAAGTGCACGCAGTGTTGGGTGCGCAGAAGTTGGACCCAGAGTCAAAACCGCTTCAGTGTTTGGATTCTTACGCAGGTAAGCCTGAACCTTCTTCTCAATGTCAGTCGGGTCTTTACCTACATCAACCATCTGGCCATCAAGCTCTACACCCAGCGCATCAGCAAATCCCTGGCAGCGCTCAACGGACGCCGGGTTCTCAATGTAGTGGTTTACACAAACAAAGCTGTTTACGCCTTCAGCTTTGGCTTTTTTACCTGCACCGAAGCCAGCGTCATATTCAGGCTGACCAACGTGCAGCAATGCGCCCAGCTTTTCGCTCTGCTCATGGGTACCGGAGTTAATAGTGATGACCGGAATCCCTTTCTTAGTCGCTTTAGCGATAGGACCGCGCAGTACATCATAGTCAGCAATGGTCACAATCAGACCATCCGGGTTAGATGCAACAGCCTGCTCTACGATACGCGCCATATCCGCCAGGTCACCTGTCGGCGGGTTACGGTACTCAACCTTAGTACCTGTCTGATCGCCTGCTTCCTTGATTGCGTTCTTAATGGTGTTCCACCAGGAGTCCGCATCATCTGCATGGCTCACCAGAACAAAGCGCTCATCCGCGGCCTGCGCTGCGATTGGTGTCATCATCGCACCAGCGGTGGTCATACCTGCGAACAATAATGCGCCTGTTGTTTTTATTATCTTTTTCATTGTTTCCTCCGGTTTTGGGGGATAGCCCAGATATCCGTAGCAGCCAATAACACTGCGACCCTAAGATTAGTAACGCATTAAAATTCCACACGCAACACTTTTCAGAATATTTATTCCATTTATTGAAATCATTTCATTCTATTTTTGGAATATCGTTTCATTTCTGAACTGCCAGAGTTCGTTATATTTTGGCTACTTAGATAAGCATCACCCCTCTGAAGCCCAGAAATTGGAACATTTTCAAGATGAATTAAATTTTAATTCCATTCTGTTGCAGTTATGGAATTTTTGTTCTATCGTGTTTCCAACACTCGAAACAGACATTCCATAATGTGTCAGCGAGTGAACAATAAGAGAACGGCCAAAGCCGAAAGCATAATAAATACAAACAGGTTGATTGATCATGTCCACAATGACCACTGCTGCTGCCCCAGAAGCCAAGCCTGCCAGCGACGAGCGCGTCCGCCAGGTTTCGTTCTTCAGGAATCTGCTGAACCGCCCAGAGCTCGGATCTATCTCCGGCGCCATTCTGGTATTTCTGTTTTTTGGAATCGTCGCTGCCGACTCAGGCATGTTTAATGCTGACGGTATTATGAACTGGACCACAGTGTCGGCTCAGCTCGGCATCATCGCGATCGGTGCCTGCCTGCTGATGATCGCCGGTGAGTTCGACCTTTCGATCGGTTCAATGATCGGCTTTGCCGGTATGATGATCGCCATTCCGGCGCTGTATTGGGGCTGGCCGGTCTGGCTCAGCATCATGTTCGCCTTCACAGGCGCTATGGCAATTGGTTTCCTTAACGGCTACATAGTGGTTAAAACCGGGCTGCCATCATTTATCGTCTCTCTGGCTTTCCTGTTTATCCTGCGTGGTCTGACCATCGCCCTGTCTATCCTGTTCACCAACAAAACCATCGTATCAGGCGTTGCAGAAGTAGCTGAAGGCGACATTCTTGCAGCAGCCTTTGGCGGTGAGATAGGTACCGGATTATTCCAATGGTTTGGCCAGGTGGGTCTGATCGACACTTATCCTGACGGTGATCCGATTGTATCTGGCATCCCAATGGTCGTGATCTGGTGGGGTCTGCTGACGCTGATCTGCTCCTTCGTACTGCTGCGCACCAAATTCGGTAACTGGATTTTCGCTGCCGGTGGTGATGCAAAAGCGGCCAACAATGTCGGCGTTCCAACCGACCGCGTTAAGATCATGCTGTTCATGTTCACCGCTTTCTGCGCCACTGTATTCGCTGCATGTCAGGTACTGGAATTCGGTTCCGCTGCTGCTGACCGTGGTCTGCTGAAAGAGTTTGAAGCCATTATCGCAGCCGTTATCGGCGGCGCTTTGCTGACTGGCGGTTACGGCTCTGTTGTCGGCGCCTGCTTCGGTGCGCTGATCTTCGGTGTAGTACAGATGGGTATCTTCTTTACCGGTATCGACTCTGACTGGTTCCGTGTATTCCTGGGTGTAATGCTGCTGATCGCAGTACTGTTCAACAACTTCATTCGTAAGAAAGTGACTGGTGCCCGCTAAGCGGTCCCCTTTTCTAACAACATAACAATAAGGAGTTGCACCATGAGCGAATACATTCTTGAACTGAACAAAGTCAGCCGCTACTTCGGCTCTGTGATCGCACTGCAAGATATCGATATGAAAGTAAAGCTGGGCGAAGTTCACTGTCTGCTCGGCGACAACGGCGCAGGTAAATCAACCCTGATCAAAACCCTGGCCGGTGTACACAAACCATCAGAAGGTGATTTCCTGTTTGATGGCAAAAAGGTTGAATTTGGGTCACCAAAAGATGCACTGGATGCAGGTATCGCAACCGTATATCAGGATCTGGCGTTAGTCCCACTGATGAGCGTCACCCGTAACTTCTTCATGGGCCGTGAACTGACAAAGAAATGGGGTCCGTTCAACATCTTTGATACCAAACGCGCCAATGAGATTGCTCGTGCAGGTCTGGCGGAAATGGGTATCGATGTGCGCGATCCGGAACATCCGATCGGTACTATGTCCGGTGGTGAACGTCAGTGTCTGGCGATCGCCCGCGCCATCCATTTCGGCGCCAAAGTACTGATCCTTGATGAGCCAACCGCAGCACTGGGTGTTAAACAGTCTGCTAATGTTCTGAAAGTAGTTGCCCGTGCCCGTGCACGCGGCCTGGCGGTGATTCTGATCACCCATAACGTACACCATGCCTACCCGATTGCTGACCGCTTTACCCTGCTGAACCGCGGTAAGAGCCTGGGTTCATGGCTGAAGAGCGAAGTCAGCCGCGAAGAGATCCTTGAGATGATGGCCGGTGGTCAGGAACTGGATGACCTGCAGGCAGAACTGGAAGAGTTCTCCCGTGCCGATCACGCCGCTGCAGAAGGTACAACCAGTGAGCTGGAAGCTGCCGCTGCTGCCGAGCATTCCATGGCACAGGCGATTGGGCAGGAAGCCGACCGGGTTCACGCCCACCAGTAACAAACAGGCTTAGCCAGATAGAGACTTTGAAGATGAAGAAGATAAAAATTGGCCTGATCGGTACCGGATATATGGGTAAAGCCCATGCGATCGCCTTCCGCACAGCAAGCGCAGTATTCCCGCTGAGCGGTGAACTGGTCTGCGAGATGATCGCTGAGGTAGATGCCGACCTGGCAGCAGAGAAAGCCCGCGAATTTGGCTTTAACCGCTCCACCGGAGACTGGCATGAGCTGGTTAGCGATCCGGAGATCGACGTCGTCGATATCTGTGCGCCTAACTTCCTGCATAAGGAGATGGCACTGGCAGCTATCGAGGCTGGCAAGCACGTCTACTCTGAGAAGCCACTGGCATTGAACGCTGAAGATGCGCTTGAGATGACCGAGGCCGCCGAAAAAGCGGGTGTTAAAACACTGGTCGGTTTTAACTACATCAAAAACCCAACGGTGCAGCTGGCGAAAGAGATCATCGAGAAAGGTGAAATCGGTGAAGTGGTTCATTTCCGTGGCACCTTCAACGAAGACTATCTGGCCGATGCCGAGACTCCTTTCAGCTGGCGCCTGAAGCGAGAATTTTCCGGCTCAGGCACCTTGGGTGATATGGGCTCCCATATCATCAACATGGCTCACTATCTGGTCGCGCCTATCACTGAGCTCTGTGCCGATCTGCAGACCGTTCACGTGAACCGTCCTATTCCAGACCAGCCGGGTGAATTTGGTACCGTCGAGAATGACGATCAGGTCCATATGATGGTGCGCTTCGGCAATGGCGCTATAGGCACACTGGAATCATCCCGTGTCGCATGGGGCCGTAAGAATGGTCTTTGGTTCGAAGTCACAGGCACTAAAGGCACCCTGATCTATGATCAGGAACGCCTCTCAGAACTACAACTCTACACTGCTAACGATGCCAGTAACCGTCAGGGATTCCGCCGTATCCTGACCGGTCCTGAGCATCCTGATTATGTGAATTTCTGCGTCTCTGCCGGCCACGGCCTTGGCTACAACGATATGAAAGCCGTTGAAGTCCGGGATCTGGTGGAAGGCATAGTTGCTGACAAACCACTGTGGCCCGATTTTCGGGCTGCATGCCAGGTCAACCAGATATTGGATGCCGCTGAGCTATCTCACGCCGAGCGTCGCTGGGTCACTCTGGAATACTGATAATAAGAACGATTGGGTATAGCTCGCCTGCCGACTATGCCCCAGGAGTAAATAACCTATGAGCAGCGAAAAAACACTGGATGTGATCTGCCTGGGCCGTGCCGCCGTTGATATCTACGGCGAACAGATCGGCAGCCGACTGGAAGATATGTCCAGCTTCGCCAAATACCTTGGTGGCTCCTCAGGCAATATCGCCTTTGGTACCGCCCGCCTCGGTCTGAAATCAGCGATGCTGACCCGCGTCGGTGACGAACATATGGGCCGTTTCGTCCGTGAAGAGCTCGCACGTGGCGGCGTTGATGTCAGCAACGTAGTAACCGACAAGGAACGCCTGACCGGCCTGGTGATTTTGGGTATTAAAGATCAGGATACCTTTCCGCTGATCTTCTACCGCCGTGATTGTGCCGACATGGCGATCAGCGCAGAGGACTTCAGCGAGGAGTACATCGCCTCCAGCCGTGCCCTGATGATCACCGGTACTCATTTTTCGACACCGGAGACTTACGCGGCAAGCCAGCAGGCGATCAAATACGCCAAAGCCAACGGCACTAAGGTCATTGTCGATATCGATTACCGCCCGGTGCTCTGGGGTCTGACCAGTCTGGGCGATGGTGAAACCCGCTTTATCTCTGACGAAAGCGTATCTGCACACCTGCAGACCATACTGCCGGATGTTGACCTGCTGGTTGGCACCGAGGAAGAAGTTCATATAGCCGGTGGCAGCACCGACACTATCACTGCGCTGCGCAATATCCGTGCACTGAGCAAAGCAACTATCGTACTCAAGTTAGGTCCGCTGGGCTGCACTGTACTGGATGGCGAGATCCCGGACTCCATGGACGATTTCGATGTCTTCACCGGTGTACGGGTCGACGTACTCAACGTACTGGGTGCAGGCGATGCTTTTATGTCCGGCTTCCTGCGCGGCTGGCTGCGTGATGAGAGCTATCAGCAGTGCTGCGCATACGCCAACGCCTGTGGTGCATTGGTGGTATCCCGTCACGGCTGTGCGCCAGCGATTCCATCTGCAGAAGAGCTGGATTACTACATCGAACACGCCGAAGAGATATCACGCCCCGATCTGGATGAAGAGCTGAACTACCTGCACCGCGTCACCACCCGTGGCCCTAAGCAGTGGGATGAGATCTGTGGCCTGGCGTTTGACCACCGCCGCCAGTTCTTTGAGATGGCCAAAGAGGTCGGTGCTGATCCAATGCGGATCAAGAAACTGAAACAGCTGCTGGTTCAGGCGGCAGAGAAAGGCGCAGCGGAAGCTGGCCTTAACGGCAATATAGGCGTACTGATCGACGATACCTATGGTCAGGATGCACTCAACGATGTCACAGGTCGCGACTGGTGGATCGGCCGCCCGGTTGAACTGCCCTCTTCCCGTCCGATTGAACTGGAAGGTGGCCGCTCTATTGGTGATCGCCTGAAAAGCTGGCCACGCGAGCATGTAGTGAAATGCCTGTTGTTCTACAACCCGGCAGATGACCACGAACTGCGCCTGCCACAAGAGCGTCAGGCGAAAGAACTCTATCAGGCATGCTGTGAATCAGGTCATGAGCTGCTGCTGGAGATCATCCCACCTAAAGGCACACCGGTGGATGATGAGACTTTGGCTAATGCCCTGACCCGCTTCTATAACCTGGGTGTTCGTCCGGACTGGTGGAAGCTGCCAACCATGAGCCGCGCATCCTGGCAGAAAGTCAGTGACGTGATCGCGACCCGTGCGCCGCATTGCCGCGGAGTTGTACTGCTGGGGCTGGATGCACCTGCAGCTGAACTACAAGCAGGCTTCAACGCCAGTAAAGGCTTTGATATCTGCAAAGGCTTTACCGTTGGCCGTACCTTGTTTGGCGTACCAAGCCGACAGTGGCTGGCAAACGAAATTGACGATCAGGCACTGGTTGATGCGGTCGCAGCAAACTATCTGCAACTGATCGGTTTCTGGCGAAACCGCACCGCGAGCTGAGGAACAGGATATGAGTACCATCCGATTAACAATGGCGCAGGCGCTGGTGCGTTACCTGTCTGCCCAGAAAGTGGATATCGACGGCGAGATCAAACCGCTGTTTGAAGGCGTATTCGCCATTTTTGGCCACGGCAACGTCGCCGGTATCGGTGAAGCGCTGTATCAGTCCAGAGAGACGCTGCCGACCTACCGTGCCCATAATGAACAGGGGATGGCCCACGCGGCCATCGCCTATGCAAAAGCAAATGATCGCCGCCGCATGATGGCCTGCACCACCTCTATAGGTCCGGGTGCCGCCAACATGGTGACGGCTGCGGCACTGGCGCACGTAAACCGCCTGCCAGTGCTCTTCCTGCCGGGCGATACCTTTGCCAACCGTACCCCTGATCCGGTACTGCAGCAGGTCGAGGATTTTGCTGATCCGACAGTCTCCACTAACGACTGCTTCCGTCCGGTGAGCCGTTACTTTGACCGCATCACCCGCCCGGAACAGATCATTACCAGCCTGCCAGTTGCCGTGCAGACACTGACCGATCCTGAAAACTGTGGCCCGGTGACCATAGCGCTCTGTCAGGACGTTCAGGCCGAAGCTTACAACTATCCAACCTCTTTCTTCGCTGAGAAGGTACACCGCATGCGTCGCCAGCCTGCCGACAGCTTTGAGCTGGAACAGGCGATCGCGGCGATCCGTACGGCGGAGAAACCGCTACTGATCGCCGGTGGTGGTGTTCACTACTCAGGCGCAGTTGACCAGCTGAAGCAGTTTGTTGAACAGACAGGCATTCCCGTAGCCGAAACTCAGGCCGGTAAAGGCGCGCTGACATGGGATCACCCGAACTACGTCGGCTCTATCGGTGTCACCGGCTCAGAAGCCGCTAACCGACTGGCGCAGGAAGCAGATCTGGTAATCGCAGTGGGCACCCGCCTGCAGGATTTCACCACCGCTTCCCGTACCTTGTTCGGTAATCCGGCGGTGAAGCTGATCCAGCTCAACGTCGCCAAGTTCGACGCCATTAAGCACAACGCTCAACCACTGCTGGTTGATGCCCGCACCGGGCTGCAGAGCCTGCAACATGCACTGGAAGGCTGGCAGACCAGTGAACAGTGGCAGCAACTGGGCCAGCAGGCGATCGCGGCATGGAATCAATACTACGAGCAGGTCACTGCTGCCGAAGGCATAGTGACCGAGACCGGCCTGCCATCTGACTCTCAGGTGCTGGGCTCTGTTAAACGGGCCTCCTCCCCTTCCGATATCGTTGTATGCGCGGCGGGCGGCCTACCCGGTGAGTTGCACAAACTATGGCGTACTGACCATAGCAAGGGCTACCACCTGGAATACGGTTACTCCTGCATGGGCTACGAGATTGCTGGCGGCCTGGGTGTCAGCATGGCCAACCCCGACAGTGACGTGATAGTGGTCGTCGGCGATGGCTCCTACATGATGATGAACTCTGAGCTGGCCACCAGCGTGATGCTGGGCCACAAGATCATCGTTGTAGTGCTGGATAACCGCGGCTATGGCTGTATCAACCGCCTGCAGAACGCCACCGGCAGTGCATCCTTCAATAACCTGCTGCAGAACTGTGTCACCGTTGAAGGTGGCGCTCCTAAGCTGGACTTCGCCGCTCACGCTGCGGCCATGGGCGCTAACGCCGAGAAAGTCACCAGCCTTGCAGAACTCGAAGCGGCGATGGGCCGGGCCAAGGCATCTGAGAAATCCTATGTAATTACCTTAGATACTGACCCCTTCTTCACCTCCGATGGCGGTTTCTGGTGGGATGTAGCTGTACCTGAAGTATCACCACGCAAAGAAGTAAATCAGGCCCGCGATAACTACGAGCAAGCGCGCAAGAAGCAGCCTTATTGAGACGGAAGTAATCACTATGACAGTAAGAATTGGTATTAACCCACTGACCTGGACCAACGATGACCTGCCGTCTCTGGGTGCAGATACACCACTGGAAACTTGCCTCAGCGAAGGCAAGCAGGCGGGCTTTGCAGGCTTTGAGCTGGGCAACAAGTTCCCGCGCCAGTCTGAAGTACTGGGCCCTATCCTCGACAACCACGGCCTGCGCCTGGTGTCTGGCTGGTTCAGCGGTGAACTGCTGAGCCGCAGCGTCGAAGAGGAGATCGAAGCGATTCAGGATCACCTGATGCTGCTGAAAAACCTTGGCGCCACTGCGATGGTCTACTGCGAAGTAACCGGCTGCATCCACGGCGCTCAGGATACACCGGTCTCTCACCGCCCACGAATGTCCGATGACCAGTGGGAAGAGTTTGGCCGCAAACTGACAGCAGTGGCTGAATACACCCTCTCCCACGGTGTGAAGATCGCCTACCACCACCATATGGGCACAGTGATCGAGACTGAAGAAGAGATCGACAAGCTGATGCAGCACACCGGTGACGCTGTAGGCTTACTGCTGGATACCGGTCACCTGACCTATGCGGGCGGCGACCCAATCGCGGTACAGAAGCGTCACGCTGCACGTATTAACCATGTGCACTGCAAAGACGTGCGTGCAGATGTACTGGCAGATGCCCGCAACCGCGACCTCAGCTTCCTGGACTCAGTGCTGAACGGTGTCTTCACAGTACCGGGTGATGGCAGCATCGACTACCCGACCATCTTTAAGGGTCTGAAAGACGCCGATTATCAGGGCTGGCTAGTAGTAGAAGCGGAACAGGACCCGGCAATTGCCCATCCGCTGACCTACGCCACTCTGGGCGCGAACAACCTGAAACAGCTCTGCCAGGATGCCGGAATCGTCCTGAGCCAGTAAGCACTTAACCCAATTTGGTGACACAGTCCTCCCTGCTCTGCCGAGCAGGGACAGGGGGACTCTGCGCCCGAAATCCGGGATTAACCCCAAAATCCCGCAAAGAGGTAGAACTAATGGAAACACTTGGAAACTACATCAATGGCCAACTGTGTAGCAGCAATAGCGGTCGCACAGGCGCAGTCTACAACCCGGCAACCGGCGAACAACGCCTGAGCGTTGTACTGTCCAGCGCAGATGAAACCCGCGAAGCGATCAGCGTCGCCGAGAAAGCGTTTCAGGACTGGAAAAAGGTCACGCCGCTAAACCGCGCGCGAGTGATGTTTAAGTTCAAGGAACTGATCGAAAAGCACCGCGATGAGCTGGCAGAACTGATCACCCTTGAACACGGTAAAGTGTTCTCTGACGCACAGGGCGAACTGACCCGTGGTCTGGAAGTAGTGGAATTTGCCTGTGGCATCCCTCACCTGCAGAAAGGCGAGCACAGCCTCAACGTAGGCCGTGGCGTCGACAGCATGTCACTGATGCAGCCACTGGGTGTTTGCGCTGGTATCGCCCCTTTCAACTTCCCGGCGATGGTCCCAATGTGGATGTTCCCGGTAGCGATCGCCTGCGGTAACAGCTTCATCATGAAGCCATCTGAAAAAGATCCATCAGTCCCACTACGTCTGGCTGAACTGCTGCAGGAAGCAGGCCTGCCGGATGGCGTCTTCAATGTGGTCAACGGTGATAAAGAATCGGTCGACGTACTGCTGTCTGACGAACGCGTGCAGGCGGTGAGCTTCGTTGGTTCCACCCCTATCGCTGAATACATCTACTCCACAGCATCTGCCAACGGTAAGCGTGTGCAGGCACTGGGCGGCGCGAAAAACCATATGATCGTGATGCCGGACGCAGATCCTGAACAGGTGGTTGGCTCACTGATGGGCGCCGCATACGGCTCTGCGGGCGAGCGCTGCATGGCGATCTCTGTTGCCGTTTGTGTTGGTGACGAAGTGGCGGATAACCTGGTGACCCGCCTGCAGGAAGAGATCGACAAAATGCGTGTAGGACCGGGTGTTGGCCTGGCAGAAGAGCCACATATGGGCCCGCTGATCTCCTCTGAGCACGCTGCCAAAGTCCACGGCTACATCGACTCAGGTGTCGAGCAAGGTGCCACCCTAGTGCGCGATGGTCGCGAATTCGTCTGTGAGAACAACGAGAACGGCTACTTCGTCGGCCCGACCCTGTTCGACAACGTTAAACGCGGTATGCGTATCTATGAAGAGGAGATATTTGGCCCGGTATTGTGTGTAGTGCGTGCAGACAGCTACGAAGAAGCGGTCGAGATGATCAACGAACATGAATACGGCAACGGCACCGCAATCTTCACCCGCGATGGCGACACTGCACGTCAGTTCTGTGAAGAGATTCAGGTGGGTATGGTTGGCGTTAACGTGCCTATCCCTGTGCCTATGGCATTCCACAGCTTCGGCGGCTGGAAACGATCGCTGTTCGGCCCACTGCACATGCACGGCCCGGATGGTGTTCGCTTCTACACCCGTATGAAAACTATCACCGCCCGTTGGCCAACCGGACTGCGCGCAGGTGCTGAGTTCTCAATGCCGACTATGAAGTAACAGCCCCGTGCGAACAGTCTTGATCATCGCTGTTCGCACGCAATGAAAGTTTACGGATCTCCCTGCCCCCTCGCCGCATTGGCTCTGCGGCATCCGGAGAATATCGCACTCTCCGTCGTGCGATAAAAAGGAACGGGGGCGCTCGTCAACGCCAGCAGCCGGAAAGGACCCTGAAACACTCTTTCCGCTGGCGTGTTACCTGACGGAGGCTCTCCCAAGCCTCTGTTCTCTCTGCTGAGAGTTTTTTGCGCCGGTCACCCCGACCGGCGTCTTTTTATTCCATCTCAACTGACCAACTCAATCATCAAAACCGATCCCGTTCTTGAGCTAATCGGGCTTAAAAGCGCCCGCTGCCGCCAAGCCCAGCAAACGCTGAAACTTCGGGCACTCCATATGACTGGGCGCATCACAGACTGCCGCATGCCGGAGGCCATCACGCATCGAGGAGAGCCGCTTGATAGTCGCATCAATCTCATCCGCCTTATTCAGCAGCATCTCTCTATCGATATTGGTACTGCCATCAGCACCCAGCATCAGGCCGATCTCCTCCAACGAGAACCCAGCCGCACGGCCCAGCGAGATCAGTGCTAAACGCTGCAGAATCTTCGCCCCAAATACCCGACGAATCCCCTTGCGACCGATAGAGTGGATTAACCCCTTCTCCTCATAAAAACGCAATGTAGACGCTGGCACCCCGGAGGCTTTAGCCACCTCAGCAATATCCATACTGACCCTTGACTTAAAGTTAACTTGAAGTAGTAGGCTAATACTGCTTTAACAGAGATACAAGGGAAGGAGTAAGTTATGGAAACCGCACTGCTGATTGCGCTCATCGGTATTGGCGCCACACTGACAATGGATCTGTGGACTGTGCTGCGCCAGCAATTGCTGGGCATCCCACCATTAAACTACGGCCTAGTCGGCCGCTGGCTCGCATACCTGCCCAAAGGCCAGTTTCGTCATCAATCGATCATCGCAACCACACCGGTACGCGGCGAACAGATCATCGGCTGGAGCGCCCACTTCCTCACCGGTATCGCCTTTGCAGCGTTACTGGTCGCGGTTACAGGCATAGAATGGTTACAAAACCCCACCATAGCGCCAGCACTGGCCGTGGGCATAGTCACATTGGTCGCCCCCTTCTTTATACTGCAGCCGGGTATGGGCGCGGGCATCGCCGCATCGAAAACACCAAAACCTAACGTAGCGCGGCTACAAAGCTTGATCACCCACACAATATTTGGCCTGGGCCTTTACTTAAGTGGACTCGGCGTTGAACTCTATTTGATGGTGTAAAGAACAGATAACAAAAAGGGAATAGCCTGCGTAAGCTAGGCTACTCCCTCTCAAAGGAAGCGGTTGCTAATAACGCCCCGTTAGACGATCAATACTGCTTAACTTTACGCCCCAACATCCGGCTGACAGTGCCATCTTTATCGATCAACTGATGCTTAAGTGCACCGGCAACATGAAGTACAAGCACAGCAATCAGCACATTCGCTGCCAATCCATGAATGCCGCCACCTAAAGCACCCAACCACTCAACCTTCTCGCCAGCCGCAATAATCTCAAGGCCAAAAACCTTAACCGCTCGGCCTGCCCCAACACTCATCATCAGCCCCGAAATCGGCATCAACAAAGTACCCAGCAGCAACAGATGATGCACACCTTTGGCGACCAGCTCCTGCGACTTCGACAGCACAGCAACACTGGTGATCGCCCCTTCCTTAAGCCGCCAAAACAGCCGCGCTAGCGCAACACAAAGCACAATAACACCCAGAGATTTGTGTAAGCCTAACAACTCAAACTTCTCCGGCGTCCTGGGCAGGTCTTCGACATAAAGTCCTAGCGCCAGGGCACCGATAAATAGTAGCCCCGTAATCCAGTGAAGCCCGATCGTTGGTTTAGAGAGTTTATTGTTCATCTTCCATATCACCACTCAAACAATGTGGCATTAGTATGAAGATCAGTGAAACGCGCTTCGAGACAGCAAAAGGTAAAGCTATGTAAAGGTATGTAAAGCGGAAGTTTTGGAGGACAATTGAGAGTCCTTTGGCGGATAAGGTACGGCAATTAGGAACCCGATACCCGCCTCCATATCGCAGTGAGAATCGCGCCCAATAGCACAAGCACTGCTGACAGCGGCCAATAGAGCATCCACTGCATGGGAAGACCTGAAGGATCAGGCGGAAACAGCCAGAATGCCGAGACTAGCGCCAGCGACAAGGTACAGCCGATAAAACCAGAGTGTGAGACTGCGTTACTTAGGTTAATCACACTAACGACCATCGCCCAAAGCGCGAATGGCAAGGTGTAATAGAATCCACCACTCAGAAACCTACCTATATCAACAGCATCAACGCCTCTGGAAACTGAGACATAGCACTCAATCCCCAGAGTGAGGGCTACTGGGATGGCGAAGTATTTTGTGATGAGGGGAAGGTACATTGTTAGTTTACGGGTAATGCCCAAAGCGGCGGTTTTGGAGCTGCGAAGCCGCGGAAAAGCTGTCCAGCGTAACTTGTTGCGCGTTACTGCTTGGCCTTGTTGAATGCTCACCCATCAAATACCTCCGAAAACTCTTGGCTATTAGATATGAAACTGCCAGTCTTGAGGTTGATGGTTTTAAAAGCACCATCTTCTTCACTAAGAAAAGCTGGTTTATTAAAGAACTCTCCACCAGCCTCCTTCCAGCATAACGAAAACCACTTTGCTACTGCCAAGTTGTCCGAATTGTACTTATCACTTATTTCTTCATATGTGAATTCAGATTCGTCTTCGTTATCGAAATATTCCACAAGGGCTTCTTCACGATCTATATATTCAGGTGAATCTATAAGAACGCCAAGTTCAGAGATTGGCTCAAAGGGTTTCATTCCCCTGGCGGAACTCTGGAATCTATTCAGAAAATATATATAGAAAGGAATCCCCGGCAAGCCTTCACGAAAGACCAACACATGAATACACCTCACATCATCAGGTAGCTCTTTAGACATAAGTTCTTTCAGTTCAGCAACCAATGAGGAGGAGTTTTTATCGAGATGCGGCTGTATATTCATATCATTTAACGCTTCGCTAACGGGCGCACAAATAGTTGGCTAAAATTAGCGAAGAATGAGCGTAAGCCAATTGTTTTTCGTCCACTTTGAGCGACTTTTTAGGCATAATTTTAACTATTTATAGTTTTTATCAGCAAACTACCCAATTGCCTTGTGTTATAAGGGTTTCCATTACCATTCAATATACTCATATTAAACTTCAAAGCGAGCTCTCTTAAAGTAGGCTTTGATGGGGTAACAATTTGACCATTATCTTTTACGATGATGGTTCCATTTTCTAGCTCTTCAATCTCAAAATTATCATGTTTAGCTATTTTTATTACTGGTATGTCGACCTTAGCTACAGGAGATATTCTTAGTCTTGATAATGATATTGTAACCTTACCATTTGAATTAGGCTTTCCCATCAACTCTATGGCTTTACAGGTTAAATCATTGAATAATACTTCTATTTGCATTTCATCAGTATTTATCCAAAGGATAACTACTCTATCAACTTTATCCAGTGTGTTAGGATTAAATGCTATATGCCCTGAACTTCCCATCGTTGCCGTAGTTTTTACTGAAATTCGCTCACCACTGGAACTTACAACATCATATCCCTTTTGGTTTACTTCAGTCGCCATTTGGCCATTCATGATAAGTGCTGTATATAATTCTCCAATACGGCCGCTGAGGTGTCTTAACTCTGTCGGTGGAACTTCCCATTGTAACTCTCGTTCAAACCAAGACATCGCTTCACCAAGAGATTGGATTATTTGCATTTGAGTAAGTGCCATTAAAACTCCGAGTTTCGATTAAGTAATTCCTAACGCCCTGTTAAGGTGTGAGCAACGCAATACCGAAGCTCCCGCATACCACCTTAAGCACTAAAACCAACGCATAACAAAAATGCCATGCGTTGCGAATCACTCTTAAGCAGTTTGTTATGTGCGATTCAATTTATTAGTCCAAAATAGAAAAGTTCAAATCATTAATTAGTTCTTCCAATGCAAATTTTTCTTTTTCGCAAAAATCTTTCAAATCACTCGCAATAGGCCACCCACTGCTTAATTCAGAAATCTGAATCGTAGGTAGATTCATATCATCAGGAAAACCTTCTTGAATAAAGCCGTACTTATCCAAAACATTAATGACTTCTCTCAAGCTATTGCCATCAACGCCTGTACGGAGTTTCAACTCATGAACTGAAACATTGTACCCCATGTGAGTTTGATGTTCTGCAATTTTGATCATCAAACAATACAATTGTCTTGCTTGCACTGGCAGTGTTCGCAAACGTTCAGAGAAAGCATTAACCTCTTCCAAATTTTCCGCCAATTCTTCACTAGTGTTTTTCCAACTAAGAACTTTATTTATTCGGTTTAGAGTAAGACTAGCTTTAACCATGCTTGATTGAGTATGGTCATGAAATGAGTTTTGGATAGTAGAAATTACATCAGTGAACTTAGATTCATGCTGTTCTTTAATATCTTGAAGTCGTTGAACAGTGTACTGATGTACATCATCTGTAATCTTATGGTGTGCGTGACACATAAGCAGAAGGTTACTAAAGGCTCTCCTATCTTCGTTTGTTTGATTCGGGTTAAACCTTTCTCCGCCTTCACTTGCAGCTTCAATGTGACAGATTTGAGCTAAAAAAACTCCATCAGAAGATATAACCTTATGGTTACACCCAGGAAAAGCACATTCATTTCCTGACTTCAAAAACAACTCACGTAACGTATCTTTAGTTGGTTCTAATCTTTTTACTTCTTCTGCCATAAATTACCTAATTTTATTATTGTGGTTCAGCACATAACGCCTTGCTCACCGGAATATTGGGAGCGCAGCGAGTAATATTTCCGAGTGCAGCAACTTGTTATGCATTACTACGCAAGACACTCTCAATAATCTTCACTACATCGCCGTTTTTGTCTATTGTCACAGGAAAACCACCAACATTCAGAATCTGACTTTCGATATCAATTGTTAATTTTCCGTCTTCAACAGAGCAATTAAATATATTGGCTCGTTCGCCAAGAATGGTTTTAGCTAAAATATTTATATCTTGAGTGGTTGTCTTATCGTTTGTGCTTAACCTGGCTGCTGCTGGTGCTGCAATGGAAAGAAGTATATCCCTTAGTGATTCAGCCTCATCAATGCGCTCACCTTCTGATGCATGCTCGATACAACGAACCAAATCATTTAGCTTTTCTTTAATTTCTTCTGCTGAAAGCTGATCTAAGTAATCAATTTCATCTACAGCAGCTGTAGGCTTTCCTTCTGACGTATAAATATCAGAGGCTTGATAATATGATTCAACTGCCCCTTTTCTTAATATAAAACACCCTAAGTCTTCTAGTAATCGTAATACAACTGTAAGACGGTCTTTCATGGAAGACCACTTTTCTGTATTAGATAGATCATTTACCTCTGAGCTACTCAAACTCATCAGAGTGCAAAAAACAGCTCTTCTTTTGACTTTCTCATCAACTGACTCTTCAGCGTTAACACAGTAAGGGTGTGTTTCAGCCTGCTTAGATATATCCCCCCAGTTATCATTTACTAATGAGCAAAAATCACTAAATGTTGAAGATGCAAGTTTTATAGCTGAAGGTGCCCCTAGCTTTGAAGCATTTGCATCTGCAATGGGTGAGTTAGCCAAAAAGCAATGGGCTAAATCCATGTCATCTGTAAATGCGTCTGCATCTGCAAGAACCACAGGATCTTTACCAATAAGTTTCATGAATTTAGTAACAACTGGCATCTGACCTTTGCCGATTACTGGCAGCAATTGAGAGCCTGCCGCTTCGAGATGTAGTTCAAGCTTATTAGAGATGAAAGATGCAATCATGACATCACTTGGCCCCTCCACTAAGAGGGGCCGTCTGCAAAACAATGAAAGCTTATGCTCTTGTCCGAGTCGAGCAATCAAAGCCTGAAGTTTTTTGTTTTTTAATTGTCCATTATCGGGATCGAGCTGGACAGGAGGCTTATCTAAATCATGACAAAATATAAGCGATGTCAAATCATTTGGCTTGGAGATTCTTAGCATTTCTGTTGAATGCGTAGCCATAATAACTAATTTTTTATACCCACCTTCAGAAGGATGACCAGCTGCGTTAGTGATTTCATTTAATAAAAATGACTGAAGTTGTGGATGAAGCGAGACTTCAGGCTCATCAATTAATATGGCGCCAACTTCATCGTCGTATAAAGCTGCGAGAATGCCAACAAGATGAAGTAATCCTGATGCCTCTCGACCTGATGAGTAAGGTTTAGACGTTGTATCTAAACGCGCAAATACAACTTTTAAAGTTCCAGCATCCTATTCAATAATCAAATCCCGTTTAAATAGTTTTCTTAAACGTTCTTGTACCTTGATTAAAATATCTGCACGTTCAGAGAGAGTCTGAAAATCGCCATTCAGTGTTTCCGTTTGATGCCGTCTTGATGTGTCCCTCTTTGACCCAAAGCTTGCACCTTCATAATCTGGATTGTTTCCGCGATGACCATCATAATCTGAGCGGTATCGTTCAATAAGCCCCATTCTTCCAGCAGATAGAAAACGAACCTTTTTCCCACCTGTTACGGAAGTTAATGTCTGCTTTAAACCTCTCAAAAGGTGAGTTTTACCACCACCATTGGGGTCAATGAGAACGGTTAACCCTCCTTGAAGCTCAATATCTCTAGAAAAATTTCCATTGTGACTATTTATATTTGCCTGGATGCTTACCGGGAAACTCACAACTATTCCTTAATGTTAATAATTTCTAGATGATGCTCTTGATGCATAACATTTATATATCTTACCTGCTCATATGCACGCCACTCTGGCCAACTTATATAAGGATCTAAGGCACTGATATTTATATGATTTTGGATAAAAGACAAGCAAAGAGCTGGACGGAAAGTGAGCAGACTCATATGTACGCCTCCCTCCGATCTGATATACAATCTTATTAAGCATTTAACATGCTGATTTTTCAAGTATTCGTTGCTTTAGAGTGACACTTAATGTCAGTTTTATTGACGTGATACGGTCGTAAGAAGCGCATCCGCGGGGTGTAGACATCCAAACCTATCTTAGATCGATAGCTAGTGGGCGTTCCAACCGGGATTCCAGTTGATTGCATTCATTGAAGTTACGTGTAATTAGCGACGGTAAGTCGCTTATATGGACCCGCCTGGTTTTGCAAACTATCTTTAACACGACGATGAAAGATGCACGCTTATATCCGGCCTGTTTATGGTGACCTAACACCTGGCCATTATGAGATGTGCTCTACCCGGTCA